>Ga0210384_10000885_pt1 | contig 43086 bp, 34 predicted proteins | sample IncBWH2MmetaG_FD_160574 | JGI IMG/M metagenome (GOLD analysis project Ga0210384, IMG submission 160574) | Forest soil microbial communities from Barre Woods Harvard Forest LTER site, Petersham, Massachusetts, United States - Inc-BW-H-2-M | ecosystem: Environmental > Terrestrial > Soil >... | reverse complement strand
GTATGGACGGAAGTTTCCTTTTCAACTGCAGAAGAGCGTCAAAGCCGTGGGTGGCGATACTGACGTCGTATCCCGAGGCTTTCAGCACCATGGCCAGACTGTCGCGAACGGCAGCCTCATCATCCACTACTAAAATTTCATGTTTGAAAGAGTTTGCCATCGGAACCCTCCTCTCCCTACCCGGGACCAGATTTTTCGAGACACGATTATGTATTCAGCAGTTCGCAAAAACTATTCAAAATGGGACAGCCCTCTGAATTATTAAGAATGTGCAATTTTGAACTCAGCCCTTTTGTGCCTGAAATGGGAATGTAATTCATTGGCCAACAACATCCGATCGCGGAAGACGAAATCATGCGCATCTCTGAAGATATTCTTAGTAACGCTGTTCTCCTGGAAGTGTTGCTGACTATCAGAATAGAACTGGCCTGAGCGGCGCGGCGTTGGTAGCGGAGTACGGACAACTCCGGGAGCCACCCACAAGCAGCGGAGGCCGGCCCTCAAGGAACGGAAGGCTCAATCGTGGAGAACAACATTGAGCAGCGCACTGTTAACTCGCAAGACGCCGTTATATTCGATGAATCCTAATTTTCGAAAGCGGTTCATGAAAAAACTGACCCGTGAGCGGGTTGTTCCCACCATCTCTGCCAGCGTTTCCTGGCTTATTTTGGGAATTACGGTTTCCGGCGTACCGTCTTTGCCAAATCGGGCCAGCAGCAGCAGGGTCCGGGCCAGACGCTTCTCACTGGAATTGAAGAGCTGATCAATCAAGTCTTCTTGAATGCGAACGTTGCGGGCCAGCAAAAAGGCGACAAATACATCAGAGAACGCTTGCTCCTCGTGAAGCGCCCTTACCATCTCTGCTCGTTCAATCTTGAGCAATGTGCAGGGGGTAAGGGCGATCGCGGTTGCCATGCGGTGCGGCTGGATGGCCGCTACGCACTCTTCGCCTACGAAGGAGCCGGCGCCCAGCAAAGCGATGGTCGCTTCTTTGCCGCGCTTGGAGAAGACCGTAAGCTTGACCTTGCCCTTCTGGATGAAAAAGACGGCATTGGCGGCGTCTCCTTGTGAAAAAATGCTCTGACCTTTTTCCGTAGTAATAATCTTGCGGCCCAGGCCGCTCTTTGCCAAAAAGGCTTCTGGGGTAAGAGCTGCCTCGGCACGAGACAATTTGCCGTTGCTTTTCAACAACTTTTCGAGGCTACCTGCCGGTGAAAGACCGCGCTGCCCGTTCTTCTTGCCCATGCTGTTTTTCGCCGCAAGTATCCCCGGTTCAAAGGCCGCCTTGGCGTCAGGGAGTGTGTTGTTTGTTTTCATCGCTCTCCCATGTTACCGGTCCATAAAAAGTGAAACTATTCAATTTTGAACACAATGCCAGGCGAACCCTCTCAGTCATTGGGCGCAATTTTGGATTCTCGAAGCCACCTTTGCCTTGACTCGCCGTCTGCTGATGCCGGAGGTGGTGGCTACGCTGGGCGCAGTCAGAGGCCATATTGGCGCAGATTTGATCAATGTTTTTTCGCCTGAGTTCACAAATCGCACGCCAAGTTTCTCACCACGATTTTCGAACACTTGCCCTATCCCAAATACCGCGTGCTCAACCCAATCATTCAATTTAATCTTCATAAGTGTGCCCCCGTTTTTAGCCGCGCGATAAAAGAATCATCTCACCTGGCATGCGACCGAAGCTGTGCACAATCGCTCACGTAAAGGCCTCCCGAAACGGCTCGATTAGAAGCAATGAGGCCGATGGTCTGTTCAGGAAGACTGCCCTCTACGACGATTAAAACTGGGTTATCGCCGCAATTCCCGGGAAAGACTGCAATAGTCAGCTTGGCGGTCAATTCTGAACAGTATTCCAACTTTCAATGAATTAATACTTACATATTGAACTGGCTTTGCACCCGCACGAACCCGGTGACCTTCCTGCCAGTGGAATCGTTATAAGCCTCAATATCCGTAATCGGTTTGAGCAGCTAAGGCCGGAATCGGAGCGGTGCACAAGCCTCAAAATCGTTTTCCCGTTTTAGGAGCAAAAATGACCATGAATCAATGCAGCCGATTTCTTATGTTGGGATTATTGATTATTTTCACTGCCGGCTGGGGTTTACCCAGCGCAGCCCAGCAAAGCATACCGAATCAAAGCGCGGCCATGGAAACTACGCCCACCATCCATGTCAACGTCGTCGGGCGTACCACGAAAGCAGTGAACTATCACTTCCGCAGCGGTGGAACAAAGGTGGACTTGCAGGGTACCGATCTGATGCCCAAGGCAAGCGGTATCGCTAAAGTAGAGAGCCATCAGGGCAGCATCACGCTCGACGTCAAAGTCCGCGGACTTGACTCACCACAGACGTTTGGCACTGAATACCTCACATATGTCCTGTGGGCAATTACTCCTGAGGGACGCGCCAGTAATCTGGGAGAAGTAGTCCCCGGCGACGATCGCAACATGAAGTTAACCACCGATCTTCAGGCTTTTGGCCTTGTCATCACCGCCGAGCCCTACTTCGGGGTTACCCAGCCGAGTGACCTGGTTGTCATGGAGAACATGGTTCGCCCCGACACCGTGGGTGCTACCGAATACATTGATGCCAAATACGAACTCGTCGGTCGCGGCCAATATATTCCCAAGCGCGAAGCCTACGCGCCCCTGGTGCTTGATCCCAAGGTTCCCCTTTATCTGCATGAAGCCCGCAACGCAGTTCGCATCGCGCAATTGGCGGGAGCGGAACAATATGCTTCTGACAGTTTCGGCAAGGCAGCTAATTTGCTACAGCAAGCTGAGGGCTATCAGGCTAACAAGAAGCCCGAACAGAAACCCCTTGCGACTGTTGCCCGCGAAGCCGTGCAGGCGGCAGAGGACGCACGCCTGATTACCGTACGCCGCCGCGAGCAGGAAGATGTCGCCAAGGAGCGCCAAGCCGGGGCCGACCGCGAAGCTAAAGCCAATAATGAAACCGCACAGGCCAACGCGAACGCCAACATTCAATCGGAGGCAGCACGCAGCGCTCGCGTAGATGCCGATCAGGCCCGCGCTGGCCAGGCTAAGGCCGAAGCGGATAGCGCGCAAGCAAAGGTGGATGCGGCAGACATCGCAGCACAGGCCAATGCGAAAACTGACATTCAATCAGAGGCAGCACGCAACGCCCGCGCAGACGCCGACCAGGCGCGAGCCGGCCAAGCTAAAGCCGAAGCGGATAGCGCGCAAACAAGGCTGGATGCACAGCAACAAGCGGTAAAGTCAGAGGCAGATAAGGCACAACTGCGAGCGCAATTGTTGCAGCAGCTCAATGCCGTCCTGGAAACGCGCGATACTGCGCGCGGTCTGGTAATCAATATGTCGGATGTCCTCTTCGAAACTGCGAAATCCGGATTGCGCCCTCTTGCCCGTGAACGGCTGGCAAAGATTGCCGGAATCGTAATGGCGAATCCCGACCTTCGCTTGACAGCCGAGGGGCATACGGACAGTGTGGGTGCGAGTTCTTACAATCAGCAGCTTTCGGAAGAACGCGCTGGGTCCGTTCGGGACTACCTTGTGCAGCAGGGCATTCCGACGTCATCCATCACGTCGCGCGGTTATGGCCAGACGCAACCGGTAGCATCTAACCATACTGCAGCAGGCCGGCAGCAGAATCGCCGCGTGGAACTGGTGGTCTCAGGTGAAACCATCGGCGGAGTCGCAACAACTGCTTCGGTGAACTAGAGAATTGTTCGCTCTGCCGTGAGACTGGCAGCCTTGCCGATGCTACAGCCCTGATATAAGAGAGCAGCGGCCAGGCCGCAGTCGATGCGGACGAAGTTCTCTCGATGACCAATTGCGCCTTCTTTCGGCTGATAGCTGATAGAAGGCGCAGTTATTGCAAGAGTGACGAGAAACAGCGATTGAAGTCCTTGAACAAAAGACCATTGGGGTGCACATATGTCATTGATCAACGGCGACAAGGCAAGAGAAAACCGCAAGCGCAGGTCGAAGCAGAAGATGAGAGAAAAGGTTCGAGCACTCAGGAATGGCATCGGGAAGCAGTCAAACCGAAAGCCAGCGACCGCGCAGACTTTTCCATTTCATGAGCCGCAGCCATTAAGAGGCTAGAGGCAGAAGCAGGGAAGCCTCTCTGTCCAATGCAAATGGGAAGTACTTCAACGGCGGTTGCTATGCGGCTTGCTTGCCGGCGATCACGCCGAGATGGGCGGCCTTATCTCGCGCCCCTAATACCTTGCAACAGAGTGTCCTGAAAGGAGTCGCTTCTGAACTGTAGCATCGCCAGTTGCTCATTGGCGCCGTGGCGGATTACACCAAACCATCCGGCTTGCACGTCTCCGTCCTTCAAGAAGGGATCGCAGATGATATAGAAACTCCTCTGCTCGACGCCAAAGTAAATTCTACCCCTGTCGCCCGTTGTGGATCCCTCGTACCGCGGGTTTAAAATGGCCAGCAGTTCCGCCTCAACCGACGCCGCGAGGCTCCTGCCATCGAGACCTCCGCACTCTTCTTGTTCGTGTCTTCCTTTTCCCGGGGGCTTTGTTGCAAGTCGAAATGCTGTTTCTTCTGAATTCTCTCATCGGACGCAGCAATAAACTTATCAAGCTCTCTCATCAAAATCTCCTTTTGAATCGTTGGAGTCTCGGGTGCATTAGCGGGAGTCCAGAGCGTAAGCCTGAGTGCACCCCTGACATGACAACCCCAATTGGAATGAAGGTGGGGAGGCTGGCCATTTTCAGAACTGAACCATCATGCATGGCCGCTACCAGCCGGAGCCATGTTGTTTTTCTCCTGCAGCTTCATTTGTTTCACGATCTGCTCGACAGCCTCTGAGATTGATAATGCCTCTGCGGCATGATAGAGCTTTTCGCCGTTACAGCCGATCACCTGCGCCGAGTAAATTTCCTGAGTACCACGATATGTGCCGGAGATCTGGATCGTGAACAGCAGCGTAGTCATGGTTTGTTGCTCCCTGGTTCACAAATCGATTTTCACTGAGGCAGCGAAGTTTTTCTTTCCTATTTCCATAATTCTATCTACCATTTCAGGCTCGCACGCGTGCCTAAACTGCTGGAAGTGGTTTACCACACTCCAAGCAACATGCTCTTGATCGAGATGTGATCAACCGGCAAGATGGGCACATTCTGAGCGATCCGAATTTGGCAATCTCTGGTTTCAGCCTGCGCATCCTGTAGACGAACAAGATCGCGAAGAGCGCAACCAGCAAACTGAAAGAAATAACAATTACATTCATAGAGATGCTCTTTTCTCGCTTTTAGTTCGTTCTGCACTGGCGATCACGTCGAATCTTCGTGCGCTGGTTTCGGACATTTCAGGCAACGCCGCCATTTTTCAGCTCCGGTTGTGCTTCAGACCGACTGTTGAATTAGCCCGCGGCCGTGGCACTCCCTGCATTTGCGGCTGTACATTTGCCCGGTACCATCGCAAACCGGGCATGTCTCGACGCGACCTTCAGATGGTTTCCCTTTGGGAACGTGAGAATACGTCACGCCCTCATATGTAATGCCGGTTACTTCTGTTGTGATCTCTGGTGCTATCGTCACAATGCCCTCCTGTTGGTGAACAGATCCGCGTATACACTCGCGCGCTCACTATGGCCTGAGACAGAAATAAGCCTTTGTTTATGCAGCGCTCTTCTTGTCAGCTTCCTGCCCGGGAGGGGTGGTCGCATGACCGCCGCAGTGCTCGGCATGTAATTTTGCTACCTCGGCGTCATGATGAAGCGCCTGTTGAGTGTGTCCATGAGCGATGTAGGCATGGTGTGCAGCCTTTTCGTGCTCTTCGGTCTGGTCGTAATTCGCAGCCGCTTTGTAATGGTACGCAGCGCGTTCATGATGACGAGCAGCGTGATGATAGTGTTCCCAAGTCTTGGACATTGGTTCTCCTTAAGCATTGATCCCCGGCGAATCCTGGGACCGGCTGAACTTTCTTGAACAGACCCTTAGGCCGCCGCCGCAGCAATCTGGGCTTGCCCGAAAGCCTAGAACACTATTGTTTGGCTTCTACAGTGACTAGTCTGGTCAAAATTGAACAGAATGTTCAAAACGCGAAATCTCTGTTTTGCACGACTAGGAGAAGTAAGCCATTTTGAACAGATTGCCTGACCCTCCGACTCACATAATTGCCAGGAAGTGAATCTTACGGGAGTCTCGATGCTATTAAGGGTCGACAAAGACGCTCATCTCAGATACACTGCAACGCGACAAAAAGCGCCCTGATCAAAAGGTGAAGAAATTATTTTGTGAGTGAGAGGGCAAAACCGAAAGACTCGTCCAAACAAACGGAGCCGCCTAACTCAGACGATGGCATTCCGAGAAGGGACTCCGGGGCAGAATAACATCACCAATTACACTGATGCGTTTTCTCCGACAACGACATCGGGAGAGACGGTCTCAAGCCTGAGCTTGCCAAAGAACGGCAACATGTATGTTCTGGCGATAACGGAAGTGAAATAAGCAAGGCGCTCGGATAAACCGACGACGCTAACACATAAGGAGTGTGAAAATCATGTTGAATTCTCTTCTTCGTTTCATTCAAAAACTATGGGTTTTAACTTTCGTTGGCATGGCCTTCTATGCCGGCTCGCCGGCGCTGGCGGCCAGTGCTCCGGGGGACGTTGTCGGCAAGGTCAGCGTTGGCTATCAAGGCTGGTTTGGGGCCGCAGGCGATGGATCGCCACAAAATAATTGGTGGCATTGGAGCCAGAATTGGAACGTGATTTTCTCGCCTTCCAATAACGGTGAAAGCGACTCCTGGCCTGATGTGCGGGATTACACCAGAACCTACCACACTGGCTTTGCCAACCTTGGCAACGGCCAGCCGGCAAACGTGTTTTCCTCGTATGATCAACAAACCGTCAACGCCCAGGTTTCATGGATGCAACAGAACGGAATTGACACCATAGCTTTGCAAAGATTTAATCCCGCGGGCGAAGCCAACCGCGATGGCATGGCGGTAAGGGTCAGGACGGCAGCGGAAACCTTTGGCCGCAAGTTTTACATCATGTACGACATCACGGGCTGGCAAACCATGGACACAGATCTCAAGACCGACTGGATTAACAAGATGAGCGCTCATACGGCATCTGCCATGTATGCGCGCCAGAACGGCAAGCCGGTCGTGTGCATCTGGATGGCCACCAGCACCCGCCCAGTCTCCGAACTTCTCGATATAGTGAATTGGTTCAAGGGTCAAGGTGTTTATGTGATTCTCGGCGTTCCGCGCGACTGGCGCACCGCCGATGCCAGCAAGCTTCCCGTATATAACGCGGCGAACATGCTTTCACCGTGGCTGATAGGGTCCGTTGGCAACATCAGCGACGCGAACAATATTTTCAACAACTTTATGGTGGCTGATCAGGCATATTGCAATGCCCACGGCATTGACTACCAGCCGGTTGTGTTGCCGGGCGATTTGCGCTTGCACCAACGGTCTCATGGAAATCTCATGTGGGATATGTTTTACAACGCCGTCCGGCTGCATGTCCAAGGCATTTACATCTCCATGTATGACGAATACGGTGAAGGAAACCAAATTATGAAAACGGCGGAAACCCAGGCGATGGTTCCGGTCGGCGGGGGCTACGTAAGTTTGGACGAGGATGGCACCCATTGCACCTCTGACTACTACATAAGAATCGCCGGCGCAGGCGACAGAATGTTGAAAGGTTTGATGCCCTTGAGCGTGGTGCGTCCGACCAATCCGGGCGGCGCCCAACGGTTGGTCCCAGGCGCAACTGTTGCCCTCAAGGCAGTCGTCAACGGCGAATTCGTTTGCGGCTTCTCTTCTCCTTTGATTGCCAACTGCAGCACGCCGCAGGAATCTTTCCAGGTGGTGGACGCCGGCAACGGAAACATCGCACTGCGCTCCCTGGACAACAACGACTATGTGACCGCCGAGAATGCCGGCGCAAGCAGTCTGATTGCCGACCAGCCTGCACTCGGTGCGTGGCAAACATTTACCGAGGTTGATGCGGAAAATGGACACATCGGGCTGCTAGCCACGGCCAATGGCAAATATGTGACTGCGGCCAATGCCGGTGCGAGCCCCTTGATTGCCAGCAGCACCTCCGTTGCTTCCTCAGAATCCTTCACAGTTGTGCCTGGTACATCCTCGTGCACCACGGTTCCCTCGGCGCCGAGCGGGCTGACAGCCACAGCGGCATCGTCGAGCCAGATCAACCTGAGCTGGGCGGCGAGCACCGCTGGCTCCGGCTGCTCGAATACTTACAGTGTGTTTCGCAGCACAACGAGTGGCTTTACGCCATCCAGCAGCAATCAGATCGCTAGTGGCCTGACCTCTACGTCGTTCTCGAATACCGGCCTGGCAGCGTCTACCACTTACTTCTACGTTGTAGAAGCCGTGGATTCCGCTGGCTCCTCGGGGGCGTCGAACCAGGCTAGCGCGACCACGACCAGCGGTGGTGGCGTGTGCTCCACCCTCTGCATTGATTCGGGTTCAACCACTGGCGTAAGTCCGTTCGGGGCTGACAAGGACTTCACCGGCGGAGTGACCATCAATCATGCCAACACGATCAACACCAGCAAGGTGACGAACCCGGCTCCGGCGGCGGTGTATCAGACGGCGCGCATCGCCACAGCGACTGCCAGATCCTACACCTACACCATCCCCGGCCTCACAGCCGGGTCAAGCCATACCGTGCGTTTGCACTTCTGTGAGACGTTCTTCACCACCAAGGGCTCGCGGGTGTTCAACGTGAGCATCAATGGAACGCAAGTGCTGACGAACTTCGACATTGTGGCGGCATCGGGTGGGCAGAACATCGCCAACATCCAGCAGTTCACGGCGACGGCGGACGCGAGCGGGCATATCACGATTACGTTCACCTCAACAACGAACAACGCATTAATCAGTGGTATAGAGATCGACTAGCCGAGTTGGAAGAAGAAGGGGGCGGGCACTCTAGCCCAGAGTGCCCGCTGCTCGCTCGAAAGAACAGTAATAGGATCTCTCCGCACAGAAAACAGTGACATAGTGCTATGCCTCGCTGGAATCCTCGTGCTCCCTTCGCTCTCTGAGCTGGAAGGGATTGCCTCCCTGGCCGGCGATTGCGAACCATGATGTCGGGGCAATGTGGAGGTTTGGGCTGTAGGAAAAGCCAAAGCCGGTATTCAACACGCTCGATGCCGCGATCACACCCTGGCCGTTTACGATGGGTTTTCCTCCTACAGTCTGGCCCTGGCCCAACGTTTCCTGGGCAACGCGAATATCTTCGAGCAGGATACGGGCCGTGTTTGCGTCTCCATGAAAACCGGGCAAGTCATGTTTTGCGGATCCTCGGCGGTTTAGAAGCGCCGCCGCCACATGACCGGTCCCTTCGAGCCATACGGCGTTGGGATCAGGCGGAGGCGAGAATTGATCGGATGGTGTAAGGGCGCGCAGGCTTTGACTTGCGAAACTCACTCCCGAGATGCGGCTGTTGCCTTTCAGGCGGCTGTGAATAGTCTGCGGTGTGTCGGTCGTCGCCAGGTTGGTTTTGGCCCACTCGATCGATGCGGCATGGTTCTTGTCCAAAGTCGCCAGGAAAGACCATGTCTGGACGTCTTCGGGAATATTGTCGGGGCTGACGGTGATTCCATCGGGAGTTGTGCCGGTGAAGAAGAAACCGCCTGCGGCATTGAACATAGCATCGACGAAAGTGCGGGCATGGTCGGCCTGGCTCGACCAGGTTGCATCTCCCGTTAGTTGGGCCAGCAGTGTAAATAACGCTATGCAATCGATGTTATGTTCGGTCGATTTGAAGAGCAGCTTGTTGTTGCCGTTGTCGACGCCGAAGTTGAAACCGCCGGCTCCGCGGGTGTCGAAGGTGTTATTCACGATCCAGTGTCCTAATCTCACGGCTCCGTCAAGAAAACGCTGGTCCCTGGTGTGATGAAAGAGTTGGGCCAGGGCAATTGCTGTCCAGGCCATGTCGCCGACCGCTGACCCGAGAAAAAAGAACGGGAAAAGAGCCGGCCGAACGAAGACGCCGGAGGCGTCCGGCTGGTCTACGAAGTATGCCTGGCGCACTCGACCGTCAGCGGCAGAGTCGGTTTGCTGCGCATGCAACAGAGCCTCGCCAAGAGTCTCCCCGCGGGAAATATCATCCCGCCTGCCCCGCAATAGATGGGCAAGAATCACAACTGAATTGTCATAAACGAAGCCGGTGCTCTGGAGTCCCTGTTGATCGGCGTAGCTCTGGGAAAGACGTACGGTCTGGCCCTGGGCATAGGCATCCATCATCGTGTTCAGGAAGGAATAGGCGCGGCTCAAAGAAGCCGCTAAGGCCGGTTCCTCAGAGAACGGCGATTCTGCAATTGCAGCCTCCTCGCCGTGCGCCAGCGGGAGATTACCAATGCCGGGGAAAGAGGCAACTCCGGCAATGGCACCCAAACCAAACCGGGCAAGCTGTCTGCGTGATATTCCGTACGTGTTCATAGGCGGCTCCTTGTTTTGTAGAAGTGTTAAGACCGGAGTGTTTCAAAAAATTCCGGCGCAAAAAAATGATGGAAAGTGGACATTAGCTACGAGTCGCTTTGTTTCCATTCCATTTCGGAAAGCAAAGCCAGATTTTTGCCGAAACATCGTACCACAAAATCGATATTGTAGGGCATATTATGCATCTTGCCCGGATCGGACAAGGAAACTTAGGGGCCTTGGTGTTTACACTGGCTGGGAGATTCGCGTCATACTCGTACCTTCGGAGTGCTGACTGCCCATAGCACCGGCGCGTTGGGTTATCTCCGCACCAGCGAATACATTTCCATGGTTAGTCTATTGTGAAGCAGCTTAACGCCTGGTAGCCCCATGCCGCGCGAAGCGCGGTGTGGGCCTGACAAGGCTCGCTTCCTTTTTGTTTTTCTGGTCGTCGCTCAGGACTTGTGGGTCTGATATTCCTGCCAGAGCTGGTCTTTGAAACACGCTCTAAACGTTCCATGCCTTCACTCAAGGCCTCAGAAGTGACTTCCCATAGTTGATCGGGATGGCGAAATTCGAGCCGCCGAACTCGCGCACCATGGCAAAGTTGATTCCGATAACTTTGCCCTGGTTGCTGAACAGCGGGCCTCCGGAGCCTCCAGACGTGGTTTGCGCGTCATAGATAATCTTGTCGGAGAGCACGTCGCCAATATGTCCTTGCGTGGTGATGGGCCTGATTAGTTTGCGGGCGGCGAGTTCCTGCATCACTTTTTGGGGATCACCGTTAGACGCAGCCACAATCGATCGGACGGTCTCCTCCCCTGCTCGCGCCAGAATTGCATCCACGGCAGTTGGATAGCCCAACAACACGACCGCCCCGCCGCTCATAGCGGAATTCGCGCGATCGGCGAGAGCGACCTCCTTGATTCCGAGCCCCGAGACGTTTCCCCTCACTAAGGCGACGTCAGCCGCCGAAGAAATCTTCTCCGTGTTGATGGAAATCCCGTGGGCCACACCGGGAAAGTACGCTGTCATCTCGGTAGCGACCGGTTCGAGGCCCTGATCGGTCATCTCTTTCAGATCGTCGTTCTGCCACCAGGGCTCGACCACGTGATGGTTGGTGAGGATTTCCCCGCTCGCGGAGACGAGAAATCCGGTTCCAAAAACATCCAGATGGACCTCCGGACCGCTTCCCGTCAAGCTGAGCAGTGGGTTGTTATGCTCATCGGTGGTTGGTGTGCCGTTGATCGTGAACCCGGCATAGCGCAACCGCAGGCCGGTGGCGCGATCGCGGAAGGCCACCAAGACGTGTATGAGACAAACACTCGGCTCATAGCTCTGGATGATGGCCTGCGCGAACGTGCCTTCCGTTTCGAGTTTCTGAAGACGTCCTTGTACGGTGTTCAACTCGCTCCGCAGCGCGGAGGCATTTTCCGCATTGCTGGCCGCAAGTTTCGATTTCAGATCGGCTCGCTTCTTCTGAAGCTCGAGTGTCTCGGCATTGGCCGCCGCGGATGCGCCGCTTTGGGTCTGGCGGGAACGTTGAATGAGCTGGTCCTGCGTCAGTACGCTGCTCTGCAGCCGCGTGACCGCGGTATAGACCCGGGTGTTCTGTTCCTGGGTGCGGCGATAAAGAAAAAAGAAGACCAGGCTTACGACGGCCAACGCAGTCATGGTTGCCAGGAACCCGACCCGAAGCGTCCGCCGCCCTTTGTCAACGGCGGCGGCAACTTGCTGCGACTCTTTTCGGTTGGTCTCCGCCAGGCGCAGCCGCTTTTGCAGGTTCTCGATATCACCCTTAGCGTGAATCTGCGCGCGGACCCGCGAAAGCAACTCGTGTGGATCGAAAGGCAATGAAAGTACATCGTCAGCCCCTAAATCCATCCCTCGGGTTCGCTCACCCGATCCTCCCGGCGACAGCATCAGGACTCGTATGTTACGTGTGGATTCAGAACCCTTGATTTCCGAAAGGAGATCACAACAGTCAAGTTGGGGAGGGTCAGCGCCGAGAACAACCACGTCGGGAGCAAATGCAAGCACCGCTATCATTCCAGCGAGGGCATCGGTCGAGAGCTCATACCCGGCGTCGCTCAGCACCTTGACGATCTGTGCCCTGAGCCCGTCGTCAGACTCCACCACGAAGACTTTGCCCGCTTTGAGGTCCATAAGAATACCCCTGAGATGCTTTGACAGCTTTTGTGGATTCAGTTACGAATAAGCCCGTGTGGCACAGCCGTCTCGGCTGTGTTCCTTACGTCAGAAAAATTTCTCGCGGTGTGAAGCCTTCTATCAGGGCACGACTTACCCAAAAACGCGGCAATATCACAACAAAGCCAATCGTTCCTCACAAATCTTTGTCTAAATATTCCTCTGGAACGTCATCTTCAGGCACTTCGCGCGTGCGCACTTCCTGCTCATCACTATCTTCGGCCCGTTGCACACCGGCGACTACGCCTGCCTCGAAGGCATTTCCTTCCTCGAGCAATTCGTCAACACTCTCCGAATCGGCACGTTCGCGCCGGGAGAGTCCTTGCAGGTCTCCCGCTTGTCCGGCTTCCCCGATTGCACGCCTGCGGGAGAGCCTTACAGCAGCCCCCTGTCTGTTTCTTTGCGCCTGGCTCCTGCGGCGGCTGGACGCCTTTTTGGCGTTTTTCTTCTTGCTCGCAGCCGTCTTCGATCTGGATCTGGATTTGGATTTGGACTTCGACTTGGCGCGCGCCTTGGTCTTCTTCGCTTTTTTCTTACCTGCCATACCTGCAGTTTATCACCCGCACGCCCCCTGCATAGGAATGTTCCAGAGGTCGACCAAGTTCGTGGACCGGAGGCACACCCAACAAACACCAGGTCCGCGCCGCATCACCCAACGAGCAAGATATTTGTCATCTTCGGCCGTCGCCGGTGTGGCTGTTGCGCCCTTCGAGTTTCCAGAATTCCTGCATTTCCGATGCGGCCTCGGCTGCTTTGTTCTGTTTGCGATAGAGGCCGGCCAATCCAAAGTGTGCCTGTGCAGCCAGTGGGCTTTCTTTTTCGATTGCAATCACTCTGGTCCACGCTTTTTGCGCCGCATCCAAATCATCAGCGGCAAAAGCCGCTTTCCCAAAAATATAAAGGGTTTCCGGCATGTCGGGTTGCAGGTCATTGGAACGCCGTAATTCCTGTAACGCCTCCTTCGCGTGTCCTTCCTGTAACAATGCTTCGCCCAGCCGATAGGCGGCCTGGGCGTTTCCAGGCTGCAGTTGCGTTTCGATTCGATACTGGGCTTCAGCGTTGGACCATTGGGCGGTTTCAGCATACACCTGACCCAATTCAAGATGCAGGCCAGGGACCTCTGGACTGATGGCCAGAGCCCGTTGATATTCCTGTTCCGCCTGCGCTGCCTGATGCAAGGCAAAGTAATTCTGCGCTCGTCGTTGATGTGTACGATTGGAATCGGGGTAGTTCGTGAATAATGTGTCGGTCGATTGTTCGGCAAGCATTTCACTTGCCTGAATGAGGTAGTAGAGCAGGTCTGGATCGTTTGGCCTTTGCTTGACGGCTGCTTGAAGATTAGAGACGGCTTCAGAGACCTGACCTGTCTGCATCTGTGCGATGCCCAAGGCCCCGGTTTCATGTACTTTTTCCAAATGTGGAATGGCATCGGCTGCGTAACCCTGGGCAAGCTGCGCATAGCCTAAAAGCAGGTGTGCCGACGGCAAGTCAGGGTCAAGTTCCAGCACCCGGCGCAGTGGAATAACCGCGTCTCCGTATTGGTGATTGCTCATGTAAGCTTCTCCAAGATGCAGATAGGCGGGCGCGGCGTCAGGTTGGGCTTCAGCCGCTTTGCGGAATTCAGAAATGGCTGTTTCCAGCTGATGAGACTTTTCAGCTGCTATTCCAGCTTCCAAATGCTGCGCAGCTGCCGGAGAAAGCGCCGGCCCGGTCGAACTCATTTGCGCCAGCATACACAAAACCATAATTGCGCAGTTCATGGATGTTCGGGCTCCTTCACGATGAGAAATTGGTCGCAGCGAACGTCGTTGAGTTTTTGGTGAATTCCGGAAGGCCACAGTACCTCTATGCTCGCCGTCTGTGCCGAGCCCATTCCAAAGTGCAAACGCTTATCGTTGGAGGAAAGATAGCTGCCGGCGGCAGTCGCGACGCGCATTTGTCCGTTTACCGTCACTTTGGCCCCAAAACCGTCGCGGTTACTGCGAGTACCGCGCAGTGTAATGCTCAGCCAATGTTGCTTGCCGCCATTGTTCAGGAATATCTGTGGCGGCGCGCCCAGCCGCGTGGTGACGACATCCACCCATCCATCATTGTTGAGATCGCCAAAGGCGGCGCCGCGTCCAGCTACGGGCAGGTCGCTGCCCGCGTTGGCACGCTCGAATCGTCCATGATGATTCATCGCCAACAGTGGAGGTTCGAGAGAGCGCAGAGAAGAATCAAACTTCTCGACATTGTCGATCACGTGTCCCTGGGCGACAAACACATCTTTCCAGCCGTCGTTGTCAAAATCTTCCAGCCCCAGGCCCCATCCTGAATTGGCTCCTGACAACAAACCAAAGCCCGTTTCGAGCGTCCTTTCCGTGAAGATGCCGCGTCCTTCATTGTGGAAGACGGTATAAAGCTGGCGCGGAAGCTCAGTCACGATAATGTCCGGACGTCCATCGTTGTCGTAATCCTGAAACACCACTCCCATGCCCGAGATCATCTTCCCGTCTGTGGTCAGCGCGACGCCGGCATCGAGAGCTCGCTCTGTAAAGGTGCCATTACCATTGTTGTGAAAAAGAAACTGCTCTACGACGTCATTGGCGACAAAGATGTCGGTAAAACCATCGCCATCGTAGTCGGCGAATGCAACACCAAGGCCGTGGCCCTTTTTGGCGGCAATGCCTGACGGCACGCTGACATCTTCGAAAGTGCCATCACCGCGATTGTGATAGAGAATGTTGCTTACCGCGGGGAATTCTCCAGGCGGGCAGTACGCAGGTATACCGTTTCCGCAGGATTTGCTCCGCTTTGGGTCCCAATCCAGATAGCGGGTGACAAATAGATCAAGTTTGCCGTCATTGTCGTAGTCAAAAAAGCCGGCCGAGACCGACCAGCCTCCGCCAGCAACCCCGGCTTTTTCGGTAACATCGCTGAAAGTTCCGTCCCCGTTATTGTGGTAAAGGATGTTTTTCCCGTAGCTGGTCACGTAGATATCGGGATAGCCGTCGTTATCGTAGTCTCCAACAGCTACACCCATCCCGTAGTTGCCCTCTCCGGCCTTGGCAAGCCCTGCTTGCTCGGTGACGTCTGTAAAGCTGCCATCACGATTCTGGCGGTAAAGACGGTTCCAGTATCGCCGATCATGCCGATCAAAGTTTTCCACTCCGGCCATGGGCGGAATGATATGTCCGCCATTCACCAGAAAAACGTCAAGCAATCCATCGTTGTTGTAATCGAGCAAGGCCACACCGCCCGGCATGGTTTCGATCAGGTACTTTTGCGATGTGGGCGAGTTTTGCAGGACGAAATCCAACCCTTTGGGCTGGACCAGATGGAACACCGCTGGTGAAGTGGGAGTTGAGAAGCCAACGCTAAATATGGCGAGCGTCAGCAAAAGAACCGCGAATCCGGCAGGAATGTGAACTCCAGACCTGAAAAAACCTCTATTCATAGAATGCCCGGCCGCACCCTGGAATCGCACAGTTTTCTCAACATCGCGCGAATATATGGAACCGGACCCGCAGTGTCAATGAAATTCAGTGGGTCAATATCGGCGGTGAAAGCGAAGGGGATCTGCTGCGATAAGTCTTGCGGTGCTTACCAAACATGAACCGCGGCAATGCGCGGCGGCCCGGAATGGGAGTCAATGACCTGCGTCTCCAGGACGATCTCGATATTTTTGTGACTCCAATTTGCCGGAAGCTGGCGAGTCAGTTCATCAATGTACTTTGCATCGACCAGGAATTCTCCGGCAGCAACCGTTCCACCGCGTGCGATACCGGCTGCTACCAACGTGAACTGGTCGCTATTCGGATCGATGAACCGGGCGACAATCGCGTAATCCTTATAGGTCGCTGTCTGCAATTGTTGCGACCGGTCAATGAGCCACTCGCGGCTGCCAGGTTTGGTCTGGTCCTCGATCCAAAAGCGTGTCATCTCGGGATCGTTTGCGAAATGAAACCTCAGGGGAGCGGTCATACGCAAGGTCCAGCCATTGTCATAGGCGCCGATCAGAACCGATGGCGCAGTCCTCAAGTCGGTGAGGGTCGTGGCCGACTGTCCCTGGACCCGGTAACTTCGTTGAGAATTCTGCAGAACGCCCGCGATGCCAATGAGCGGATTGACATCATCGATGACGACGGTAACCAAGTTGTCTTTCAGGGTGGTCTTTCGCTGCGGGTCGGCAGCATCGAGCAGAGTGATTGCGGAATATTGGTTCTGATCGGCGATGCAAAACAGCACGGGCTCTTTCGACTTCACAAAAGGCGCCCAGAATTGCTCAGCCGGGGACAGTTGGAAGAAACGCCAGAGCGCGAACGAAGCCGTGCTCAGCAATAGCAGCAACATGGCTGAGGCGGCGATGATTGTTTTACTCCGCGGCGAAAGCGCCTTGTTCGACTCCGGTTCTGTGACCAGAGCAGGCAGTTCTTGCGGCGCCGCAGGATTTTCTACGATGGCAGGTGCAGCAACAGAATGCGGGGCTTGAAACTGAAGAGCATAGGAGCCGGACGGCAAAAGCAGGCGGATTTCATCCTTCGTCGCCGGGTTCTGGTAGTACTGTTCAATCCGCTTGCGGATTTCTGCAGCCGTGACGCGGACGATTGGATCTGCGGCGGTGTCGTAGTCGGGTGATCTCCCGAATAATTCAATGCCTAGTGTACGTTCCTTGAGAAGCTCCGGTTCTCCCGCCAAGGTATGCTCCAGGACAAACCTCAGAAAGCTGGGATATCGTTTGCTGGAGCTAAAGTGGCTGTCGAGAAGCAGTTTTTCGAGTTGCTCCCGAACAGCAACTCGTTGTGCCTCATTGGAAGGTTCCCAAGTTCCCGTTAGCTGGTCGGCCAACATTCCGCTACACCACTACACTTTTTGAGTGCAAATCGTACTCCAAATAGATCGGCGGCGGTGATTCTAGTTACGATGACCGCTGGGTGTCAAGGGCCGAAGAAGGACCCTCGTCGCCCGCCCGCTCACTTAACCTAGCTATTTACCTGATAAGGATCCCATCCGAATGGCCTGGTAAGCATGGTCGTACCAATACGGAACTTGTTGGAATAAAAGGGCAAACTGAGTGACGATAACCCTCTTTGCCGTTTGGAGCTCGGTTTTATCCCGCAAACCCTTGCGCAAATCCATTGAATTCGCATATAACTCGCGTGCTTTTTTGGCGGCTGCCTGATGCAGGCAGAAGACGACAAATCAAGAACGAAATATCCGCCTGAAACGGAGGAATAACAGATGCGAAGAGAATATCCCCATGGCCTCGCTACCAGCCGAGCGCTAATAATCGCCCTGATTTTTTTCGGAGTGGCATTTTCCGCCCAACTCCAAGCCCAAACCCAGGCATTCACCGCAACCCTGAGCGGCACGGTTTCCGATTCCACCGGCGCTTTGCTTTCCGGCGCCACAATTACTTTGGTGAGCATTGAGCGCTCGATCACGCGCGGATACACCACCGATGCGTCTGGTTCCTACGTCTTTTCGCTGTTGCCGCCCGCAGTGTACTCGATGCGTGTCGTGGCGCCAGGGTTCAAAAGTTACAAACAAAATGGAATCAGTCTGGCGGCAGGGCAGACAGCGCAACAGGCAATCGTGCTGGCTGTCGGCGCCGTCTCCGAACAGGTTGAGGTGAGCGGGCAAGTCTCGCTGATCAACGCCGAGAACGCCAACCTTTCTTCCGACGTCTCAGCGCAGCAGGTGGTTGAGCTACCGCTCAATCTGAGAAACGTATATGGTCTGGCATTCCTGAATTCTTCGGTCAACAATACGGCGGAATTCCAAATTGTAGGCGGCAATGGAATTTCCGGAAGCGCGGACCAGGACATCTCGTTCTTCAATTTCGGCGGCACTTTTTTCAACACCGCCGAATACCTCCTCGACGGTACCTGGGATACCGGTGCTGATTGGGGCGGCGTTGCCTATGTTCCCGCCGTCGACGGTGTTCAGGAATTCAAGATCCAGACCAACGCATTTACCGCCCAATATGGATGGAGCAGCGGCAACGTCATCAATGTGGTCACCAAATCGGGCACCAACCAATTCCATGGCGATGTCTACGACTTTTATCGTAACAGCGCCCTGGATGCGAGAAACTTTTTCAACCAGAAAACGCAGCCACTTTTCCACCGCCAGCAATTCGGAGCGACATCAGGCGGCCACATTTTCAAAGACAAGACGTACTTCTTCGCCTATTACGAGGGCTTACGCCAGCAGACGCCAGTGACATTTGGCGGCACTATGCCGACGGCGGCCTTCCGCGGAGGCGACTTCTCAGCCCTGCTGGGAGCGCAAGTTGGCACAGACGCGTTGGGACGTCCAATCATGGGCGGCCAGATCTTTGACCCATTCAGCACTCGCACCATCACCGCCGGACAGGTCGATCCTGTTACCGGCAGGACCGCATTGCAGAGCGGATTGATTCGCGATCCTTTTCCGGGAAACATTATTCCCAGCGGACGATGGGACGCGATTGCAAAGAATTTCCTGCAGGGGAACTTCTGGCCCAATCCAGATACCGCGGCGCTGGCCAACAATTACAGCAAATCTGCCGCAGCCGCCGCGACGTCAGATGAGTACTCGATCCGCGTTGACCAGAATATCTCCGATAAATCCACTCTCTTTGCGCGCTGGTCACAAAAGTTTGAAAGCAAAGTAAATGTGCCACAGTACTATGGTTCTGACGTGGCCGGTCCAGGAGCCACCAACCCCAATAACCGTTACGGCTTCGATCTTGGATACAGTCACATTTTCAACCCCACTTTCCTGCTCAGCGCAAACCTGGGTGTGAACCGCTGGGTCGAAGGGTCGCAGGTACAAAGCTTCGGCTTCAAAGCCTCCACTCTGGGCCTTCCTTCTTTCATCGATGGGATTTCCCCTGTTTTTCCGCAGGTACAACCGCAAGGCATGTCTGGCTTGGGCCCGAACGTGAATCAGGATGACTATATGGTTCCACGCACTCTATGGACGGCCTCTACAGATTTCACAAAAGTGCTATCGAGACACCATCTTTCGTTTGGTTTCATGGGTGTTCTCAACCAGATCTACGGTGGGCACTTCGGAAACACCGTGCTGCCGTTTCCAACCTCGTTTACCGGCGGACCAGATCCGCAGAACCAAACCGCGGGCACTGGCTTCGGCTTCGCGTCTTTCCTGTTGGGTACCGGCAATGGAGGTTTTACCAATTTCAATGCCTTCCCGGCCACAGAGAAGAAGCAACTGGGCTGGTATGTGCAGGACGATTGGCATGTCCTCAGCAAACTGACCCTGAATCTCGGACTGCGGTATGAGATTCAAACCGCGCCCACCGAACGGCATGATAAGCAGGAATTTTTCAATTTCACTGCCGCAAATCCCATCAGTTCCCAGGTTGGTTTTAACGTACCTGGCGCGGTGGTCTTTAATTCCGGCAGCAATCGAGGGCTCTATAACACGCAGTACACCAACTTTGCACCCCGCATCGGGCTGGCATACCAGGTGTTGCCGAAGCTGGTATTCCGGTCAGGATATGGAGTCTTCTTTGTGCCTGATTATTACGGTAATGGACCCTCACAGGGATATTCACAGGCAACTCCCTGGGTAGGCACGCTTGATAATCAACTGACTCCTCATAACACGCTCAGCAACGCTTTTGCCGCAGGTCAGGTTCTCCCGCAGGGAGCTGCGCAGGCAGGACTCACGGATGTAGGTTTCGGGTTGAATCCCGTGGTGAACCCGAATCGTCATTCTCCCTACGTGCAGCAGTGGATGGCCGGCATTGAATATGCCTTCACGAATAACGATCTGGTCGACATCAGCTACGTTGGAAATCATGGCGTGCACGTTCTCGCGCAATATCTCGAATTTAACCAGTTGCCGACCAAGGACCTCGCGCTGGGAAATGCACTCTACGATCAAGTTCCCAATCCATTCTTCGGTCATATCACGGCAAGTGGTTGCGGACTTGACCAGCCAACCGTGGTCCGGGGGCAGTTGCTGCGGCCATTCCCGGAATATTGCAGTGTTACCGAAGCCGGACCCGCGGTTGGATCGTCAAACTACAAAGCTTTACAGGCTACCTATACGCATCGCTGGCATTCGGGGCTGAACGTGAATGTGTCGTATACGTTCTCCAAGTTTCTCGATAACGTGCAGGGTTCCTCGGGATGGGCATTTCCCGGCTCTGGAAGCCAGGTACGTGACTCCCATAATCTGGCCGCCGAGATGTCGCTCGACAGCAGCGATATACGCCACAGCCTGGTGGTGAACTACATCTATGAACTGCCGTTCGGCCGCGGCAAGATGTTTGGAAAGGATTGGAACACGCCGGTCAATGCCATTCTCGGCGGCTGGCAACTCACCGGAATTGTTACGGCCAAAGGTGGTTTTCCGCTTTCGATCTCGCCGGCGCAAAACAACACCAATTCTTTTGGAGGCAATCAGCGCCCGAACCTGATTGGCGATCCGGTGCCCGCAAACCAAACCATCGCCAATTGGATTAACCCCGCCGCCTTCGCGCAACCCGCCGCTTTCACCTTTGGCAACTCACCAAGAAACCTCCCTGATCTGCGTTCACCCCGGTATTTCGACTGGGATACCGGCATTCAGAAGGAGTATTACTTCACCGAACAAAAGCGGCTTCAATTCCGCTTCGAAATGTTCAACACCCTCAACCACCCGAACTTCTTCGCGCCCGATACAAACCTTGGCGATGTAAGCAACGGCCTGTTCGGCACCATCAATCAGGCCTATCCGGCGCGCGATGTACAGGCTGCTCTGAAATTTTTCTGGTAGACAACGGATCAAGTCGCCGGCGGCGTGTCATGGTCAAGCGGCACACCGCCGGCGGCTCGCAGCCGAGAGCAGGCCAAACGTACTGGAAATCGGGGGGATAAAAAAATGATGAAATGCTGGCAGTGGATTGTTCTTGTCATTCTTGTCCTGAGGAGTGCAGTCGCTGTCTGCAGCAGCCCGGCAACCGACGGAGAAAGAAGAGCAAAATCGTCGGTCCTTTTTTTTCTAGCTCCGATGTCTTCCAGCACACCACTCGAGAACGGCATCGAGCTCCGCAGCGGCAATGCAGTCATGAATGTTGTGGCGCTACGGGATGATGTCATCCGTATTCGGATTTCGTCTGATGGGTCTTTGCCGGAAGATGCATCCTGGGCCGTTCTGGCGACGGCACGTAGTCAGAAAGTTGATGTCATTCATGAGGACGGCGTCGAAGCAATCGGATTTCGCACAAAGCTGCTTCGGGTGCGCATTGACAGAAAGACTCTTGCATTGACGCTAGCTGACCTAGAGGGAAACATCTTGCAAAAAGATGCTCCCGGTTGGCCCGTAGAGTTTCACGGCAAGACCTTCCGCATCTACAAGGAGATGCCCAAAGACGAGCACTACTTTGGGCTGGGCGATAAAGTTGGACCACTCGATCGTCGCGGACAATCTTTTACTCTCTGGAACACCGACTTTTATAATTTTCAAGAGTCCAGCGACCCCATTTATAAAAGCATCCCATTTTTTCTGGCTTTTCGCGCTGGAAGGGCGATGGGCGTTCTTCTAGACAACACGTGGCGCAGTAGTTTCGATTTTGGCAAGCAGGTTCGTGATGTCTATTCATTTGGCGCCGAAGATGGTCCTATTGACTACTATCTTATCTATGGTCAAGATGCGAAACAAGTTCTCAGTGGGTATACCTGGCTGACAGGACCTGCTCCGTTGCCTCCACGATGGTCTTTTGGTTATCAGCAATCACGCTACAGCTATGAAACTGAATCGCAGTTGCGGGAAGTAGCGGCGCGATTGCGGGCGGACCAGATACCCGCTGACGTTTTGTACCTGGATATCGACTATCAGAAGAGTAATCGTCCTTTCACGGTCGACCCTGAAAAGTTTCCCCATTTTGCCGATATGTTGGCAGATTTGAAGCAACAAAAGTTTCACGTGGTCGGCATCACCGATCTACACATCGCAGACCTTCCCGGCGCGGGATATGCTCCCTTTGAAACCGGATCTTCGGGCGACCACTTTGTTAGAAACGCTGATGGCTCGACGTTTGTAGGAATGGTGTGGCCGGGACCCTCGGTCTTTCCTGATTTCACGCAGAAAAGCACCCGCGAGTGGTGGGGTGAGCTCTACAAACCATTTGTCGCCGAGGGCCTCTCAGGCTTCTGGAATGACATGAATGAGCCATCGGTCTTCAATGTTCCGAACGGGACGATGCCCGATGACGTCCAGCACCGAATCGAGGAGCCAGGTTTTGCAAAGAGAACTGCCACACATCGTGAAATTCACAACGTATATGGCATGGAAAACTCTCGCGCAACCTACGAGGGACTGTTGAACATTTCACCGCAGGCAAGGCCTTTCGTTCTCACGCGCGCCACGTATGCCGGGGGCCAGCGCTACGCGCTTACCTGGACAGGTGACGACAGCAGCAGTTGGAACCATCTGCGGCTGACGACGCCAATGCTGTTGAATCTCGGACTCAGCGGTTTCGGCTTTTGTGGCGCTGACGTGGGTGGCTTTATTGGCACACCAACTCCAGACCTGCTCACCAAGTGGATGGAGGTGGGAGCATTCCAGCCCATTGATCGCAACCACGCCGAAAAGGGCACCGGGCATAAAGAACCGTGGGTGGATGGACCCGAGCAGGAAGGCATTCGTCGCCGATATATCGATGAACGATATAAGTTGATGCCCTATCTTTACACGATTGCTGAAGAGCTGACACGCACAGGGGTGCCCATGATGCGGCCACTGTTTCTGGAATTTCCTTTCGCGACCGCCGACGCACACCCGCTCGATCTAGATTCCGGTAATGAATTTCTATTAGGTTCTGCGCTTCTGGTGACTCCGCAGCCCTATCCTGATCGCAAAGATGATTACCGCGTCTTGCTCCCGCCGGTGCGCTGGTACAACTATTGGACAGGCCAACAGATCGAAAAACACGAGACCGTTCCCGACAAAACTCTCGGCGATCTTGATCCTGTCGAAGAGCATCCCAGCGTGGAAGATTTGCCTATTTTTGTGCGCGAGGGTTCCATCTTGCCCATGCAGCCCCTCACAGAGAGCACCAGTGAGGTTCCACAAGGGCCCTTAACTTTGCGGGTGTATCCCGGAAGCAATTGCCACGGGTCGCTTTATCAAGACGACGGCACAACAACGTCCTACCGGCAGGGTGATTTTCTGCGAATGGAATTCTCCTGCGAAGAGGTTGCGAGCGGCCTGAGGCTCCATATAGGCCGACACCAGGGCCCTTACCAACCTTGGTGGAAGCAATTGCAAGTCGAGGTATACGGCTGGAATCAGGGCCCATCCTACATCTTGATCAACAATAAGACTGAAATCGCGTCAACACTGGATTCCGTTCGCCACATGATTTCTCTCACGATTCCAGACGATGGCCGTGGAACAGATCTTGAAATACACCCCCAGCCTCAAAGTGCAGTTGTAGTTCCCCATTAAAGAAAAGTTTCATTCACAAGCGAACTTTTCGACCACCGGTCGAGCGCTGCAATACAAGAAGTTGAAGCGCCGCCAAGTTGCTGAATTTGAATGGTGAGCGCGGAAGGAATCGAACCTTCAACCTACTGATTAAGAGGTAGTCTGAAGCAGATTACTGGCAATTACTATGCTTACTGGTTGTCATTGAAAAATAGGGCATGTAAGCTGGCTTCAATACGCGCGGCAAGTACCCTAGATACGAGCGTTTTTTTGTCTATTTGTCCCTAAGTTTCACCCATAGCAAATTGCTAGCCCATGGAAATTATATATAATCCACAATCCCAAATTGGGAACTTGAGTTGAAGATTTCTGTTGACAACTGATTCTTGCTTTGATAAATGTTGAGTGTTGGTCACGGTGGCATTATGTCACCGCACGCATGCAAAACGGAAGGGGCTTATCCTAGCTAGCCTTCTTAGTTGGTTTCTTCAACCAACTACTATCCAGTCGATGACAACCGACAAGAAAACTCTGTCTTAGCCAGAGGTGTGTCTAAAAACATACTCAGGAAAAAGGAGCTACACAAAGAATGTCGGAAACAGTCATACCACCTCTCCTGCCTCGAGAGCTTGAAGAACTTAAAGATCGTCAAAGACGGCGCGAACATTTCGAAAAGGCTATTGGCAATGCTGAATCACGTCTTTTCGGTGTATTCACGTTCAACTACCCAGGAACTACTTACCTCACACCAGCTAATTGGAACGTTGACGAACAAATGGCCACTAAGGCGTTTACGTCCTTCATTAGGAATCTCTCTTCACGCTGGCGCTACAACGAAAACATTGCTTACATATATGGTCTCGAAACGAAGCGATCAGCTCTTTCAGCAGGTTCCGTTCGGCCTCACATCTATGCTGTGCTGCTGAGCAACGCTAACTTGGATCATAAACATCTTCAAAGTCTTTGGGGTTATAGCACGAAGCACATTAAACCCTATCGTCGGTACCCTCAAGAAGTAGTTCTTCATGCTGACCAATTGAAGCGAACCTTCGGTGATGGAGAGATGAACGACTATCTGGAGAAAGAAAGGACACTTCACAAAATGAAGTTGAAAGTACCTCCCAGGAGAGTGAGAGAGGATTGGGAGGAGGAGAACTATCGTCCTAGTTTCCAGGTTGGCAATTGCTGGGTCACCCCATACGACTTCACACGTTCAGGTATAGACCTTATCCTTAGATACCGACGCCGACCGGATTGTCATTGGGATGTATCCAGTAATTTCTATTGCTTTGATCCAACCTTCCAGCCAGCAACAAAACATCAACGCCGAGTGCTTCGTATTCACCAAGAAAAGCTGGAGCGTCGTCGCGCAACCAGCCGAGATGCGGTCATCGGATAATTTCCCAGCCTTCCTTCCAAAAACCTTACAGACCTCTAGTTAAGCCGGCAATAGCGCCGGCTTTCTTTATTTGTGGACACCGATGTCTACCTATCCTCGGTATACACAAATCAAGGAGGTAACAAATGCAAGACCAACCGAAAGAGAAAACGCTATTGACCGTGGCTCAGGTCGCAATGCGCTTGGGAATGCGAGAGAGCACCATCCGCCAGTGGGTCTGGGAGAGAAAAGTCGCCTACATAAAAGTAGGCCGCTCTGTTCGCTTTAGGCCGGAAGTAATTGACCACCTAATTGCTCAAGGCGAGGTACCAGCCCGGCGGCAGTAGGTCGCAACGTCCCGGCATTGTGGAGGGCGGGCAGGACTTCCCTGACTAGATAGAAAGGCCCTAATACATAAATTCATACCCAACATGTAAGAAGTTAACATTTGAAAGTTAAAAAAACTCAAAACATCTGAAAGTTGATAGTTCAATTTCAATCAACAAAAGCACGACATGAAGATGAATCAACCAGGGGAATTACCCCTTTAAAGGAGAATTACCTGATGAGAGTTGGCCTTCTGGCATGCGCCGTGAAGATTGCCTCAAAGGTCGTAAACCCAAGTTCGTTTTCGCCCATCCATAGATGCATCGAACTGGGGCCTAATTGCGTTCGAGCTTGTTCTGAGTATGGAACCATCCAAATACCAGTTGAAACCGAATTGAGTGAGCCTGCTCTTCTAGATTGCGTTGCAGTGGGGGCAGTAATTCGTTCATTGGGACAATACGAAGAAGTCTACCTTCACAGTGAGGGCAACCGTGTTTACTGGAGTAATGATAACGCGCACGGTCATTGGGACGTTGTAAAAGAGGACAATCAAATTCCGGCCATCTCACACTCTAGTTTTCCATGGAAGCCACCCGACTCATTTGCTGATGCACTTCTTCTTGCATCATCCGCAGTCGATGCAGCATCGGTCTCAATTGGAATCTACGGTTTAGTAATTGAACGTCGAGGCAAGTTGTTGAGGCTTGTCTCGTCTAATTCCATCTCACTCGCGCTTGCTGTTGTTCCAGGAGAGGGTTACCCGACGCGCGACAGGATTACGATTCGACCTCCGATACCCTCCATCTTAGCAAGCCTACTCCGGTTATACCCAGACCTCATGCTGGATGTAACAAGGGACGGTATTTTTGTCGAAGATGATCAGGTATGCTGCCAGCTCCCTCTCAGCCCACCACTTGACCATGATCTCTTCGCTGTTGCGGACAGGTTTTCAACCAAAAAGATCACAGCGGAAATTGACCCTGCAGCCGTCAAGAGATTTTTGTTGCGGGCGAAAGCGCTAACAAATCGCCATATGTCCTCAGTTGTCGAGTTAAGAATCGAAGCAGGAAATCTCATCCTGCTGCACAAGGCGTTTACGTCAAGAACTGAGGAATATCTTCTAGCAGACGGAATTGATCCGTCTGCCAGCCTTGCCCCGCTGTTACTTCCAATTGAGTTGATGACCGTTCCTCTTGAACACGTCGATACTGTCGTACTTGATCATCTTCCGCAAGGCGTCCTAGTTCTCCAACGAGAACACCCGACCTTCGAGTACGTTCTTGGTTGAAGCTCAGGGACATAAACAACAGGAGACACTTCATGCTGAAATTACGTGATGTCGTGAACTCGGTCTGTGACTATCTGGAGAAAACCGAAGGATATAAGATTCCATCCAGGTGGCCGGGCCATCTGACAATCTTCGCCAATCATCCTGATGGGGGTAGGCTGATCCTTGACGCGTATGGTGAAAACCTCTGGGTTACAGAAAAACAAACCGGTCCGAGGGGTACTGCACCTGACAAGGTGATGAATGAACAAGAGTCTCTTGACTGTGTTGCACGAGCCTTTCTCAAAGCCGCCTGCAAGCTGGACGGCAACTCCCGCCAAGACGGTGACATTATCGCCATGGCTTTCCCTTTCACTAACTCATTTTGGAAATATCTCAAACCTCTGAAGGGCACTCTAGACAGACTGGGGATCGTCATTTTCTTTGTAGGAGGGGACAAATCAGTGATGAAGTATGATTCCAATCAACCATCTCATCCGCCGCGTTTGCCTCTTGAGGCATGAGATCGGGTGATTTCAGGTGGGACAACTAACAGAAAAACACCCTGAGGCGTTTGAGGACTTTCATTTGTTCAGGATGAAAATCTTGATTAGACGCGCTCAGGGTATCTTTATCTTCAGTGAACCAACTGAACTGCAAGCGATGATAAGGACCATTTCGGGAATTTGTCAACCCGTTTAAAAAAATCACTTGACATCCGATACGCAAGAATTTAAATTTCGCGCATGTTCAGGATGTTAATCCTTGATTTACGTTCCCTTTTCGATACGCCTGAAACATACAAGTCTAGGCTCCAGGAATCTCTTTCCTGGATAGATGGTTTGGATGACGTGCGCTGTACACTTCCAGGCCAAATCGAACCCTAGCAGCTCCACCAGAGTTGAAATGGTATGACGGCTCTCTCATGAGGCTGTCAGCACTCCGCGAATGAGGATGAGAATGAACAGAGTTAGGAAACTAGATGACCATGATGTCGGGCCTAACCTGCTACCGCTTAACTGTTCATTGGGCGCGCAAGGTAACCGAGACACAATGCGCGAGCCATCATCCAAAGCGTTTCCGGTGGAAACCCTTACTCCAGTGAATCAACTGGACGACACAGACCACACACGTTGGCGAAAATGAGAGTGTTTTTTGAGAGCGAGAAGATGAGGACCAATGGGATCCACGCGATGCAAGCCCGAATCAACTCATACGGTAGCTCTCGAAGTGAGCGCAGGAGACGCACGAAGTGGGTTCGACTACCCGTGAGGGAAGACATAGCGCCACAAGTTCTCGTGCTCATGCCATTTGGTTGCTAGTGCAAACTAAGCTAAAAGGTCTTGCGACAAACTGCAAGGTTGCGTCAGACCCCATGTACGGGCAGAGACGCAGTGACAGAGCATTGGATTACCAGTTAGGCATGCAGTAATCGTGATGTTAAGGGAGATTAACTTTTGTTTTGCCGTTGATCACGCCTCAGGGAGAGGTGTGTTTTCTAGCAGAATTTACCTATTCTTAATTCATGGATATTTCTTTTAAGGAACTAGGTGAAGTCTTTGACTTACAAGGTACTTACACAGAATTAGCTCAACCCCAGAAAAAACATAACACAAAGTGTTATTTTCTGGGGTAGTTGAAGTAGCAGTTATTGCTTATTTTCTGCATTTCTCTGCTCTCGACAACAGCGAAGCGTGAAATTGTGGTTGAGATGAAAATGAATTCTAACGAACGCTAACTGCCTGGCATAGAATTTCCCCTTTCCTCCCCTGGTAACTGCGCGGCAGACCCAAAGTAAACGCGAGCAATCGCTATTCTGCGCCCTGTCGTAGTGTGCTTGTATTAAAACTCATTTCCATGAGCGGCATTATCAACTCTATAATCGCTCTCATGAGTAATGGTCAGCCAAGAAAGGACGAAGAAGCCGCAGCCGCAGCCGTGTGCGCTTGGCTGGCTGATCATGGATGGTCGGTGAAATGGAATTTTGTCCAACCTGATCCACCCGACCTATGTTTTCTTGTTCAGCGCGAAGGCGTTAAAGAGCAGAAATGGGCTGTTGAAGTGACCCGTTTGTTTCAGTATGTCGATTGGAAAGGAAAAGAGCAGAACTCTAGAGGTCTTGAGGCTTTAATTGACGACCTGTGTAGCCGATTAAGTGCAGTTGTTCCTGATCAAGCGGCTTCTGGTTACCGCCTGTGTGTCTCTGGCCCCTTCGATCTCGACTTTCTGAAGATAGTTGAACAGCGGGCAATTGCGTATGTTAAGAGCGGCAAAACTGACGAAGAATACCTAGACTTCCCAGAGGGGGCAAAGGAGTATTGGGCCCTACTAAGCAATCCAGATTGCAAAGAAATAGGAGAACAACTGGCTCAAGGCCATTGTCATTTTTCCATATATGCTTGTCCAGAGACAAAGAAAGTACAGTCGACAACCTGGTTTCATGCTTCCGCATTGACGCCAGACGGAGAAGAATCTGCCGGAAATATTAGGGCCGTATTGGACTACACAATACGACGAATTCTGGACGCCAAAGTACCGCGATTAAAAACATTAACAGGTTATCAGCAAAAATTGTTGGTAATTGTACAAGACTATATTTTTGCTGAACCTGACCGATTGGCTGACATTCTAGCAGAGCGAAAACTTCAACCTAATGATGTTGATTCAATTCTTTTGGTCGATTCGAAATTGAAAGTTCATTTGGTTGCAGACCTCGCGAAAATGTTCGAGCAAAAAGTATGATCAAACGCAGATTTGCATAAGAACGGCCTCCCCGGATTTTGTAAGTTCTCCCTGGTCATCTTAAACACTTTCACAAATATTTTTAAAAACCCCGGTGAGAGGGTTGACATCCTCCTGGGCACCTATTTATTTACATATTTAGTCCCGACATGGGGCGAACGTAGGATGGATTTCAACCTCAGGGTCGTCTTCGATGAAAAACCACTAAAGGCTCCCGGTCTCCGTAGATTCTCACTAGTTTTCAGTGGTGATGGAACCCAGGAACTGATCATCAAGGGTTTCCTGCTCCCATCAGACAACAAAGAAATTCGTCCACCAACAGTCATACTTCAGGGCAAGCCGTACTCAATCGTGCAGCTTTCGCCAGCCCTCCAACAGGGTTTATTGGAGGAGTTCTATCGTCAGGAACAGTTTCCGCAGCGCAAGGGTGGAGTAATCAACCGGTTAAAGTCTCAGGGGTTTTCAAGCACATTGCTGGGTAGATCAAAGGGCGGAGGGTTTGATGAGTAGTCATCCCAACTCATTGGCCAATCTTCCCCCAGGACAATTTCAAAAAGGGGAATCGGGCAATCCCGGTGGACGGCCAAAGATTGCTGCTGTGCGTGAAGCTCTGAGAGCAGTCCACGATCGCATTAATCCAGAAACCGGAAAGTCAGGCGCGGAGGAACTAGCTGAAGCAATTCACAAGCAAGCAGTGGCGGGAAACATCTGGGCTGCACGCCTTGCTGTTGAAATTGTCGAGGGTTTAACTAAGTCAAAAACTACGACTATGGTTAGCCTTGAAGAGAGCACAAATCAAACCACTGGTGCTGCCAAGCGACTGTACCAAAAGTTGGTGACGATACAGCAGCGACATGAGCAGCTTACAGATTCTACTGAACCCATTGATTCTACTGAACCCGTTGGCTCTGTATCAGCCCGGCTGCGCGAGCGTATTGCAAAAGGAGGCAAAAAATGAAGAGATTCTTGTGGCTAGCAATCCTAGCCCTAACGACTCCCTGCCTAGCCGCTAACTTCGACTTCATCACTGGCTCAAAAGTTCAGGATGCAGGGGGCAATCTACTTGCCACGGGTCAGATTTGTTTTCTCGGGACAGATCAGAACGAGGTGCCCAATTCGATATCAGGCAGGTGGCGGTGGGCAAGATCAAAGAAAAAAGGAGATGAAACAAAAATGAGGTCCTTATTCAAAAAGAAAGAGGAATACGAACGTCCCACACCCATATCAGAAGCAGATAGGCTGGCTTTGGTCAAAAGTGAAGTCGAGCGCCAAATCAAAGTCGCAGATACCAGGCTGGCAGCGCTCGACAGTGAAATCACAGACTTCGCTCGATCCAACAATCTCGCTCTCAATCAATTCAGGGGTATTGAGGACGGAGTCGGATTGCCAAGGCAGATCATCACTGCGTTTAGGACGCTACACGAAAATCGCAACCGAGCAGCCCAGGACTTTCAGGCAGCTCTGGCTGTTTACGCTGAGTTGAAGTGAGAGGTTTTAAGGAGGCAGTATGAAACAACAAGATTTGGATAGGTTAAGGAAGAAAGTTGGCCCTGAGTTTTCCCATTTACTTGGAGAAGTGGATGAAGAGGAAGGTTTAGGGATTGATGGAGGTGAGGGGGAGGATGATGGATTCCACAAGACGATGGGAGCAATCTTCAACCGTCAGTCTGCTGCACGATCTACTAACTCCGTCCCTACCGTCGCGCAAGACCTGGAGATGAAAGAATTCATGAAGGGTGGGCTCACTGAAGTTGGTATTCAGATGAGCAGAGAGGGGCCATTTCCTCTTCCAAAGCCTCAACCTGGGCCATCAAAACCGGGCCCGTCTTCACCAACAGGACATCCAACAGGACAACCCTATCCAACACGACGTGGCAACCAAAAAGTTAGAGAAGCTGGGTTCCGCTTTCTTTCTATCATGCAAACATTGAGAAAAAGTGCTCAACCCGGCACCTGGGAACAGGCAGTTGAAGATACGTTGCAGACTGTCCACGATGTCTCTCTAAAAGAAATCTTCGATTCAATCAAGCAAAACGATGTTGATGGGTTGATGGCCGCTGTTAAGAGATTTAGACAAGGGAGATCTGAATTAGTAGGCTTTGCCTGAGTCGCAAGGAAGTGCATCCTCCTGTCTGCGCAGACTGCGACTAGGCAGAGGGTGAAGGTTTTTCGAGCGAGTGAAGACGTTCGAACGGGTTCCTTTCCCCGCAGTTTCCTTCACCCTGACAGTGGGAGAGAAGGCTTTTCTGATATCTCCTCCCTTCTCTCCCGTTTCAAAAACTGTGAATGGAGCATCCCCCCCTGGTTAGGCTTTCCGGTTAGAATTTTCAAGAGTTCTCTAACAGCAAACTTGAAAGTTAGAATCTAACAGGTCAGTTAATCCTTCAGAACAAGGAAGTATTACTGTTAGAAGGTGAGCCGATGAGGCGAACCCCTGCGTGAACCCTCGGACCCAACCCTCCTTATTGTCTCTGTTAGAAGTCTGCTAACTAACCTAGTCTGCAATAGCCGTCCCAATTCCCTACCCTAATTGAATCGACCGTGCAGACGCGAAGTAAACGCCGGCAAATACCATTCTCCTGGCCGATGAGCAGAAATGAAGCCAAGTAAGAATCGTGCCCTTGGCAAAAACCCTTTGAAATACTTTGCTCAGGTTTCAATAGAAACAAAGCAGTTCTAGTTATCAATCCCTGCATGGCGTAAATGTCCGTTTCTACCAAAGAAAACGGTTGACTCTTGTTTGAATAGTTTTTATAAACAATTTCATAGTTCCCATAATGGGAACAACAAAAGGAGATAACAAATGTCCAAGCAGAACAACAAGTCGAATGTTAAAGAAGAGAAGAAAGCCAAACCAGAGCAGACGAGCGAACCAGTTAGCCAACAGACGAGCGAGCCAGTGGCTCCTCCTGCTGTAGCTCCTCCTGCTCCCGCTGCGGCTCCGGCTGAGAAGAAGGAGAAGGCCCCAAGCATTGGTGCAGCGACGAGACGAATTGTAGTCCGTGTCCCAGGACGCACGCTCGCAGAAGTTATTCAGACGTTGATTGCCGAGGGTTGGGATGCAGATAAGGTTGAGAAACAGAAAAACACCATCGCCTCATACCGGACCGACACTATGGCGACGGTTGCCGTAGCTAAAGAGGAAGGTTTCTGGAAACAGCAGTAGAGGAAGGGACGCAAACAGATGAGAGTTTCGATCTATTCACGAGTCTCTACCGCTGACCAGGACAACGAGAATCAGCTTGCACAACTGAGGGAGTACTGCCAGAGGCAAGGTTATGAGGTCATACAGGAGTACGTTGACACTGCCTCTGGTGGGAAAACCGATAGGCAGCAGTTCAAACAGATGTTTCTCGATGCAAGCCAACGCAAGTTTGATTTGCTGTTGTTCTGGTCTCTAGATCGCCTCAGTAGGGAGGGTGTTCTCGCTACCCTCCAGTATCTCCAGCGGTTAGCTGAGTACAGCGTTGGTTATAAGAGCTTCACAGAGCAGTACCTAGACAGCCTGGGACCATTCAGAGAGGCTGTCCTTGCCATACTTGCCTGCATCGCCAAACAGGAGCGAATCCGTCTCTCTGAGCGCACCCGTGCAGGACTTGCCAAGGCCAAAAGCCAGGGAAAGGTCTTCGGCCGTCCCCGCTCGCTCAAACCGTATGAAAAGGAGAAGGCTGTCCAGTTGAGAGAGGAGGGGAGGAGTTGGACTTACATCGCTAAACAGTTTAACTGTCACCAAGACACCGTTAAGCGGGCCTTGGGAGTTGGGAACAGATAGCACTATAGATATAGAAGATAACCATACCTTAACGGCTCCGCCCAGTGCGATCAACACCGGACGAAGCCTAACCAAAACGATCACTGGAGGATCGCAATGGCTTCCATAAGTTTACTCAGAACAATTGAAGTGTTGCTAATGCTAGGGCTGGTAATGGCCGCCCTATACGCCGTCACCCTATGGCATGAACCAGCCTGCGGGGTGCTGCTCCTCTACTTTGCCGTCCGTCTTGCTCTCTACGGGCTTCTCGTCATGTAACGAGACAACAGGGGAAATCTGTATATACCACAAGGAGGAATTCATGGCTGTTTATCTGCCAAAGTATAAAGCTACAGATGGTACCGTAAAGGAAAGCAAAGTCTACTGGATGGAGTTTCGGTTTCACGGGCAGCTCATACGTGAGAGTACCGGCACTCGCTCCTTCACGTTAGCCAAGAAGATCATGGACAAACGTCGCCGCGATCTTGAGGAAGGTGCATGGGGAATCAGACAACGGCCTCAACCAAAGCTGTTATCCGTTGCTGCACAGGATTACCTAGAGATAAAAGCAGCAACACTTGCTCCCTCCAGTCTGAAAATAGAAAAGCTCAATCTAAACCTTCACTTGGTACCCGCTCTAGGCCGTCTGTTGATAAGCGACATCGAAGCCAAGGACATCACCAAATACCAGCAAACTAGACTGGCGGAGGGTGCGGCACCATCGTCAGTTAACTTAGAGCTCGCAACACTGAGAGCAATCTTGAGACGTCACGGACTGTGGGCTCGACTGCAACCAGACGTGAAGATGCTACCGAGCAAGGATGATGTAGGACGAGCAATCACTCAGCAGGAGGAGAAAGCACTGCTACAGGCTTGTTCCTTGTCTTGGTCTCGTTCGTTGTTGCCATTCGTCACACTTGCCCTGGATACAGGTGCTCGGTTTGGAGTTATCAAGAATCTTATCTGGGAAAACATCGACTTCGTAGAGCGCTGTCTCAAGTTTGGAAAGGATAAGACGCCGTCTGGTACCGGAAGAATCGTTCCACTTAATTCGCGTGCATTCGCAACGCTACAGTTCTGGGCAAGCCAGTTTCCTTCTCGCAAACTTGAGCACTTCGTATTCCCTTATCAGCAGGTCGGAGGAGGCGGCAAGAAGGAGGTCTTCGGATTCACAGAGGGAGTTTCCTATGATCTAGACCCAACTCGTCCATTCGGTGAAATCAAAGAAGCTTGGGAGAAAGCTAAACTCCGCGCAGCGAGGATACTAAAGGGGATTCCAGATGATAGCGATGAGGAGGTTGAGCCCCTCCGTTGCCGCTTTCACGACCTGCGCCACACGGCAGTTTCGCGGATGCTTGAAGCTGGCGTTCCACTAATGAAAGTTGCCAAGATTGTAGGATGGAGTCCATCAACGATGGTGCAGATGGCTGCTCGTTATGGTCACTTCACTTTAGAGGAACTTAGAGGAGCGGTTGAAAGTATCAGCAGGCCAGACGGAAAGGTGTTGCAAGCAGGCACGCTGCAAAATACGCCTTTACTTCCACGCCGGGTGTAGTTACGCCCAGGCTGGTTATTTTCTTACTCGTCAATTGGAGGGCGAAGTGGCATCTGGCGACAAGGTATTCACCAAAATTCTTCAGGTTGGTTCGGGAAAGAGAAATGATAAGATCAAGTCCAAAAGGAGTTATGTCCGCGTGTCTAATGGAGGTCAGCTTTCCCTTATCCAACAACCAGAGAAACAGGAGGAACTTTCCCAACGTCCAGAAGGGCAGATCATCGTCGGCGATACGCTGGCTGAACTCAAGAAATTTCCTGATCAGAGATTCCAAAGTTGCGTGACCAGTCCCCCTTATTGGGGACTGCGGGACTATGGCATACCAGGCCAGATCGGCGCGGAGATGAAGTTGGAGGATTACATCCAAAAGCTGGTAGAGGTTTTCCGTGAGGTGAGAAGGACGCTGAGGAACGACGGAACATTTTGGCTGAATATTGGGGACGCATACACGAGCGGAGGGCGCACTTGGCGTGATGCCGATAAGAAGAACAAGGGCCGGGGCATGGATTACCGCGCCCCAACTCCGGATGGTCTTAAGCCTAAGGATCTGATTGGTGTTCCGTGGCGCGTAGCGTTTGCTTTACAGGCGGACGGATGGTATCTGCGTTCTGAGGTCATTTGGTATAAGCCGAACGCACAGCCAGAATCAGTAAAGGATCGTCCTGCCCGCGCCCATGAGCATGTCTTCCTGTTTTCTAAGAATGAGCAGTACTTCTACGATCATGAGGCAGTGCGAGAGCCGGGTGACAATGGACTTCCTCGTAACCTGCGCTCGGTTTGGCAAGTAAACACTGAGCCTTACCCGGAAGCACACTTTGCCACATTCCCTCGCCATCTGATTGTGCCCTGCATCCTTGCCGGCAGCAAGCGAGACTCAACTATTTTGGACCCTTTCTTCGGCTCGGGAACAGTTGGCGTTGTCAGCTGGAAGTTGGGCCGCAAGTTTGTAGGGATTGAATTGAATCCGGAATACGCACTGCTGGCAAAGAAGCGGCTAGGCTGGTGAGAATTCCCACTCAGCATGCACGATACAAAGGTCCTTCTTCAAATCCTTGATTTGAAGCTTACGTTCGGTGCCACCGTCAAAATACAGCGCGAACTTTACCGCGCCAAGGTCATTGGTAACAATGCAGTAGCCCGGCTTCGGATTCTGTCTGCTGTCTAGACGCATTTCTAGTCTGCCTTTTGCTGCCTCTTCCAACAGAGCTTTGGGGATTTCTACGAGTTCATAGTGCCAGTATGTCTTCCCACCCTTAACGTGACTCATCGCACGAAGAGAAAGGATGCGCTCGTAGTTCTTCATGTGGTGCAGAAACTGCTCGAGCAGTCCTTTCAACTGTTCAGGTTGGTCAGACCACTCGCCCTTACCTAACTCCATGAACTTCGAAATCCAAAGCGAGTCGGCCTTAATGTGGGAATCAGCTTGCGTCTTCAGTGAAAATTTCACACCGTCGATGGTGACGTCGTGGCCGGGGTTGCCTATGGGCGAACGCTCCGCCTTCCGTCCAGCGAGTTTCATTACACGTTCCATTGCCCGTTCAAACTGCTCCTTGGTCAGAGGACGGGTTGATGTCCCATGATGGGCCAAAAGATGGACGCCAAACTCTTCGAGGAAGACATCCGACACAACATCAGAGTCGGGGTTCCGGTTCTCAGTCATATCGCCAAGTAGTCCGGTCACCACGCTAGACACGTATGCGAGCTTGGTTATGGAGAGCTTGCCGAGCAGTTCAATAAGTTCAGGTGGAACAGGATTCGCCACCACAGCAGTGTAGATGCTGCTCGGACAAAACAGCAAGGCAGTTTTCTGCCCCTTTAAACCTGGCGCTCAAGTATGTGAGGTTTGCCTATCGATCCAATAGGCAACTTGGCGGCTAGTATGCACCGAGGAGTACGCTCCACTTGGTTTTTTCGAGTGCGCTTTTCAATACTTCGATAAACTCCCCCCCATGATGCGGTACTTGAAAATGGCACATTTCATGGAGAAGGACCCACTCAGCAACAGGACTTACACCTTTTAGCTTTTCGGAGATGAAAATGTGTGGAATCTCCAGTCGAAGCGGACCCGGAAGCGGATGGGATATCGGATCCTCCGGGTGAGCTAACAGGCCAATAGGAGTGCCGGGCGAGCGAAGACTCTGAATGGAAAAGGCCCACCGAATTGTCGTTTGCGGTAGTTTGTTATCGAAGACAATCCCGTTAAATCGATTGAACGCACAGACAACTTCATCGATGCTATCGAAGTCGTTATAGATCACGCGATACCAGTCCGTGATAAGTGTCCTTACCGTCGAATTCGGCTCGGGATACTGATAGCGACACCTGACAAGTGCAGGTCGCAGCAGGGTATATTCCTCAACGGATGCCATCTGTGCCGCGGTGGCGATCGAACGCAAGAAATCATTGCCGTTTTTTGCTTGGAATTCTATCCACTCTCTAAGTTCGGGGTCAGTATCTGCCGAATAAAGCATAGTTGATCCTCTCATCTATCATTTGAGTCACGCTGGCGATTCCGGACCTCTGCTTTTGCCTCGGAGTAACCACTGCTAAACCTGTTTTCAGCGCGTAGTCAATAAATGGGTTCAGTCCAGACTAAGTGCAGACAATAGTTACTCGTTAATTGGTCTTTTTATGCTCGGGTGCTAACAGTTCTGCCCTTCAGAAATGACTTAACCCTCTCAAATGAACGATGTGGAACACATTGACAGAACTCTTGATGGGACACTCGGGTCGCAGTTTCCTTAGTCACAGTTTCCAACCACTGCTCAAGCTCGTGAAGATAAAGCCCAAATCTCTCCCTAAAAAGCTCGAAGTTGTCGATGTAGCTCTCTGGCAATGTGGTATTTTTCTCGATGCCTGGCTGGATTTTCATTACATAGTCTTTATTGAAGTTGGTCACAATGGTTGTAAATTCTCTACATCGGGCGAGAAACTCTGTCACCGAATGGCAGGGGTTCCCGAGAATCAATTTGAAGCAGTTCATCCATCCCTCTAGATAATCAGAAGCACATATCTGGTCGATAGCATCGACCCTGTACGACGATGCGTTATGCAGCAAGTACCGGAAAGACCGAGTGTCCTCCCTGCTCATGAACATCTCCAACCGCTCAAACATCCGTAGGAGATTCTGATACTCCTTTGCGACATAGCGTCTATTGCCGCGCCAGCGACCAAATCTTCGCAATAAGGAAAGCATCCAAGAGCAAATGGCCCAAGAGAGCAGTACCCCTGCAAGGCTTCCAAGAATCCATACGGCTTTGGGAGAGCGGCCAAACAGGTTGAGAACAACCGCTATGAGTGCAAGCACCGCCGTCAGCAGCTTGATGTTGGTCTCAGAGAACCAATTTGACTTGCTTTTAGTGTCAGATTGTTCCTCAAGCTCAAATGGGTCCATGTATCACCTATTGGGCATAACCATCAGTGACATGTTCACCTCATCGCAACTGGTTTACGTGCGCGATAAAGTGACCCTGATTGGTTCACCTTTTCGAAGATTCTTAATTGCAGGTCCGCTGCAAATCTCTGTTCCGGACGTGAGGCGTCCCAATCCTCGATAAACGAGGCGTCTTCCTCTTTTAATGATGAGCATGACTTCATCTCGTCCCCAAACCCCTAATGAACGTGCTATTGACCGGGGCACTTGAAAAGCCCGCTTACAGTTGTATACAGTGATTCGAAATGTACGTTGTTTAGACATTGTGTCGCCTATGCCTCGACCGTAATCTTGATGCTCGACGGATCCACGCCCAGGGTCATCGCCAACCTGCGCTTCGCCTCCGCAATGGTGAGTGGCATATCCTTGCAATTGTCCACATTCTTTGCCTCAAAGGCGATGTCCGAATTCGAGTCTTTATGCTCTTCGAGCGAGACACGCGCAATCGGTGGATGGTCGAGTCCAGCACCAGCTCCAACGAGGGTAACAGGGTCATTTGCTTCGGGGCGATACAGAGACACCCACACTCCGCGTCCCAGGGGAATCTGGTACCCCGCCGCAAGCCGCGCAGAATAGGCCCGGTCAAATCGTTGCCGCATCTCATCTGCCTCAATCATATGGACCTGCGCGAATTTCGGGTTATCACGGTCATCCACCGAAACGGCAAGCACTACATCGACCTCGGAGAGAGTTTTCCAGCTCTTGTCATCCTTCTTACGGGGAAACGCAATCCACGTATCCTGCGATGTACGAATGGAAACGTTCCGACTTTTGCCCCCTTTCGTGATTCGCCGGACACTAGATTTCCCGATACCTGGAATTCTTTCCACTTTCCAGCCTTCCTGCTGGAGTGTTTCGATCCCAATCCGAAAAAGCATGTCCTTTCTAGATAGCTTTTCAGGTGTTTTAAATATATCAGTCATTTGTTTTTTACCTACGAAAACATATTACCATTGCTTTTAGAACAAAGCAATAACCAAATAGAACGTTATTTATACCTATAGTTATCGAAGTTTAACGTTCCAGCAACGGTTCTGCGTCTAACAAGGGTAGTGGTGTCAAGTTTGAAGATTTCGGGCCGATCTGACCGTCTCCGATCTGGCATCCTCGCGCACATGCGTCCTTCGTCTTCCGTACACTTTTAATTAGCGGAAATCTCCGCAAAGGATCAGTAAGTTTATGAGTAATGAATTGTTTTGTGCTTGTGATCACTACGTTTCAATCCACTTTCAGGATGGCTGCCATTACGGAGAAGACACAGTATCTGGAACTGGCAATGGAGATAATCGGTCGAAATCGGTCCGGGATTGCCTCTGCCTCAAGACGCGGAAAGAAGCCACGGAGTCAGCAGAACGAGGACACTGAAACTGAGGCACTATGTTCTAGAGGGCTTTGCAGACAGTTCCATGATTTGTGGTATTCTGTAATTTCTTCGGTTTTTCCGGCGAACGATCTAGTCCACGGGGGTCGTGAGGACTCGCGACTCCGATCTCGCGCTTCTCTTGGTTGACAGCAGCAACTTGGGGCGATGTTCCGCTTCCTGTTGTTGATTGCCGCTCCAAGGTTGCTAACAGGAAGCAAGAGTAAGACTCGACCCCCAAATGACATCTTTACGAAGCCAACTTAAGTGGACAGTTGGCTTTTTCTTTTTCACATCATCCATCAGACCGGAGTCCCCAAAGTTTTCCCCAAAGTCGTCCGATCATGACGCTAACAAGTATGAACGAGAATAACGCTAAGTCGTTTGATTTGAATGGTGAGCGCGGAAGGAATCGAACCTTCAACCTACTGATTAAGAGTCAGTTGCTCTGCCAGTTGAGCTACGCGCCCTTGAATTGGGAGTTATTGCAGAACCGTGGGGCCTCATTCAATATAGCGTAGCCCGCGTGTTCTCAGCAACTCTGGTTCTGCAAGTTCACATGAAGCAGTTCAGATAGAGTTCACATAGAATATGGTAGAAGTGGCTTTGCTGACATCTTGTCGTGAATACGACAATCCGGATTCCTCAGGAGAACACGATGAGTACTTCTGCTGCTAAGTTCAACCCTATGCGGATCGCCATTGCTGCCGACCACGCCGGCGTGCCCTTGATGGATCCCATCATCGCGCAGGTCCGCTCTCTCGGTCACGAAGTGCTTGACCTCGGCACTCATGACCCCACGCAGCCGGATGATTATCCTGACTACGCCCGCGCCATCGGAGAGGCCCTGCAAGCCGGACGCTGCGATCGCGGCATCCTGATCTGCGGCAGCGGCGTGGGCGCCGCCATCGCCGCCAATAAGATGATCGGCATCCGCGCCTGCATGTGCCACGATACTTACTCTGCCCACCAGGGCGTCGAACATGACAACATGAATGTGCTCTGCCTGGGCGGACGCATTATCGGCATCGAAATGGCCCACGAACTGGTGCGTGCGTTTCTCGCCGCCCGCTTCACCAACGAAGAGCGGCATGTGCGGCGGCTGAATAAAATCCTCGCGCTGGAAAAGCGTTAGAGCGAGTCCGCAGTCCTTAGTCCTCAGTTCTCAGGAGGCGCTAACTTTTTAGCAGCTTTAGGAGCGGCGGGAGGGGGTACTTGCTAGGTGGTGGTAGAACCCGTAAAACAACGCTGATCACCGCATATCTAGCGGCTCACGTTGATTTCAGGGCGGGGACTAGCTGAGGCAGTTCTCGGTTCTCAGTTCTCAGAGAAACGCGATCACCTGGTCCGCGGGGGATGGCACTCAAGTGGCTGGGGGTGGGGTACTTGCTAGGTGGGGGTAGAACCCCTAAAACAGCGCTGATCGCCGCATACCTAGCGGCTCACGTTGATGTCAGGGCGGGGACTTGCTGGGGTAGTACTCAGTCCTCAGTTCTCAGGAGGCACAAACATTTTGGCAGCTTAAGTAGCGGCGAGGAGGAACTTGCTAAGTAGTGGATAAAACCCCAAAACAACGCTGATCGCCGCATATTTAGCGGCTAACGTTGATGTCAGGGTGGGGACTTGCTGGGGTAGTTCTTGGTTCTCAGTTCTCAGGTGAAGTGCGATCACTTTGCCCGCTTAAGACCGGCTTGGTTCTGGTGAGGATCCGCGCTTGCCTTGTCTGCAGATATTCAGGCCACAACGCAACGAGTTATCAAAGACCTTAGGGACAAGCCCAGGACCATAATGACACACAATGCCCAAGAAATGAAGATTCTGATATCACAGTGATACCATTGGTAGTTCTCAGTTCCCGGTTCTCAGTTCTCAGGTAAAACGCAAAGTGTTCCGCGAGTAACACTTTTGTTCTTGTTCAGAACAAGGGACTCGCAACCGTTGTTCGGGATTAATGATCTATCAAGACTTTATGGGTTGCAGAAAAGACCTGCCCTAGCGAGCTAGCACGGACACCTCCGGGATTAGGCCAGAAGAACAACTTTTTGGGTCGGCCACGCGGCCCCGGCCCTAGTGGCTCGGCTTAATGGCCACTACAGGGGTCGACTTTGCAGCTGCACACCTTCTTTTCTTCCAGTGGATCATGACGATCTTGTCGCCATCAGAAGCTGTCCCGTCAATCTCGATTAGGACATTTACGAAGTCGCGCTCAATGTGCGAAACGCCACCAGCAATAAATGAATTTCTGAGCCACCGGCTTGTCACTGGCCCCCTTTCAATTGCTGGCACCAGCTCGTCGATAAGCTGATCTTCCAGCTTGTTGGGGATGGTCGAATTGGTGTCTATTTGGTTGGGCGCGTAGTGCCTCTCCAACACCATTTCGCAGACCTGTCCGTCTTCGGCATACTTCGCCGTCATCAGGATTCCGGGACGCACTTCGTAACCTGTGACTGCTGGGTACTTAGCCGCCAGATCCTCGGAAGTCTGCGCACGTACGGAAACGACAACAATAACCATGACACATAGTGCTAATAGCGACTTGACCATCTTGATCCTCCCGGGGTGCTTTGGTCGAAGAGTATCACTTCTCACCCTCCTTCTGCTTCACGACGGGTTCAGTAGTCGCAAAGGTGAAGTTCACCCCTTGAGAATTCTCTCCCATGTTGAGATTCCCCTCTGAGTCGACATTGCTGAGGTTTTCCGAATAAGATGCTTCGCAAGTGCTAGCCTGCCCGTTTGCATCCGTCATGGTAAATGTCAGGTTCTGGGTCGTTGTATGGTCGTAAGGCAGAGTAGTCGAGGCGGCTTTCATTTCTGCACTGTCTTCCTTCGAGAACGTATGTGGCTCGCTATCGTACCTGAGCGGTGCCATTACGACGTCTCCTATCTGTCCCTTCGAGTTGGTTGAAACCGATCCAGGGTTCACGGTACCGGCGACAGATTTTCCCGTCAGGTTGTCCTTTGTTGTCGGGGTCTCTTTCACCGACAGTCCTGATATGGGAGCCCCGCTGCTATTAGTGAACTTTATACTTGTTATGGTTCCAGTTCCTGAGGCGTAATGGGTACCCACTTTCGTGTTTTCCATCATACGTGGCTCCCGCGCGGCTACATCGACGTGCACATCGTCGCAGCTGTCGCCGTCAGGACAATGCCCATCGGGATCGCCAAACGTTGTTGGATTATTCTTGACATAACTATAAAGATTTAGGCTCTGTGGATTCCCGAAACTCGCATAGGGAACCGAA
>Ga0210384_10000884_pt1 | contig 43097 bp, 35 predicted proteins | sample IncBWH2MmetaG_FD_160574 | JGI IMG/M metagenome (GOLD analysis project Ga0210384, IMG submission 160574) | Forest soil microbial communities from Barre Woods Harvard Forest LTER site, Petersham, Massachusetts, United States - Inc-BW-H-2-M | ecosystem: Environmental > Terrestrial > Soil >... | reverse complement strand
TCGACCAATTGACCGAATCAGTGAAGCAGCGTCCGTGGAGTTTGATTCGGGTTAAACAGCCCGAAGATAGAAAGGTGCCGAAATGATGCGATCAAGAAAACAAGCAGGTGTCCTCCCCGGTCTCGGCGCACGACGCAGTCGGATGATGTCTATGAGAAGAACTGTGACGACGATTGTATTGTATGTCGCGGCGCTGGTAATCCTGGTCGGCTGTGGCAGGGTGAGGTATCCCAACTACTACACTTTGAATTTGCCTCAGCCTCCGGATCCGCCGGCTGCAGAAAGCGCCCATGCTACGTTGGCAATCCGCGAATTCAGCGCGCCCACATACCTTCGGCAGGGAGCCATCGTATATAAGACGTCCCCGGAACAAATCCGCTTTTATGCTTACCATCGCTGGGCGGCCGACCCACGTGAGGTGGTGACCAACGCGGTAATTGATCGGCTTCGTGCCAGCGCAGCGTTTGCGCGTGTAAAACCTTACGACGGACGCCCTGATGCCAGCTATGTGCTTAGCGGACGCTTGGAGAAGCTCGACGAACTTGACTACGAGGGTGGTGTCAAAGTCGAGGTTCGTCTGTCCGCGCAGATGACAAGCATCGCCACCGGTGCGACCGTTTGGACCAACGCGGTGTCGGAGGTAGGAGAAGTCAACAGGCGCGATGTTTCAGCGGTGGTGGCAGAGATGAACGGCACGATGGAAAGAGCGATCGAAAAGCTGCTGACTCCGGTGCCTGCAGATGTGATAACTGGCTCCACGGCAGCTAAGCAAAACTAAATAGGCGACTAGTCCGGCGAATCGACAGTGGAGGCACTTCAAGTGGCTTCGGAAAGGTCCAGGGGTTTCATCTCTGCTCGTTCCTCGTTGTCGCTATGGATTGAAGGAGTTTGTAGTGAAGTGGTTCACACGCTATGTTTTCGGCCCTCACGTGAGTGAGTGGCTCGCCTTAGCAATGGTCATTGTACTCTCATTCGCGTTGGGCATCGCCTTATTAAAACTTGTCTTCTGGCTCCTTACACGCGAACGCAACGCAGAGGAACGCGAGGGCAAAAGCGACAAGGAGTATTGGCGCATACATGGAGGATAAAACGGACCTATCGTGCGGAAGCAAATGCCAGAGTCACTGTTGACATAGAAAAAAGGAGAACTGAGATCAGCGTTCCCCGCCCAAGGTAGTGGAATATCCCGTCTGGCGCGTCTACCGCGCGAACCATCCTGCCGTTTGTGTCAACAGGGTAGCTGTTTTGAGCACCCAGGAAATCAGTTGTCCTATCAACCCAGCTAAACCGAAGATCCCCCTTCCACGGATAGATATTACGGCGAGCAAAAGCACCGCACACAAAAGCCTCCCGCATGCAGAGCCACACCATGCGAGAGTTTTCATCACTGCGAAATGCCCTCAGAACGAGATTAACTATGGATTGATTAGCGGCACTTGCACTAGTTCTACGTCGATCGCCAGACCCAGGCGCCAGTCGAGTTGATAAAACAGTGCGGTTTCCCTGCCGGAGAGTACTTTGCGAAACGCGGGCACGTATTTCAATCTCAGCTGCATAATTGACTGCTCAACCTGAGCGCGGTTGCGAATGTAATTTTCGGCTTGCTCACCCGTCATGGTCCTGTAGTTTTCGGCATAGTCGTTCAGCAGGGCAATTTTCGTGTCGTAAATTCTGGAGAGCTCCGCGGCATATTGATCGTAGACCGGCCAAAACTTCTCTGCCTCAGCATCGCTTAAGTCCATATTCTGTGCAATGATCTGCTTCTTCTGGGATCTCACATCCTTGCGCAAAAGTTCGATGAAGTCGTCGGACTCTGGTTGGGAGGCGTCGGCTGCGGTCGAACTTGTGGCCGCGTTGTTCTTCGCCGAAGACGAAGTCTGCGCGAATGCCACACTTGTCGCAGCGAATGCGACTAACATCACAGTGATCGCGAGAAAGTTCTTTTGGTTCACGGGTTCCTTCCTTACGGCGAAACTAGAGTTGGGCGCGAGTGCTGCCCGCAATTGTCAACAACGTGAACTTTCCAGCATGCACGATTCCAATCGATACATCGTCTGTCTCTAAACCGGAGTGAGCCTCGAATTGTCGCCGCAGCCGGGAACGGCTGCTCTGCCGGAATTCCGAGGAGGCCAAGTTGCAGGGCAGAGTCCGGTGGCGCACGGTGTCAAGTGTCACGTGTCATGTGACATGGCGCGTTATGGAAATGCAGTGGGCCATCGGCTTTTTTCAACAAGATGAAAACATTTTGTTCCGATTGCGAGCAGAAGCCTGCGATTCGCGTTGGTTAGTGTGAGTCTTGGCGAGTGGAACTGTAGTTGCTCCAAGGGAGTCGTGAAAACTCAAACGCTTCGAGATCTCTTAATGCTCAAGGAGCAAGCGTGATGTCCACCTCGCCAGTGTCAACTGCGTCCGCGCCGCCCGTATCGAAACCGGTGCCGCCAATGACCAGTACAGATCAGGCAGTACCTCGCCAGGGTGCCAGGTGGCAGAATTACATAACCCCCATCCTTGTAGTGCTTCTGGCTCTGGCCGTTTTGGTCACCATCACACGTAACTGGAACGCATGGGAAGGTGGAAAGGTAGAGCAGGTTACGGATGATGCTTACGTTCGCGGCGACCTTACTCCGCTCAGCACCAAGGTGTCGGGCATCGTGCGCTCTGTGGATGTGGCGGACTACCAACAGGTACACAAAGGCGACCTCCTCGTTGAATTGCAGGACGATGACTATCAGGCCCAGGTGGATCAGGCCAAAGCGGCAGTTGAGGCTGCGCGTGCCGGGATTGAGGAAAATCTCCGCCAGCGCCAGTTGGAGGATGCGCGCATCGCGAAAGCACTGGCGGGTATCGATCAGGCCAGGGCGCAGATTGCAGCAGCCGAGGCTGGCAAGGAAGCTGTACAGGCTGAATTGATTCGTGCCCGCTCTGAACGTAAACGCCAGGAAGGTCTTTATCAGACTCATTCGACTACTGAACAGAACCTCGAGGCCGCTGTCGCCGCGGAAGGGAATCTGTCAGGCCAATTTGCCAGCCGGGATGCAGATCTCAATCAGGCCCAAACCATGTTGCGTAGTAGTGAACTCGGTGCCGAAGCCGAGCGCCGCAGCAAAGCCGTTCTCGAATCGCAGGAAATGCAACTTCAGGCCGATCTGCGCGCGAAGCAGGCGAACCTCGCTGTAGTCCAGGTGAACCTTGGCTACACCAAAATTTACGCTCCCGGTGACGGCACCGTGGGCGAACGGCAAGTTCGGCCGGGGCAACTCGTCTCCCCAGGCACGCAGGTGATCTCATTTGTGGCGCTCACAAAGTGGGTGCAAGCGAACTATCGCGAAACCCAGTTGACCAATGTAAAGGTTGGTGACCCCGCAGAGCTTCGTATTGACGAATATCCCGGGCAACTCATTCGCGGCAAGGTGGTCGAGATCGCGCCAGCCAGTGGATCACAATTCGCTCTGCTGCCACCTGACAACGCAACTGGCAACTTTACGAAAGTCGTGCAGCGCGTTCCAGTCAAAATCGCACTGGACGATTCGACCTTCGCGACGAAACTGCGTCCCGGAATTTCGGTGATTGCAACTGTGCGCACGAGACGGTGAGCTAGAACGTGAGCTGGGTCGATGTTCCAGGTGGTGGTGCTTGTGGTGGTTTGCGGAATAGCTGCTGTGCTCATGGGTGCTTCTCCTTTCACATCTTTAGATGTGTTACGACGATATTCGTTGCAACAACTATAGTGGATAAAAAATTAGCCCACTTTGGCTCGAGCCGCTGCCAGCAAGTCCTGTAATTCCTTGAGCTTGGCACCGCCAAGGTGGCCGAGCTGCTTATGGTGCATCTCCTGAACGGGTTCGTCGAGACGAGCCAAGAGCTTCAATCCTTGCGGGGTGATTCGAGCCACAACCATGCGACGGTCCTTCGTTTCCCGACAGCGGGAGATCAGTTCTCGCTTTTCCAGACGGTCGAGCAACCGTGTGATGTCAGGATCTCGGGTAATCATGCGGTCCGCAATCTCTCCGCAAGGCAGCCCTGCGGGCGGCGCTCCTCGCAGGATTCGGAGCACATTGTATTGGGTTGGCGAAAGATCCTCGGATTTCAAGAACTGGGCAAGACCGCGAGAGAGCAGATCGCAGGTACGAAGCAGATCCAGGAACGCCGCTTCCTCCGGGGTGCCTCGGGCCTTCTTCGTCTCTTTCATGATTGCTGTGGATTATATATGTTGTAACGACATTCGTCCAGACATATACTAAAGTCAAGACTAGGGCTACTGAAGTGTCGTCCCGGGGCCACTGACATCGCTTGGTTCCATTCCGATTAGCAGCGTGCATACGAAGGGCTTCTCCACCGTCTTCGAGATAGCGCCTGATTCAAAAAGAATGTAAGGCGCCGTCAGGTTATTAGGTGTCAAGCAGATGATGCCCGCATTCGCGGTTGCAAGTGCGGCGGCGAGGTCGGAATTCCAGCGAGCGCCCTTGTCGATGTCGCACAGGAAAACCACGGCTTTGACGATCATAGGCAAGTATTCTTTGAGCGCCTCCGCGACCGCGCGGCTTCGCGGCGCCAGGCCAGCTAATGAAGATGTCCATAGTGCCTGGAATTGTAGCGGTTACTAGTAGGAGACTCTTAAGATCCCAAGCGATACAGAGTGGACCGCCTGCCTACTAGTGACATGGCAGTGACACAGAACGGAAGGCTGAAATCGTGGAATGTGCGGAAAACCCGTATGAACATTGAACAAAAATGGTGAGCGCGGTAGGAATCGAACCTACAACCTACTGATTAAGAGTCAGTTGCTCTGCCAATTGAGCTACGCGCCCTGGAGGTGGACCTGAGGATGGCATGGCTGAAGCGGAATTTCACGGTCCGTTTCGCCGACGGCTCGCAGAGTGGTTCAGGGTCTACCCCGATTCCCCAACCCGCTGCTAGACACGCGAGAGCAACAGCGACGCGCGCCTTTATGAATATAACACGAGCGACGCGGGGGCGGCCCTCGTGCGGGTGGACCTGGTGGGTCGGGCGGGAGAGGATTTTCGATGTAATTTCGTTGCGAACAAGTCTCAACGCCGAAATTTCAAGGCCGTCTTCGGGTTTCGTCGTCGCAAGGAGGTCCAAACCATGTTGCGCTTGAAGTGTGCATTCACCAGGTCGAAGGTCATCGTCATCGCTTGCATGTCCGTAGCCGCTCTTGCCCAACAACCTGCTCCTAAAATTGCCACGGCGCAGGGTGCCGCCGTCAAAGCGCCGCACCAGCCACCTTGTTGGCAACAAGCGGGCATCTCGAAGGCTGCGATGGAGCAGCGCCGCGAAATCGAACAAGGCACGCGAAGCCAAGTTGAGTCGGTCTGCGCCGATACCTCGCTCACACCGCAGCAGAAGCACGCGAAGATCAAAGAAATCCGCCAACAGGCACGCCAGCAGATTGAATCCATCATCACGCCGCAGCAACTCGAGGAACTGAAGGCATGCAACGCTCAGCGCAACGCGGGACGAACCGCCGCAAGCGCGCCACGTCCTGGCGGGAGCGGTCCTGGCCCGTGCGGTGAGACCGCTTCCAAGGCTCCTGCACCGCCAGCAACAGAGAACACCCCCGAACCGAAACAACCCTGATAGCAATGGGGGCGCTTCCCCGTCGAGTGGCGCGTCCTTCCAGGTGCGGAGGATTATGAGCGTTGTCGGAGATCCGCCACCAACGGGGCGCCCGCATCGTTTACGCTCGCCGCGGGACGCTTCGGTGGAATATCTTCTACCTGCAACAGCGGAATGCGCTCGAGCGTGCCGATGATCGGCGCCTCTTCCATCGACGATGGCAGTGAGATGAACCGATGCTCCACACAGAGCGCGTCGATGAATCGTTGTTGCCGCTCGCTGAGAACCTGCTGCGGCAATTTGTCGAAGTGCCGGAAGATCCACAAGAAGTATGCGCGTTGGGAGAAGGTGAGTCGGATATAGCGAGGGCCGATCGGCGTCAAAATACGGACGACGCCGTCGACGAGTTTGTCGATCCACATACGGGCCTGCCTGATTCCAGTTCGGAGTGACTTGCCAGAGTCCTACGAAAGGCGGACATTATTGCACCTTCCTTGTTGCATTGGGAACTGAAATCTTCTGTTGCCGAAAACTCGCAAGGGCAGAATGTGGCGCGTTGACAGCGGGTGTGATTCTAAGCAAAACCGCTATCAAACAACTGCACTAACAATGGTGCAATTATTGTTTAAAGCCGTGCTCCGAGGGCCGAGAGCGTCTCAAATTGAGCTTTCAGGATGGGATTTCAGGCAGCAGATCAAGCCGGTCGATGGTCGCGGCAATTCCGTGCCGGCGCCCGTCGATGTCCTCGACACGCACGACCAGCGCCTCGCAGCAGGCCCACTGCTTTTCTCCCATACCGAGTTCAGCCGGGAGAATCAGAACAATCTCCAATTTGCTGCCTTCGGTAATGCGGCCGTCCGTATAGAGGAAGATGCCGCCCGCGCTGAGGTCGCGGGTTACAGCCGACAACTCGGTGGCCGAACCTTTGGTTCTCACGGTCGCGGGCACACTTACGGGGATACGTGCACGCGAGCGCTTGTCGGCCTTGGCATCAAGCATGGCAGGTGAGACTATCACGACCTTCGCGTGCGTGGCGGAGGACTTTTTCACAGCGGCGATGAGCTAACCTGCGAGTCCTGATTCGGGCGACCGGGGGCGATCGGCGGGACCTTGCTAAGTCGTCGAAGGCTTTTGGGAGCGCGCTGCGGGAACCACCACTGCCTGCTCGATGGTCGGAACATTGGTGCCGCGCAGACGCTCTTCGACCTCGTGCATCTTCTCGGTTGCCCCGGATTCATAGTAGGCGCGAGAAAGCAACTGCATGGAGAACGGATCGCTCGCATCTTCCTCAAGATGGGCAATGGCGTCGGTCCACTTCTCTTGCGCGGCAAGAAGCGCACCGGCAGCGCCGTGATACGAACTCTGGATCACTAGGTTGCGGCTGCTCGAGGCCATGGACTCGAGTCTTGCTAGCGCGTTGTGCGCTACTTCTTGTTGACCGGCGTGGGCACTACGTACGGTCCGGTAACGAAGAATGCGAGATAGTTCCTCGTCATGATCGAGCGGGGAGATCTCTTTGCGATGGCCGAGCGCGTCCTCGGCTGCGTCAAGGTGCTTCAACGCGGCCACATCGTCACTCTGGTAGGCAGCCATGCGTTGGTGTGCCTGCGCTTCCTGCAGATCCAAGCCAAGCTCGTGAGCTTTCTGCGCGGTTTCTTCGAAAGCTTTATCGGCTTCGGTGGGATTGGCTTCGCGAACCCAAGTGGTTGCCTTCTGCATCATGTAGTCGATGCGGTCGGCGTCATTGTGAGCCTGTGCGATCGCCTTGTCGTACTCGATGCGGGCCTGCGTCTGGTTCCCCATCAGCGCATACGTGTCGGCAATTCCCACCTGCGATGAGGCGAAATTCGGATCGACTTTCAGCGCCATGCGATAGTGCGCCAGCGAGTCATCAAAGTGTCCCGCCATGCGCAGAAGTTCGCCGTAGGAGTCGTGCGGATTGGGCTCCTTAGGCAAAACCACGACGTAGCGGTCCATCGTCGCAAAGGCTTTCGCGAATTGACGATTGCGCGCGTAGACGTAGGCGGCGTCGTTGAGCGCCGCCGGATAGTTTTTGTCGAGTACAAGGGCACGCTCGAGCATCTTCAGAGCCTGGTCATCGCCGTTCTCACCCATCAGCCAGTTGCCCGCAAGATAGAGCAGGTGCTTGTCTTTGGGAAACATGGCCAGCAGGTCGTTCATCGCGGAAATACCCGCGATGTAGTTCCCTTCCTGAACATTGGCGATCCACTGCACCATGAGCTGTTCGCCAGGTGTGATTTGTGGAAGCAACGTCTTGGCCTTGGCGCGAGCCTCGCTGACTTCGGCGGGATTGCGGCTGTTGAACGCAATCCATGCCCAGGCAACCGCGATGCCGGGGTCTTCCTTGACTGCGGCGCGCCAATCTTCATTGCAGCGCTCAAGGTAGAGGTTCTCGTAGTCCTCCATGCCTTTCTGATAGAGCTCGCGTGCCTTGGCGGAAGTGGCGGTCACCGGCATGGCGCCCGAGACCGGCTTCATCTTCGAAGACTTACCTTTGGCAGTCTTGTCGGCGCTAAAGGCGATCGCCGACAGAGCCAGGAGCACGACAATTAAAGTGGAGACGCGGCGCAATACCATGGTTTCTCTCAGAAAACAAAGAATTTGCAGACCGGGCAAAGCGTAGCATCGGGGGTAGTTAGGTCCAAAGTGACGGAAGGGTTACGACGGGTGGGGGGCTATAGGCGTGGCAGCGCTGGCCAAAGAGCACGGCTCCTTCCGCGAACGGAAGGAGCCGTGAACCGATCCAGTGGGTTTAAAAAATGATCTTGACCGCCAGTTGCATGTTAAAGGCCTCGCCCGGGCCGATTCCCGGAGCGCCGTTGAAATCGCCAATCGTATCAGTGATGTCCCCGTTGGTCGGGCTCGCCGCGCCAGAGCCCGAAGCGAGATTGATGTGATTGGTGAGGTTGAACAGTTCGGCTCGGAACTGGGCTTTAAAGCGTTCAGTGATGGAAATGTTCTTCAGGACGGACAGGTCGATATCGGCGAATCCGGGACCGTAAATGTGATTGCGACCCATATTGCCGCCGTAAACGTTCGGAAGGCACGTCGGTGAAGGTAAGCAGAATGCGCTGGCCAAGCCGGGAATCTGGCCGGTGTTCATCCAGTGCACCCCGGTGAAACCGTTGACTTTCTTCTGGAAAGAATGTGAAACGCCGGCGAAGGGATCAGCGATGAGGTTGTACCCGGTGCGCACCTGGTCAAACGGCTGGCCACTGTGGAACGTTAAGAGGCTGTTGACCTGCCAACCGTGCGTCAGGAACTTCGGGCCGCGAGAGGAACCGGGGATGTCCCAGACGAACGTACCGGAGAAGTTGTGGCGAGTGTCGAAGTCTCCGTTGCCATATTCAAGAGCCGGGATGGCGCTGTCAAATGGTATGACACCGCGATAGGCCGTAATGTCGTCGAGGGCGTGGGCCCATGTATAGCCAAACTGCGAACTGAACCCATGCCACGCGCGGGTCCGGAACGTCGTCTGCAGAGCGTTGTAGTTGGAGTTGCCAATGCTGTTGAGCTGGTTCACGCCGCCGAAATTTGGAAACTGACAAGTTGTAGGCGCAGTCGGGCACGGCCCAAATTGTCCGTGCTGATTGATATTCAGCATGATCGACAGCTTGTGCCCCGCGCTCCCGACGTATCCTATTTGCCACACTGCGCCGTTGCCAAAGCTCTTCTGGACGTTCAGGTTGTAGTTATAGAAGTAGGGTGTTCGGAAGTTCTGGTTGACGGAGAAGACATCGAAAACCGAGGTGCCGCAATTAGGATCAGTCGCCACATTTCCGGTCACACATGTAGCGACCGGATTGAAGATGTAAGTGTTGGGCTGCCACGTGTAAGACGATTGTCCGAGAGTATTCGTGGTGTAGATGGACACAGGTTTTGGGCCGGCAGGGTTGTCCTCTAACCCGTCGGCGTTATTTGGCGGGCGGAAGTCGAGGAAAGGATTCATGTTGATCTGGTCGTAGAACACGCCGACGCCACCGCGGATCACGATGTCGTTCTTGGCGGTAGGCTGATAGGCAAAGCCGAGGCGTGGTGCAATGTTGTTCTTGTCACCGGGGAAAACGGCATCGATACCATTGCCCTGGATCTTGATGCCTCCCTTCCCGGGTACAAACACGGCCAGATCTTTACTGCCGTTGTGGAGCGGCCCGAAATAATCCCAGCGCAAGCCCAGGTTGAGGTTCAACCTTGGCGTGACTTGCCAAGAATCCTGTCCGAAGAAATTGATGCCGTTGACCACCACTTTTCTTTCTGCGTCACCTACCGAGATGGCGGACGACTGGACCTGTCCGGCCAGGAAGTCCGCGAAGGCGTGAACCTTGGGACAGACCTGATCAGTTGAAGCGCAAGCGGGGTAGGTGGTTCCTTGTGAACCGTCGAAAATGAACTTGCCCAGCGATTGGCGGAAGTAGAACTCATCGACGTGGCCTTGACGGAATTCCCCGCCGAAACGGAGTTGGTGTTTGCCTACGTTGTAGGAAACGATGTCGGCCAGCATCCCAGTGATGTCGTTCCGGCCTTCGGGTGGTGTGATGCCCACCTGCTCGAACCCGCTGATACGAAGGTTTGGTGCTCCCAGGATGGGTTTGCCATTGATCAGCGCATCGGGGCTCATAAACAGACCATAAGACTTGGTGTCGAAGTGGTTAACGGCATCGTTGAACGTCTGGTTGAAGTAGTTAACGCCGAACAGCAACTGGTTCGTGGTTCGCGTCGAGAGGACAGAGTTCAGCGTGATGGCATAGTTATAGACGTGAATCGGGGCTTTCTCGAAGTAATACGACAGGTTGGAACTGGCTGTCGCTAATGCCGCGCTGCCGCCAAGGGGTGCCGTCTGGCTGCCCTGCCCACCGAACCAGCGAGCCGAAAGGTGATTCTTGTCGTTGAAATTGTGGTCTAACTTGATGACGCCGTTGTAGCTGTAGCCGGTAGACGGGTTGTTGGCGAAAAAGTTATTCGCAGTCGGGATGCCGCCGGGATCCAGATTCTTAACGGAAGTGGGCCAGAGGTTGTCATAAAGCTTCTGAGAAATCGGATTTACATTCGCGGTACCGCCAAGCAAGGCAACGGCCGCGTTGTAGTACGCCAGAGAGGGCTCGGTATTCAAGCCGGACAGGGCAATGGTGTACTTTTGTTTTTCAAACGACAGGAAATAGAAGGTCCTATCTTTGATGATTGGTCCACCGAAGGATAGTCCATAATTTTGATTCCTTAGCGGAGGCTTCTTTGGCACCTGCGGGCTGGGGCTAAAGAACGGTGTAGCCGCGCCATACGCCTCGTTCCGGTTGAAGTAATAGACGGAGCCGTGAATCTGGTTGGTCCCCGACTTGAGCACTACGTTTACGATGCCGCCCGCGTTCCGGCCCCCCTCAGCGTTGGATTGAGTCTGCGAGGCAAACTCGTCCACCGCATCCAGCGGCATGATCACGCCCGCTATGCCCGAAACACCGCCTTGGTTAACGGCCGGAATATTGTGCCAGAAATCGTTGTTGTCGATGCCGTCGATCTGCCAGTTCATCTGGTTGGCGCGTGTTCCATTCAGTGAGCCAAATCCGCCTACGGAATATCCTGCGTAGCCGGGCTGCACCGCGATAAATTGCGTGAAGTCGCGGCCGTTCATGGGCACGTCCTGTACGGCTTGAGTGGGAATGATGTTGTCCTGCGTCGCCGTGGTGGTGTCGATACTAAGGCTGGCCGCAGAAACTTCGACGCTGGTCGACGTCTCTCCTACTTTCAGTTTCACGGGCAACGTGTATACGTTTCCGGCGGTAACCGTGACGTTCTCTGTCGTAAGGGTCGAGAAGCCACTCGCAGTTACGGTAATCCGATAGGTGCCGAGCGGGATATCTTGGAACGCAAACTGGCCGTCACTGGTCGTCGTGGTGCTCAGAGTGACGGCGGTTCCGGTGTTGGTCGCTCGAACGTTGGCGCCCGCCACCATGGCTCCGGTTGGGTCGGTTACGGTGCCGTTGATCGCTCCGCGAAATGTTTGAGCACTTCCTACAGCCACCAGCAGTGCCAGTAGAACGATGCTGCCCACTAACCGTCTCATTGTGTCCTCCGGGGTCTGTTTTTGGAGCTTGGAACTGCGTTTCTCCCACCACCCATCGAACAGCAATCCGTTCGATGGAAGGCGCCCTGCAAGTTCATATGAAAAACCGTAGCCTTAGAGTGATAAAACAATTCTCGTTTAGCTGTTATGTCTAACATCATCCCTAGCAAAATCAATCACTTGGGAGGGTACACCACTATGATCGTTGGGTCGTTCCTGACTTTGAAGGACAGAGCTACGGGTATCGACTGAGGCATCCGGCTTGCCATACCCGATCACTGGCGCTACGAGAAATTTCGATCCGGCGTATCGCACGGCAGGAGAGCTCATCAATCCTCGTTCCGCGATACTTGTTCTTGAAAAGTAAGCGCGGGGAGCTTAATCCCGCTACGACGCAGAAGTCAACCGAAAGAAAGTCTCTCGAGGAAACCGGCGTCCGGGTTAAAATAGCTGACCTCGACGCGCCGGTCGATTCTCGGCGGAGTTGGAGTTATTCCTATGGTTCGTTGGGTCGCATTCGATGACGATACTGCCGAAGCGGTCGTAAGCCGCTTGCGGCGCGGTGGAGCTGAGATTCAGACCAACAGCCCCGTCGATGCCGCTTTGAAGGCACCCGGCCCATCGGTCATCGTTCTGCCATCGCAGACGCCGGGAAAATTGCTCATCGCCCGGATCCAACAACGCGCAAAATCCTACCAAGCATCGTTGGGTCAAGAGCACATTCCAGCGCAGTTGCCCGCTCCGAATCCGGACAAGAAGCCTGCGGCATCCCTGAAGAAACCCTGGTGGCGCAGGTTCGTCGCCTAGCTCTTCTTCCCAACAAGTCTCAGTTCTCTATGATTCTCCCGCCCTATTCGTGCGCCCTACGCGGCGAGAGCGAGTCACAACCCTGAATCCATACACGCTCATTTCTTCTTGCTGGGATCGTCACTCGGATTCACATAATTGAACTGCAACGGCGACATCCCATGCACCTGAACCACGGTTTCCCCGCTTGCCAGGGCGTAGTGGTGCATGCTCGGATCGAGATACGCAAAGCTGCCGGCACCAAACATCATCATCTTGGACTCGTCGAATGCATCCCCCATTCCCACTTTGAAGTTCCCGGAAATAACCGTGACGTTTTCGCGTTTGGGGTGCCAATGCGGTGCGATCCGGTATCCATCTGGCATTTTGAGGCGAACGGTGAAATCGCCGCTCGTGGCGCCCGGGTCCCCTTCAAGAACCGCTAATTGCGCGCCGGGCGCAATGAAGCTGGGGACGGGGCCGTAGGGAATCTTGTCGGGAGTAAAAGCATTTTCGGGGGGCAAAGGCCGGGCGGCCAGAAGCATTGAGAACAGCAGAACAGCAAAAGCGATGTACCTCATAAGCAGCCTCCTGTCGGTGAGAGATTGGTAATTCCGATGAAAAATTGGTAATGCGGTGGGCATGAAGATGCAACGCCATGGAGCGGGAGTATACCCCATCGGCGTCTTCAACAGACTGCTATCAAGATGACTAGAACGTGAAGGCGACGCCGCCCCTTATGGAGCGCGCCGAAGGCACCAGATAGACCGTGCGGCCGTCTTGCCCCATCACCGGGACATAGCCCTGCGCCATCAGGTTGCGCAGGTCGAGCATGGCTTCCATGTGCACCGGCAGGAAGCTGAAGCCGGGCAATGGCTGCCGCAGGAGAACGTTCAAGTAGGGATCCGATTGTCCTGCCGAAGCATTGAACATATCGACGGGAGTCAATCCCCGTCGGTTCACCCAGCCGTAGGAAGTCGTCCAGCGCGTCTTGCAATGTGGCAGCTTGCCGCTGAACTTCGCCGACAGCGCATGGCGCTGAACGGTCGAGAGGGACTGCCGGGCCTCCTGCAATTCAATATCAGGATGGGCCAGATCAAGGACGCCACCGAGTGCGTAGTCGACGGTCGCGGTCAGATCCGACGACAACTTCCGCTGCAGGACGACACGCAGGCCATTGGTGTCGAGGTCGCGTCCCTGATAGGAGAACGTTCCCGAATCAACGTCAGGCAGCATTTCCCCGCTGTCAGCCGTGGCTACGCCCACTCCTGTCAGTACAGTATTCGTTACTCGATCGGAGAAGAATGCGACCTGGATGTTGTTCTTCCCCAGCCGACGCGATATGGAAATTTCCTGGTGATGAGCCCGTTCGAGCGCTGGCGAGAAACTCGCCAGACTGACCCGCGGAGCCGACTGGCCGAGATCCGAGCTTTCCACGTCGTTGTCGCGGGTAAGAGAATCCGCTGGCCGAGAACTGGTGAACCGATATTCCAGGACCGTGTTCGGTGATAGGTGTAAATCGGCGGTTCCAAACGGCTGAAACGCAGTGAAGCGGCCCATGAATTGGACGGTTTGCAGTTCGCTGCCGAATTTCAGTTCAAGTACATTGCCCAGCACGATATCGTCGCTGGAAGTCAGGCTGAAAGCCTGCAGTCCCTGTTGCCGGAAACTACCGACCGGCGGCGCCAGGCGACGGACCGTCAGCGCGATGGACGGTTCTGAGCCGCTGGCGGAATGATGAGTAAAGGCGGTGTGAACGATGGCAGAACCTGCACCTTGTCCATAGCCGACATTTCCTTCGAGGCTGAGCGCGTCATCGGTAAGGATCCGGTGCTCCAGCGAGAAGCCGGTGCTCATGTCCGACACGGCCCCATAGCCCTCGGACGGAGAACCCGCAAGAAACGACAAGCTCGCCTTCAGTTCGTGATCTTCTCCTTCGTTGGATTTCTTTGCGACCGCGGTTGGAGGAGCTTCGTCGAGCACACGGAGCACCGGCCGGTTCGCCATGGAGCGTAAAGTCCATTTCCAATCGTCGTCGTCCGCAGGCCCGCGGATGGGGCCGAGTTCCATCGCGTTGAACAAGGTGCTCAGAGTGATGTTGACGACCAGGCTCGAACCTGAGTGCAGGCCGATGCGCTCCCGCAACGCGGGCAAGAACGACGGCGCGGTGACTTTGAGGGTGTAGGTTCCCGGGAGCAGGTCCTTCATCGAGTAGAAGCCGCTGCCGTCGGTGAAGACTCGCAAACCGTGTGCGGCCGTGCTCACGACTTCCACCACGGCCCCCATTTGTGGAGTGCCGGTGGAACTTCGCACGTAACCCGAGATCGAAGCCGGACTGTCCGCAGCCAGTGCCGGGAAGGCGAGGCCGAAAACAACTACGAAAAATCCGAACTTTCGGAGCATCACACCACCCCAGAGATCAAGCGCGTTCGTTACTCCACGGCAAAGGTGGCCGTGGGATCGACCGTCTGCTTGGAGATGTTGTCATTGATCTTGATCGAAATCCGATACACCCCGGGTTCCAGGTTCGCTGCCGACAAACTCTTCTGCAATGTCACTTGCTCGCCAACGTTGCCCATCTGATCCGTAGACTCGGTGGTATGCACCACGGCCTTGTTCGTCGCCGCGTTCACCACGTCATATTCAAAGGTCGCAGAGGGCTTGTGCGTCTTCTCATCAACGGTAAGATTGTAAACCTGCATCCAGAAATTCAGCTTCTGGCTGCGTTTGAAAGCGATCGGCTTTCCGTCAGCAGGTGGCACGCGGGGACGCACTTTCATCGTGCCAATCACGAAGCTGCCAGTCCCAATATCCTTGGTTGCCACCGGGTACATCTGGTCTGCCAAAATGAGGGACGAATTTGCCAGATGGTCCTCACCGAAGTCAGGAACCATCAGGCTCTTGCTCCAGTTGCCTACCCGGTCGCCGTTGACGTCCTTCACCACGATGTCGAGCCGGTAATGACCGGGCCTTAGCGGAAGCGCCTTCCAGTACACCTGGGAATTCTCGACGGTCCTCGGCAGCAGCTCGGCGGGCACATCCACCTGCACCGTGTCCTCAAACGTCTGTGCGATCCGGCCGCTCAAGGTCGTCACACGCCCGAAAATATTTACCGTCCCGCGCTGCACGCCTTCTTTGTTCGCGAACGTAATGTCGCGATTCTTCACCTGAATCGTAATCGGCGTAAGCACAGTGTCGCTGGTTACCTTTACGAAATCCGCGCGGACGTCGAAGGGCATCAGGTTCACGGTGATCTTGTGCGACACGATCTCTTCGAGGTCCTTGAACTTCACCGCCGGAGGCTTATTCAACTTGGCAAACTGCTCGAGCCGGTCGAACTGCTTGGTCTGCAAGTCTTGCGAAAATGGTCCAGTCCCCAGGCGCTCCAGGCCGCCGCCAGTGAAGCGGCTGGTCTTGCTTGCCATACCCATCTGCTCGTAAAGGGTCAGTCCGGCGTTGGGCGTGTAGAGCAGTGCGTCCTTCTCGGACCGGTCGATGGTCATGTGGTAGTCGCCGCACATGCAAGTGTCGACGAACTCAATGATGACTTCCTGCCCGACCCCTTCCAGGTAGCGATAACGCCAGTCTTCAAAGGGATACGTGGAGGTCTCGCCGCCACCCTCTTCCATGGGCCTTTCGTAGGTACCGCCTGAGGGATGCGACTCGATTTCGTCCGCCGGCCCGTACATGATGTACATGCGTCCGCGGTCCGTCTTCCATCCCGGAATGCCCGCCGCGAAATGTTCGTTGGAATACGCGATGCGGCGATAGTGTTCTTCCTTAAACTCGTTTTCGATGGTGTCGGGTGTGGGATCGCGGCGCTGCCAGAAGGCTTCGATAAACTGGTCACGTTCCTCATCGTTCGACAGTTGCTTGAATGCGGAACGCTCCTCGTCGGTGATAATCCAGCGCACGTCTTCGTCTAACCACTTTTTGTACGAGCCCGACACTTCCTGCTTGAAGCGCTTTTCGTTGGCTTTCTTTTCCTTATCGCCCAGGGGGCGCTTGAGAGGGTCGACCTGACCGGCCTGGTCACTGGAACCAGACGCCGGTTGATCAGCATTCTTGGACTTATCTGATTGTGCGAAGACAGATGTGGCGCACAGGAACAGGCCGATAGCGATCCACATTACGGCGGGAACGCGGCTGCGAAAACCTACCATGACGGGGGCACTCCTCAAACCAGCACGCCGGTAGCAAAATTGTACGTACTTCGGGGCCGCAAGGCAAGGCTAAGTCTCGCCTCTAGAATGTATTGTGAATGCTTGGACCCGGCGGCGGGTTGCCCGGAGTGTCAAAGATTTACGCGCCCAGATCAGCCCGCCGATTCGAAGGCAAGTATTTATAATCGAGGGTTTACCCCATGGCAAGACCGGGGAATTTTTCCCGGCCACAGTGTCTCCGAGGGTCCACTGGAGGGAACTTTCGGATGGGTCTAGCCGTATCTAAGGCTGTGCGGCTGATCCGCCATGGTGGCAAAGGCATCGGTTCCCGCCGAAGTGCCGAACGGGCCGGGCTTTTCTGGAGCGGACAGGGCGCATGAAGACCTGGAAGAGAGTACTGATCGGTGGCGGCAGCCTGGTGGCTGCATTGTTAGTCGTTGCCATTGTGATCCACCAGAGCAACAAGGGCATCATTACGGTGCAGACCGGGCGCGCCCGGCGGCAGGATCTGGCCTCGATTGTGAGCGCGTCGGGCGAGGTCAAACCGAAGACCTACGTCAACATTGGGGCGAATGCTTTTGGCAAGATCACCCATCTTTACGTCAAGGAAGGCGACCGGGTGAAAAAGGGGCAACTGCTGGCGCAGCTCGAGAACGTGCAATCCGCCGCCGACGTAGCCGCGACCAAGGCTTCGCTGGAGGCCTCTCGGACTGATGCCCTGGCGGCCGAGGCGAACCTGAATACCGCGAAGGCGGACCTGAATCGTGCAAAAGCTGACGTTGAGAAGATGCGTCTGGACTGGTCGCGCGCCGAGGGACTTTTCAAGGACGCCCTGATCTCGCGGGCAGAATACGAATCACGCAAAGCGAACTGGCAAGCGTCCGAAGCTGGCTTGGCACAGGCCGAAGCCCGCGTGGCCCAGGCGAAAGCCCAGGTTGATTCGGCAGAAAGGCACGTCGCGCAAACCGACGCTTCGCTGACGCGAGCTGCCGACGTGCTACAGAAAACCGTGTACGCCGCGCCCTACGATGGAGTGATCACCAACTTGCCCGTGCGGGAAGGGGAGACAGTCGTCATCGGAATTCAAAACGCCCCCGGCAGCACGCTCATGACCCTGGCGGATATGTCCGTCATCACGGCAGAAGTGAAGGTGGATGAGACCGACATCGTGAATGTCAAGCTGGGGCAGCCGGCCGAAGTCAGCATTGACGCAATTCCGAAGAGGTCATTTCACGCGGTCGTTACCGAAATCGGGAACAATGCGATCGTGCGGTCGACCGGCGTGGCGACGTCGCAGCAAGCCAGCGCCAGCCAGGAGGCAAAGGACTTCAAGGTCGTCGTGACCTTGCAAGATCCTCCGGAAGACCTGCGTCCGGGATTGTCGGCGACGGCGAAGATCACCACGGCGACGCGGAATGCTGTGGTGACCATTCCGATTCAGGCGGTCACCATTCGGCGCCAGGCCGAACTGGAAGGCGTATCGGATCGAAGCTCGGTTCAGGCTGCGGGCCCAACGAAAGATTCAAAGAATCGAGCGAAGGACGACGAGGAGCAGGGAGTTTTTGTCATCCGCAATAGAAAAGCAGAGTTCGTCCCGGTGAAGACCGGGATAACCGGAACAACCGACATCGAAGTCCTGGAGGGAATTAAGGAAGGCGACGAGATCGTAACCGGGAGTTACAAAGTTCTGCGCACCATGAAGCCCGGGACTAGCGTGAAAATTGACAATTCCGCACCCAAGACCGAGGAGAGCAGTTAACAGAAACGTCCTGACAAACAAAAGTTGGGGTGGCTCGTCCAATGGGGAGCCCTCCGGATGGAGAAATGTAAGTGTCCCCAGAGGACCAGGAGAGAAAGAAGATGGCAACCGCTGAAGTGCTGAACATGCAGCCTGCTGTTTTGGCCCCTCCAGATCAATGCATGATTGCGACCGAGGACCTATGGAAGACCTACGACATGGGTTCGGAGCAACAGGTGCATGCACTGCGCGGGGTCAATCTACGCATCCAGCGCAATGAGTACGTCGCCATCATGGGGCCATCCGGATCCGGCAAATCGACGTTGATGAATCTCATCGGCTGCCTCGATTCTCCCAGTAGGGGAAATTATTGGCTGAACAATCAGCTGGTTAGTGAGCTCGACGACGACGAACTGGCCCGCATCCGGAACAAAGAAATCGGCTTCGTCTTTCAGACATTCAACCTTCTGGCCCGGGCAACGGCCCTGCACAATGTCGAACTGCCGCTGATCTATGCGGGGGTTCCCGCGGAAGAGCGCGTTGCACGCGCCGAGGCGGCACTGGCCGCGGTCGGCATGGAAACGCGCATGACGCATAAGCCAAATGAGTTGTCAGGTGGGCAGAGGCAGAGGGTGGCGATAGCTCGCGCGCTCGTCAACAAACCCTCAATCATTTTGGCGGACGAACCCACCGGGAACCTCGATTCGCAAACCGGCAACGAGATCATGGCGCTCTTCGATCGGCTGCGGGCCGAAGGCAACACGATTGTCCTTGTGACCCATGAACATGACATCGCCGAATACGCGCACCGCGTAATCTTCATCAAGGACGGAGTCATCGCCGGCGACGAAAGAAAACGTTAGATTCAATGCGGTTCTTCGAATGAAACGCCCGCTTCTTTGGCGGGCGTTCTGTTTTCAGCGAATACATTCCTCGACGAATACCCAGCTCCAGCACCTCCCTAAAGTTTCTGGCGGACGGGCCGATAACAAGACCAGGAACGGAGCTATGGTCAGAATCCTGCTGGTTGAAGACAGCAGAACGTGGAGACTCAGCAACGAGTGCGCCCTGCTCAAGGCCGGCTATCAAGTCATCATTGCCGAGGATGGAGAATCGGCTTTGCGCTGCGCGAAAGAGCGCACACCGGACCTCATCCTGCTCGCTCTCTCGCTAACAAAAATGTCTGGCCTGGAAGTCCTCACGCGCCTCAAGCACAATCGGGTCACGGCGGGGATTCCCGTAATCATCCTTACCGCACTCTCGGAGAGAAATCGACAGAAAATGATTGACGCCGGCGCGGAAGACTATCTGGAAAAGAATGCGATTGTCGGCGAAAAAGGAATCAATCGACTCCCCGAGGTGCTAGAGGCGCTGATTGCCCGGATCAACCGGAAACGAGGCGTTCCCTTCTCCCCAGAGCTCGCGAAGAGATAAGCACAACCCACTGCAATCTTTCGGAGTCAGCTCGTCTTTTTTCTGGCTGAGACCGCGTCGTACACCAGCACGACCACCCCGAGCACGGCTAGCACGTGGATCACGTTCCCACCGATATGCAGGACAAAGCCTAACAGCCAAAGAATGAGGAGCACGGCGACAATCGCACGCAGCATGTGGCGATCAACCTTTTGTGCGGGAATTCCGAAACCAACGAGTGGGTTAGCTTAGCAGGAAAAGAGTGTGCTGCGGGAAGCCTTACTGCGAAGGCGGAGCCGACGATACTCCTGCGCTGTCGGTTGGAAGCGGCGGCTTCGCTACGAAGAAGTTGTGATCGTACAGGTTACGGTACATACGGCCTGCAATCTCAGCCGCTTTGGGACCAAACGTGGGGCGGCCTCCCTGCAAGAACACGACGGTGACGATTCGTCCGATATCGGTGTTCGCGTAGGAGGCAAACCAGCCGTAGCGTGTTCCTGCACGCGAACAGGTTCCAGTCTTGCCCAATACCTGTTCTTCGGAGAAGTTGTAGCGCACGCTGCGGGCGGTACCATAAAGCACGGCACCCGCCATGCCATCAGAAATCTCGGGAATAAGCGGTGCAATATCCAGGTGCCGCTTCACACGCGGCTGAAAATTTGCAATGTCTTCTGGTGTGGTGGGGTGCTGCATATAGTAGAGCGTACCGCCGTTTGCGATCGCTGAGACCATGGCACCCAGCTGCAACGGCGTCATCGAAACACCTTCGCCGAAAGAACACATCTTGCCGACACCGCCGAGCTTGGCGGAGATTTCCTTGTCGGGATACTCCCCGAGCTGCTCACCTTCGAGGTTGTACCCGGCCAGCTCTCCCAAACCGAACTCGTGCGCATAGAAGCTGACTTTCTCAAATCCCAACTTGCGGCCAAGCGCCTCGAAGTAGGCATTGTTGGAGCGAGCCAGGGCATCGGTCAAATTCACGTGGCTGCGCCGGCCGAGCGTAATCCGAGTGTCCTTATCAATGAGCCCTTCGCTGAGTGCCGCAAGCGCTACCGAGACTTTGATAGTCGAACACGGCTGAGCTCCACTCGAAAGTGCGAGCTTCTGATTCACCATGGCAAGCACCCGGCCACTAGTAGGCTCGATGGCAACCACGGTCCCGTTCATGTTCCCAAGCGCGTCGATTGCCGCTTGCCGGACGATCGCATCCTCACCGCCAACTACATCGCCTTCGGCTAAATCCTCCGCGTACGAACTTGTGTAAAAGCGTTCGTAGTAACGATGCCGACGGCGATGATGAACCGTGGTGGTTCGGGAAACCGGCACGACGCTCCGGCTCTTCGCCAGGTGACTCATCCTGCGGCGCGCGCGCTGGCTTTCTGCCAATTTCTGTGACTTGGATTTGCCCGTGAGTGACCGCGTGTTGACATTTGCCGCACCCGCGATCCCTGGCAGTGCGAGCATGACAAGCGCTAATACGATGAACCTGAAGATGTTACCCACTTTGGCTGACATCCGTCCTAATCCGTCCCCGGAAGTTGCAATGAATTGGATGCACGCATCGTGCCAGGGTCGGCGACTCCACGCACGCCACTTCCATATGATCGATAATAAGGGACTTATGGGCTAGGCCACAATCGAAATCTTTTTGCGATTGGCATACGAAACACAGCAATTAACTGCCCTGATAAGAATGATTTAACCTGAACGCACCCGGGGTCTCGGTCTTCCGTAATCGCAACCGCAGGATTACTTCTCCGATACCCCTTCGAAACGCAACATCTTGCACAACCCCCGCTCGCTGTTGCCATTCCGAAATACAAAAGAAACAAAATAAGGAGCAAGAGGTCACTCTTGCCCCGAGGGATTGCTGCTTGAGAAGCGGCTAGGATCCGTTGGAACAAACGCTAAGAGACTCGCCCTGGAAGCTCAACCACCCATTGACAGTTGTACTGGTCGGCGCTCCAAAGTACGGCAGAGTTACGAGATCCTGCAGGTTGTAAGTGAAGCCATGCAAGACGTAGCGATAACCGCCAAAGTTCGGGTTGCCTTCGAGCGGATCGCCTACCTCCAGGATTCCGCAGGGCGTGTTGTTTCCATTGATATTGACGACCAGCGGGTCGTCGGCCCACTCCCCGACTTCGTGCGACAACGCGGAGACGTCCTGCGAAAAAGCCCCAGCATGATCGACGTAGCTGGCCTGTGCATAGGATTGGGGAGCGCTGAGGCTGCCTTCCGAGCTGTGATAGCCGCCAATACAACATTGCCCACCTTCCGTCAGATACACGTCGTAGGTCAGGAAAATGGGAAACGCGTTGGGCGCAATGCCAAGCTTGGTGATGATGGCCGGCAGTTGCGCGTCAAACCAGTTGATGTCAACCAGGCCAGCGGTAAATCCGAATGGACGCCCAGTGGTGCCGTAGCGAGATGGAGGGCTCAATGTTTGCTCCGCCGTCACGGTGGGTCCGCCCAGAAGCAGATGAGAATTGGTGTGCGTCTTCACCGTGCCCCAGAAGTTGGCACGCTGAAAAGCATCAATATACTGCGTGGTCCCGACATCCACTCCACCCTGCGTATAGGTCGTAGTCGAATCGAAAATCGGGGAATCCACGGTGTTTTGAGTGACCGTGTTTCCGTTCGAGAGGATGTGGGCCGGATCGAATGTTGTCTTAGCAGTGCGACGAGTCACCACGATCTTCACGGGAATGATATAGACAGGAATCGTCGACGCTAGGTTCGTCGATGGAGCATTGCCGACCATATTGTAGCGGTAGGTCTGGCCGCTATAGGTGAAGCTGCCGTTCCAAGTAGTAAGCGGGGTTGAGGCCGCGGCCGCCAGCGCCACATCCGTGCGCAACCGTGGGGGAAGGGTTGTGAATCGCGCCTTGGGTGGCAAATCACTGAGCTTCATCTCGTCGTTATTTTGTGTAAACGACAAGGTGGAAATGCTCACCAGGAAGAGAAGCACCGTTAGCTGACACAGGTGCCCGAGACATTTGTTCATGGCGATCTGCTCTCCTTAATTTATGGGTCGTACGAAGGTGGCGATCCGGGGCGCGCAAAGTCCTGGGACGAACGGTGGCTACAGCGCTAGCTAGACATTTTGTTAGTGCACTGTTGCAGGTGTCAATGTCAAAAGTACAAACCCGATAGCCGGAAGGACATGGGGAGCGGCGGCGTACAAAACTAAGTCGGTGTGAACGCAATGCGACAAAAAGAAAGCCTCGCACGAGCGCTGTGAGTCCCTCGTGCGAGGCGTCAAAAACACGGTTTCGTGAACGTACCTACATGATCTCGCCCCGCTTGCGGAGAAAAGCCGGAACGTCGAGATCGTTCTGTTCGAAGTTCGCGACCATCGCGCTGCGCAACGCGTCCAGCGAGGCAACATCCGGCGAGGCCGAGACTTGCTCCAGCGCCGCTGCCGACTGCGGCACAACCACAGTTTCCTCCATCATGATTCGCTCGGGTGCAGGCGCGGGATCGGGTTCAAAACGCGAAACCGGCGTCGGCTCGGGCTCGGGGAAATCGACCGGGTCGTTGTGCATGCTAGCGAACGAAGAACGGACTTCCTGCTGCTGGCGCCGGCGCATCGCCGGCACTTCGCGGAAGCCAGTCGCGATGACAGTGATCTTCACGCTGTCTTTCATTTTCTCGTCAAGCACGGCGCCGAAGATGATGTTGGCGTCTTCGTGAGCCGCCCCTTGGATGATGGTGCATGCTTGCTGAACCTCGGCGAGCTTCAGGGAACTCGACCCGGTGATGTTGATGAGGATGCCGCGCGCCCCATCGATCGCGCCGGCTTCGAGCAGCGGAGATGCAATGGCTTTCTGAGCCGCATCGGTCGAGCGATGATCACCGCTCGCGGTCGCGGTGCCCATGACGGCATAGCCCATGGCCGCCATGATCGCCTTCACGTCGGCGAAATCGCGATTGATGATCCCGGGAATCGTGATGATGTCGGAGATTCCCTGGACGCCTTGCCGGAGGATGTCATCCGCAACCCGGAAAGACTCAAAGAATCCCGCATTCTCGGCTACGGCCAGCAGTTTTTCGTTTGGAATGACGATGGTGGTGTCCACCGACTCCATCAGCTCGGCGATACCCCGCTCGGCTTGCGACATGCGGCGCTTGCCTTCGAAGGCAAACGGCTTGGTGACGACCGCCACGGTCAGAGCTCCCATTTCGCTCGCCAATGACGCAATGATGGGTGCCGCTCCCGTGCCGGTGCCTCCACCCAATCCGGTGGTGACAAAAACCATGTCCGAGCCTTCGAGGGCCTCGATGATCTTGTCGGAGTCCTCCAGAGCTGCCTTTCGCCCGACTTCGGGATTCGCCCCTGCGCCCAAGCCGTTCGTCAGCTTGACGCCGAGCTGGATCTTCACCGGCGCACGCGACATGCGCAGAGCCTGCAGGTCAGTGTTCGCGACCACGAACTCGATACCTTCGACACCGGCATCGATCATGCGGTTTACGGCGTTGCCGCCACCTCCCCCGACACCGATGACCTTGATCTTGGCATCGTTGCGGGGTTCTTCGTTGAAGCTGATGCGAATGCCGGTTTCGTCTCTTTTCATATGCACCACCGTATTTAGTTTTTGTCAGCTCTTTCTTCCGAAGCAGCGATTTCCGGGAGAGCGGAACTTTTGCTCACCCAATCCCTAGGCGCCCTTCTTGGCAAACATCGCCTTCAGCCGCGAACTCCACCGATCGTCCTGGATGCCGCGCGCAACTCGAGCGCGGTGCCCGTAATAAATGAGGCCGAGACCGGTCGCGAACTCGGGCTCTGCCAGCTCGACGGGCATCTTTGCCAGCGGCATTGGCCAGGAAAGCCGCACGGGCTTGCGCAGAACCGACTCTGCAATATCAAGCAAACCCGGTAGCCGGGAACCGCCGCCGCTGAGAACCATGCCAGCGATGCAAACCTCGAACATGCCACTTTGCCGAATTGCTTCACGCAGCATTTCGCATAGCTCGCGAGCTCTTGGCTCAAGAATCTCGCCCAGCAGGCGTTGCGGAAGCAGGCGCGATGGCCGATCTCCCACCGAGGGCACTTCCACCTCGTTGCCTTCCGGAACCAGCGTCACGATCGCGTTCCCGTAAAGCTTCTTGAGTTTCTCTGCTTCATTGACAGGAGTGCAGAGTCCGACCGACAGATCGCTCGTGAAGTGGTCGCCGCCTACTGGGATCACTCCCGTGTAGGCGACAGCACCCTGATGAAATACGGCAAGCTCCGTGGATCCCGCGCCAATGTCTGCGAGGCAAACGCCCAACTCCCGTTCATCCGAGCGCAGTACGGCGTCTGCGCAAGCCAAAGGCTCAAAGACGGTATCGTCGACGTGAACGCCCGCCCGGTTTACCGCGGTGACGACATTTTGTGTCGCACTGGAAGCGGACGTCACCATGTGAACTCGAACTTCCAGCCGAGCCGCCATCATGCCGAGGGGATCATGTACGCCCGGTTGCTCGTCCAGGATGAATTCCTGCGGCAGCAGGTGAAGCACTTCGCGGTCGGCCGGCAGTGAAATGGCTCGCGCTTTATCAACTGCAAGTCGGATTTCTTCCCGCGCAATCTCCCTTGGCCGGGTGCCAAACGTAATGCCGCCATGCGTATTCAGCCCTCGAATATGGGATCCCGCCACGCCGACCAGCGCGTGCTCAATGGGTGCGCCGGCAATGTCTTCGGCGGACTCGACCGCCTTTTGAATGGACGAAACTGCTTTTTCCAGGTCGACGATTACGCCCTTGCGCGAACCGCGCGACTCGGCGATGCCGTGACCGCGGTAACGAAGACCGTTCTCGGTGATTTCAGCCACCAGCGCACAGGTCTTGGCGCTGCCCACATCGATGACGTTGAGAAAACTTCCTTGCTGGTTCGGCATGCCTATGAGTGACCCTGTTGCCCTTGATCTTTTGCAACTGCTGCGCTCGGTTTCTTTTTGCCAGCCACGGGAGTGGTCCGAGCTTTCGTTCCCGTAGCTCCTGCAGCACTACCATTGGATTTCGGTGCCGAAGGGCTCACCGGTTGCGGACCAATTGCCTTTGCACCAGTTGGCGATGTTTTCGAAGCGTTCCTGGGAACCGCCTTCGTACCGGCTTTCCGACTCCTGCTCTTCGCCTTCCCCTTCTTTTTCGCGGCCACCCGGGCAGGCTTTGCGACCGGCTTCACGATTGATTTTTCGGGCTGCTTGGCGGTAGGTTTAGGCGCCGCCGGGACCGGAGAACTAGGTTTCGTGGTCACGACATGAATCAGCGCGGCCTGCTTCACGCCAGCCGCAATCGCGGCCTTGGCCGCAGCGGGAGTAATCTGTGGCGCTTTCGCTGCGCCCTGGTTGTCGGGATTGACGATGATCTGATGATCGTAGCGGAGGTCCACTGACTCCAGCTTGTCGAATTGTTGCCGCCATCCCTGGATGTGCGTGACGTAGATCTTGTAGCGATTCAGAAAATCCGACGATCCCAAGTGCACAAGAACCGCTCCTGCTGGGTCGTTGGCGAGCACCTTGACGTCGTCCTGGTCAGAAATGTCAACCTCGCTCAAATCCTGCGAGTAGTGTGCTCCGTCCGCCTCCAGGTCCCGGATGAGCTGGTTGTAGATTTTCATGCGGGCGGCGCGCGTAGAGAGCGGCTCGCCTGGATTCATTCCGACAACCACTGGAAACGAGTATTTCTGTTTGCCCGCGCCGGGCAGCTCCATCAGGGTGCCGCCCGAATCGATCAATGAGATCCGCGATCCCACACGCGCGAAGGCGATCGGTACGCGCTCATGGATCTCGACCTGGAGGCGGTTCGGTACGAACCGCATCACGCTGGCGGATTCAACCCAGGGAATTCGCTCGAGCTGCGCTTTGCGCTCGCTCAGAGGGATGAAGAAGATGTTGCGGCCGATGTCCCCACCTAACACTTCCATGATTTGAGAACGGGGGACGTTGTGCGTGCCGCTGATCTCGATGTCGTCGCTCGACTCAATTCGAAAGCGCCAGTTACGCTCGCCGTATTGATACATCGCCGACCCCGCGACGCTGGCGACGCAGGCTGCAAACAGGGCGATCCCCGACCACGTCAGGAGATGCAATGTCTTTTTGGGGAGTGCACTGCGCCGGGCAGAAACCCGCTTTTGCCCACGCAAGAAGGGCGATTCTTCCTCCACGTCGAGATCAACCAGGCGCGCATCGTCCAGTTCGCGCTCGGGTTCTCCCGGCGGAGGGTACAACTCTTCCTGCAAGATGGTGGGACTGCTTTTCCGCGCCATCAAATCAGGTAGTTGTCGAAGAAAATCGCTGAGCGGAAATTACTATAACTGCTTTTCGCGGATTGAGATAGACAAAATCTCGGTACAGCGAAGAGTGCTCCGAATCATAATCCCAACGAACCAAATTAGTTAACCGCCCTTGGCGGGGTGCTGCGGACGGCGAAATGTCCGTTAGTGGTCCCGAGACTTTCAGGTTGCAGGTTTTTGGCCCGTTTTTCGAGGGCCTGACGCACATCGGTGCGCACGGTTTTGGTGCAGTGGGCCAGAGTCGTCTGCACATTCGAATGCCGCAAAGCGTCCTGGGCTGTGGCCGCTGCTCCGCCATCGCGCTGCACGCCGGGGCAACGGCTCGGCGAAAACTCGCAGGCCCGCATTATTGGCGTTGAGTGGGTCAAGATGTGTCTGCTATCACATGCGTGCACGTCACACACACCTGTGACCGCTGCCCTATAGCCCGCCCATTTACTAAGCAAAACTAATCTTCCAATGCGGATCTCCGGAGAGCAACGCTAGAATCCCTTGAACGATTCTGTCACCCCTTCACACTGGCAACAAAACTCTTGACGCCCAACGGCTCGAACCAGTGAACACACTCAACCAGGCATTCTCGACACGCTCTACACGTCAGCGCTATGAAGTGTGGTTCCTCCGCATGGGACTTGCGGACGGCAGCGGTGCGTGGTGGTTCCGTTATCTGCTGATGAATCCGGGGCGAGGCGGTTGTGCCGGACATCCCAGCGGGATGCCGGTTCAGCTGTGGGCGACGTGGTTCCCGTCGCAAGGGAAACCGCAGAGTTTGATTCAGGGACTTCCGCTCGACAGCTTGCAGCTTAGCGCCAAAGGCCGCAGCCCGTTCGGCTTTCAATTTGGCGAAAATGCGATCGACGAAAACTCCTGTCGAGGATCGTTGCAGGTTGGCGGGCATGCGGTTTCATGGGAACTACGCTATCGCTCGACGTACCAGTTCACCATGAGCACGAAGGGTTGGATTGGCTTCACACGAACTCCTCACTCTGATGCGGTTTTCTCCGGCAAAGTCTCGCTGGATGGCAAGACGTTCGAAGGCGACCCGCTCGGATTCGGAGTGCAAGGACATAACTGCGGATACCGGCATCGCAAATTCTGGACCTGGGCGCATGCCTACTTCCCGCGGCCGGCGGGGCCTGCGACTACTCTGGAGGCTCTGGTCTATGAACTGCCGTTTGGATTTATCTTTCGAAAAGCAGTGCTTTGGCATGGGGGAGTGCCGTATGTGTGCCGCAACCTTAGCGATGCCGCAGAAGATCCGCAGAAGTTCCGGTGGAGTTTCCAATGCTCCAGCAAGGACGGCATGCGGTTGCATGCGACTTTCGATGGCTCAGGGCAGGCTCTGCATACACTGCGGTATTTGAAGACCAACGGCTCGGGAAGTTTTCCGGTGGCGAACAACAGCCTGGCGAGTGCGCGGCTTCGCCTTGAAGCACGAGGTGTGCCGGAAGAAATTCTCGAGACGAATTTCGGTGCGGTGTTGGAGAAAGGTGGCGCTCAACCGTAGTTGCGTGCCTTGGCCAGGCGGTCGGCGACGACCGTGTAAGCCGAGGCGTTAAACGCCATCCCGATGTGCGTGCCGGGAACTTCAAAATCGGCCTCGGCGTGTCCTGTCTTGCAATAGCGCCAATCCACGATGCCGTCATGCCGCGTGTAGATTGCCGTTTCCATGACCGAGGCAGGAATATCGCGGGTCAAGGAATTGATGAAATTGCAGGTGCACCGTCCGGTATAGCAGTCGGGAAGCACGCCGCGTCCATGCTCGGCCAGGATACGCAAGCGGACAGCCTCCGCCGCCTGGAGAACGGTCCTGCTTGTCACCGTGCCCCGAAAAGGCGCGGCCAGCGTGATCACCGAGGCGATGTCCTTTGGCCGCTGATGCGCGACGGAACGAGCAATCACTCCGCCAAGACTGTGTCCAATGAGATGGATCTTGCGTCCGGTTTCGGCGCGCGCGCGGGCAATGGTCTCGTTCAGGTGACGCTGGATAAGGAGATTCGGACAGTCGGCATTGACCCCGATACCCGAAAAATATGGCTGATAGCCGATGCGGCGCAGCCAACCATGAAGCTCCATCAGGTAGAGATCGGTGCCCAGAAATCCGGGAATGATCACCGCTCCCGAGTCATCACCGTGAGGCACGCCCAGACCGTAGTACACCGGGGTCGCATGCAGGAGGAGGACCTCCGCTGCAAACAACGCCTCCGTCCAGGGGAAAAAGTTAGTCTCCGGGCGGGTCTTTGGAGTCCGTCTGCGCCGAGTAGGTTTCGATGTTCCTCTGACTGTCTTGTGCTTTATCAATGTTGATCCCGGTTCTGTCACCTTGCAAACACTACCAGCGTGCGTTCAACCCGTCGTGGATTATACAGCCCCGCTTTCAAATCGCTCTACGTCGTAACGCACATGCGTTACCGGTTTGGATCACACTGACAGACCAAAATTGGCCCTCGGTCCGCCGCGCGACTCGGGAAGGGAACGCCGGAAGCCTGCGAATGCTATGAAGGGTCAAGACGTTCCGCGTCGTGCCTTTCGTCTGCTTTTCTTGCGCTCTGGTTTTTGAACACGAGCTTCCAGTTCCGCAACCTTTTTCCGCAGAGCTTCCAGTTCCGACCCGGTTTCGGCTCTCGGCGCAGGGCCGGGAGGCGAACTCAGAAAGCTCCTCATCATCTCCACCGGCGACAGGATGGCCGACTGGACATTGCCGACGCTCGTCTGCACGGCGCTCTGCACTTTCTGATAGGCGTCGAAGGCCGACTTCAGGTACCACATCACGAATTCCCGGCGCACTTCATCCGATGCAACGACCAACTGCCGCAGCAGTTCGAGTGGCAGACCGGTCGGCTTATCCCGGGCATCGTCCGTGATGATTTGGGTCAGAACGACCCGGGTCAGGTCCTTGCCGGTTTTGGCATCCACGACCTGCACGTCCTTGCCCTGCCGTATAAAGCCAGCCACTTCATCGAGATTCACGTAACGACTGGCGGCGGTGTCATAGAGACGGCGATTGCCGTACTTTTTGATCACCACCTTGCCGCCTGGTTCCATTTTGGTCCAATCCATGCCCTGCTGCTATGCAACAGAGCACATCCGATATTGACACATTTGCTGCCGGCTCGTACATTTTAATTGATGCTGCAGTGCAGCAATTCTAAATCAGTAGGAGGTGTCCCATGCCGGCAGCCGAAAAGCATGAGCCCCGAACGAATCATGAATCCTCGTTTGTCTCTCTTCTCACCGGCTGGGCCCAACAGGGCGTGCAGGGTTTCTTTGCCACGCAACGTATTCTGTTGGACCTTGCGATGCGGCAAAACGCCAGCATCATGCACTCGGTGAGACAGCAATTGTCAGATCCTCATCACTCCCCGGCCGCGATCCTCGGAGAAGTCGCCGGAGAGGGCGTAACCAATTTCATTGAAGGCCAGAAGATCCTCCTGGACCTGGGTCAGAAACAGAACGAGATTCTTATGACCGGCGTCAAAGAGCGGATCGGCGACTGGCCGGCGGCGCAGGCGATGACGGACCTGCTCCGGCGCAGCGTGGATACCTTCGTCGACATGCAGAGGGAGTTCCTGAAGATCGCCGGCAAGCAGACCCATAGCTGGGTCGAGGCGGCGAAGGCCGGAAAGCCTTACACGGGAGAGGACGTTGCCGAACTCGCTCGTGAGGGCATGGAGAAGTTTGTCGACGCTCAGAAGCAGTTCATGGACGTGATCGCCGAGGAGACCGCAAAAGCCACCGGCGCCAAGCGGCCCGGCGTGACCAAGAAGGCCAAGAAAACGGAAATGGCCGCAATGGCGCGGGAAGCAACCGAGTCGTTCATCGAGGCGCAGAAGAAGCTGGTCGATCTCGCCGGGCAGCAGATGAACGCGAGCGTGAAGACGGCAGGCAAGGCCATCGAACTGATGAAGCCCTTCCCGTTTGTACCGCTTGCGGAACTGACGCGCGAAGGAGTCCAGAGCTACGTTGACGCGCAACGCGCGCTCATGGACGTGATGGTCAGACAGAACAAGCACGCAGTAAAGCCGCGGCATCCCGGCAAGCGGACGGGCCGCGCGAAGAAAGAAAAGGCATCGGCAGCAGTCGCATGATGGCAATCGCAGGGACGGCGCTTCGGCTGCCATCGTGAGGAATCCTGGCCTGCACCCACTCGGCGTGGGCCAGGATGCAACAACGCTGAGGTTCCACGCCAAACGTGTCGGCGCGGATGAACACCAGGACTGTCCTCGGTCCCCGGTGCTCGGCGCAACTCACCGTCGTCGGCCCTTCACTTTTGCAAGCTTTCGTCCCTTTCAGGGTGAAGAACCCGAGAACGCACCGCACGAGCGTGGTTCGGTAAGAAGAAGAACGCGCCAGCGGCTTGTCAAGCAAACTCGCCCGCTTCTTCGAGCGGGTCAGGCAGGACAACCTCTCACCACCGCGAGGTGCGTATGAACATACCCCTTACTCCGATCCGTTTTCTCCGCTATGCACGCGAGCAGTTTCCCCGCAAGGTCGGTGTGATTTGTGGGGACCACCGCTTTACGTATGAGCGCTTCGCGGAACGCGCGGCGCGACTGGCAGGGGCGCTGGTTGCTGCTGGAGCACAGCCGGGAGACCGGATTGCCTTCCTGGGCACAAACTGCCACCGCCTGCTCGAAGCCTATTACGGCGTTCTCGAAGCGGGATGCATTCTGCTTCCACTAAATATCCGCTTGGGGCCCGAGGAACTGGCATTCGTGCTGGAAGACTCGCAAGCGCGTTTTCTTTTTGTCGAGCCCCTGTTCTTGCCGCAAGTGGAGTCGCTGCGGGCTTTGGCGCGCAGTGTGGAATTCTTTTTCCTTCTCGAGGGTCCACCCCAGGCCACCTGGCTGGATGATCGCAACTATGAAGACTTACTGGCAGAAGCGTCTCCATTCGAGTGCGACTTCACGCGGGTGGACGAAGACTCGGTCGCGGAATTGTTCTACACCAGCGGCAGCAGCGACCGGCCCAAGGGAGTGAAGCTCACCCACCGCAACGTGTACCTCCACGCTCTATCGGTGATTGCGGCGGGCCAGACCTCGCCCACCACCTTGGGCGACATGTCGTGCAATGCTGTGCTGCTGCACACGATTCCTTTGTTCCACGCCAACGGTTGGGGAACGGCACACACCATCACAGTGGTCGGGGGCACACACGTGATGCTCCATCACTTCAACCCGGCTGAAGTATTCCGCCTGATCGAGCGCGAGCGGGTCACCACGTGTGCGATGGTACCTACGATGGTGGCAGCATTGTTGCATTCTCCCGACCGGAACAAGTACAACCTGCGCAGTCTGCAACTGGTCACGATTGGAGGCGCCGCGTCCTCACCCACATTAGTGAAGGAGGTGGAACAGACGTTGGGCTGCGCCTGTATTTCCGGCTATGGGCTGACGGAAACGTCGCCCACGCTAGCGAAGTCCGCACCCAAAGCGGACTCTGTCTGGGTGCATGAAGATCGCTACGCCCGGCAAGCGATGACAGGTTTTGCCATCCCGGGAGTAGAGATTCGTGTGATCGGGCCCGATGGAAACGAGGTGGCCCATGATGCGACCGCGATGGGCGAGATTATCGTCCGCGGAGACGGCGTCATGGACGGCTACTGGGGTCAGCCTGAGGCCACGCGAGCCGCGCTGCAGGATGGGTGGCTTCACACCGGGGACATCGCGATTGTTGACGAGAACCGGTATCTGCAGATCGTCGATCGCAAGAAGGAGATCATTGTCAGTGGCGGCGAGAATATCTCTTCTCTGGAGGTGGAAAAGACCCTGCTCGCCCACCCCGCAGTGCTCGAGGCGGTGGTGATCCCGGTGCCCGACGAGAAGTGGGGCGAGGCGCCCAAGGCGCTGGTGGTGCTGAAGCTGGGAGCAATGACAACCGCAGCAGACTTGATCGAGTTCTGCCGCGCGCGCTTATCGCATTACAAATGCCCGCACTCGGTGGAGTTCATGGAGAGCTTGCCAAAGACCGGCACGGGCAAGCTGTTGAAGCGCGTACTGCGGCAAAAATATTGGAAACCACAAGGGACCGCGGTCCCCTAGCCGCGGATGGCAAAGCGAGTTGTCGCATTAGCCGACAGGAGTGATCTATGGCCACGGTGGCATCAACGTCGCACATCAACGTAGCCGGCGGCAGCTTCCTGATTGAGGAGCGGACACCGGCAGAGATTTTCACTCCGGAGGATTTCACCGAACAGCACCTGCTGATCGCACAAACGGCCGAAGAATTCGCCAACAAGGAAATTACTCCGAATATCGAGAAACTGGAGGGCAAGGACCTGCCTCTTCTGCGCGCCCTGGTGCGCAAGGCGGGAGAATTGGGACTGAGCGGAGCCGACGTACCCGAGCAGTACGGCGGCATGCAAATGGACAAGGTGACCTCGGCTCTGATCGCCGACCGCCTCGCGAAGTACGCCGGCTTCAGCGCCACCTGGGGCGCGCATACCTGCATCGGGACCCTGCCAATCATTTATTTCGGTACCGAGGAGCAAAAGAAGAAGTATCTGCCCGGGCTGGCCAGCGGAGAAACGGTCGGAGCCTACGCACTGTCGGAGTCTTCGTCAGGATCCGACGCCCTGCACTGCCGGGCGCGGGCACAGCTTTCCGCCGACGGCAAACACTATGTTCTGAACGGCGAGAAGATGTGGATTACGAACGCGGGATTCGCCGATTTATTCATCGTGTTCGCGAAGGTAGACGGCGAGAAATTCACTGCCTTCATCGTGGAGCGAAAGTTTTCGGGCTTCTCCGTGGGCGCGGAGGAGCACAAGATGGGAATTCGCGGATCGTCAACCTGCCCGCTGATCCTCAACGATTGCCAGGTGCCGGTTGAGAACGTTCTGGGAGAGATGGGCAAGGGCCACATGATTGCCTTCAACGTGCTCAACGTGGGCCGCTTCAAGCTAGGAGCGGGATCTGTGGGGGCGGCACGGCATTGCCTCGAGAGCGCCATCGCCTACGCCAAACAACGCAAAGCCTTCGGCAAGGTGATCGCGGATTTCGGGTTGATTCGTGAGAAGCTGGCGAATATGGCGACGGGCATTTTCACGGGCGAGGCCATGGCGTACCGCACGGTGGGGCAAATGGATGCGGCACTTGCCTGCCTCGGCGACGCTCACGACGACATGTCCCAGGTACGCAAGGTGATTGATGAGTATGCCGTCGAGTGCTCGATCCTGAAGGTTTGGGGCTCAGAGTTCCTGGATTATGTCGTGGACGAAATGGTCCAGATCTATGGTGGATATGGATTCGTGGAAGAGTACCCTGCCGAGCGTGCCTACCGCGATTCGCGCATCAACCGCATTTTCGAAGGCACGAACGAAATCAACCGGCTGGTGATTACAGGCTTCCTGATGAAGCGCGCCATGTCGGGGCACCTGCCCCTGATGACTGCGATCAAGAAGTTGATGGACGAGGTAGTATCCGGCGCTCGCGACGACGGGATGGAAGGACCGTTGGCGGAAGAGCGGAGGCTGGTGGCGGCCGCCAAGAAAGTCTCACTCTTTGCCGCCGGGGTTGCCACGCAGAAATACATGCAGGCGCTCCAGAACGAACAGGAGATCATGGGTGCGATCGCGAATATGGTGATTGCTACGTATGCCATGGAATCGGCGGTGCTTCGCGCGCGCAAGATCATGGAGCGCAATGAAGAGACCGCCGTGCTCGCCACCGCCATGACACAAGTGTGTCTCACGACTGCCATGGAGAAGGTGGAAAGCGCCGCAAAGACGGTGCTGGCGGCCGCGAGCGATGGCGATACGCTACGCACGCAGATGGCGATCCTGCGGCGCCTGTGCAAGTGCGAACCGTGGAACACCGTCGCCTTGCGAAAACTAATTGCGCAACGGGTCATCGAAGCGGGAAAGTACGTCCTGGTTTAGGTCGAGAGTCGATCGAGCTGTGCATTTGCGGTGCGGGCGGACCTAATTTCCCGGAGGTCGGCGCTCGCCACGACCGTCGAGCGCGGGTCCGCATCGCGAGGGACGAATCTTGGACGCAGCCGGAAAGGCTGCAACGACGCGAGGGGTCGACCGGGTCCAAGGTTCGTCCCTCTTCTGTCAAGTGCTTTATCCACGCGGTGCACGCAGTGTCTGAGTGATTTCGCTACGACCGTTCGGGGCGCAAATCACGCTGGTCCGTGACCCACTTCACCGAATTGAATTCGGTTCTGCGATTAAGTTGTTCAAGGTTCCCAGATCAACCGAGGACAACAAGGCAATTCCCATGAATCTCCGTGAATGGTCCGGGTCTGAGGTTGAATACGGTCGAAAGGTTCTGAATTCTGGGCTGGCGGGAGCACGTTCCGGTCGAGAAGCATTCCTCAATGGAAAACCCCTCACTCCTTTTCTGAGCGAAGCAGTCCGAAGTGCCTCAACCCCAGCCGCCGTAGGAGCACTCGTCGGCATGCTGGGCAGTTTCCCGGGACACAATCACAGGTCAGCAAGCAGGACGCTTGTGTTTGGTCTATTTGGTTGGGCAATCGGACTTGGCATGGGCATCGCGTGGCAAAGCCGCGGTTTGACTGCGTGCGCCGCCAGCCGTGCCTGGAGGAATATTGGTAGGGTACGCGACGAGCACTGGCTGGAGACCCATCCGATCGATTACGCATAGTTGAACGGCCAGGCGCGTGTTCGCATTCAAGATCAAGATATTTTCACCCTGCCCTGCGAAGCAAGACTGAGGTTCTGAGGAAGCAGCAACGACGAGAATGCCCCCGCCCCACAGCAAAACGGGGGGCGGCAATGGCTACAGTTACAAATGAACCGGTTTCGCGGCAGATTCGAGTCCCACCTAGTCCGGAAGGCCTCAGTGCAGAACGCATTGCCTACCTGGAAAGCCTCGTAGTCCAAGCCAGACGAGCCGCAGCGGCCTTTACCCAATACACGCAAGAAGAGGTCGACCGGATCGTCAAGCCGATGGTTGTGGCTGGCCTGGAGCAAGCCCAAAATCTGGCGCGGCTGGCCGTGGAAGAGACCGGCCTTGGAGTCCTCGAAGACAAGGCTCTCAAGAACATGGTCGCCACCGAGTTTGTCTACAACTACGTAAAGGACAAAAAGACGGTCGGCGCGATTCGGGAGTTCCCCGAACGCGGCATCGTCGAGGTTGCTGAACCGATCGGCGTCATCTTCTCGCTCACTCCCATCACCAATCCCACTTCGACCGTTCTCTTCAAATGCATCATGGCCATCAAGACCAGGAATGCAGCGATCTTCAGCCCGCACCCGAATGCATGGAGATGCTGCTTTGAAGCGGTGAGGATCATGTACGAAACCGCGCTCGAGCATGGCGCTCCGGAAGGTGTCTTCACGTGCCTGGAATCGCACGGCCTGCAGGAAAACGCCTACCTCATGAAGCACAAGGATATCGGCCTGATCGACGCGACCGGCGGTCCCGGTGTTGTCAAGGCAGCCTACAGTTCAGGCAAGCCGGCTCTGGGTGTAGGTCCCGGGAACACGCCCGTCTACCTTGAGAAAACCGCCGACCTGAACATGGCCGTGGTCGACATCATCACTTCGAAAACCTTCGACAACGGAACCATCTGCGCGTCCGAACAGACCGTGGTAATGGATGACGAAATCTTTGACCTCGCAGTGAAGAAGTTCGTCGACCTGGGTGCTCACCTCTGCAATGAGACTGAGACGAAGCTGCTGGAGCGTGCCGTGATCGATCCCGAGACCGGGTTCATGCAGCCGGTCGCGGTTGGTCAAAAGGCCACTGACATTGCTCACCGGGCTGGCATCGCGGTAAAGCCCAACACAAAACTACTGATCGCCCAGATTGAAGGTGTGGGTCGCGAGCATCCGCTGTCGGTCGAGAAGCTCTTCCCGGTTCTCTCTGTCTACCGGGCAAAGTCGGTCGACGAAGCGCTGAAGGTGTGCGTGGACGTGAATCACCTAGGGGGCGTAGGGCATACCGCCGTTGTGTTCTCCCGGAATGATGAAGTCGTGCGGAGGTTCAGCGAAGTCATCAATGCAGGCCGCATCATCGTGAATTCGCCCGGGTCGATCGGAGCCTTCGGCGGAGTCTACAACGACATGGTGCCGACATTTTCATTCGGCTGCGGCACCGGCGGCGGCAATAGCACGACCGACAACGTGAATGTCTATCACTACTTGAACATCAAACGCGTGGCCCGGAGGACACAGGCGCATATGTGGTTCCGCGTTCCTAATCAGATCTACTTCAACATGAACGCAGTCGAAAACCTGCGCCGCCTGCAATCCAAGTCCACCATCATCATTACCAATCCCGCCATGGAGCAGATCGGGTACCTGGACGTCGTCCGTCGCCAACTTCTGCCCGAGGCCCTCGTTCATGTTTGTGTTATCCCCGACGCCGAGCCTGAAGTAAAGACCATTCTGCAAGGGGTGGAAGCGCTCAACTACTACAAGGCGGATCAGATCATTGCGCTGGGCGGGGGGTCGGTGATCGATGCTGCCAAGATCATGAAGCTGAAGTACGAATCTCCCGACGCCGACCTGGAAGAACTGGCCGCGCCTTTCATGGACATCCGCAAACGCGTGGTCGAGTACCCGACGGAAAAAGTCCATCGCGCGCGGTTGATCGCCATCTCGACGACCAGCGGCACGGGGAGCGAAGTCACTCCTTTCGCCGTGCTGTCGGACAAGGAACGCGGCAGGAAAGTCACGCTTGCGGATTACTCGCTCACTCCAGACGTCGCGATCGTCGATCCGCAGTTTGTGATGTCGATGCCGAAGGGGCTAACCGCCGACACCGGGATTGACTGTCTAACTCATGCGCTGGAAGCCGCGGTCTCGATCTACGCCTCGCCGTATACCGACTCGAACGCCATGCAGGCGATTCGTTTGGTCTTCAAGTATCTGCCCATTGCCTACGAGCGTCCGAACGACGAAGAAGCGCGCTGCATGATGCACAACGCTGCCTGCATCGCGGCGATCGCATTTTCGAATGCCGCGGTCGGCGTGAATCATGCGCTCGCTCATGCCTTCGGCGCGCGGTTTGGTGTCGCTCATGGACGGGCCAACGCGCTGATGCTTCCGCATGTGATCGCATTCAACGCGTCGGTGCCGAGCAAGTTTATGCCCTCGCCCAACCAGCGCGGCTATATCGCACACAAGAAGTACGCAACCATCGCCGAATTGCTGGGACTCGGCGGCAGCACGGTCGAGGAAAAGGTGAAGAGGCTGATTGTGGCGACGGAACAACTGCTTGACCAACTGGCGATCCCGCGATCGATTGCCGAATTGGGGATTTCGAAAGAGCAATTCGAACTGGCGATGCCCGACCTGGCCAAGAATGCCTTCGACGATCCTTCCTGGCGCTCGAATCCGCGGATGCCACTGGTAAGCGAACTGGTGGAGCTGTTCTGGATTGCCTATCGGGGACGCGGAGCAGCCGAGTCGACTGCCGATCTTCACCAGCAAACAGCCTGAGGGATGGTGTGCCTATGTCCACGATTGCCATGTTCGTAAAGATTGACGGAAAGCGTGTCGCTGAGGGCTTACAGGAAGCCCAGTCGAAACTGAACAGCTCGAGCGAGGCGGTGTTGGATTTCACGTCCGTGTTGCGCGTCCAGCCCAAGGATCTGGCGGCCCTGGAAGAGTTGGTGCAAGTTGCCGAGGACCGGGGCATCAAGATCGAGCTGAATGGCGTGAATGTCGGAATCTACAAGGTACTGAAGCTGGCACAGCTGGCATCACGATTCGCCTTTCGCGCTTGACGATGGAGCGGTTGGAGCAAGGAAGAGGGTGTGTATGCGGAATCATCAGAGCACGGATCGTTTGTCCTGGGGCGACACGGTTTTTCTGAACCTCGAGCGCGAGGGCATGCCGCTGAACGTCGCCTGCGTCAGCGTATTGGACGGCGAAATCGTGTTCGAGGACTACCTCCGGTTTGTGGAGTCGAGGCTGCCTTTGATTCCTCGATATCTGATGCGGGTGGTGGATCCGCCACTTCATGCCGGGCTGCCAGTCTGGGACTATGACCCGGAATTTGACGTCCGGAATCACGTGCGCGAGGTTACCCTCAAGCACGGCACCGACGCGGAGCTGAAGGCGCTGGCAGGGAAACTGTTTGGCAAGGTCATGGATCGGCAGCGACCGCTCTGGGACTTAACCCTCGTGCACGGGTTAAAGGGAAACCGCGCGGCCCTGATTGCCCGCATGCACCACTGTCTTGCGGATGGAATCGCGGGAGTAGGCCTCATGAGCGCTCTCATGGATACCACTCCCGAAACCAAGCCTCTGCCCAAACGTAAGGCGCGGCTGCACATGCCGCCAGGGCGCGATCCCATGACGTCGCTGGTCGATGGCCTCGCCAGCTCCTATGGCAACTTCATGGATCGGATTCTCTCCGCCTGGACGGATGTGCTTAGCATGAGCGAGAGAACGCTCGCCAACAGCGCAGAACCACCCAGCAAAGATTTCACGGATCTCATGCCGGAGATCACCGCGCCGACAGAGCGCCTGTGCTTCAACGTCCTTTACCGTGGACCGCAGAAATTTGCCTGCGCAGAAATTCCTTTTTCCGATGTAAAGGCCATCAAGCAAGTATTCGGAACCAGCATCAACGACGTTCTGCTGGCGCTGATCACGGCGACGATCCGCCGGTACTCGGAGCTTCACGGCGACCGCATCAAGGGGCGCCTGTTCCGTGTCATGGTGCCCGTCAATCTGCGGGGCAACAGCAGCGCCGCGGAACTGGGAAACCGCATCTCGCTCTTGCCTGTGACGATTCCCCTGGATATTCGCAATCCGCGGAAGTTGCTGGCTGCGGTTCACCGGAGAACGGAATTCCTGAAGCGAGGGCATGCCGCCGAGCTGGTTGGTCTGGCGGGCGGGTTGGTTGGGATTTTGCCGAGCGTGATGCAGGCGTTTGCGGGGCCAATGATCAGCCAGCTCCCGATCACGCCTTTCAACATGGTTTGCACAAACGTCCCCGGCCCGCAGTTCCCGCTCCACGTGCTCGGCCGCAAGATGCTGCGCTGGTATCCCTATGTCCCAATTGGCGGGGAACTGGCGATGAATTGCGCCATCCTGAGCTACGACGGAATGATTTACTTCGGGTTCAGCGGAGATGCACACGCTGCTCCCGATCTGGCACGTCTCGAAAAACTTCTGAAATTAAGTTTCATCGAACTGCGAAATGCCGCTGGAGGCACGCCCCGGCCAAAGCGATCGTTGCGCAAAAAGCCTAAGGTGAGCAGCCAGCCCGCGGCAATACCGGACACAATCCCGGCGAGCCCGACTCCCGCAACCACAACCGTGTCCATACCGATTCCCGTCCCGACCGCGCATCCCAAGGTCGGGTCCAATGCAGCCGCACGGCGCGCGGTGAAAGAGCACCCGGTCGCGCTTCAACAGACGGCGTAGAAGTCGCCAGGCAGGCGAAAAAACATGGTAAGCAGTGCGGCCCTCTCGGAGTTGACTTCGTCGCTGGAGTCCGGACGTGCCCTATTTCTTGCGATTCACGTGCTGGGCACGCTGACCTTCGCCTATATCGCTTGGCGACGCCTGGTACCACTCCTGCATGCGGAGCGTGACTGCCGCTTCGATCGTCCTTTCGCCCGCCTGGGTAAGCTTGCCAAGTTCTGGTTTGGACAATGGAAGCATCCCCGCTATCGGACTGCTGGGATTCTCCACATCCTCATTTTTACCGGCTTCATCCTTCTGGTGATCCGTTCGTTTTCGTTATTGGCCGGCGTTTCTGAAAACGGTGGAGTTGTTGGCGTTTCAGGAACCGCCAGCCACTTATACAACGTCATCACGGACTACGCCGCGACTGTCGTTTTCCTGTGCATGCTGTTTGCCATCGTCCGCCGATTGGTATTCAGGCCGGCACGCTACGCAGTTCCAGAGAGATACGGCAAAGCACGCACAGCGGACGCGATTTTCCTGCTCGCGCTGATTGCTGTTCTGATGGCAGCTGATGGGCTGTTTTCGGCAGCAGAAGCGGCAGGGCACCTCAAAGCCGGACAGCCGGCGGAAGCCCTTGCAGTGCTCTCCCTGCCATGGGTGATGCAGATCGTCCTGGCATCCGCTTCCCTGCCAACTCTAGGCAAGTTGTGCTTTGCCAGCTATCTCGTTCACGAAGTCACGTTCTACTTCCTGCTCTGCTACCGCCCGTTCGGCATTCAGTTTCACGTGGAGACTTCCCTATTCAACGTGTATTTCAGCAAGCTCGAGCGCGGCACAGTGAAGCCCGTGCGCTGGGGCATGAGCGAAGGGCAACTCGATCAGATCAAGAGCTTCGGGGTGAAGACCTTCGAGGACTTCACCTGGAAGCACATGCTCGACTTTTACTCGTGTGCGGACTGCGGACGTTGCTCTCATAATTGTCCCGCAAATGCCGCCGGGCGGCCGCTTTCGCCGCGATTTCTGAGCATTAAGGCGCGAGACTATGCGTTCCAGCACTATCCCATGCTCGGCAAAGCGGGCAATGGCGCCCCGTTGATCGGCAGCCTCTTCTCTGAGGATCAAATCTGGTCATGCACGACATGCGGCGCTTGTGAAGAAGAGTGCCCGCTGCTGGTGGAGTACATCGACAAGATTGTCGATTTGCGGCGCGGGTTGATCGATGATGGAAACGTTCCCCAGTCGCTGCAGAAGCCGCTGAAAGCGCTCGAGAGCCGCGGCAATCCCTACGGCAAGATGGAGAAGAAACGGGCCGACTGGGCGAGCGCCAAGGAATTCCAGCAAACCTGTAGGGTTCGGGTTCTCGATAAGAATGGGGCCAGCACGCTGTATTTCGTCGACAGCATCACTTCCTACGACGATCGCATGCAGTCGATCGCGCGCTCTACAGCCCGAGTCCTCGACCATGTGGGAGAGAACTTCGGAATCCTGGGCGCCGCGGAACGGGACAGCGGCCATGAAGTTCGCCGCTTCGGCGAAGAGGCTCTTTTCGAAGCGCTGCGAGACCACAACATCGAAGCCATCCAAGCATCTGGCGTAAAAAGGATCGTTACTGCGGACCCACATGCATTGAATGCCCTCAAGCATGACTACAAGGGTGCCCCGCCAGTCGAACACATCAGCCAGGTCATCGCCCGGGACGTGAAGGCCGGGTTGATCAAGTTCCAGCCAGTGGCCAATACCAATGATGTCTACACCTATCACGATCCCTGTTACCTCGGCCGGCACAACCTAGTCTATGAAGACCCGCGGGAAGTGCTCGATGCGATCCCTGGCCTGAAGCGCGTGGAGATGAGCAGGTCTCGCGATCGCTCGTTCTGCTGCGGTGGCGGCGGCCTGATGCTGTTCTATGAGCCGAAAGAAGACGAGCGCATGGGTGTGAAGCGCGTGCGCATGGCGGCGGAAGCGGGGGCCAATGTGATCGTGACCGCCTGCCCCTTCTGCATGGCCAACATCGAGGACGCCATCAAGGTCGCAGGTTTCGAAGGAAAAATGACCGTCATCGACCTGGCGGAACTGGCGGACCGGCAAATGCTGCGCCCGGCTTCGCCAACAGTGGCAACCAGCTCTTTGGGAGGTTGAAGGTGGAAATTCTAGTGTGCGCGAGAAGAGTACCTGACACATCGGAGAACGAGATTGCCCTTAACAGCGCCGGCAACGATATCGAGCGGGACGAACTGGTCTATTCGATAAACGAGCCGGACAATTACGCGGTCGAGGAGGCACTCCAGATCGTCGCCCGCGTCGGCGGAAGCGTGACCGTGGTCACGGTTGGCAGCGAAGACGATGAAGAAATCCTTCGCCGCGAAATGGCCATGGGCGCAAGCCACGGCGTGTTGCTCTCCGACGACGCCTTCATCGGATCGGATGGACGGGGCATTGCCGCCATCCTGAAGAGCTTCGTGGCCAAGGGCAACTACGACCTCATTCTCACTGGCGTGCAGGCCGAGGACGGTGCGGCCCAGGTCGGCGGAATGCTGGCAGCGATGCTCGACTATCCCTTTGCCTCGTTGGTCAACTCCATCGAGGTACTGGACCCGAAGAAGCTGAAGATTGGCCGCGAGATCGAGGGCGGCAACCGGGAGATCAGTGAGATCGACCTCCCTTGCGTGCTATCGATTCAGACCGGCATCAACGAGCCGCGCTACGTGGGCATGCGCGGGATTCGCGCGGTC
>Ga0210384_10000882_pt1 | contig 43124 bp, 31 predicted proteins | sample IncBWH2MmetaG_FD_160574 | JGI IMG/M metagenome (GOLD analysis project Ga0210384, IMG submission 160574) | Forest soil microbial communities from Barre Woods Harvard Forest LTER site, Petersham, Massachusetts, United States - Inc-BW-H-2-M | ecosystem: Environmental > Terrestrial > Soil >... | reverse complement strand
CGCTGTCCGAGCGTCATTATCGGCATAGAGCGGAAGGTCTCCGGGTTCGACCACGTCGGCCAGCAAGCGTCCTTCGAGGAAGTTCAGGTCTCCGGGCAAACTGTTTACGCGAGAGGTTGCGGTGTCGATAACGCCCTTACATCCGATACCGATTCCGCGAATCGGGGAGTTCGCCTGCCCCAACACCAGGTGTACAAAATCATGCAGCGCTGCTGGTGTGCGCGGCGACGGCTGGTGAAAGCTCTCGACCAGTTCTCCGCTCAGGCTTACAAGCGCAGCCTTGATGGCAGTGGCGCCGATGTCTACGCCAACGGCGACGGCTTGATTCAAAGAGGGGTTCGTTCGGTCTGCGCTCACGATCGTTGTGCATTATACGCACTCTATGCCATCCTAGTGAGCCGTCCTCGCGGCGGCGTTTCGAAATGGATTGCTGTTCTGCACGGCGCTAGAAAGGAACTTCGTGGACAAACCAGCCGGCAATGCGAACGGCGCCAGCCTTACGTTCTTCGAACGTGCGATGAACGCCTTGCAGGATCTGAAAGCCACTCAGACCGAAGTGATTCAGAAAGCCGCCGAACTATGTGCCGATCGGATTGCGCGCGGTGGTCTGGTCTTTCTATTCGGCAACGGCCACTCCCGGATGATGTGCGAGGAAATGACCCCGCGCCAGGGTTGCTTCCAAGGTTTTGTCGCGCTGGTGGAACTGGCGCTTTCGAATCATGCTGCGATCGTGGGCGCAAACGGACTGCGCGCGCCGCTTTATCTGGAGAATTACGAAGGCTATGCCGAACAAATTCTGCGAGGTTTCCACTTTGGACCCGATGACGCGTTCATCGTAATTTCGACCAGCGGTATCAGGCCGGTAGTCGTGGAAGCGGCGATGGGCGCGCAACGGCGTGGGCTTCCGGTGATCGCCATTGTTTCAAAGGCACATTGCGAACAGGCGAAAGCCGCTCACTCGTCCGGCAAAAAGCTGATCGATTGCGCCGACCTGATTATCGACAATCAGTGTCCGCCGGGGGATTGTGTGGTCGAACTCGAGGGCTTGGAGTGGAGAACAGGACCGGTTTCCACCATCACCGGTGCGATGATCATCAACATGATTCGCTGCGCAACTGCGGAGGCGCTGCTGGCGCGCGGAGTTAAGCCAGTTGTTCTGCCCAGCCATCAATTTGTGGGCAGCACCAGTGCTGCAACGCAACTGGAAGCATTCTACGAAGCCTACCGCAAGAGTCTCAAACATTTGTTTGAATAGCGATGTTCGAATAATTATGTTCGGACAAAACCAGCTCGCATGGACGAAGTACTTCTAATCACGGGCTCATCCGGAATTGCGGCGGCGGTGGCACGCATGTGGGCCGCGGAAGACTCCGTATTTGTTTTCGGGGTGAACGAAAGCGAATGCCACTCTCTAGCCGACGAACTGGACGCTGGTTACGCGGTCGGCGATGTGCGGGACGAAGCGGCGGTCAAGCGGGGCGTCGCTGATTGTCTGGACCGATTCGGACAGATTGACGCGCTCATGAATGTTGCGGGCATGAGCGCCCGTTCACTGGGAGACGGTCCGCTGCACCAGTGCACCTCAGAAGCCTGGGACGCGTTGATGGACTTGAATGCCAAAGGCACATTCCTGATGTGTCGCGAGGTTCTGGGATGGTGGATGAAAAATCGCCAGCCAGGTGTAATTCTCAACACCGGCACCGTGCTGACGCGGCATCCCCAGCGCGAGCACTTTGCGACCGCCGGCTATGCAGCAAGCAAGGGGGCGGTTGAAGCGATGAGCGTGGCGGCAGCAGCGTATTACGCACCGGAGGGTATCCGCATCAACGTAATCGCGCCCGGACTCGTGCAAACTCCGATGACCGCCCGCGCGCAGGGAAATGCCGACATCAACAAATATATGATCCACAAGCAGCCGTTGCGGAAAGGTATGCTGACCGCGGAGGACATCGCCAAGACCGCGTGTTTCCTGTTGCGGCGTGATTCCAGCCCGATCACGGGTCAGATCCTCAACGTGGACGCCGGGTGGACGGTGAGCGAATGAGCCCCAAAAAAGCAAAGAAAGCCGCTGTGCACGCAACTCGCTCGACGCGCCAGCAAGGACCGCGGACGCCCTTGCGGACCACCGTGGTCGGCAGCTATCCCTTTCCTGGCTGGCTCGAGTTTGCCTCGCAACACCTCGAGCAATTTGGCGACGTCGACATCGAAGAACTGAAGAACGACGCGGTCATTGTAGCCGTTCACGACCAGGTGGCTGCCGGGCTGGATGTAATTACCGACGGCGAACAGACTCGCTACGATTTCAACCTGTCATTTTACGGTCGGCTGGAAGGGATTCGCGGCATGGCGATTTCTCCGCGCCGCTTTGGGCCGCCCGCGCACGATCAGCGAGGAAAATACGAAACCACGGGAAAGATAAGATCGACGCATGGCCTGGGAGCGGTGGAAGAGTTTAAACGCCTACAGAAGATAGCGCCGCCCGGCCCGGCGCTGAAAGCAAGCGTTCCCGGACCCTATACCTTGAGCGGCCGAATCAATCCCGGCGGTCGTTACAAGAGCCGTTGGGATGTCACTAGCGCGCTGGTTCCCATCGTTCGGAGGGAGCTTGAAGAATTGGTCAAAGCTGGTTGCGACGAAATCACGCTCGACGAACCCTCGATGAGCTGCTATGCCCATCGAGAAGATCCTCGCCGCTTTGTCAAAATATTTGCTGAGACCGTCAGACCGATAGTTGGCCGCTGCCGTCTTTCCACCCACCTTTGTTTTGGGAACTATAAAGCCAGGGCCGTGGGCCTGCGCCGCTATGCCCCTCTGTTTCCTGCGTTCTTCGAGCTGCCGGTGCAGGAAATGCATCTCGAAATGGCGAGTCGTGAATTTGCCGAAATCGAGATCATCCACGAGATTGCGGCGCAAGGCATCGACGTTGCGGTCGGTATCATCGACGTGAAGAGTTATTACATCGAAACCCCAAGTGACGTCGCGGAAAAGGTGCGTTTGTGCCTGAAGTACGCACCGGCCGAGCGACTCTCGTTCGCACCCGATTGCGGGCTGAGCCAGACCGCGCGTTGGGCGGCGCGGCAGAAACTCAATAACATGGTCAGCGGCGTGGCGATTGTCCGGAAGGAACTGGGACTGGCGTGATCCGCCCCGTCCGCTCCCACGACGCGCTGCTCGCGGACATCCGCGCATCAGACAAGCGCGACGGCAATTTCCGCTTGTGGTGGCTGGGACAGAGCGGATTCCTGCTGCAATGGCAGGGCATCCACGTGTTGCTCGATCCCTACCTTTCCGATTCCCTCACCAAAAAATACAGCCAGACCGATAAGCCGCACGTCCGCATGACGGAATTGGTAATTGACCCCACCCGCCTTTCCTTCGTCGATGTGGTCACGTCCTCCCACAATCACACGGACCACCTCGATGCCGAAACTCTGATTCCCATCCTGGCAGGAAACCCAAGACCGAAGCTGGTGATTGCAGAATCGAATCGGGCCTTCGTTGCGGACCGGCTAGGTATCGATCCCGCAATTCCGATCGGAGTGGATGACGGAACCACAGTGGAAGTCTCGGGCATTCGATTTTCTGGCGTGGCATCGTCCCACGAAACCGTAGAGCGCGACGAACAGGGCTGCGCCCGCTTTCTCGGCTACGTGCTGCAGTTTGGGGAATGGGCGGTTTACCACAGTGGCGATACGATCCGATATAGCGGCATGGCCGAAAAGCTGAAGGCCTTCGGAGTATACGTCGCACTGCTCCCCATCAACGGCCGTGCCCCTGAAAGAAGGGTGGCGGGAAATCTCTCCGGACCTGAGGCTGCGCAGTTGGCGAAAGACATCAGCGCCAAGCTGGTAATACCTTGCCACTTCGAAATGTTTGAATTCAACACTGCCCCTCCAGAAGAGTTTGTAAATGAATGCCGTCGCATGGGACAACCATGTCGGGTGCTTCGATGCGGTGAAGGGTGGGACAGCACGGCATGGGAAAAATGATTGTCGCTGTAAAGATCAGGAGGGTGCCCCGTCCAAGCTCTGCTTGGGCGGTGAAGTTTCTGGATCCCGCGCACTCGTTCCGCTTCCGAGTGTTAGCTGACAGATTAGGCACTGCTATCGCCGGAAAGTGCATGGTTCCTTCGTCGGGAGCCCTTCGCGGAGCGAAGGACTCTGCTTGCTCAGGATGACAGCTTGTGAAAGTTCAAACTGGGCTGCTTCCGAGAACCACGAGCGCTTCCCACAAACCAGAGCGGCGCTTATACTTGCGGCAAATCCTCGTTTTACTCGACTGGCAAGAACTGCAAGATCTTGTCCGGAGGCCGGCCCGTGGTCAACGTTGCGATAGACGGTGTCATTCAGAAAGCTGAACAAAACGAGCTTCTCGTCGATTTAATCAACCGGACCGGCACCCCTCTTCCTCACGTTTGCTACCACCCGCAGCTCGGCCCGGTTCAGACGTGTGACACTTGCATGGTTGAAGTGGGCGGAAAGCTGGTCCGCGCTTGCGCAACCAAAGTCGCCGACGGGATGGCGATTTCCACCCGGTCCACCAAAACCAAGGCGGCCCAAGTGGAGGCCTTTGACCGCATTCTGTGCAACCACATGCTGTATTGCACGGTCTGCGATAACAACAATGGAAACTGCACGGTTCATAACACCACGAAACTCCTGGCCATCGAACACCAGACGATTCCCTTTCGCCCAAAACCGTACGAAGTCGACAGCACGAATCCGTTTTATCGCTACGACCCCGATCAATGCATTCTTTGCGGCCGTTGTGTCGAAGCCTGTCAAAACGTCGAGGTGAATGAAACGCTGTCCATCAACTGGGAAGATCCGAATCCCCGCGTGCTTTGGGATGGAGGCTCAACCATCGGAGAGTCGAGTTGCGTTTCCTGTGGCCACTGCGTCACCGTCTGTCCCTGCAACGCCTTGATGGAAAAAACCATGCTGAGACATGCCGGTTTCTTCACCGGTCTCCGGAAGTCCACACTCAACGGCATGATCGACATTGTCAAAGGCATTGAGCCCGAAACCGGCTATGGCGCCATCCTTCAGGTTTCCGAAGCGGAGGAGGCGATGCGGGAACATCGCATCCGCAAGACCAAGACGGTTTGCACTTATTGCGGCGTGGGTTGCAGCTTTGATGTCTGGACCAAAGATCGCCACATTCTCAAGATCGTTCCCGAATACGGCCCCGCGAATGGGATTTCCACCTGCGTGAAAGGCAAATTCGGCTGGGGCCACATCAACAGCGAGGACCGCCTTACCACGCCGCTCATCCGCGAAGCGGGCAAGTTTCGCGCGGCCACCTGGGACGAAGCGCTCAATCTCGTCGCTCGCAGGCTGTCCGAGATGAAAGCAAAAAGCGGACCTGACTCGCTCGCGTTCATCTCTTCTTCGAAATGCACAAATGAAGAGAGCTATCTCATGCAGAAGTTGGCGCGCGCCGTTATTGGCACGAACAATATCGACAACTGCTCGCGCTACTGCCAGTCGCCCGCGACTGCGGGCTTGTTCCGGACCGTGGGCTATGGCGGCGATTCGGGGTCGATCCCCGACATGGAGAAGGCCGACCTGGTACTGATCATCGGCAGCAATACCGCGGAGAGCCATCCCGTTATCGCGACCCGGGTGAAGAGCTCGCACAAGCTGAATGGCCAGAAGCTGATTGTGAGCGATCTCCGCGAGAACGAAATGGCACGGCGCGCCGATCTCTTTCTCCATCCCAAGCCAGGCACGGACCTCGTGTGGTTGAGCGCGATCAGCCGCTATCTCCTGGACAACGGCCTCGCCCACATGAAGTTCCTCGACCAATGGGTGAATGGCCTGGAAGCGTACCGCAAGAGCCTGGAGCCTTTCACTCTGGACTTTGCTTCTCGCATCACCAGCCTTCCGGAGGAAACGCTGCGCAAGGTCGCGCACACCATCGCCGAGGCCGAGAATATGTGCATTCTCTGGGCGATGGGAGTGACCCAACACTCGCAGGGCTCCGACACCTCCACAGCGATTTCGAACCTGCTATTGATCACCGGAAACTACATGCGACCGGGAACTGGGGCCTACCCGCTGCGCGGCCACAACAACGTGCAGGGAGCCAGCGACCATGGGGCCATGCCGAACATGCTGCCGGGCTACCAGTCGGTGGATGATGCCGAAGTGCGAAAGCGCTTTGAGGCTGGCTGGAAAGTGAAATTGCCTTCGACCAAAGGACTGGATAACCACCAGATGGTCGAAGCTATCCATCAAGGCAAGCTTAAGGCGATGTATCTCTTCGGCGAGGAGATGAGCCTGGTTGATTCGAATGCGAACTACGTCGGCGACGCTTTCGCCAAGCTCGACTTCTTCGTGGTGCAGGACATTTTCTTCAGCAACACTTGCCGATACGCGGATGTTGTGTTGCCCGGAGCACCGAGCCTCGAAAAGGAAGGCACCTTCACCAGTACCGAGCGGCGGATCCAGCGGCTCTATGAAGTGTTAGAACCGCTTGAGGGTTGCCGGCCGGACTGGAAGATTGTCCTCGACATTGCCAATAGACTGGGCGCGAATTGGCACTATCAACATCCTTCCGAGGTAATGGATGAAATCGCCTCCCTCACTCCGATGTTCGCCGGTGTCAACTACGGCAGGTTGGAAGGGTACAAGTCCCTGCAATGGCCGGTCGCAGCCGATGGAACCGATCAACCTTTGCTCTATACCAAGAGCTTCGCCTTTCCGGACGGGAAGGCCCGCCTGTTCCCAGTCTCCGTGATCCCTGCCTCCGATCAGCCCGATGCAAACTTTGACTTGCATCTGAACAACGGCCGCCTGCTCGAGCACTTTCACGAAGGCAACCTCACCTACCGCACCGGGGGAATTCGCGAGAAGGTTCCCGACACTTTTGTCGAAGTCTCCCCTGAACTTGCCGAGGAGCGCGGGATTCAGAGCGGTACCTGGGTTCAGCTAGTCTCTCGTTACGGACAGGTGCGCGTGCGAGCGCTGGTGACAGACCGGGTCCAGGGTCGTGAGCTCTACATGCCGATGAACTCGGTCGAGAGTCCGGTGAACCGTTTGACCAGCAGCCACACCGATCCCGTGACCAACACGCCCGCTTTCAAGGAGACCAGCGTTCATCTGAATGTATTGCCCGAAGTCGGCGAAGGTCCCTTGCCCCGCGTTAATTCCCGCTTCGGCCATCCGACGCCGCAGCAGGGTGTGGAAGTCGAACGCAAGTGGAAGCGACCGGACTATGCAACTCCAGGCAATGGGCTGGTACAACTCCAAACAAAGTAACGACAGGAGAACAAAGGTGGCTCAACCAATTCCTCTGGAAATTCCGCCGCGCAATCCTGGCGCAGAGCAGCGCTCCCGGGTAGAAGGCGCCCCCGAAGAACACGCGGAGGCCGTGTTGGCCGCCTACGAACTGCTGCAGGAGCTGCACGACCAGGGCGTGCTCGATATCCTGCGTTCCGCTGTGGCGGCGAGGGATGAGCTTTTGGAGAAGGTCGTCGACAACGCCAAAACGCCTGAAGCCATTCGCGGTATCCGCAACCTTCTTTTCTGGCGCCGTATGCTTGGCAGCATCGAACCGGAATGGTTCCAGGGCATCTTCCAGGCAATACCCGAAGGATTGGCGCAAGCCACCGCGGACCAGCAAAAGCCGGTCGGCCTTTTCGGACTACTACGCCGACTGATGAGTAAAGACAGCCTGCGCGGTCTGGCTGCGGCGATCGACTTCTTGCAGGCCTTTGGACGTCACCTTAACTCCGCCGAACCCGGCTCCGCCAAGGGTCGGAGTTGACCATCGCCAACGGTCCAGGCGATGCGGCGGGCGGCACTCCTCACAAGGTGGTGGCCGCATCCCTTCGCCTTGCCTTAGACTCTCTGTTCATCCATCAGCCAGGAGGTTCCATTTGGCCCGCGGTTCTAAAGTCTCCCCCGCCCTCAAAAAACGCGCTGCGCAGATCAAGCTGCTCCTCATGGACGTGGACGGCACCATGACCGACGGCAGCGTCACCCTGCTTTCGCAAGCCGGCGACACCGCCCTCGAAATCAAGACATTTGACGCGCACGACGGCCAGGGCCTTACTCTCGCTCACACCGCCGGCCTGCGCACTGGTTGCATCACTGGTCGCGAAAGCAATGCACTCCTGCGTCGCGCCCGGGAAATGAAGATGGAGTTTATCTACATGAAACAACCGCTGAAAATGCCGGCGTATGAAGAAATTCTCCAGAAAGCGGGAGTTCCAGATTCCGCCGTCGCCTACATTGGAGACGATCTTCCGGATATCCCTTTAATGCGCCGCGCCGGCCTTGCCGTGGCCGTGGGTGATGCCGTCCCAGAGGTAAAGAAGGCCGCGCACTATACGACAAGAGCCCTCGCCGGCCGCGGAGCGGTCCGCGAAGCCGTTGAACTGGTTCTCAAATCCAAAGGCATCTGGGAAGAAATGATTGACAAAGCGCGTGCGTAACACAACTCACGCCGTATCGGTTTCAATGCTTCCCTGCTCATGACTTCCGTACGCATAGACAAGTGGCTTTGGGCCGCTCGCTTCTTCAAGACGCGAGCAATGGCCGCGCGAGCCTGTCAACTCGGCAGGATTCAAGCCAACGGGCAGCCTGCGAAAGCCGCGCGTGATGTCCGAATCGGAGACATGTTGCAGGTGACCAACGACGGCGGCGACTTTCAGGTGGAAGTATTGCTTCTGAGCGAAATACGCGGCCCGGCCCCGGTCGCGCAGACGCTCTACCGGGAGACGGAGGCAAGCCGGGAGTTGCGTCTCAAAGTGGCAGCCGAGCGCAAGGCGATGAAGCAATTCGAAGAGTTACCCGCAGGCCGACCATCAAAACGCGATCGCCGGAGAATCATCCAGTTCCGGGGAAGAGTCTGACCGCATGCAAAGGAGGACCAATGCCGGGCGCACCCTCGATCCGACGACTCCAACATCGTCCAGAGTGAGGAGATCGCATTGAAAGCCGCCGTGCTGACTTCCACGGGAAAGGTCGCAGATCGGCCTCTGCGTATCGAGGAGATACCGCAACCTGAACCGGGAGCCGGACAGGTGCTGCTGCGCGTGCGGGCCTGCGGTGTTTGCCGGACCGACCTCCACATTGTCGAAGGCGAGCTTCCTCCATTGCGGAAGAGTCTGATTCCCGGTCATCAGATCGTGGGTGAGATTGTCCAAGGAGCGACCCCGGAACTCGCTCTGGGAACAAGGGTCGGCGTCTCCTGGATTGGAGGCACCGACGCCACGTGCTGGTATTGCAAAAATAACCACGAAAATCTTTGCGATTCGCCCACCTTTACTGGCTATGCCGTAAACGGAGGGTACGCGGAGTTCGCGGCCGCGCGGTTTGACTTCGTCTTTCCTCTCCCTCCGGCTCTGGACGACGTACACGCCGCGCCGCTGCTGTGTGCTGGCATTATCGGCTTTCGCAGCCTCCGCGTCGCCGGTGTGGAACCTGGAGAAAGAGTCGGCTTGTTCGGCTTTGGTGCGTCCGCGCACCTAGCCATCGATGTCCTCCGCGCCTGGCGATGCGAGGTATTCGTCTCAACCCGCGGACCGTCGCATCGCAAGCTGGCCGAATCAATGGGAGCCAAGTGGGTGGGCTCGGAGGCGGACAAACCTCCCGTGGAACTCGACCGCGCAATCACCTTCGCTCCCAGCGGGGACGTGGTCGTACTGGCACTTTCCAGTTTGCGAAAGGGTGGCGTGGTTGCCATCAACGCCATCCATCTCGATCGCATTCCCGAGTTCGACTACGACCGTTTGCTCTGGGGCGAGCGGCAAATACGCAGCGTCGCCAACATGACGCGCTCGGATGCCCGCGACTTCCTCAAGCTTGCCGCCGAGATCAATCTCCAGCCCAAGGTCACGACCTTTTCTCTGGACCATGCCAACGAAGCATTGGCCGCCATCAAGAGCGACTCGATAGATGGAGCGGCGGTCATCATTCCGTAAACTGCGCCAAAATAAAGATAGGCAGCTCTCTCGTCCACCAGCCCGCACCACTGTTTGCGCCCCCGGAATTCGGCTGGAACTACGGCAAGATACCCCGGGTTCTAGGGTTTGGCGGTATCCGCGAACGGCATCAAGGGGGATGAATGAGAAACCGGAAACGATGAACCCAGAGCGGCCGAATCTTGAGGCGCCAAATGGGCAGGTACTAGTCAAAGAGTGCTGGACCGAACTTTGCCGTCAGGCCTCAGTCGAGAAGGACCCGAGGAAGCTTCTGCAACTTGTAACAGAGATTAACCGGCTCCTGGCTGAGCGGCATGCGAGGCTGGCGCGATGTCCTAAGCCGGACGACGGGAGATAAGAGCTTTCCTTTTGTCGAGCCTTTTAGCCCTCGCCGCCTCCGGTCCGGATTGCTCAATCGCTGGGGGGAGTCTCCGATGCCACTCCGCTCTTGCATTTGTGGGCAGCGAATTGGAGCCTGAGACTCTCCTGGGAATCAGCTACCCTCTTTATGGCGCTCAGAGGAACCTTGAATTCGCGATTGCACAACGTACAGACACCGACGACCGGGATAGTTCCCAGCCATTTAGCAACCCTGAGATTGCGCTTCGCCACGATCCGCTCCAAAGATTTGCAAACCGTAACAGACAAGCTTGCATTTATCACATCCACGCGATTATGTGTCCGAATTATCCAGTTCGACCAAACCCTTGATCAATGTTGCTCTCGCTGGAAGGTCTTTCAATCGGCTGGGTACTTCGTGAAGCGTCATGCGATCAGTGATCCATGAAGCTGTGTCAATCCTGCCTCCCTCCATCATGCGAATGATACGCGAGAACTGATTGCTGCTATTCCGGCTTGCGTAGAGCGTAACCTCACGCTTGTGAAACAGTGCATCATCAATCGAGACTGGGTCTCGGGTGAGGCCGACAAAAACCATACGGCCTGCCGGTGCGACCCGAGAAAGGCTGCTTCCCATCGAGCCAGCATTGCCCGTAGCGTCAAAAACAACGTCCGCGAGATGGTCGTCCGGGCCCGAACTCACCTCCGCTCCCAGGCGTTCCGCAAATCTCCGTCGGACGCGATTAGGCTCTATCACACGAACCTTGGCCCCGGCATCCCTGGCAAACAAGATCGTGCTCAGTCCAATGGGCCCGGCTCCAATCACCAGGACCTGTTCTTCCGACTTCAGTTGGCTTCTCGAGACCGCGTGTGCCCCGATTCCCAGGGTTTCGACCAAGGCCAATTGATCGAAGGAGAGCGTGGCGGACTTGTGCAATAAGTCAGTTCTCACCGGCAGCATCGACTGCATGCCGCCGTCCATGTGTATTCCCAGAACACTAAGCCGCTCGCAGCAGTTGGTTCGGCCAAGCTTGCATGGAGCACACACGCCGCAGTTGACATAAGGATCGATGGCGCAGCGGTCGCCAACTTTGATGCCCGCTTCGTTCGGTCCTACTTCGACCACCTCGCCCGCCAGTTCGTGCCCTAATACGCGGGGATAGGTATAAGCGGGGTGTCGACCAGCTAAGGCATGGAAATCGCTTCCACACACCCCCACTCGCCATATTCGAAGAAGAGCCTCACCACTGGAAGGATGGGGGAGAGGGACCTGGCGCTCAACCAACTCACCCGGTGCCTTTAGCAGGATTTGCCTCAAGAGTGTTCCCTTCTACCGGCCAGATCCTATGATCTCAGGAATGGCGTGCCCTTGTGCCTGCTTCATCTCAAGCCCCAACAACGCAGCGATGGTAGGAGCAACATCCAGATTGGCGATGCTGTTGATGCGAACTCCGGCGGGTATACCCGCGCCCCAAGCGATGAAAATGGCCTGCATTTTTGGATCTGTATTGATATAGCCGTGCGTGCCACCCGTCGCCACTTCCGTAACAAATTCTCCGTCCGACTCGTTGCTGAACATGTAGTCGGGGACAGCATTCAGCACAAGGTCGGGGGCTTGATCCGTCACTGCCGGCAGCGGATACCCAAGCTTGGGAAAGTCCTCCACACCGTAGATGTGATCGATGCCTTCGGCGCCGGTCAAAATATTGCGAAGCTCAGAAACAACAGAGGCTTTTCGATCAGGATTGGTCACGTACACCACGGCTGTGCCCCCCTCAGAAAGTACCCAAGCGTCCCCTTTCGGCTGGCCTGGCCCTTCGCTCAATAACCCTTTCTTCCGCAGAAGCACATTGGGATGAATCTTGTGTTTGAAACTTCGGAACCCGTGGTCCGAAACAACGATCAGTGCCGCGTGGCGCGACAGGCCGGTGCGCTGGAGTACATCCAGGATCTGCTTTACTTTGGCATCCAGGAAAGCCATGGCGGTGAAACTCGCCGGGCTCATCGGACCATATTCATGGTTCGTATCATCCAGGGTCAGCAGATGGAAGAGCAGAAGGTTCGGCTTGTGTTTTTCCAGAATCTCTTCCGCGGCGGCCGTCCAGATTTCGTCTTGCCAGGCCTGGCTGCTGTCCTCAAACGTCCGTAGCTGCTCTGCTGTAACGGTTTTATCCGCGATCAGTTCACGCTCGATCACGCCATTCGGATCGGGCAATTCGGGAAATTGCCAGGTGATGGTTTTTGCCCGGTAGATCGCCACCCAATCCACCTGTGCGGTGGTGAGTCCAGCCTGGTGAGCGATGTCATAAATGGTCGGGGCATGAACCATCGTTTCCTTCTCCCGCCAGGGTTCGATCGAAGGTCGGCCGCCACCATCTGGGCGGGTCAGCAATCCATTGAATAGCACGTGGTGTTCAGAGGCATCGACGCCAGTCACTATCGCGGTGTGGTTAGGCCAGGTTACCGTGGGATTGACGGGCCGCATCGAGGTAGCGGCGACGCCTTCGCGCGCCAGTTTGCGCAGAGTGGGAATGGGGAGGCGGGGATCGTCGAGCGCGTAGGCAGGAAAGCCATCCAGGCTGATCACGACGACCGTCCTGTGTTTGTTCGCCTCCGCATGCAGAAAGACCGGAACGACACATGCGACCAGTGCCGTGACCCACCACCGCCGAAGTGTTATTTGCTTTTTCAATCCACTTTTCCTTCGCCCGCTTAGGCCCGAAGCAGAAAGCGGAAGCGCATATCCTCGCCAAACCACATGATGTAGTTGGTCCCCCAGGCATTGTTGAAGAGGTTGCAGTGAATGCCGGAGGAAAGATCAGGCTGGCGGTTCGAAAAGGGCAAGGGCGACTTTGTGCCCAATGTGACAACCGGCGCGTCCAGAGTCTCTACAAAAAAGGAACCACTATCATCCTTATAGCCGAAGCCCCTGGAGAGGGCGTGCATATGACGATTGCCAGATTGGACCACGTCCGAGGGAGATACCGGCTCGCCTGATTTCTCCAGCGTCCAGCCTGCGGGATCGGAGGCAATCGGGTGGAAGGTCAGCCAGAGAGCTTCAGGAAGGCGTGTTGCCGGCTTTTGGAACCAGGAGAAATTCAGTTCGATCACCGGCTTTGCTTTGGGCAACCGCATTTCCAGATACATCTTTTGTGGAAAGGCCGCTCGCCCGCTGCGCAAGGCTTCCGGGTCTTTGATCTCGAGACTTGCCAGTATGTGGTGGCCCTGCCGGTCTTCCTCCACCTGAATCTCCGCGACAGACGGCAACCACTCCCGGCTCTCTGCTCCAAAACGTTCAATGTTGGGCTTTCCGAAGTCCTTCTTGGCCCAATCCTCTTCACTAACAACATAACTGGCAAAGAAGCGTGAATAGTCCTGTTGCGACAGCGTCTGATAAGAAAACAACGCCAACGGGCGTTCACTCGATGCCCACTCGCGATTCGAGTGCTTGTTACGCAGCCGGCTAATGGCCCCGCTCCTGGGATCGATCCCAACGATGAGGTGCGGTGTTTCGATCTCACTACCAGTCGGGTGAAGGCTGTGCTTTGCCATTTGCGGCTGGAGCGCGTCAAGGTTGCGGATTGCTTTCTGCGCCTGCTCGCGCAAAGGCGAGGGCAGCGTCTCGATCCCGGCGAGGAGGTCCTGGCGTTTCTCCTGCCAGCTAAACTGGACGACTTTATAGTTCTTGGTCTCGAGCATCGGGGACAGATCGCTGGGGATGTAGTGATCGAAATCGAGCCAGGTTTTGGTGTCCGTGCCCCAGGTGTGTTCGACCTCCAGAAGCAGATGACGAAGCAAAGCAACATCGGTCGCATCACCAACCACAAACTTTCGCTGAGCCAGCCAGTCTTGGCGCAACCGGGCGACCTCGCGGTATCGCGCGAGTTTCAGTGGGTCGCTGGCGACTCCGTGGATCCATGTGTCTCCGATTTCCCTGGTGAGCACTGGCAGCGAAGCACGGTGAGGCTCGACCGCGTTAGCAATCTCGGTCAGGCTCGTGGGGACAATTCGGGCATTAGGGAACCGGCCACCCAGTTCTGAGTAGGTCTGGCGAATTTCTTCCAGCGTGTGGGGGCCGCTATTGTCGTCGCGCACGACCATGGCGATGGCCAGATCGGAGTCCGGCACCCGCACTACGCCACCGTAGCCGTAGTGATACATGACCACAAGCGACGATCCGCCCGGGTTCTTCCAGAGAAACAATGGAGGAACCTCCGGCACAGTGCTGGCCTCGTTTACGCCAATATCCAGAAACTTAATGCCCTGCGTGGCCAGTGGAGCGATCAACCCCCGGGTGTGTCCAGGAACATCGGACATCTTGGCCCCGGTCGTATTTTTAGCAAAGCGCCGGTCCAACGCCTGCGAAAGACCAATGCCTCCGGTGATCATCGACGCGTCCATCAATTCGGTCTGCCAGGTGAACGGTAGAGCATGCCAGGCAATGTCACCGGTGGAGACAGCTTTCTCCATCCGAGTACGCTCTTCGGGCGTTGCCTGCTCGAGGTATTCGTAAAGCAGCCACGAGCCTGTGGTCCAGACATAGCGCTCGTTTCCCGATTGGCGCAGCTGGCTGGCGAGATCCATCGCCCGGGGGAAATATTCTTTGAAATAGCGGTGGACCACAGCCGCCTGGGTGTCTACGAAGCCGGCATCGAAATGACACTTGAACATCACCAGGACGCGCTTAACCTCGGGATCAGGCGCCGGGGGAGTCGAAGCGGCTTGGAGGGCCAGCAATGCGGGCGCCTTCCACAACAAGGCGCTGCCCACAACGGACTTTATGAATTGACGACGCCGCATCCCTCATCCTTACTTAACTTGTTGTGATCGTCCCACGCGGTTGAGATTACTTCCAGACTAACGTTGCGACCGAATTCTCTTCCAGCATGACTTTCGCCGAAAGCAGTCCCTGGTTGACCTGAACCGTCCGTGCAGCCCCGAGGTTTGTGAGTATGAGGACTCTTTGGCCATCCGGATTCTCTACCGCGATATGAGCCAGATTGGCCGCCTGGCTTTGGGATTCAAATCGCCGCGCTCCTCGGCGAATCGCACGGGAAAAGTGTGCCAGGGCCCAATACTGCCCGCTGCGGATCACTTCTTGCGTATGAGTATTGATGATTAGAATGCCGCCGCAGGGGTACGGTCCAATGTTGGGCTTTCCGTGCTCGTCCGTAGCGACGTTCCAGGCCACGGCAGAACGGCACCAGTTGTTCAACACGTCAGTATAGGTTTTGCTCCACTTTGTCCAATCGTCCTGATAGTGCGGGTCGTTGTAATCGGTGCTTCCTTCCGTAAAATGCATATCGGCTTCCGGGTGAGCGGCATGCACTTTGCTCATCATCCCGGGCTCGCCCGTGTACCCGTGCCAAGCGACTGAATTAGCGTACCTGCGAAAATCAGGATCATCCAGTTGAGAGATGACCCTCCCCCAATACACAAAGTTATGGTCCAGGATCCAGATTTTCGTGGGCGTGTTTGTCTTCTCGAAGAGCGGCCCCAGATGCTCGATGATGAATTCGGAATCGCATTCCTGCGACCACGTACACGCCGGCATTTGCCCATGCTGGTCTGTATCGATTTCGTTCTGTGTTGTAATGGCCTGGATCGGCACTCCCGCCGCCGCGTAAGCCTGCAAAAACTTCAGGAAATATTGAGCATAGGAGGAAAGATATTGGCGGCTCATGGAACCGCCCAGCATCGATTTGTTCCACTTCATCCAGCCCGGCGGGCTCCAGGGCGAGGAAAAGTAAAAGACGTCGGGATTGATCTCGCGCACGCGACGCAACACCGGAAGAATGTACTCGCGATCATGATCGATCGAAAACCGGTTGAGTTCCGGATCGGCATCTCCGTCGTCGTAGCTGTAGAGTTTCGCCGCGGAGTCAGCCGCTCCTACGCAGGTACGATTGACGCTTAGCCCCATCTCCCTGGGATGGAACATTTCATGGAGCAATTGCTCGCGTAACGGCGGATGCAGTTGATTGATTACGTAACAGGAAGCATCGGAAAAGCAGCCGCCAAATCCCAGGATGTCCTGGAACTTGTTGGCAGCGATGAGTTGAATCAAATCGGTTGCAGTAGGTGTGGAGGCCGGTTGCCATTGAATCGGGCGGCCCGCGGCGAAACGCTGTTTGCCGTTCGTGAACCACACCGCGATATCCGAGGCGAGCTGCTTTGCGGCTGCGTCTGGGGCCATGACGAAAGGATCGGACTTGCATACGGTCGCGGAGGCCGATGCCGAGGCGCTTGCGCCAAGGGCCCCGAGGCCTAGGACTGAAGTCTTGATAAAAGCCCGTCTTGAATTCGGACTTTTTGTTGGTTTCATATGGTCCCTTTGTGGTCCGTCGCCTCATGGTCCCGATTGTGAGGGTCCCGGAGCACCGCGGCAGGCACAGTCATGGAAGGCGTGAATCCGATTCGTTTTCTCAGATGGTCCGCCTCGCCACGGACCATCTGAGTTTAACTGACGGCAACGCTCCCGGTCCGCTTAGAACAGCAGCTTGAATGAGAGTTGCATGATCCGCGGAGGGTTCGCCGAGTTGATCATGCCAAACCCGGTGAGACGCCCGGTGTCATCAGCGTGTTGCGTATCGTTGATGTTGCCATCGGGCTGACCAAACTGGGTATGGTTGAAAGCGTTAAAGAGTTCGGCACGAAACTCCAGATTCATGCCTTCCCGGATGAGCGTGTCTTTCAGCAGCGCAACGTCCCAATTGTTCAAACCCGGTCCAGAGAAGAAGCGGCGTCTCGCCGTACCCAATGTGCCGGTTGCTTCGACGCTGAACAGCGAAGTATTGAAGTACGGTACCGTCGCTGAATGGGGATCGCCGATTTTCAACGCGCCCGGCGTGAAGTTCGGCGTATCTATAGGCAGCGAGATGGCACCAGCACCACTGGTGCCGAGCAAAGAGGCGTCATCGGTTTCCACCAGGGTGACTGGAAGGCCGGTCGAGAACCGAGTGATTCCGCTCAAACGCCACCCCTTTACCAGCCGGCTCGGTCCACCGAAGCGGTCGAAGGGGAGCTGGTAGTCGTAGCTGATTACAAAGTTGTGTCTAAGGTCGAAGGCTGAGAGCGATCTCTGACCCTGATCCAGCAGGTTCATCTGCTCGCCGTATCCGGAACCATTGTCGAGCGACTTGGAATAGGTGTAGCCTGCCAGAAATTCCAGCCGCGAAATACGCTGGCGAAGGCTCAGTTGCGCAGAATTGTAGCTGGATTTTCCACTCGTAATGAAGTAACCGTCACTGCTGAAGCTTGCGCCGAAAGGACCACGCGTGCTATTGATCGTGCCCCCTGTGACCGGATGATACACGCCGTTTTCCCCGCCGGGTCCACATACGTTCCCATCAGTGACTTGACTTATCTGGCTCACGCTCAAGCACAGCGCAGGGTTTCCTGGGTTGGCTTGCAGAGACGACATCAAATGATGTCCCTGCGTTCCGACGTAGCTCGCGGTGAGTAGAGTCCCCGAACCGACTTGCCGTTGGATGGACAGTTGATACTCTTCAGTGTATGGCAGAACATTCTTGTAGTAGAAAGCAGGCGAGGTTCCGATGGGCAGGAAGTTTGCCCAATTGATAACAGTATTTGTCGTCGGCAGCGGTACTGGAAAACGCTGGCCTTCGATGTTACCGGTGCCACGATCTACAAAGGGCGTCACAAATTCGGGTGGAACCGGACTACCATAGAAGGCGCCGAACGGAGCATCGCCAATCTCGTTAAAGTTCGTCGCGCCTTCGAACGTGCTATAGAACTTTCCCCAGCCTACTCGAATGCTGGTGTTGCCCGAGCCTCCGGTCAACGCCCTCAACAGACCACTGTCGAAGGCTGGTGAATAGGCCAGTCCGACCCGAGGGGCAAAGTTGTCATAGCGAGTTGGAGCCAGCGTGCTGGGAATCCCAGGATCACCGGGAAAGACCCATCCCGTTGGGGAGCCAGGAAATCTCACAGAGTCCAGCCCCAGCACCAGAGTTTCAAGTTGGCCGTTCTTCTCCGACCAAGGTCTGCTGACGTCCCAACGTAGCCCATAGTTGAGCGTCAGATTTGGCTTTACGCGCCAGCTGTCCTGGCCGAACAGGCCGATATACCGCGAGCGCCCGTACGAGGGATAGCCCTGCCCTTGCGAATATCGGGCCGGCGCACCGATCAGAAAGTCGGCGAAATCTATTCCCGTTTCTCCATCGGCGCCATTGTGAAATTCAAAATCTCCGTTAGATCCGCCGTTGTATTCGGTCAACTGGTTGTAGCGGAATTGTCCGCCGAAGGTCACGGTATGCGTCCCGATCACCTTGCTGAAGTTATCCATGACTTGAGCGGTTGTTTCGGTGACCCCGAGTGGGCCGCCAGACGCTCCAAATGAAAAGGTAGTGAGATGGATGTTCGGGACATGGGCATATTGGGGAAGTGAAGGTGAAATTCCCAGAGTGTCCGGTCCTTCCTCAAAACCCAACGATGCCGGCGTGACATCATTGCCGCCGGTTGGTTTGTGGATAAGGAATCGGAGCCGGGTGAGGCCGAATCGCAACTCATTCACCGAAGATGTGCCTACTTGCTTGGAGTCTCCTATGTTCACAACCTGGGAACGGCCGGTGAAGTCGCTGCCAAAACCAGGGAGGGATATGTTCGGCACACTCTGGCGATACTGGTCAAAGAAGTAGTAGCCAGTGAGGAGACCCCAGTGCGAGTTGTAGTCCACGCGACCGCTGGTCTTGTTATCCGTGAGCCGGGTAGGCGCGGCATTCGCAGAAAACTGAGTCTCTCCACTATTCGCCGGAGGAATGAATTGCAGCAAATTCTTGGAAGGCACGGTAAACGCAGATTGCGGAATCTGGGCGCCGGGGAACACGCATCCCGTAGTAGGGTCGCTGGTTGTGCAATTGACGCCGTAAGGCGTTCCGGTAGCTGGGTTAATGGTTGCTGCGGTGAAGTAATAGGGCTCGCTGGCGTTCACCGTATACCCTAGACGAGTTCCAAGCTCGCTAGCCCAGTTGTTTCCCTTCACCAGGGCAGCAACGGGGTTATTGGCGGCGTCAACACCCGAAGCGAAGGAGCTAGCCAGTGCTGAGAAATCGCCGGTGCGCGCCGCAGCCGACGGCACCGTGACCAGCGTGCCGCCGCTCTGCCCAAGGATCACGCGGTTACCCTGATAATCGCCGAAGAAAAAAAGCTTGTCGCGCACAATAGGACCGCCAAGTGTACCGCCGAATTCGTTCTGCTTATGATCGTCCTTGACCAGGGTGAAATACCTGGTCGCGTCAAATGCCTTGTTCCGCAGAAACTCGAACGCGCTTCCATGGAATTTGTTAGCGCCCGACTTGGTAATCACATTGACCTGGCCGCCGGCGTAGTTACCGTACTCTGCATCGAAATTGTTGGTCACGATGCGGAACTCGGCGATGGAGTCCAGGTTTGGAATGATCCCTGCGCCGGAGAAGGCAAACTCCTGCACGGTGGTTCCATTGAGCAGAAAGCCATTCGACGACTCGCGCTGGCCGTTGACCGACAAGTTTCCGGCATTCAGGTCACCTGAGATCGGCGTAAAGGTAAACCCCGTCGCGCTGAACTGGCCTCCTTGCCCGCCTGCGAGGCCGGAAGAAGTGGGAGTAACACCTGGCTGCAGGGCCAACAGGTCGGTATAGCTGCGCGTTACCAGGGGTACGGCTGTAATCGTCCGCTCACTGATCACCTGCCCCGTTTGAGTGCTGGCGATATCCAACTGCACGCCTTCGCCGGAGACTTCCACCTTTTCGCTCACCTGGCCAACGTTCAACTTGATGTTGAGAACTTTGGCCGAATCCACGTCCAGCAGTATGCCGGTCTGGCGAAACGTACTAAAACCGGTCTGGCTCGCCTCGAGGTCGTAGTGTCCCGGCTGCAGGTTTACAAAAGCAAAGAATCCATCCGCATTGGTCTGCCGGCTCTCTACAATCCCGGTCTCCGTGGACTTCATCTGAATGTTCGCGCCGGCGATGACAGCGCCGCTGGAATCGGTAACGATTCCGGAAACGCCGGCGGCCACCTTGGCCTGCGATCGCGCAGTCAGACCACACGCCACGCTCAACAGAAGCAACGCAAGGAAGGAAAATCTCAATCCGCCACGGCTCAACCCCGCCGCGGTGCCGTCTTTATGACTGTCGGGCCAATGATTCGATTTCATATTTCCTCCTGACGACTGCTGCCCCGTTGGGCGCTATGACTTGGTTGTCGCGTGTCGTCAAAACGTTTATACGCTGCGCTTATACCAATGATGGACGGCCATCGTCAAGCCAAAATATCATGACCGGTCCCGTCATCGACATCCCTCGCCTGCCGCCGGAACCCGACCTGGAAAATCAATCTGTCGGCACAGTCTTGACTAAAATCCATTAAAACTCAATAAATACGATATTTTGAAGCTGGTTCAGATGGCCAGACTACTAGGGTTTTGTTACAGCGGTGTTAATGCCTTGAGAATTGTTGGATCAAGGCTGCGTCTTTGCCGCACTCGCTAAATATAAACGGCCGTTGACAAGAATGTTACGGATTTGCCATAGTTTCAAAGCGTTTAGAATCGAAGGTTCAAGACACCTCTTGAATTGGGAGACGATTTGAGCGAAAACACAGTTCTTGTCCGTTCCTTAAGCTTGCCCCCGCAACAAGCGGGAGAGCTTCTCCATATGCCTCGCCAGAAAGCCGGCTGGGAATGGATGAGTTTTTTTGTCCGCCGCTTGCTGCCCGGCGATGTTTTTCGAACGCGTACCGAGAATGAGGAAGCGGCATTCGTCTTTTTGGGCGGAACCTGTCGGGCGGATTGGGGAGAAGGAGTCCGGTCCGTGGGAAAGCGCAGGAACGTGTTGGATGGACTTCCCTATACCTTGTACTTGCCCGCCCAAAGTGAAGTTTCATTCACCGCCGAGACAGTGTGCGAAATCGCTGAATGCCGCGTGCCTTCCGAAGCCCGCCTTGAGCCCAAATTGATTTCACCAAGCGATGTCGTAACCAGCCTCCGAGGCGGTGGAAATGTCTCCCGGCAAATCGTGGACGTAATTCAACCGTCGTTTCCAGCCGATAGGCTGGTGGTGATCGAGGTCTATACGCCGGGCGGAAACTGGTCCAGTTATCCTCCCCATAAGCATGACACTCACAACCCGCCGGCCGAGGTGGATTTGGACGAAATCTATTACTTCCGGATCGCCCAGCCCGAAGGCTTTGCCTTGCAACACCTGTACTCCGGGGAAGAAACGAACGAGCGTACCGTGAAAACGCGAGACGGAGACGTAGTCCTCGTGCACAGTGGCTACCACTCCGTAGTGGCCGGTCCGGGATACGACGTGTACTACCTGAATTTTCTGGCAGGCTCCTCGCGTACCCTGGCTGTCACGGACGACTCCCAGCACGCCTGGATTCGTTCGACCTGGAATGGCGTCGATCCCCGGTTACCCCTTGTGCGCAAGTAATTCGGTCCCAAGATCAAGGGAGCAGGCGTTATCCTGAGTGCGGCCACCGCTATGACAAAACGACTGACAGTCGCACAAGCAATCGTCACCTTCCTCACGAGGCAATTCGTCGAGCGGGACGGCCGGCGGTCCCGATTTTTTGAAGGTTGCTTCGGAATATTCGGACACGGAAATGTGGCTGGCATGGGGCAAGCGCTGGAGCAGACCCCCAGCCTGCCTTACTACCTGTTCCGCAATGAGCAGGCGATGGTTCACGCTGCCGCAGCGTTTGCCAAGGCAAGCTTCCGAATGAGGACGATGGTTTGTACTACGTCCATAGGTCCCGGAGCTACGAACATGGTGACCGCCGCCGCCGCTGCAACGGTGAACCGCCTGCCGGTGCTCTTGCTGCCGGGCGATCTGTTCGCCCGGCGTAACGTGGCGCCTGTGTTGCAGCAACTGGAATCGCCTGCTACCCAGGACATCTCGGTAAATGACAGCTTTAAACCAGTCTCCCGATATTGGGACCGCATTCAGCGTCCCGAGCAATTGCTGACTTCCCTTCCCGAAGCCCTGCGTGTGCTGACCTCGCCAGCCGAGACCGGCGCGGTCACCCTTTGCTTACCCCAGGATGTGCAGGCCGAGGCTTTCGACTTTCCGGAGGAGTTCTTTCGCGAACGGGTGTGGTCTATCCCGCGGAACCGGTGTGATGAAAAACTCCTGGAGCGCGCAGCAGAATGGATCCGTGCTTCGAAACGACCTCTGATTGTCGCCGGTGGTGGCGTGCTTTATTCGGAAGCCTTTGAGGCTCTGTCACTTTTTGCTAAGGAAACGGGGATTCCCGTATGCGAGACCCAAGCGGGCAAGGGCGCGCTGCCATATGACCATCCACAAGAAGTGGGTGCTGTGGGAGTCACAGGAACGCCGGGCGCGAATATTCTGGCCCGGGAAGCGGACCTGATTCTTGGCATCGGAACCCGCTACAGCGACTTTACAACCGCATCGAAGACCGCGTTTCAGGACCCGTCGGTGCGCTTTATCAATATCAATATTTCGGAGTTCGATGCCTATAAGCACGCTGCCCTTTCACTGACCAGCGATGCCCGAGTGACGATCGCAGAACTGCAACACGCGGTTGCTGCTTACCGAGTCGAGGAAGGACATCAGGCCAAAATCATCGGCTTTCGCGCTACATGGGAAAAGGAAGTAGATCGCATCTACGGCCTCCGCAAGGGCCCTCCCATCACCCAGGCGGAAGTCATCGGCATCGTCAACAACTTCACGGAAGCTTCGGACATCATGGTTTGCGCCGCTGGCAGCATGCCCGGAGACCTGCACAAACTGTGGCGCACGCGTCAACCCGGCGGTTATCACATGGAATACGGCTATTCCTGCATGGGCTACGAAATCGCCGGCGGACTGGGTGTGAAGATGGCATACCCGAAACGCGAAGTGTATGTGCTGGTGGGCGACGGCTCATACCTGATGATGGCGCAGGAAATCGTCACCGCGCTGCAGGAAGGCTGCAAGCTCAACATAGTCCTGCTCGACAACCATGGCTTCTCCAGTATCGGCGGACTCAGCCAGAGTTGCGGTAATGAGGGCATGGGCACTGAGTACCGGTATCGCCGAGGTGGAAAATACAAAGGCGACATCTTGCCGGTTGACTTCGAGGCCAACGCCGCAAGCCTGGGAGCATGGACCGTGCGCGCACGCACCTGCGAAGAACTGAGAGCTGCTTTGAAGTGCGCCCGCCTGCAGCAGCGTACGTCAGTGGTAGTCGTTGAAACAGCGTACGACCAGAGAGTCCCCGGATACGAATCCTGGTGGGACGTCCCCATTGCTGAAGTGTCTGAACGCGAAGCAGTTAAAGACGCACGCAAGAATTACGAGGCAGCTCGCAGGAAGGAACGCTACTTCTTTTAGGAAAGAACGACGAAGGAAATCGATCCTACTTATTGCCCGCGGGAATGGGCTCCGATTCGGAGATGCTGGAATGGTGTTGTCCACTGGAGACGAACTGTCCGAATCCGCAGGACTCGCGGATCCGAAGTTCCGGCTGCAGTTTTCGGAGGACAGGCTTGCTGTGATCTCCAGAAATCCTCCGGATAAGCAACTCGGCCGCTTCGCTGCCCAACTGGTGTTTGGGCAATTCCACCGTTGTTAACTTCGGCCGAAAAACTCCCAGCCAGGGATAGTCGTCAAAGCTGACTAAGCCAAAGTCATCGGGACACTTCAGTCCCATCTCTTCGGCAGCCTTCAGCAATCCGATGGTCATAAGATGATTCGCCACGTAAATTCCGTCGGGCCGCTGGGACAGCAGAGAGTGTCCTCCGCGAAAACCGGACTCGATACGGTAGTCCCCCTCGACCATTAGTTCCGGTTCGTACGGCAGATTTCTCGCTGCCAACGCGTCCCGGAATCCACGCCACCGTTCTTTGGCATTACTCACTTTCAAGGGGCCGCTGATGAGGCCGATGCGACGACGCCCCGCGCGCGCCAGATGACAGACGGCATCATAGGCACCCTGATAGTCATCGCTGATCACTGCATCCTTGGTTAGTTGGGGATAGGTACGCATCACCAGAACGAACGGAACATTGACCTCTTTGATCATCTGGCGCAAGGATGGGCGGAAATCCCCGGCGGCCTTGGTGAGCAAGATTCCATCCACTCGCTTGGACAGCAGCAATTCAACCACGCGCTCTTCCTTCTCCGGGCTGTCGTCACTGTTGCAGAGAAGCAGGTTGTAGCCCTGCTTCTGCGCAGCGTCCTCGGCGCCACGAACGACCATCGGGAAAAAAGGATTGGCGATGTCGGGCACTATCATGCCGATAGTCTGGGTCTTCTGTTTGATCAGGCTACGGGCAATCAGGTTGGGACGGTAGTTCAATTTCCGGATTGCGCTCTCGACGCGCTCCCGGAGGTTCTTGCCGACGTGACTCTTCTTGTTGACCACCGCTGAAACGGTGAAGATAGATACGCCGGACTCGCGCGCCACGTCAGAAATGCTGGCTGCTCTCCCTGGTTCCTTCGGTTTGGTCTTTCTCTCGACCTTTCTTGAAGAAGGCATGGGTATGAACGGCAATGAACATATCAGACTTCCTGCTTCGGTTCAAAACGTTTAGAGCGGCCCAAGATCGCAACAAATCAGGGTTCAGGAATCAGGAAGTCTCTGACCAGCGCAACGAGATCATGGCACGCTCCGATGAATTGCCGGAGCGTTCGCCGTGTCGGACCAAAGGAATCAAACTCTGCGACGCTCAGACCACGTTCTGTGTAAGCGCGACGGAAGTCAGGAAATTTTCTCTCCAACTCTTCTACCAACCTGGATTGAACTGGTTCGTCGATGCGTGAACGCACCTCAATGTCGCTGGCATTGAAGCGGACCTGCCAGGAGTGCGGAGGCGAAATGACCACGTCGCCGCCGATGAATTCGCTCCAGTGCATATGGTTGCGAAACGCGGCGGACAGCAACCGCAGCCGGTAACCACGCTCGCGGAACACTTGGTAGGTCTTCTTGAAGACTGCCACGCCGGCCCACTCCAGATAGCCCGGATCTATCGCCACATTGTTCTTTTCCGCCTGGACTTTGAGCCAGTCATCGAGTCGCCCCACCATGATCGTGCATACGGGCCCCATGGTGGCAATGTCCTTGCCCTCTCGCTCCCGGAGTTTGAGGCCGCGTTCAACAGCTTCAGCAACTGCTATGCATTGCGGCAGACTGAAGCACACTGTCGCATTGACGCTGATACCTCGATACGTCGCTTCCTCAATCGCTGGAATTCCCGCCTGCGTGACCGGGATTTTCACGATCATATTGGGCGTGAGCCCGCTGAATTCTATCGCCTGCTCCACAATTGCCTGCGTGTTCCGAAACAACCGGGGATCAGTCTGGATGGAGAGCCTTCCGTTCTTGCCATGGTGCTTGTCGAAGATCGGCTTCAGCAGAGCCGCCGCCTTCACCGAGATCTCGCGAACCAACTGCCAGGCAATTTCATCCTCCGTCGCGGTCGGAAGATCCTTGATCAGCGACTGAATCCGGCCCTTCCAGTCGTCAATCTCGTTCTTTAGAACACCGAGGACGATTACTGGATTGCAGGTGGCTCCGACGGCGCCATGCTCGATCGAATAAGACAATTCACGGACTGAAGCCGAATCGTTCCACAAACAAGTGGGCGTTGACTGAGTCATCTCATGGAGCGGGCTTTTATGCGCTGACGCAGTGGCGTGGGTCATGCAGTCCTCCGCTAAGTGCTCAAGAAGCAGATCCGACGAAAAGGGGCAGCAGTCTGATCGCATTCAGTTGTTTCATCTTGTGTCACCGCGCTACCGTAGAGACTCCGAGGGCAACCTTCGCCGGTTGGGCCTGCAGATGGGAATTCTCGGCGGCTACCGCAATCGCCAGAGCCTTGAGCCCGTCTTCTCCGCCGACTCGAGGCGACCGGTCCTGCAACATGGTGTCTACAAAGTCCCTGATCTCCGCCAGATACGCGTCTGCAAATGTCGATAGAAAGTAATCAGCGATGGGCTGGGTGCTGCCCTGCGCGGCCAGGAAAGTAACCGGGGTTTTATACAGAGTTCCCACCAGAATCGACCCCTTGGAACCGATGATTTCCGTGCGCACGTCGTACCCGTAGCCCGCTTGCGCATACGATTCGATATTGCCGATCGCGCCCTTGTCGAATTTCAAATTGACGACACTCGCGACCACGTCCGCGAACTCTGCAACCTCCGGCCGAATGGACACGGTGGTGTATGCGTGAACCTCCGAGACCTCATCCTGCATCATCCAGCGCGCCAGATCAAAGTCATGAATCGTGTTGGTATAGAACAACATTCCGTTGACGTTCGACTGATATGCCGATAGCGGCGGCCCGTCTTTGTCCCGCCCGATCGATTTGAATATAACCGGAATGCCGATATCGCCTGCCTCGATGCGCTTCATGGCCGCGGCATAGGCAGGGTCGTAACGCCGCATAAATCCCACCTGCATACGAACGCCCGCCCGGGATACCGCCTCCAGCAACTCGTGTGCGTCCGCCAGAGTGAGCGCAAGCGGCTTCTCGCAAAGCATGTCTTTACCGGCGGCGGCGACGGCCTTAACCGCCTCCGGGTGGAATTTGTCGGGCGTGGCAATGACTACCGCGTCGAGCCCTTTGCACTCCAGCATGTCCTCCAGGCTGCCGTAAGAATTCTCGATCTCGAGTTCCGTGGCTACCTGACGCGCGCGTTCGGCAGCAACATCGGCCACCGCCACGAGCTGAGCCTGAGGCACCAGCCGGCGAAGATTTTCGGCGTGCCGCCTACCCATTTCTCCCACCCCTACTACACCAACTCCCAATTTCCGCATCGGAACCTCTGGAGAAATTCTGGTGCTGTTGCTGTGGCCACCGTCAGAATAAGACCCCCGCGCCGTCAAGCGCACCGACGACGCCTCGTAAATACTCTAGACTCGCGGCCACGCTCTCGGCCGGCCGGATGTTGGTGTCGCCGAACGTTACGTCCTGCTCTACGACCGACCAGCCCGAATAGCCGTTCTTCAGCAATGTCCGGAAGAAGGCTGGGAAGTCGATCGCTCCTTGCCCGATGATGGTGAAAACCTTGTGCTGGATGGCTTCTTCGAAGGTCCAATGATTGCTTCTGGCTTCTTCCAGCACTTTCGCGTCGCAGTCCTTCACATGGACGAAACGAAGCTTGCTCTTGAATTTCTCCGCTTCTGTAACCGAATCGCCCTGACCGTAAAAGCAATGTCCAGTGTCGAGGCATAGACCGAGGTTGGTGTGCGAGGTCGCGTCAAACAGCTTCTCGCACTCTTCGGGCGTCTCGACATAGGTAGCAACATGGGGATGAAACACAAGATCAAGTCCGAATTCGCTGGCTACCTTTTCTGCATCAGCCACGATCCTGCCCACATGCTTCCATTGTGTCGCGCTCAAGGTGGGGCAAGCTTTGTCGTGGGCGCGTCCGGAAAAGGCGTTCCGCTCAGCCGACTGGTCGTCGGCCATCACCAGAAAAGGCGCTTTAAGGGTTGATAGCAATTTGCCAACCTTACGGATTCTCTCCAACACTTCCGGACCGGACGCGGAATCGCTCAGCTTCACCGGCACAAACGAGCCCAGCAGATTCATCCCGCGCTTGCGCAATTGTGGTTGAAGAATATGAGGGTCGGTCGGAAAAAACCCGTATGGTCCCAGTTCCGTCCCGGTGTAACCGGCTTCGACCATCTCATCCAGCATCTTCTCGTAAGATTGCTCCCACGAGGGCCCTGGGTAATCCAACACACCCCAACTGTCAGGCGCTGAAGCAAACCACAACCGCTGATTTGTTCCTTTCATCTCTTTCCTTGCGATTACGGTGATGGTAGTCTAAACGCTTATTATGATTGGCTTATATCCCCCTTTCCCTCCCTTTGTCAAGGACGATTCACAGAATAGGTTCGTAAGTAAGCCTATGCAAACGGCATTTATGCCGGAACAGAATCTCGTTAAAGTGCTATGACGCAAACACGGAAGGCCCATGCGTGACGCCAAGTGTGATAAACGCTTAGACTGCCTTTTCTAGGTCCATCAGGGGGCTGGCATTTCGGCAAGGCCACACTATTGGCAACCAATGAACTGGCGGCTCACACCCCAGAATGGAATCTTTTCCCCTTGTGCAAAACGCTGCGAAGTGCGACTGGAAACGCGCCAAAGAACGGCGGCTGCTCGACACTGGCGCACCGCAGTTGTGGAAGGGAGATACCGGGAACCAGATATTCGCCTTGAAGTTCATGGAGAAGAATAGGTTCGATGATTGACCAGGCGGCCGTAATTTGTCCGCCGATGACGATCACTTCCGGCGCCAGACCGTGAGCCAAACCCTTAATGCCACGTCCTATGTAAGAAGCCGTGGCGGCCAACTCCCGGTGAGCACAGGTATCACCTGATTGGGCAAGAGCGATCAGATCGTGTAGCGAACTCACCCGGTCGCTTGAATTCAAGCAAGCGGCTGCGAATCTGGCAAGCGTAGCTTCATCGGATGCGAGCGCCTCCCAACATCCGATACTGCCGCAGGAGCAGGCAGGTCCCGCCGGGTCCAACGGGATATGTCCGAATCCACCCATCCCGATACGCGATCCGACATAAACTTCGCCGTTAAGAATCAATCCAGTTCCTATTCCTTCAACAACCAGGATGAATAGCAGGCAATGGGCGCCCCACACCTCCATCGGGCCATACCACAGCTCCGAGAGTGCGGCCGCGTTCGCGTCGTTTTCAACATGGACCGGCAGGTCCAGCTTACTTTCGAGAATGGAAACCACAGGCACATCGCGCCAGCCAAGATTAGGCGATCTGACCAAAGATCCCGCGACACGATCAATGAGACCTGGAAGGCTGACTCCCACACCTGCGAAACGCGCACGTCGGAAGTTAGTCCTCAGTTGAAGGGCAATGTCTTTCCCGAGTTGAGCCAGAAAATCACGCCCATTAGACTCGGTTCGCACGGTCCGTTGAGTTAGAATTCGGCCATTGAAATCACTGACCCCGTAAATGGTCTGGTGAACCCCAATGCTGATGCCGACGACATAAGCCTTTTCGGCATTGATTTGTAGATATGTTGCCGGACGCCCTCCGCTGGACGGCGCTGCCTCGCCTTCGTGAATGACTGAAGCGCGGAGCAAACGGTTGACGATGACCGATACGGTGCCGCCCCGCAAACCAGTCGCCTTGACGAGTTCCGCGCGTGAGATTGGCTGCCGATCGCGGATGACGTGCAGCAGCTTAAGCTCATTTGCCTCACGCAGATCTTCGACGCCTAGCATCCTTACTTTGTTAGGGGCATTTGTCCGCATTGCAGAACCTTGGAATTAATGATACAGCTCTTGGTGCTTTTAAGCCTTCGTCATGACTTTCGGGCTCTGGGCCGGAATCTGACCGACCAGGCATTTGGGGCATTTCTGGGATTTCGGCTAGAGTGCGCAGTCTGAGAGAAAGCAACTGGACGAGAATCCTCGGCTGGCCAGGCTAGCGGGTCTGGGCAGCACGAAATCAATGAGCAAGCAAAAGCGCTGCGACTGTGGGTGCGACGGAAGTCTGGCAACTGGATGCTCGTCGAATTCCTGCTTAGAGCCGACTTTCGTCGTGTTGACGAAACGTTCAAGGAAATATAGACTTTCTAATAGGCGTAGACAAAGACCCCTACCTCGAAACAAAGGGGGCAAAAAACACGTGAAGTTGAGTTCGCCTCGCCAGCCCTAATACGGGCCCACTTTAATGAAGGTTTTGGCAATCGACATCGGCGGCACGCACGTCTCCTGCGGCGCCGTAGACGATCAGAGGTTACTCGAAGTACGCAGCATCAAAACCGATAGCGGTGGCCGGCTTGCTAATCTGCTCCCGCTGTTAGCTCAAACTATCCGAGAGCTGAGGAGGACGCACGGAAACAACTTCGCCGGGATCGGATTCGGGTTTTGCGGATTAGTTGACATCGCGGCCGGTCGGATCGTATCGACGAATCATAAATACCCCGACGCCACCGATATCGATCTGCCGTCATGGGCGCTCGAGGAGTTTGATTTGCCGTTGGTACTCGAAAACGATGCTCGGCTGGCTCTTCTTGGCGAACGTCACTCCGGCGCGGCTCAAAATAGCGACGACGTTGTGATGATGACGCTCGGTACGGGCATCGGCACGGCAGCTGTTATGGGAGGGCGCCTGGTGCGGGGCAAGCATTTCCAAGCGGGATGTCTCGGGGGACATTTCACTATTGTTGCCGGAGGCCGGCTGTGTTCGTGCGGCGCTCGCGGGTGCTTTGAAGCGGAGGCTTCGACCTATGCTCTGCCCGACATGTGCAGGACGTGGCGTGGTTTTGAAACGAGTCCTCTGGCGCATGAGGCGAAGCTCGACTTCGCCGCTCTATTTCGCTGCGCACAAGGAGATGAAGTAGCAAGCCAAATTCGATCGAGATGCATTGAGATCTGGGCGGCGTGCGCACTGTCTCTTGTCCATGCGTATGATCCCGAGTTGCTGATATTGGGCGGCGGCGTGATGAAGAGTTCTTATCCGATTCTGCCTGCAATTCAGGAGCATGTCGATTCCTATGCATGGACGCCATGGGGCAAAGTACGGTTCTGCGCGGCAAGACTCGGGAGCAACGCTGCGCTGCTGGGAGCGGTTCCCTTGCTCAAAGAGCGTGAAGAGCAGAGATGAGCTCTAACTATGAAAAACATCCATATGTTCTCGTCAGCTCCGATCCGGGAGACTGCGATGTCGGCTGGGAGGCGATCGCGCAACGGTTGCGCAGCCATACAAGCGCAAGTAAGGCGGACATCTGCGTCGAGTGTTATCCCGGAGTTTTCGCGGGCGACATAGAGCAGTCGCTTCGCAACTGTTTCCCAGCGGCCGAGATTGTTCGCACGAGCGATTATCTGAAGCCTCCTTCTCAGATTGACTCGATGGTGGCGTGCGATCTTTCGGAGGACCCGGTTTTCGGCCGGTTAAGCACCTTGAATCTGGCTGACTTTTTCTTCTTAGAAGAGCTGAGGCAACTGGCAAATCATCGGAGCGACGACAGGGTCAGATTCATCGTTGGGAGCGGCGCTGTTCTTGCCGCGCCTGACTGGGATCTGCTGGTTTATGCCGATCTTGCTCGGTGGGAGATTCAGCAGCGGCAGCGCAGAAGAGAGGTCAGCAGCTTTGGTTCGGATGACCGCGACGCCTCGCCCGGGGAGAAATACAAGCGCGCGTTTTTTGTGGACTGGCGAGTTGCGGATCGCCTAAAAAAGCAGCTGCTTGCAAAAATCGATTTTCTCCTCGAGACCACAAAACCGGAGGAGCCGAAGATGATCTCCGGCGATCTGTTCCGGCGCGCTCTGGTCGAGACGACGAAACGCCCGTTTCGGGTTCAGCCATTTTTTGATCCGGGACCGTGGGGCGGCCAGTGGATGCGTGAGGTGTGTGATTTGCCTGATGGCCCGGCAAATTACGCCTGGTGTTTCGATTGCGTGCCTGAGGAGAATAGTTTGCTGTTCGGCTTCGGCAGCCAACGAATCGAAGTTCCCGCGATAGACCTGGTCTTCAGCCATCCTCGTGAATTACTTGGCGATTTCGTTTACTCGCGATTCGGAACCGAGTTCCCTATCCGCTTCGATTTTCTTGATACGATGCAGGGTGGCAATCTCTCTCTGCAGGTTCATCCCTTAACGGAGTATATTCAACGGCACTTCGGCATGCACTACACGCAGGATGAGAGCTATTATCTTCTCGATGCCGCCGAGGGCGCTTGCGTGTATCTGGGTTTGCGAGAGGGCGTCGATCGTGACGCTATGATCCGCGACTTGCGAATTGCCCAGAACGGTGGCGCGTTTTTCCCCGCCGAGAACTATGTAAACCGGTGGCCGGCGAGGAAACACGATCACTTCCTCATCCCTGCAGGAACTGTACACTGTTCCGGCCGTAACAGCCTGGTGCTCGAGATCAGCGCAACACCGTACATTTTCACGTTCAAACTCTGGGATTGGGGCCGTCTCGGGCTGGACGGCCGTCCGCGCCCGATTCATCTGGACCACGGGATCTCGAATATCCAGTGGGATCGAACGACAGAATGGGTGGCACGGGAACTTGTTAATCGAGTGCAAACGGTGGCTGAGGGCCCAGGCTGGCGCGAAGAACGCACGGGCCTGCACGAGCGAGAGTTCATCGAAACTCGGCGGCACTGGTTTACGGGTTCGGTGCTACACGATACCGCCGGATGCGTAAACGTGCTGAATCTCGTTCAAGGAGACGAAGTATTAGTCGAGAGTCCCACAGGGAAATTCGACCCTGTGGTTGTGCACTATGCCGAAACGTTCATTGTTCCCGCAGCTGTGGGGGAATACAGAGTCCGACCCAGCTTTGAGCCTTCAAAACCGCTTGCCACTGTGAAAGCTTTCGTACGCAGCGAGTCTTAAGCAGCACGGTGCGTGTCATTGCTGAGAGAGAGCAGGCGCGGTTTTGAAGCGCTTGTCGAGAGGATAGTGTTTTCTTCCGCGCTCGATCGCTTCCGCCCCACGGTCCTCCATTCCCAACTGCCTGGCTGCGGACGCGAAACCCAGAAGTCCGCCGATGTTGTACGGATCTCTCTTTAAGGCAAGAGAGAATTGGGCAAGTGCCCTCTCGGTTTCCTTCTGCTCAAGCAGGATTTGCCCGAGCAGTACGCGGTAATGGACGACATTGGGCTGCATTTCGAGGAATTGAGTCATGGAAGCAGCAGCTTCCAACCGGCGGCCCGAGTCGAGGTACACAGCGATGAGAGCCTCGTGTGCATCGAGGAAAGTCGGTTCAATCTCAATCGCCTGGCGGAAACAATCTAACGCGCTTTGAACCTGCCTGCGTTGTTGAGCGGTTTTACCTGCCTGGTATGCGGCGAGCGCTGCCTTAATATGAGGAGTTTCGGTCTCGCCGATTAGAAATGCAGTAGCGGTAAGCAGAAGGATGAGTGGTCTCATTGTTACGGTTGCGATTCTTTCCGTGTTAAAACCTGGTTCAATCTTCGCTGGCTCAGTTCGCCCAAGGAATCTGGCTCTTGGTTCCGGAGTTGCTCAACCAGGAGCCGCGATTCGTCCGTTCGCCCTAACTTTCGATAAGCCCGTGCGAGGTTGTAAGCGGAGCTACGGGAATTAGGGTCCTGCCGAAGCGCCCGCTCCAGATCGGCAGCAGCCTCCTTTGTGCGACCTGCTTCCAGTAACAACTTTCCCCTTAGAGCTCGCGCTGAAACAGAATTCATATTCATTTCAATTGCTCGATCGAGCTCAGCCTTGGCGGCTTGTGTGTTCGCGCCATTCACTCTTAGTAAACATTCCGCTAGCAAGTAGTGCAGATCTGAATCGGCAATCCCCAGTCTGTTAGCGGACTCGAGAGAGTCGATCGCGTCGACGAATTTTCCCTGCTTGTACCTTGTGAGAGCCAGGAAGAATCGCGGGTCGGCCTTATGCGGGGCAAGACTCGCAGCGCTCGAGAAATCAACGTATGCCTTATCTAGTTGCCCGATCAGGGTATTGGCCGCACCCCGAACTACGAAGACTTCAGAAGACTTGGGGAACGCTTCCACGGCCTCGGATGCAATCTTTTCCGCCTCGACAAACCTGCCCTGATCCGCGTAAAGCGTAACCAGGTTCAGGTATGCAGGCAGATCACCTCGACTAAGTTGAATTTCTTGGATCAGCGTTGACTCAGCTTCGCCGCCAAGCCCGAGCTTCGAGTACGAAACCCCCAGCAGATTAGCTGATTCCTCACTTAGCGGCTCTTCTTTGGCCAGCGTTTCTAGCGTCTCCACCGTGCTCCTGTAATCGGCCATCTCGAAGCTACTAAGAGCTATCGCATACTCATGGCTCGCGCGATCGGGTACGTCGCCGGGAACCGATTTGAGTATATGGAGAGCCTCGGCAAAATGCCGAGCTCTGCCGTACAACCAGCCCATCTGGAACGACTCAAGAGGCGAGAGGCTATTGCAACTCCTCAGTTTGTCTAGCGTCGCTGCGGCATTATCGTACCGTTTGGCTCGTAGTTGGTGCCTGGCTGCCGCTAACCTTGCTGCGACGACGGTTTGGGGGCAATCGAGAGCACCGATAAAAAGAATGGCAGCAACAACAAACATAGAAGTTAAGTAGCCCCGAGGAGTTTCACCCCGAGGCCCTTCCAGAACTGGACGTGAGCGTCTCCACTCATACAGCTCCTATGGTGAAAGCCTCGCCACGCTGTCGTTCCCAGAGAGCGAGTAGATCGGGCTGACGATCGATAACCTGAAGCAGCCATGCCCATGCTCGACTGCGATGACCGCGTAGCTTCTTGTATTTCCGACAAGCCCAGCGAACCAGCGATGGGCCGACATGCCTCTCGATGGGCCGGAGCGCGGAGGGGACAAAACGCCCATAGTAGTTGCACCATCCACGAAGTTTCGGATGACTACACAGCACGCAAACGAGCCGTCTGTCGCCGACTCGTTTGCTCGTGGCGCACTCAAAACACCAATTTCAGCGCAAGCTGGATATCGCGAGGCGAGCCAGCTGTGCTGATCAGGCCGAATGAAGAAGACTGCACGTTATTATCGGGCAGCCCAAATCTCGGGTGGTTAGCGATGTTGAAGAACTCGCCCCGAAACTGTAACTTGGTCCTTTCGAATAAATTGAAGTCCTTAAATATCGTGAAGTCGATGTTTGTCTGACCCGGCCCGGTTACAGTATTTCTTTTAGCATTACCGAATGTAAAGTTATCGGGAAGAGCAAAAGCACTTGTGTTAAACCATTCGAGGCGACTTCGATTGAATCCGGAATTCGGATCTCCGACGACCTGGGCGCGCTGACTACCACCACCCACATTAGCGATGTCGCCTCCGGCGAGAATACTAAAAGGAGCTCCCGAGACGTATGTGTAGATACCACCGATATTCCATCCTCCGAGCAGCGCTTGCATGAATCCGTTAACGCCCGCGAGGTATTCCTGTCCCCTCCCAACGGGAAGCGCGTATGTTCCACTGATCGTCAATAGGTGTTTGCGATCGAAATCCGACGGTCCCCAGTCCCGCCGAAGGTCGTATTCCGTCTCTATACTCCCGGACTGGCCTTCCGACTGGATATCTAACGACTTCGACCACGTGTACGAAGCCAGGAACCTGAGACCAGGCGATAGCGATTTCTCCAATTTAGCTTGGAAAGAGTTATAGCTCGAGGTACCTTCATTTGTGCTATACGAAATACCGCCACCGGCGAATTGGGAAAATCTTTGGCCGCGGCTGACAAGTGATCCGGGTCCCGGGATCCTTGCGGTATTGATTGTAGGCTGGATGAAGAGATGCCGGCCTAGGGACCCAACGTAGTCTAGACTGAGAACCAGCGAATTCGTTAGTTGTTGCTCAATTCCCGCGTTGTATTCCATTGCATACGGAATTTTGTTCCGCGGATTGGCGTCGAATAGGATTTTGGGCTGCAACGGGTCCAGGAATGACGACGCGAGGGGCAGGCTATCGAAGGAAGTATCGGGCAAGCCCCGATTCAAATTGCTTACGGACGCGCCATAGCCCTGGGGCCATGAAATTCTCGTATCCTGTGATTCCTGAACAAGCACATTATTGTGATCATCAAACATCGCAAAAGCGCCACGTAACACGGTCTTGTTGGTTGCGCGATAGGCAATGCCGAACCGCGGCTGCCATCCGTTATACTGCGGATCGAAGTAGCTCTTTCGTACAGTGGGTTTGGGGAAGAGGGGAGGGAATGGGGTCGCAATCAGAAAGGCGCCGCTATCAGCATCCAGGCCAGAAACCTTGTCGTTCTTGTAAGAAGGTGGCTTAACAAAGTCGTAACGCAATCCCACAGTAACCGTCAGCTTACGCGAAACTTGCCATTTATCTTGAACGTATCCCGCGTACCAGAAGGTGCTTGTGTCCGCGGAGGTATCGCCCAAAAAGCCGAACAAGTTATCCGGGAGACCAAGCAAAAAGCTTGCTGCTCCAAGGCCGGTGTTGTTGAAGACTGCTCCTTGCGACGTAGCATTTCGCGTAAAACCCGTGGCCATTCCCCAGCCATCGTCAAAACTATGAATGTGGTAGACCATGCCGCCCACGTCAATTGTGTGATTACCTCGTACCATCGACAGGTTGGCGTGGCCATCGTGATTTTGTTGTGGCCCCAGGGGGATCGCAAATTGGTTCACGCCGGTATAGCCCTCGGAAAGGCTGATCTGTGGGCCCAGCGGCACACCGTTTCGCTCTGGGTTAATTCGGACATAGTTTGTTGCCTGGAGGAACTGGGCCCCGGCGGGTCCGTCGAGCTGCCCAAAGTTGGTATCGGTGTAACCGTAGTGAAGATCTAAGATTGTGGTTGTACCGAATAAGTGGGTGTAGCCAACGGCTACCGCTCGAGCATAGTTATCAAGTGTTTGTTGATATGTCGGCAGGCTTTCCGGCCGGCTCAGGGTAGGATGTGTCCGGTTGAATCGCCCGTAGATACTGTCGTTGTCTCCGAAGCGATGGTCAATTCGAATGCCCGTCTGGTCGTTGTCCGTCGCGGTAGATTGAACGAATTGATAGTTCGGAAAAACATTGGGACCAACTGCCAGGTTGGGAAGCGGATAATACTTTTGCAACACGAGTTGGGCGGCTGGGCTAAGCCGGTTTTGAGGAACTATGTTGCCTGGGAAAGGATCACGAATGATGCTTCCCGGGTTGGCAGGATCTTGCCGGCTTGTGGCAGGATCGAAGATCTGGTTTTGAAAATAGGGGCGCCCCAAACTGTCGGTCCCAGCTTGGGGGCCGAGCACAGCCGAGAAATCACCCTGGCGCATAGCCTGGGTTGGTACGTTAGCAAAGAGGCTTGCGCTCTGTCGCGATCGAAAGCCTTCCCAGTAAACCGCAAACCAGGTATTGTCCCGTCCGTTGAAGTACGGAAGGCGGACGGGTCCCCCGAAGTAGACTCCATATTGATTTTGCCGATAAGGTGGTTTTTGGCGGTCGAAGAAGTTTCTGGCGTCCAGTTTGTCATTGCGGAAAAACTCCCACAATGAGCCATGGAATAAGTTCGTCCCAGAACGGCTGGCTATATTGATATTAGCTCCCGACGAGATTGAAAACTGGGCGTCGGTGATGTGGGATTGAACGTTGAATTCCTGCAAGGCATCGGGCGGCGGACTGATCGCCCAAGTGTCGGTGTACGTCGCGTTATTCAGTACGCCGTCCATGGTGAAATTGTTTTGCTGGCCGCGCTGGCCATTTACTGAAGGGCTAATGCCGCCAGCCCCTTCCCGGATCGTGAAAGCTGCTTGTTGCCCGGACTGTGCGGGTGCCGCACCGGGTGTCAGCAAAACGAGTTGCGTGAAACTCCTCCCGTTCAAAGGCAAATCCACAATCTGATCGTGTTGAATGACCTGGCCCAGAGTGGCAGATTGCACTTCAAGCGCTGGAGGTGCTCCCGTTACCTCGATCTTTTCCGAAGTCGTGGCGAGAGAAAGACTGAAGTCGACCGTGAGGTTCTGGTTCACGAGCAGTTGAATGTCCCGATGAGTCTCCTTCGCAAAACCAGTCTCGGTAACCTCGACATCATAGATTCCCGGAGGCAGCTGTATAACGGTGTACGTTCCGTTTTCTGAGCTGACAGCAGTGCGACGCAGTTGTGTGCCTCGGTTGGTCACCTCAACTCGCACCCCCGCTACGGCTGCCCCTGACGGGTCCACGATCCTGCCAACGATCGAGCCGGTAATTGTCTGCGCGCGAATACCGGTAACCACGCACAAGAAAGCCAAGAGGAAACACCATAGCCTGAGAAACCGCATAGCTCATACCCCCTTGCGAGTCTGACTGACTAGCGGCATAATTCCATCCTCGTAACAGCGTTGTCAAGACTTTATTTTTGGCCCGATATAAGATCGCGACCGACGCTACATTCTCCGTCCATCAAAGTGAGGAGCTATTTCAACACCTTTTCAAGACCCCTTGTCATGTGATGTAAATAATTGATTCTAATAGATATATAATGTAGTTTAAATCGACTCTAACCATCGGAACGGGCGGCTGGACTGTAGAGTGTCTGGGAAATATCAAAAGACGTTGAAAGGAACTATGTACCTTTTATCATAGCACTGACAAAGTTGCAGTTGCCTGCTTTAGTGCACGTAGGTCGGGGAGTTCTCAAAGCGCAGGAGGCCGCCGTGTGTCTCCGCTTCGAGACTACTGAGGGCGTCGCGCTCGGCTCGAGCTTCGGCGGTCCGATGAAGCTGCGTGTAGACCTGTGCGAGCTCGAAATGAAACGCTGAAGATTCCCGCATAGCCGGACCAATCGAATTGAGAAGCTGGAGGGCGTCCGACGGCCGGTCCATCCGACCGTACGCGCGCGCTAGCTCGAGGGCGATGTTCATGTTTGACCGATCCAGAGTCCAAGCCCGGTTCAGATGCTCCAAAGCAGCATGCCAATCACCCTCGTGTGCTTCGAGCAGTCCCAATTCACCGTTCGCGGAGGGGTCTTCCGCAGCACCAGAAAGCGCGTTCTTCAGGAAAGTTTTTGCTTCGTTGTCCTTACCTTGTGAGATGTTCGCTCGTGCAAGACCAATCAGGGCGGCAGTCAATCCCGGCTGTTGCGCCAGAGCATTCTGATAGCTGTCGATCGCAGCGGCCACATCTCCCTGGGCCCGTTTGAGGTCGCCGCCGGCCGCAAGGAGCAGCGCGTCTCGCGGATGAATGTCGAGGGACTGCTCGAGAATTTCCTGTGCCGTCTTGAAATACTCCAACTGCAATAGGTGCTCAGCAAGAGCGTAAGAGATGTCGGGTCGAGCAGGCGCCAGTGTGTGTGCACGGAACAACCACGGGATAGCCATCCTCGGATCACCGCTCGCGGCGTAATCGAGTCCAACATGAAAATAAGCGTCCTCATGTCCGGGATGCTTGTCGACTGTCTGGAAATAGCATTTTCGCGCTTCAGCAAACTTGCGGAGATGAGCATAGGACATCCCTAAATTAAAATAGAGAGCATCGTCGGCACTTTGCGCCGGCACTCGCCGCAGATAATCCACTGCGCGTTTGTACATCCGATGTTGAGCAAATAGCGTGCCGAGCGAGAAAAGCAACCCGGGAGGCATTAGCCTCTGCCCGGGCAACAACAGAGAATCGATCTGATCGTTCCGGTTCGTCTCAATCAGCGTCTGCGCAAACCAGAGAACAAGAATAGGTTCTTGTTGCAAGGCGGCTGGGTTCTTCTCCGCACCGATTTGTTGAAACAAGCCGGCGGCTCGCTGCCAACTTCGAGATTGCACAGCAGCGCCTATTGCATATTTCATGGTTGCGACATTTGAGGGATCAAGTGCCAACGCTTGATCGAGAATCGTCGCCGCCTCAATGGGCTTCCCGTGGCGGAGATAAGTGGCTCCAAGTTCTGTAAGGAGGCGCGGCGACTTTGGCTCTAACGAGACTGCTGTACGCAGGGCGTCCTCTGCTCCGGGCGTACTGCCGGACAACTCGCTCGCCAAGCCGAGGAGTTCGTAGAACTCGCTGGATTGCGCACATTCAGACCGAAGCGGATTGAGAAGCGCAAGCGCTTTTGCCGCATCATTCTGCTGCAGCGCCAGAGTAACCGGCTTAAGATCTTCTCCGCAGGCAGCCCCAAGCGATAACAAGAGAATCAAAAACACAAACCGTTATCTCATTCGGAATCTAACAGTCAGCACTTCAAAAGGTTTAAACGAGAGCCGCACGCTATCGCTCTCGACCGGTACGCTGCCGAGAACGTCCTCTACGCCGGAACAGAGCTCGGCGGATGCGATGTTCGAGTGCGGGAACCTGATGACAGCTTCCGACGGCCTACCGGCCGTTTCCTGCAAACGCATAATGGTTCCTTTTCCGTCCTCCGCCTGCTTCCATGTGACCAAGGCAACATCCTGGCCTTCGGTCTCTAGAAAGCTTTGGCCTTGCGGCAGAAGGAGTCGAGGCGGGTTACCGGCCTTGTCCTGGGCGACGACGTAGTTCAATTCTGCCGGGCGCATCTCTTCAAACCCGAAGTGGGTTAGGGCACTGCCGTCCAATTGCGGCCTGCTAGTCATCGCGTAACGAAAAACGAAGTCGCCGGACTGGCCCGCCCGGTAATTCGTGTGCCAGTAGTTGTTCATTGCGTAGGAGAAAATCGTTCCCGTCACCGGCTTAAAGTCCCCCGGCCACTTACCCCGATTGATGTCGCCAAAACTGGCAAGCGGAGTATCCACAGGTACAATACCCACCGTGAGATTCGCGTCGCCCACGCTCATCCATTGTTGAACGTTGAACCATTCGAGACTTCCGCCCCTCATCAGATTGCGTGATGGATTCACCCAATCCTGTTGTGTTGCAAAGTGGAACTCGGGATTTGAGACAGCAACTGGAAAAGCGAAATAAACGGCTTCCTTGTTGTTCGTATAGTCTTTGTGCACCTTGTGGCGGAACTCGATCTTTTTCTGGTCCTTGAAAAGGAGAATCTCGGTTTCGATTGCTGGAGTATTGACGCTCGAACTGGTCAACCGAATCGATTGCCCCCACGGGAGTTCTTCGATGCCGAGTAGTTTCCCCTGCGAAGAGGGGTGCACGGCCAATTCTCCGGGCGGCAATGCGGGGAATGGATTGATCATCTGACTGTCCCCATCGCCACCGGTGACATACAAATACTGCCCGAATTTATAAGAACTGCGTGGATCCACGAGCTCCCGCTTCAACTCCTTGTCGTAGATGCTTTTCAAGGCGCCGCTCTCCGGGTCGACAGTTACCCGATAGAAAGAGTTTTCCACCGTCGGCTCGCCTGATCGCCTGGGCTCGGCCGGACCTTCCTTCCCGTAGCTGATGCTGAAGCACTTGTATCCCACTGCTGGCAAATCTTTCGCAAGAAAGCGCACACGGAGAAATCCCTGCTTTGCGTACAGAATCTCGAGGGGCACTTCCTTCTGCGTTGCCAAATCCACCAGCGTGGGATGTTCGAACAGATCGGTTTCCACAATGACATCACGCTGCCAATTCAGCGAATTGAAAACGACCAAGGTATTAGCTGGGATGCGGATCTGATCGGCTAACTGGCTCAAAGACCGGTTCATCACGTCTTCGATCTCTAGCGACGCGCGGTTGGCACGATCGTCCTTCACTCTTAGCTGCTTAATAGACTGCTCATGATCTGGCTGCGAGACGGAGTTGTAGGAAAGCCAGGTGTGCTCGGCGAACAGGATGATGTTCCGCCAGATATCGGTGAACAGGCCAGTCGGGGGATTCAGATTTGGATCTATCGAATGTGTGACCGTAGAAAGCACTTCGGCGGACTGGGCGCGATTCTGGTTCTCGCGGTCCTCAGCCACGAAGTAGGCGTCGCTTCCTATTCCGTCCTCCCAATAGCCTCCACCGTCTCCCTTGAAAGTTTTGAGATCGTTCGCGTAGTGTTGGTCAATGTAGTGGAAGAAATCAGGAAAGGTAGCGTAGTTCAGCTTGGGGAAAGCGTACGTCCTATTCCAGTCGTCCGCAAAGGTCGCAGTGGATGGAAATAGATCCGTATTCTCTACCTGGGTGCCATAGATGAGCGCCACGTCTGGTTTGTAGGTTGGCTTCGCGTACGCCTGTAAATAAATAGGCAAAGATTCTCGAACCGCCTCTAACTGGGGCGGCAACCCGAACAACGTCTGCACCTGCATATAGTGCCGCGAGTACCAGAACAGGACCCTCTTACCGTCGGGTCCCTCCCACCAGAACGGCGATTTCTCGTTCCAATGGTCGTAGAAGAAGACAGGCGCACGGTCGTTATTAGAAGCGGCGACCCAGTATTTCACTCCACTTGCAGCAAGAACGGAAGGGTAGCTGCCGGAATAAGTCGGAACGTCCGTGATATTGGCGTACTCGAATGGCAGGCCGTAGCGGCGCGCCAACTCCTTAGCTCCATATAGAGAACGGTACAAAGTTTCGAGCGAGGCGTATCCTGTCAGCAAGTTACAATACTGAACCGGCATTGCCAATTTCCCGCTGCGGATCAAGTCGATGATCTTCTGCCGTTCGGCTTCAGGGCGTGTATCGAGCAATTGCTCCAGATTCCAGGATCCGTCCATCGAGAAGCGGAAATCCGGATGCTGTTGGATAAGATGAGTGGCTTGTGTCAGCACTCGCGTCTGAGTCTCTGCCACTTTGCCCTGAAAGTCGGTATAGCCCACATCGAGATGCGTGTGCGGGACCACAAAGACGGTCCACTTGCGCTGCGCCGTCAAGCTGATATCGATCGCATGATGCGAGGCAGCCGGCACGCGAAGCTTCGCCGCCACTGTTCCGGTCCACTCGGGAACATCAAACGAGGTGCGCTGCTCTCCGAACCCACCCGCTGAGAGTTTTGCGCTGTAGTGGTTACCGGCGACCTCAAGATCGGCAGTTTCGGCTTTCCAGGAACCCGGAAATCGTATGAAAGCATCGACCACTTCCGTGAATCCCGTCCCGCTGGGTCGATAAAAGATGGTCGGCTCAACATAAGCGGTGATCTCTCGCTGGCCATTTTTGCGCGCAGACTCTTCCTGTTGAAGTGAGAGAGCATCGTAACTGATGCCGCCGATCTCGTTCTCCCCAGCGGGTGTGGGCGGATCGTCAGCGCACGTGATCGAAACCGTGTTCTCCCCCTCTCTTAGGAATGATGTGGGGATATCAACATCCACAGTGCTTTTCGATTCATGTGGGTCGAACGCGTACGAGAAATCGCTGCGGGAATAACTGAGTTTGGGACGCAGATAAAACGTTCCCGAGTGGCCGTTTACGTCGACCCGCAGTGCGGGGACGCGTGGCTGATCGATAAGGGTCGCAATCTTCAGAGAATAGGAGCCCTCTACTGACTCAAGTGAGAACAGAATCCGATAGGTGCGGCCAGATGCGTGACCACGGGGCCAGTCGTTGGCAGGATCGCTCTTGCCGACCTCGAAAGCGACAGGATTTTCGCTGCTGCGGGAAAATTCCACGGG
>Ga0210384_10000881_pt1 | contig 43124 bp, 44 predicted proteins | sample IncBWH2MmetaG_FD_160574 | JGI IMG/M metagenome (GOLD analysis project Ga0210384, IMG submission 160574) | Forest soil microbial communities from Barre Woods Harvard Forest LTER site, Petersham, Massachusetts, United States - Inc-BW-H-2-M | ecosystem: Environmental > Terrestrial > Soil >... | reverse complement strand
CAGCACCGACGGATCGGCATTCTCCTGGATCGTCAGCGACGCCGAGGTGTGGCGGATGAACAGCGTCACCGCGCCCTCTTTCGCATTCGCCTCGCCCAGGAATTTTTCGACCTCGCCGGTGAGATTGACAAACCCCTTGCCGCGAGTTGGCACGGCGAGCTGCGACGTCACGATCGTGTTCGCCGTGACTTCAGAAGGCGCGGTGCGGGTAATCGAAGCAGTCACGACACCTCAAATCTTGCCGCCGCTGGCAACGTCTTTCTGCATCTGGTTGGCCATGTCGACGAGGCGCTTCCAGGCGCGTTGCAGGAACGACATCACGCGATCCATGTCCTGATCGCTCGGCAGCGGAATTTCGATCTTGCGCTGGTTTTCGGCCGTGTTCGGCGCGGCCGGCTTGTCCTCGCTTTTGGCTGATGCGGCCGGATCGCGCGAAGCGAGCTGCGCCTTCAGCTTGTCATTCTCCGCCTGCAGCCGGCCGATCTCGTCGTCCAGCGCCTTGCGCTCGTCGGGCACGGCGTAGCAGGCCCAGCCGGCGGCGGAATTGCTGCAATTGGAAACCGCACCGGTCTTGGTATCGAGCCGCATGACGCCATCGGCCGTCGGCGAGAAGGTGTAGCGGCCGTTGTCGCTGTCGGGCGCCGTCTCGGCGCTTACGGGGCTGCCGGCCAAGCATAACGCGCTGAGCGCAACGACGACGGAAAGATTTCCTGAAGACATCGGGTTCATGGCGTGGCTCCGCCTCGCAAATCTCAAGCGCCCCACTTCTTGCACATGATCTTGTCGGAAAACCGGTCCCCACTTTTCCGGATCATGCGCTTGACTGGGAGCTATAGGCCTTGCGGCCCGATTTCAATGCATCGGCCAGCAATTCGATCCGGTCCTGGCCCCAGAAGACCTCGCCATCCAGCACGTAGACCGGCGAGCCGAACACGTCGGACGTGATCGCATCCTGGCGGTTTTGCTCGTAGGCCGCGCTGATCTCGTCCGAGCCGGAACGCTCGACCAGTCTGTCTCCGGGAAGACCGGCATCATCGGCAATTTTGGCGACGATCGCGGGATCGGCCAGATTGAGCTCATCCTCCCAGACGGCCTTGAAGGCGCGGCGCAGAAACGGATCGGGCTCGAGGTTGAGTTCGATCGCCGCGATCACGACGCCATCAGCAAGCCGCGCGTTGAGCGGTACATGCTTGGGCTGGAAGTGGAAGTTCAGCCCGCGCTTGTCGCGCCAGCGCTGCAGTTCGACCATGCGATAGCGCTGCCGCACCGGATGACGCTTGATCAAGGGCAGACCGCCGGTCTCCGAAAACAGATCGACCAGTATGACCGGCTTGTGGTTGACCTTCAGGCCGTAGCTATCAACCACGTCGCGAAACGCCTTGTGGCCGATATAGGCCCAGGGCGACGAGAACGAAAAATAATAGTCAACCTGACGCGACATGAGCACTCCGACAGCAAGCAAGTGAACAACAACGTTTCCCATCCGAACAGAGCCGCCTGACGCCTTCAAGACCGATCCTTGACTTGCTCCTTGGCATGCAAGCTGCTGCACTGCGATGGCGAGGCTCGAAGCCAGCCAAGCGTCGAGCGAATATGCCAATTGAATCAAACAGGTAAGCAATTAACACGCAATCTTGACTTGGTGAAACGCGGTCAGTATGGTCCGCGCGGCTTTTAAGGGCGACGGGGCGCAATTTTTGTTTCCACGCGCGTCGGATCGGGTCTCCACGACATGTCGGAAGGCACGGACGGCCAGGGAAATGGAAGTCGCGAGAAATCGCCTGACGAAGCTGCGCTTTCCGCAAGGCTCGGAAGTCTGGATCGGCGGTTGTCCAAAATTCGTGGCAACCGGAAGATCGGGACTGACCAGGTAGGAGGTCAAAGCGAAGACGGTGCGGCCAGGGCTTCGGCCATGGCGATCGGCTTCCGCCTTTCCTCGGAACTGGTCGCGGGCGTTGTCCTCGGGGCGGTGATTGGCTGGGGATGTGACCGCTTGCTGTCGACATCGCCGTTCGGTCTCATCGTGTTCGTTCTGACCGGTTTCGTTGCCGGCGTCGTGAACGTGGTGAGATCTGCGGGCAGGATTTCCCGCAATCGCTGAACCGGCGGAAGTCATGACATCTGGAATTTCGAATGCCGGCCCGGGGCCGGCGGACCAAGAGCCGCGCCGATGACCATCGACCCGATCGAACAATTCAAACTCGAAAACCTCTTCAAGATCGGGCAGATCGGCAATCACGCCATCTACTTCACCAGTTCGTCGGCCTACATGCTGCTGGCGGTGGTGCTGACAGCGGCGCTGATGATCGGCGGCGTCGCCGGAGGCAGGCTGGTGCCAGGCCGCTTGCAGTCGATAGCCGAGATCACCTACGAATTCGTCGCATCGACGATCCGCAGCAATGCCGGCGCCGAGGGCATGAAGTTCTTCCCGCTGGTGTTCTCGATCTTCATGTTCATCTGCGTCTCGAACCTCGTCGGCGTCATTCCTTACGCCTTCACGATCTCGAGCCACATCATCGTCACGCTCTCGCTGGCGCTCTTGGTGTTCTTCACGGTGATGATCTACGGCTTCTACAAGAACGGCCTGAAATTCTTCAGGATCTTCGTGCCGTCGGGCATTCCGATCTTCATCCTGCCGCTGGTCGTCTTCATCGAAATCTTCTCGTTTTTTCTGCGGCCGATCTCGCACAGCGTGCGTCTGTTCGCCAACATGCTGGCCGGCCACATCGCGTTGAAGGTGTTCGCGGGTTTCGTCGCCATGCTGGGCGTCTCGCTCGGCGCCATCGGCTGGATCGGCGGCATGGCGCCGCTGGCCCTGACGGTCGCCATCTACGCGCTCGAAATCCTGGTCGCGTTCCTGCAAGCCTATGTGTTTGCGATCCTGACCGTCATCTACCTCAACGACGCCCTTCATCCGGGACACTAAGCGGTCCCGGGCATTCTCCACCTCACACCTGTCTTTCTTCTCAAGGAGCAAAAAATGGAACCGGCAGCAGCTAAACTTATCGGCGCGGGCATCGCGTGCATCGGCATGGGCGGTGCGGGCGTCGGCGTGGGCGTCATCTTCGGCAACTATCTCGCCGCCGCGGTGCGCAATCCCTCCGCTGCCCAGGGCCAGTTCGGCAACCTGATCTTCGGTTTCGCCGTGACCGAAGCGCTCGGCATCTTCTCGCTGCTGATCGCGCTGCTTCTGCTGTTCGTTCCGCTCTGAGCGGCACCGTTTCGCGCCGCCTCCCGGCGGCGCGCATGACAGCAACAGGAGAACTCCGTGGCTGAAGGTCATGGCGAAGCAAAAGGAACCGGCGCTCACACCGAGGCTGATGGCGGTCACGGGGCATTTCCCCCGTTCGACACGTCCACCTTCCCCTCGCAACTGGTGTCGCTGGTCGTCTTCTTTGTCGCGCTCTACATCATTGCCTCCCGCTTCGCCCTGCCGCGCGTCGGCGCGGTGATCGATGCGCGGCAGAACAAGATCGAAGGCGACCTTTCCGCGGCGCAGAAGCTGAAGGACGAGTCTGAAGCCGCACTGAAGGCCTATGAGAGCGAGTTGGCCTCGGCCCGCTCCAAAGCACAGGCGATCAGCAGCGCGAACCGCGAGAAGCTCAACGCGGCTTCCGAAGCGGAACGCAAGACGCTGGAAGACAAGCTCGCGGTCAAGCTCGCCGACGCCGAGAAGACCATCGCCGCCACCCGCACGAGCGCGATGAGCAACGTCCGTGGCATTGCCGCGGATGCGGCCGGCGCCATCGTGCAGCGGCTCACCGGCACGGCCCCCGACAGCAATGCGGTGGCCAGCGCCGTCGATGCGTCCTTGAAGGGATAATTCGATGTTGTTCCTAGATCCGGAAACCTGGGTTGCGATCGCTTTCATCCTCCTGGTGATCGGCTTCGCCTGGATGGGCGTCCACCGCACAGTGCTGACGGCGCTCGACCATCGCGCCGAGCGCATCAAGGCCGAGCTCGACGACGCCAGCCGCCTCAAGGACGAGGCGGCCAAGGTGCTCGCCGAGTACAAGGCGCGGCGCGCCAGCGCCGAGCGCGAGGCGGCCGACATCATCGCCAGCGCCAATGCCGAGGCTGAGCGCATCGCCAGCGAAGCCAAGGCCAAGATGGAGGACTTCGTCGCCCGTCGCACCAAGACCGCGGAGAGCAAGATCGCGCTCGCCGAGGCCCAGGCGGTCGCCGATGTCCGCGCCGCGGCCGCCGACGCCGCGGTGCAGGCGGCTTCCACCATCCTGTCGCAATCGGTGAAGGGTTCGCTCGCCGACGACCTGCTCGCCAAGGGCATCGCGGAAGTGCGGCAAAAGCTCAACTGAGCCAAATCATTCGTCATTAAAAAGAGCCGCCGCGAGAAATCGCGGCGGTTTTGTTTTGGGTATTGGTTTTAGGTGGTGATGCGTTTGCGAGGCGCAAGCCACGCGACGCTTTCGTAGGATGGGTTTCGCTGCGCTCAACCCATCCTACGTATCACCCCCGGGCAACGATTTATTTCTTCTTCTTTACCGGCTTCGGCTTTTCGGAGGTCGACACCAGCTGCGGGTCGAAGCCGACATAGAAGATGTAGTTGTCGGCGACCGCTCCCGACGGCGCGGGATAGACCAGATCGTCGGCCACGAAGCTGAACGGCACGCTCTCTTCCTCGCCTAAGGTTACCGTTGTGCGATAGGCCTTGGTGGCGATCACCTTTTCGCCGACGCCGCCCTGCACCACGGCAACGCGCAGCGGCACCTCGACGGTGGCCGGCGCACCGGACGGCCCCACGATCACACGGCCCTGGACACCGATACGCGCAGTAATGTCGCCGCCGGTCCTGGTGCAATCGCGCGCCAATTTGGTGATGGTCGCCTGGAACCGCACGTCATTGCCGACCGCCTGCTTGCCGGATGCCGCGACCGCATAGGTCGAGGCGCCGGCGCGAATCGTCACCTGCGGGCAGTCGGCGGCCGCCCGCGGCTCGTCCGGATCGCCCTGCGGTGCCTGTTGCTCCTGCGGCTTGCTGTCGCTACCGCCGAACAGGCCCTTGAGCTTGTCGGTGAACGACTGTGCGGACGCAGGCGCGACATGCGCGCTGCAGGCGACCAGAAGTGAAAGCGCGGCAGCGCGCGCGATAAGAATTGAAGATTTCTGTCTCATGTGAAGACCAGGAGGCCGTCTCTCTTCCCCCAAAGCGGGGTTATAGCAATCCGATCGCGGCGAACCCAAGGCACCGCTTTTCATACGATAGTGGTGGTTTCACCCTCGAAAATCCTCATGCAGCAGGCCGAACAGAAGGTGGTCCTGCCAGATGCCGTTGATACAGAGATAGCGCCGCGCCAGGCCCTCGCGGGAAAAGCCGCATTTCTCGAGCACCCTGATCGAGGGCGCGTTGGAGGGGATGCAGGCCGCCTCGACCCGGTGCAGATTGAGCTCGCCGAACAAGGTCGGCAGCAGCACGCGCAAGGCCGCGGTCATGCCGCCGCGATGGGCAAAGGGCTGACCGATCCAATAGCCGATAGTGCCGGCCTGCACGATGCCGCGGCGCACATTGGCGAGCGTGATGCCGCCGAGCAGCGCGCCGTCGATCTCGCGGAAGATCAGAAAGGGATAGGAGCGGTCGGCCGCAATGTCCTCGGCGTAGCGCCGCAAGCGGCGGCGAAAGCCGGAACGCGTCAGATCGTCCGACGGCCAGATCGGCTCCCATGGCGTCAGATACTCGCGGCTGTATTCGCGCAAATTGGCCCATTGCAGGAAATCGGCCATCTGCGGCGCGCGCAGCAGCAGGCCGTTACCGCGCGGTGCTAGCGCGGGCTGTCCGCTGGATGGCAAACGAAACAGGGCCATGGTGATGATGCTCCCCGATGCGCGAGCTTAGCAAATCTCTTGCGCTAATGCAGCCGCGCTTTCGCCCTCGATTTCGTCAAACCTTCGGCAAAGGACACTGCGCTATCGAGCCCGCGGCCGCTGCCGAGTGCGACCACTGCAGGCCGGCTGCGTGACAAAAGGGCGCGTGCGGCATCTCTGGTCGATTCGACGCTGACCGCGTCGATGCGCGCCACCAGCTCTTCCGCCGTCTGCGGCCGTCCGTAGGCCAGGATATGCCGCGCGAGCTGCTCGGCACGCGAGGAGCAGCTTTCCAGCGCCATCAACAGCCCCGCCTTCATCTGCGCCTTCGCCCGCGCCACTTCCGCTTCCAGCAGCGTCTCGACCGATTCATTGATGACGTCGACCACGACTTCCATCATCTCCGGCGCGTCGGCCGGGTCGGTTCCGGTGTAGAGGCCGAAGAAACCGGTGTCGGTATAGGGCGCGTGGAAACTGTAGATCGAATAGCACAGCCCGCGCTTTTCCCGCACCTCCTGGAACAGCCGCGATGACATGCCGCCGCCGAGGATGTTGGTGAAGACCTGCAGCGAGAACAGCGACAGATCCGACTGCGGCACGCCCTCCAGCGCCAGCGTCAGATGCGCCTGCTCCAGATCGCGATGCACCACGCGCGAGCCGCCCTTGCCGAACATCGCCGTCTGCGGCTTCGGCGCCGGAGCGCCGTTAAAACTCCTGAAGCGTTCGGAGACTTCGGCAACCACCCTTGCATGATCGACGGCGCCGGCGGCGGCCACCACCATGTCGGGCCCGCGATAATGGGTCGTGAGATAGCCGCGCAGCATGTCGCGGTCGAAACCTTTCAGCGTCTTGGCGGTGCCGAGCAGCGAGCGGCCCATCGGCTGGTCGGGATAGCAGAGCTCGTTGAGATGCTCGAACACGACATCATCGGGCGTGTCCTGCGATGCGCCGATCTCCTGCACGATCACGCTCTTTTCCCGCTCCAGCTCCTCCGGCTCGAAGGCGGGATTGGCGAGGATGTCGGAGAGCACGTCGAGCGCCAGCGGCACATCGGCCTTCAGCACCCGCGCGTAATAGGCTGTGGTCTCGGTCGAGGTGCCGGCGTTGAGGTCGCCGCCGACCGCCTCGATCTCCTCCACAATCTCGCGCGAGGAGCGCCGCGTGGTGCCCTTGAACGCCATGTGTTCCAGAAGATGCGAGATGCCGTGCTCGTTCGGCTTCTCATCACGACCGCCGACGCCGGCCCAGACGCCGAGTGCCGCGGTCTCCAGATGCGACATGGTGTCGGTAACAACCGTCAAGCCGGTATCGAGCTTGGTGACTTCAACGCTCATCCGGCTACTCCTTGCTTGGCCGCGCGGCTGACCGACAGCACGAATTTCTCGACCGCGGCCTGGTCATTCCCAATGATCTTGAGCTGCTCCGGTTTCGTCATCAGCCCATCGAGCCAGGCCGGCAAATGCGGCCTGACGCCGCATGCCGCTTCCACCGCGTCGGGGAATTTGGCTGCATGCGCCGTCGACAGCACGATGTTGGGGATTTTCGAATCCGCATTGTCGCGATCGGCAACAGCGAGCGCCACGGCCGTATGAGGATCGACGAGATCGCCGGCCTCGCGCCAGGCGGCCCGGATCGCGGCCGACGTTTCGTCCTCGTCGGCGCGGCCGGCATCGAACTCCTCGCGGATTTTCGCCAGCATCGCGGCCGGCAGCGAGAAGCGGCCGGATTGCTTGAGGGACTCCATCAGCCGCCGCACGGCAGCAGCGTCGCGGCCGCCCGCCTCGAACAACAGCCGCTCGAAATTCGAAGAGATCTGAATATCCATCGAGGGCGAGGCGGTCGCATGCACCTCGCGCACCTCATAGATGCCGTTCATAAGCGTGCGCGGCAGGATATCGTTGACATTGGCGGCAATCCGCAAGGTGCGGATCGGCAGGCCCATGCGCTTGGCGACATAGCCGGCAAAGATGTCGCCGAAATTACCGGTTGGCACCGTGAAGTCGACGAGGCGCTGCGGTGCGCCGAGCGCCACCGCGGAGGTGAAGTAATAGACCACCTGGGCCACGATGCGCGCCCAGTTGATCGAGTTGACGCCCGACAGCGCAACCTGGTCGCGAAACGCGTGGTGGTTGAACAGGCCCTTCACGATGGCCTGGCAATCGTCGAAGGTGCCTTCGACCGCGAGCGCATGGATGTTGGAAGCACCGGTCGTGGTCATCATCCGCCGCTGCACCGGCGAGATGCGGCCGTTCGGGAACAGCACCACGAGATCGACATTCTCGAGATTGGCGAAGGCGTCGACCGCAGCGCCGCCGGTGTCGCCCGAAGTCGCAACCACGATGGTGGTGCGCTGGCCGCGCTTGGCCAGCACATGATCCATCAGCCGCGAGATGAGCTGCATCGCCACGTCCTTGAAGGCGAGCGTGGGGCCATGAAACAGCTCGAGCAAAAACTGCTGCGGGCCGATCTGGTCGAGCGGCACCACGGCGGGATGGCGGAAGGTGGCATAGGCTTCGTTGGCCATGCGGCCGAGCTCGGCATCGGAAATCTCGCCGCCGGCGAACGGCTTCACGATGTCGACAGCGACCTCCCAATAGGGCCGGCCGAAGAAGGCGCCGATTTCGTCTTTCGAGAGCTGCGGCCAGGTTTCGGGCACGTAGAGGCCGCCGTCCCGGGCAAGCCCGGTCAGCATCACATCGCAGAAGCCTAAAACGGGAGCTTCGCCCCTCGTCGAAATATACCGCGTCAAAGCATCCTCCAAAGGCTCAAACTCGACTTAAGCCTTTGATTTTCATTGGTGATCCGTCGTCGCCCAGGACGGACCGGCCGGTCACCATAATGGGTTTTGTGACGGGGGGAAACCGGGTGTGGCGTCCGAGCAGGCCTTCTTGAAGGAGAAATCGTAGTCCGACTGGCTTCACAGACTCGTCATTGCGAGCAGCGACAGCGACGAAGCAAGCCATATTTCCGCTTGCGGCGCGATGGATTGCTTCCGCCTTCGCCAAGGCTTCGGCGGACAGGTCGCTCCGCTCGCAATGACGAGGAGAACACGGCTACGCGTTCTCGCGGCGCGAAGTGCCCGAGTTTTGCATCTTACGAACGCCCCGAAAAACAGAGAGGGCGCAGGGAAGGCCGGGTGTTTTGCGCACCCATAGCCGCGCGTGCGGTGAGATAAGCACACGCGTTAGTCACTACAGGTCCGCCGAACATTCCGGCCTTCCCTGCGCAATGGTTTTAACGGCCTATCTTCGCGCTCTCCCCGGTGTACCGGGCTTTTTAGCCACCGTCGCTTCGCAGATTATCGCCTGCGAAACTTGATCCCAGCGTCGGGTGATCAGGACCACGCGCCTTGCCCGTCCGCGGCAACGACACTCGTCTGGTGAAGCTGCCCGCGTCCATCGCATCCCGCTGCCTACGTTCGTGACGATCGCGATACGCCCCTCTTGCGGCGGCGGGATGCGCGGACCATACACCTGAATTTATCTTCTGAAAAAGCGAAATATTTTCGGCAATGGTCTTGAACGCGCCGATCACATTGAGGCCGCGGGCAAAAATCGCGTTTTGACGCATCCGGTTTTGGCCGCCGGGAAAGGTACTCCCGACCGCGATGGTCTTCCTCACTCCGAACTGATTTGCCCGTCGGGCAAATCGGCGCAAGATGGCGATAGCTCGGCCCATAGCAAAACATTCCACGCGAGCGCCCGAGATCGCAGAAAGTCGGGGCTATTAAAGTTACGATTTAACCAATCGTTAAGGACGTATTTGCGGGCGAGCGGGCTGCGGCCTAAGCCTTCCCTTGGGTGCCAAACGGCTACCAACAGTAATGGTGCGTGCCATGAGTTTCAAAACGAATACCGCGTTGATCGCCTCTCTCAGCGCCGTTGCGCTGATGCTTGCCACTGGCGAAGCGTCCGCAAGGGCGACGGGCTCCCGCGGCGGAATGATCGCGCCGCATGCCATCGGCCACCGCCCGTTCGTGCATACATTCCGGCACCGCGGCGGCCCGTTCGGTCCCGTCGTCTGGCCGGGCGATGCCGGCACTGACGCAGCCTATGGCCAGGCGCCGGCGGAAGTCAGCCCGCCGGGTTCGAACGACGTGCATTACACCTACACCTACGACGTTCCCTGGGATTGGGCGCATCGGCTGCCGCCGCAGGTCGCGCCGTCTGACCGCGCCTATGTGCCGAGCTGTTCGGTGGAAGGCGTCACAGTGCCCGACAACAATGGCGAATCGCACACCGTGAATGTGACGAGCTGCCACTGAGCGGCGCTCGCAGTCGCAAGTAGCCCGCATGAGCGCTGCGACATGCGGGACACCCCGGATATCGCTTCGCTCATCCGGGCTACAACTCTTCACATCTCTTTCAATGAGGCGATCGCTTCCGCCGCGGTCACAATCCGCGCGAACTCGCCGTTGAGGTTGGACAGCGTCATCGTGTGAATGGCTTCGGCCGAATGCGCGTCGCCGTCCGGGCCGATGCGCTCAAACGTCCAGGTCGCATCGCGCACGAGCCGCGTGTCGAAGCCGAGATTGCCGGCCATCCGCGTCGTGGTCTCCACGCAATGATTGGTGGTGGCGCCGCAGATCACCACCGACTTGATGCCGGCAGCGCGCAGGCGGCTCTCCAGATCCGTGCCGATGAAGGCGCTGTTGACGCGCTTGACGATCACGGGCTCGCCACAGAGTTCACGCGCCTCATCCTTCACGGGAAAACCCGTGCCGCCGGGCCGGAACGACGAGTTCGGGCAGGTGCCTTCGTGGCGAATATGGAAGATCGGCGCGCGCTGCGTCCGAAACGCGTCGAGAAGATCGACGATCCGCGCCACCGCGTCCGGATTATTCCGCCGCTTGCCCGCGGCCTCCCATTCGTCAAAGGCGCGCTGCACGTCGACGACGATGAGGGCGGTCGTGGATTCTCGATTGGTCATTGCCTGCGTCCCGCAATTGCTCTGGCACTATGCCGCGACAATACGGGCTTCGAAACGGCTTTTTTGCCTCGTTTTGCGACGCTGCGAATTACGCTCGCTTACGCCACCACACGCCGAACGCGATCACGACCGCGAACGCCAGCGTGAACCAGGTGATGGCGTATTGCATGTGCTCGTCGCGCAGCTCCACCTGCAATGGACCCGGCTTGGGGATGCCGCTCGGCGGCACCGGCGATTCGAGATCGACGTAGAACGGCGCGACCTTGTTCCAGCCGAACGCCTCCGCCATCGCCATGTGATCGCGGGAAAACCATAGCCGCTTGGATTGCTCGACATTGGGCGTGAGGACGCCGGCCGTCTCGGGAAAACGGATGTAGCCGGTCATCTCGGCCGGTTGGCCTGTGATCAGCCGCGCCACCGCGCGATCCTGCACGTCGCGGTCCTGCATAGTGTTGGGCACGAAGCCGGCATTGATCGCGAGCGTCTCGCCCGACGGCAGCCGCGCCGGGATGAAAGCCCAGGTGCCGGGGCCGGAAATATCGGGGCGGATCGCCGAGCCGGCGCTATAGACCATCGCGTCCAGCCGCGTCTCATAGGTCGCGGTGAAGCTGACGCGCCTGAACTCGTCATGCGCGGGTGTGAGCTTGCTCCATTCCGCCTGCGCCGGCAGCGGCACGGGAGCTGCCGCCAGGCGCGTATCGAGGGCTGCGATCAGCTCGTGCTTCTCGACGCGGCGCTGCAATTGCCAGACGCCGAGGCCCACGAACAGCGCGACCATGACCAGCGTGAAGATGCCGAAGCCGAGGCTTCGTCTGGGCGCCGCCTCGCTCATTTCGGCGAGCGCTCAACCAAGCGGCCTTCGGCAGCCTTGTGATGGAATTGCAGCGCGATCAAGAGCGACTTGATCGCGCGCAGCGGCCATAGCGTGACCGCAAGCGTCAGCGGCAGCCAGAGCACGGCATGCACCCAGAATGGCGGCTGGTACTTGACCTCGGTGATCAGCGCCGCCGTGACCACGATCGCGCCCGCGATCATGATGACGAACACGGCCGGGCCGTCGCCGGCATCGATGAAGGCATAATCGAGCCCGCAGGCCTCGCAGGACGGCCGCAGCGTGAGGAAGCCGGCGTAAAGCTTGCCCTTGCCGCAGCGCGGGCATTTGCACGCCAGCCCGCGCAGCGCGCTTTCCGTCACTGTCGGTAGCGTCCGATCTGACGTCTCATCTGACATGGCGCCTCTTTACGCCTGCCTTGGTGCGAGAGGAAGGCCGCCCCAACAGAAAGGGCGGCCCGAGGGCCGCCCTTTGCATTTCAGGTATTCTGCAAGATGTTCTGAAGGCCTATTCGCCGGCGACGCCGATGCGGCCGCCGCCGGTGCCCCAGACGTAGATGCAGATGAACAGGAACAGCCACACCACGTCGACGAAATGCCAGTACCAGGCGGCGAATTCGAAGCCGAGGTGCTGGGTCGGGGTGAAATGGCCGCGATAGACGCGGATCAGGCAGACGATCAGGAAGATGGTGCCGACCAGCACGTGGAAGCCGTGGAAGCCGGTCGCCATGAAGAAGGTCGCGCCGTAGACATTGCCCGAGAAGCCGAAGGCGGCGTGGGCGTATTCATAGGCCTGCACGCAGGTGAAGCTGGCGCCGAGCAGCACGGTCAGGATCAGGCCGTATTTCAGGCCCTTGCGATCACCTTCCAGCAGCGCGTGGTGCGCCCAGGTCACGGTCGTGCCCGAGGTGAGCAGGATCAGCGTGTTGAGCAGCGGCAGATGCCAGGGATCGAATGCCTCGATACCCTTCGGCGGCCAGGTGCCGGGCACCGCGCAGGCGCCCATCGCCGTGCCGGGGCCGCAGCCGAACACGGCGTCGCGGGTGGCGTGCACGGCATCTGCCGGGAACAGCGAGGAGTTGAAGAAGGCCCAGAACCAGGCGACGAAGAACATCACCTCGGAGGCGATGAACAGGATCATGCCGTAGCGGTGGCTGATCTGCACCACGCGGGTGTGGTCGCCCTTGTGCTCGGCCTCGTTGATGACGTCACCCCACCAGCCGGCCATGGTGTAGAGCACGCCGATGGTGCCGATGCCGAACACGATCGGCGCGGCGGAGGTCATGTGGTGCATCCAGGTGATGGCGCCGACGGCCATGATGAAGGCCGAGATCGAGCCGACGATCGGCCACGGGCTCGGATCGACCAGATGGTAGTCGTGATGCTTGGCGTGCGCCTCAGCCATAGTCGCTCTCTCCTTCGAGGGTGCCGCTCCAGCCAGCGCCCATTCGTCCCAAATCATAGTCGGATTTCGCAAGCGAAATCCAACATGCGTCAAAGATTGTCCTTGCGCTTGTCGCCCTCGTCCGCGGCCACCGGCTTGGTGGCCTGCTCGCGGACGGGATAGAAAGTGTAGGACAGGGTAATCGTGTTCAGCGAGTCGTTCTCGTGATCAGCCGCGATCGACGGATCGACATAGAAGACAACCGCCATTTCGCGCTTCTCGCCCGGCTTCATGGTCTGCTCGGTGAAGCAGAAGCAGTTGATCTTCTCGAAATAGGAGCCGACCGTGAGCGGGGCGACGTTATAGGCCGCCTGCCCCGCGGTCTCGCGCGCGGACTGGTTGGTCACGGTGTAATAGACCGTCGTGACCTCGCCGATATGGACCTGGATCTCGGTCTGCTCCGGCTCGAACTTCCAGGGCAACCCGCCCGCGACATTGGAATCGAAGCGGATCGCAAGCGTCCGGGCCAGCGGCTTGCCGAGCGGTATCGAGGTCGCGACCTGGGTCGTGCCGTTGAACCCGGTGGCGCGGCAGAACCAGTTGTAGAAGGGCACGGCGGCATAGGCGGCGCCGACCATCGCCACCACCACGAAGCCGCAGATGGCCGCCACCATCGCATCGCGGGTCAGCCGCGGCGGGCGCTTCAAGGGCTGCGCCGGCTTGGTGGGCTTGCTGGTGTTCTGGTTTTCCATGTCGCTCACAATGGCCGGTTCAGGACCGCCGGTCCCTTGACGATGGTGACCGCGAAGAACAGCAGCACGAGAACGCCGAGCGCGAGCGCAATGGCGATCGAGCGCTGGCGGCGGCTCTTGAGCTGCGCCTCGGTGAGGACGATTCCTTCCTGTTCTTTCTTGTCGTCCATTGCTGTCCCATGCGCCCCCTACCCGACCAAAGGCACAATGGCGCGCACGACGACCTCGGCGAGGAGCGTCGCAAACAGCCCGAACAGATAAAGGATGGAGAAAGCAAACAGTTTGCGCGTGGCGCGCAGCGAGGCGCTGCGTTCACGGCTGATGAACACGTTGACGGCGAGCACCAGCATGCCGGCTCCGAGCACCAGCGAGGTCACGCCGTAAACGAGATCGAAATAGCCGAGCGGCCAGGGGCTCGCGGCGATCGCGACCAGGACGATGGTGTAGAGCAGGATCTGCAGCCGCGTTGCATCGGCGCCGGCGACCACCGGCAGCATCGGAATGCCAGCGCGGGCGTAATCATCGGAGCGGAACAGCGCCAGCGCCCAGAAATGCGGCGGGGTCCAGAAGAAGATGATGAGGAAGAGAAGCAGCGGCTCGACCGAGATCGAGCCGGTGGCCGCGACCCAGGCCACGACCGGCGGCAGCGAGCCGGCGGCGCCGCCGATCACGATGTTCTGCGCGGTGCGGCGCTTCAGCCCCATCGTGTAGATCACGACATAGAAGAAGATGGTGAAGGCGAGCAGCGCTCCCGCATACCAGTTGACGAGGATGCCGAGCGTCAGCACCGAGAAGAACGCCAGCGTCATGCCGAACGTCATCGCTTCCGCACGGGTGATCCTGCCGCGCGGGATCGGCCGGTTGGCGGTGCGCGACATCAGGGCGTCGATGTCGCCCTCGAGCGCCATGTTCAGCGCGCCGGACGCACCGGCGCCGACGGAAATGCAGAGCAGCGAGGTGAAGGCCAGCACGGGATGAAAGTGCCCGGGTGCGATCGCGAGCCCCACCAGCGCGGTGAAGATCACGAGCGACATCACCCGCGGCTTGAGCAGCGCGATGTAATCGCCGACCTCGGCCTCGGAGATCCGGACGGGCGCGAGCTCGATGGTGGTGTGGTCGACGACGGACAAGACGCTTCTTTTCCCTCAAAACGGCGCGGCGCCCGAGACAGGCGCCGCGGCTTGTTGATTACTGCACCCGCGGCAGCGTTTCGAACTGGTGGAACGGCGGCGGCGAGGACAGCGTCCATTCCAGCGTCGTGGCGCCTGCGCCCCACGGATTGTCCGCGGCCCGCTCCTTGCGCAGGAAGAACGCGTCGAACAGGCCGTAGAAGAAGATCAGGAGGCCGAATCCGGAGATATAGGAGCCGATCGAGGAGATGTAGTTCCAGCCGGCGAAGGCGTCCGGATAATCGACCACACGGCGTGGCATGCCGGAGAGGCCAAGGAAGTGCTGCGGGAAGAACACCAGGTTGACACCGATGAAGGTGAACCAGAAGTGCAGCTTGCCGATCGTCTCCGAGTACATGTAGCCCGTTATCTTCGGGAACCAGTAGTACCAGCCGGCGAAGATCGCGAACACCGCGCCCAGCGATAGCACATAGTGGAAGTGCGCGATCACGTAATAGGTATCGTGCAGCACGCGGTCGACGCCGGCATTGGCGAGCACGACGCCGGTGACGCCACCGACCGTGAACAGGAAGATAAAGCCGATCGCCCAAATCATTGGCGTCTTGAACTCGATCGAGCCGCCCCACATCGTGGCGATCCAGGAGAAGATCTTCACGCCGGTCGGCACCGCGATCACCATGGTGGCGGCGACGAAATAGGCCTGCGTCGCCGAAGACATGCCAACCGTATACATGTGGTGCGCCCATACCACGAAGCCGATGCCGCCAATCGCGACCATGGCGTAGGCCATGCCGAGATAGCCGAACACGGGCTTGCGCGAGAAGGTCGAGATGATCTGGCTGATCATGCCGAAGCCGGGCAGAATCAGGATGTAGACCTCAGGGTGGCCAAAGAACCAGAACAGATGCTGGAACAGCAGGGGATCGCCGCCCTGGTCGGGCGCGAAGAAGGTCGTGCCGAAATTGCGGTCGGTGAGCAGCATGGTGATCGCACCTGCGAGCACCGGCAGCGACAACAGCAGCAGGAACACCGTCACCAGGATCGACCACACGAACAGTGGCATCTTGTGCAGGGTCATGCCCGGGGCGCGCATGTTGAAGATGGTGGTGATGAAGTTGATGGCGCCGAGGATCGACGACGCACCGGCCAAGTGGATCGAAAGGATCGCGAAGTCGACGGCCGGTCCCGGATGGCCCGAACTCGACAGCGGCGCGTATATGGTCCAGCCGGTGCCGACGCCATTGGCGCCCGGCTCACCCTCGACAAAGGTGGAGATAAGAAGCAGGGCGAAAGAGGCCGGCAACAGCCAGAACGAAATATTGTTCATGCGCGGGAATGCCATGTCCGGCGCGCCGATCATGAGAGGCACGAGCCAGTTGCCGAAACCACCGATCATCGCCGGCATCACCATGAAGAAGATCATGATCAGGCCGTGCGAGGTCGCGAATACATTATAAGTGTGGGTGTTGTGGAAGATCTGGACACCCGGATACATCAGCTCGGCGCGGATCGCGATCGACATTGCCGCACCGATGGTGCCCGCGATGATCGCGAACACCAGGTACATCGTGCCGATGTCCTTGTGGTTCGTCGAGTAGACGTAGCGCTTCCAGCCGGTCGGGTGGGCGTGCGCGTGTTCATCATGGGCGTGGTCGTCGTGCGTGGTAGCGTTGGTTGCCATGTTCAAATCCTGCCTTGCAGTCCCTTGGCTCGAAACCTCGCCGGTCCCGTCGCCCTTGTCCCAAATGCGCGGCTAGTGCGCCGCGCTGTCCGCCGAAGCGTAGTTCTGGTCCCCCGCGGACGAGAATTGCTTCTTCGCGTCCGTCAGCCACTTGGCATACTCTTCATCGGTGACCACCTTCACCGCGATCGGCATGAAGGCATGGTCCTTGCCGCAGAGCTGGGAGCACTGGCCGTAATACATGCCGGTCTTCTCGGCCTTGAACCAGGTCTCGTTGAGGCGGCCCGGGATGGCGTCGATCTTGATGCCGAAGGCCGGCACCGAGAAGGAGTGGATCACGTCCGCACCAGTGGTCTCGACCCGGATGATCTTGTTCACGGGCACTACCATGTTGTTATCGACGGCCAGGAGCCTCGGCTCGGTGCATTTGGCGCGCTCTTCGTCGCAGGCCAGCAGCGAGTCGAATTCGATCTTCGCGTCGGGATAGGTGTAGGTCCAGTACCACTGCTTGCCAGTGGCCTTGATGGTGAGGTCCGCCTTCGGCACGTCCAGCTCCTGGAACAGGAGGCGGAACGAGGGCACCGCGATCGAGACCAGGATCAGCACCGGGATCAAGGTCCAGGCCACCTCGATCAGGGTGTTGTGGGTGGTCCGCGACGGCGTCGGGTTGGCGCGGGCGTTGAACTTGACCATCACGGTGATCAACAGGCCCAGCACGAACAGCGTGATCACCGTGATGATGACCAGCAGCACGTTATGGAACCAGTGGATGTTGTCCATCACCTCCGAGCCGGATTGCTGCAGCTTCCATTCCCATTCCGCAGGTTGGCCCAATTCGGCGAATGCCGCAGTGCTCGTCACCAGCGCCACGCCGGCCGCAGCCATACCCAGCAACCGCCGGCCCATCCGGCCCATCGACATCTTCATGCCGTTCGCGCTCCCTTAAATCATCCCCAAAGCACCCCACCGGACGGCGGACGTGCAGCCGATCCGCCCCCTGCCAAACCGCCTGAAGGGCTGCCATGCTGCTGCCCGGGCCAGATCGTGAGAACGTCGAAATCCAGCCTCTCAAACCATAATTCTTGGGCTCTCGCAATGCAGTAGTGGGGATCAAAGCAAGAGCGTCACAGCCTGTTCACGGAAGCACTGCGATATCTGGGTTTCCCCATGAAATCAGGCTAAAGCACGCGTCGAGGCGCGTTCCGCCGCTTGACAGCCGTTTTGCGAGATGTAGCTGAAGGTGAAAGGCGTCAGCGCGGACTGATTCGCAACTGGCCGATAGGCGCAAGCTGACGGGCGCCAAGGCCTCCTTGAGCCGCTCCTTGGCGCGGGAATTGCTCCGAATTGATGAAATCCGTGCCTTCAAGGCGCCGTCATTACCGTTTCAGTCGCGTGCGCTAGATACAACAGCTTGAATTTCAGGGAATGACCCGGATGGGGCCGAAAACTTACCCGATCTCCCGAGCGCGCCGCTTAGGCCTTATGGCGGCAGGCTTGCTTTCGGCCGTGCTGCTTGGCTGGCATGCGCCGGCGCATGCGCAAGGCGCCGTGCGCTCGGTGCATGGCGACTGGCAGATCCGCTGCGACACCCCGCCGGGCGCGCAGGCCGAGCAATGCGCCCTGATCCAGAGCGTGGTGGCCGAGGACCGCTCCAATGCCGGTCTCACGGTCATCGTGCTCAAGACCGCCGACCAGAAGAGCCGTCTGATGCGCGTGGTCGCTCCGCTCGGCGTGCTGCTCCCCTCCGGCCTCGGTCTGAAGCTCGACAACCAGGACGTCGGCCGCGCCGGCTTCGTCCGCTGCCTCCCCAACGGCTGCGTCGCCGAGGTGATCATGGACGACAAGCTGCTGGGCCAGCTGAAGTCGGCGAAGACGGCGACATTCATTATCTTCGAGACGCCGGAAGAGGGAATCGGGTTTCCGCTCAGTTTGAACGGGCTCGCGGAGGGGTTTGACAAGTTGCCGTGAGGGGCGCTTCAGCCTGAAACGCGACCGACGTAATAATCCAGCAACCGCTTCGCAGCATCGGACGTCCAGTCCGCTTCTCCGGCAATATATCCGGCGATCCGCCCGGCCGGATCGATCACGTAGGAAATCGGCATCCCGTAACGACCAAACGGAATAGCTGGATTGTCATCATCGCCGGCACGCACGATGCGCCCCTCGGGATCGAGGTAGACGTCGAGGTGTCGCACATTGAGGCTTCGCACGAACGGCGCAACGGTCGCGCGGCCGCCGCGGTCCATGGAAATCGCAATCACCTGCAAATCCTTAGCCCCCGCGCTCGCCTGCAACTGGTCGAGCAGCGGCAATTCGGTCCGGCATGCCGGACACCAGGTCGCCCAGAAATTGACGAGCACGACCTTTCCCAGGAAAGAGGCGAAGGTCGTGACCGCGCCGTCCAGCCGCGTGATCGGAATCGGCGGCACCATCCTTGCGGGTTCAAGGATCGTGAATTGATGCCGGCTGTTTCCGAATGGAGGCGGCGCGTCGGAAACCGCGAGCGCTGGACAAGGCAGTACCGCGCTCGCGATGACAGCCGACATTCCGGCGAGTACGGCGCGGCGCCCGAGGTGGCTTGCACCAGCCGCTGGTTCTTCTTGCCTCATGATCGGATATCCCGCGCCCGAAATCGCATCATGGCCGCAGGTAGGTCCAGCCCGCTTCCTGCAATTCGACGAGACGGACGACGCCAAACGGCACGACTTCCGCGCCATCGACCAGAGCAAGCGGGTGCCCCTCCTTCTGCTCCATGATCATCTTGGTGTTGCCGCACACGCTGAATCGGACGTCGGGATGGTTGGCGTGGAGGAATTGCAGCAGATCCTTCACCGGCGACGTATCGCTTCTGAACATGTGAACGCCGGGGCCGTAGGCCACGATCTCGATCGCGACGGGCTCTTTCTTGTCGCTGTAATTCTTCATCGCGTTGAGCGAGTTGGTGATCGCATGTTTCATCGCGACCGGATCGTCCGAGTTCACCTGAAAAACGATGCGGTGCGTTCTCGCATACTGGACGATGCGGTCACTTGGGGCACTCGCCGCACATGTCTCGATTGCAGCGAGTGTCACCAAGAACGGCACCGCAAATGCGAGGCCGAACAGGGACGTAACAACCCATCTGCGGCGATACCAGACGGTGCGGTCCATCGCAGACACCCGGATTCCCGCTTATCGCGATGGCCCACGCAAAGCATCTTCGGCCAGATTGAGAACTGCCGCTATCTGCTCGCGCTTGGCTATGGCGACGACGGCGCTCAAGGCGAGCAGCACCAGCGCCGGCACCGCCGAGCCGCCGATCACCAGGAGATGCATGATGGTCGCGCCGATCATGATGCAGATCAGAAGCAACGCGCCGAACGCCGCAAGCGAGGGCAACAGAATCAGGAGAGCCCCGAGCACCTCCAGCGATCCCGTGAAATAGCGGAACCACTGTCCAAGCCCCATGTGCCCAAACTCCTCGACCATCAACGGCACGCCGTAAAGCTTGGCGCCGCCGGCACCTAGAAAGACAAAGGCGAGCAATCCCCTGACGATCCAGAGACTGACGGATTTCCAGCGCGGCTGCACCGAAGCTGCAACAATCGTTGACATGGATGGCTCCCGATAGGTTCGAACGATCCGCACTGGCCGCGCCACGCGGGCTTTCGACAGCCAAAATTCGGGAGTAAGATGAAAAATACAAGTAGGATGGTTTTTGTGAGGTAGTATGAAAAAGAAGACTATTGAGGAGAGCGAGGACCTGTCCGCGCGGGAGCCGTGCAAGGGCGGCCTGACCCAATTTCATCGCGCGCTGCGCGTCCTGGCCGGAAAATGGAAAAGCGAAATTCTCTGGCAGCTGGTCCAGCGCAAACACCGGTTCGGCGAATTGCGTCAATCGATTCCCGGCGTCACGCAGCACATGCTGACGACGCAACTGCGCGACCTCGAGGCCGAAGGATTGGTGAAGCGAACGGTCTACCCGGAGGTCCCGCCGCGCGTGGAATATGAGATCACGCCATCGGCCAAAGCACTCAGACCGGTATTCGACGAACTGTTCCGCTGGTCGCAAGAGCACGGCTTTCCGACCGGGCCTCAGCCGAAGACGACTCCGGCAAAAGAAAAGGGCAAATCCAAACCGCACGGTAGTGGTTCGTAAACTCGATCATGCTGGCGCCGTTCACGTGCGCTATGTCTCCCTCGGCCGCCCCTCCTCGAACAACAGCCCCATCAGCACCAGGTTCTCATACCGGCCATCGATCTTCAGCGCGTTGCGCTTGATCCCTTCGGTCTCGAAGCCGAATTTCTTGTAGAGCGCGATCGCGTTTCTGTTGTTCTCGCGCACCGTCAGCTCGACCCGCGAAAGTCCGTATGCGCGTGCGGCTTCCAGCGTTCGTGCGATCAACCGCCGTCCGACGCCTTGGCCGCGAAGCGGCGGCAAGAGTGCCACACCGAGCACGCCCGTGTGCGCATAGATCGGCCAGGTCTTCGGCAGCACGTCGCACCAGCCGACCACCTCGCCCACCGACAGCGCCACGAATTGCGGATAGCCGCGGCTGATGATGTTCTGGACGAAGCCGCGAAATTCTTCGATCGGCGGCGCCTCCAATAGTGCCAGATACTGCCGCTCCCGCACGACAAGGTCGAGGGCGCGATGGAAACTATCGATATGGGCGGGAGAGATAGGGACGATTTCGATCATTTCAGCTTTGTAATGTGCGCTATCCTGCCCCTCGCGGAGCGCTCCTAAAAGAACTATGTTCTGTTTCGACCCCCGACAATGGACCAACCGATGAACCCCACGACCTCGTTACTCGACCGCGCCAATCTCGACCGCGACGCCGTTCGCCATGAGGTCGCGCGCGGGCTTTCCGGCGCCGATGACGGCGAGCTGTTTCTTGAATACAGCCAGACCGAAGCCCTGATGTTCGATAATGGGCGGCTGAAACAGGCGACGTACGACACCTCGCAGGGTTTTGGGCTTCGCGCCGTCAAGGACGACGCGGTCGGCTATGCGCATTCCTCCGACGTCTCGCTGCCGGCCCTGATCCGCGCGGCGGATGCGGTTTCGGCCGTGCGCGGCGGCTATGCCGGCACCTTCGCAGCCCCACCGACACACACGAATGTGAAGCTTTACAGCGACGACAATCCGCTGGATGCGCCGGGCTTCGAGGCGAAAGTAAAACTGCTCGGCGAAATTGATGCTTATTTGCGCGACAAGGATCCGCGCGTCCGCCAGGTGACGGTCAGTCTCGGCGCCACCTGGCAGGTGGTCGAGATCGTCCGCCCCGACGGCGAGAGCTATCGCGACATCCGCCCCTTGGTGCGCGTCAATGTTTCCGTGGTTGCCGGGCAAGGCGACCGGCAGGAGAGCGGCTCGAAGGGCTATGGCGGCCGCGAGGGCTATGCGCGCTTCATCGAGACCAAATCCTGGCGCGATGCCGCCGACGGCGCGCTGCGTGAGGCGCTGGTCAATCTGGAATCTGTTCCCGCCCCCGCCGGCGAAATGGACGTGGTGCTGGGCGCCGGCTGGCCCGGCGTGATGCTGCATGAAGCAGTCGGCCATGGACTGGAAGGCGACTTCAACCGCAAGCAGACGTCGGCCTTTGCCGGATTGATGGGCAAGCAGGTCGCCGCCAAGGGCGTCACCGTGGTCGACGACGGCACCATGGCCTCAAGGCGAGGCTCGCTCTCGATCGACGACGAGGGCACGCCGACCAACCGCACGGTGCTGATCGAGGACGGAATTCTCGTCGGCTACATGCAGGACCGGCAGAACGCCCGGCTGATGAACATGAAGCCGACCGGCAACGGCCGCCGCCAGGGCTATGCCCATGTGCCGATGCCGCGCATGACCAACACCTATATGCTGGAGGGGCAGCGCGACCCCGCCGAAATCCTCAGCTCCGTGAAAAACGGCGTCTATGCCGCCAATTTCGGCGGCGGCCAGGTCGACATCACCTCCGGTAAATACGTTTTCCAGTGCACCGAGGCGTATAAAATCGAGAACGGCAAGCTCGGCGCGCCGCTGAAGGGCGCCATGCTTATTGGCAACGGGCCGACCGATCTCCATCGAATAACCATGATCGGCAATGATCTCTCGCTCGACACAGGAATCGGCACCTGCGGCAAGAACGGCCAGGGCGTGCCAGTCGGCGTCGGGCAGCCGACGCTCCTGATGGAACGGATTACTGTTGGGGGAACCGGCCGATGAGCAGCGAGCATTTGACGACCCGCAGCAGCAGGGTCAGCGGTTGGCTGGCCCAGGGGATGCAGCTCGCGGGCATCGTGCTCGCGGTCTTCATCGCCAAGGGCGCGATTGCGGAGCCATTTTATGTGCCGTCGGGCTCGATGGAGCCGACGCTGTTGATTGGCGACGCCCTGCTCGCTTCAAAGTACCCCTATGGCTATGGCACCGCCTCGCTGCCGATGCCGATCAACCTGCCGGAAACCGGCCGGGTGTTCGAGGGAACCCCGAAACGCGGCGACGTGGTCGTGTTCCGCTGGCCGGGCGACACCTCGCAGGCCTGGGTCAAGCGCGTCGTCGGGCTCCCCGGCGACCGCATCCAGATGCGCCAGGGCCAGCTCTTCATCAATGATCGTCCGGCCGAGCTGAAGCCGGACGGCATGGGCGAGGCCGAGGACGACAACGGCGGTGTCGAGCGCGCCTACCGTTATGTCGAGACGCTGCCGAACGGCGTGTCGCATTCGATCTTAAAGATGCGCGACAACGGCCGGCTCGACAACACGCCGGAAGTCACGGTGCCACCCGGCAAGCTGTTCGTGCTCGGCGATAACCGCGACAATTCCGCCGACAGCCGTGTGCCGGTGCGCGAAGGCGGCGTCGGCCTGCTCCCGATCGACAATCTGGTCGGCCGCGCAGACGCCGTGGTCGGCTCCTGGGATCTCGGCATGCGCAGCCAGCCGGTCTGGACCTGGCTCTCCGGCTTCCGCATGGCGCGGTTTTTCACCGCGGTGCATTGATTGCGTAGGGTGGGCAAAGGCGCGAAAGCGCCGTGCCCACCGCGTTCGCCCCCAAACTCGCCGTCGTCCTGGCGAAAGCCAGGACGACGGGTGAATTCTATCGCACCACGCCCGATGTAAATCCCGCCTTCCTGCGTGGGGGCTTGATTTCCTTTTTCAGGAAGCAATGCGCTTCCTTGCCGACATAGCCTGCCCTCGCGAAGGTCCAGGCGCGGCATTTGTTGTCGGCGGTGCAGGCGGCCCGGCATTCCTCGTCGCCCTCGCCACCCTTGACCTCAAAGCTCTTGTAGTCGCCACCCGGACGATCGATGGAAGTCTCCAGCGCGCCGGTGCGCGGCTCGACCACGCCGGCGCCGCGTACGCCGGAGACACAGCAGGTGTCCTGTACACGGGCCGGCACGCTGCTCTTGAGCCAGCACATCGCGCCGATCGCGGGATCGGTCGGATAGTTGAAGCTCCAGGCATGGCAGCGCTTGTCGCGCTCGCAGAGCAGCGCGCAATCGACGGGATCGCCCGAGGTGATCGCCGAAGACAGATAGTCGCCGCCGGGCCGGTCGAAATTGCTCTGGGCCGCAGCCGGGCGCACGGCCGAGGCGGCCGCCAAGATCAGCGCCATCAAACACGCCCGAAGCAGGCGGCCGATCCCCATGCGTGAATGCTTTCAATGAGGAAGTACAGGATGGCCGCCATTTGATCGCCATGAACCTGTACGGCTGATGAACGGATCAAAAAAGCATCAGCGGCAAAATGACTTAAAAGGCGACGGAAAATGCGCTTTGGCTCTCAAAACGCATATTCGTCATAGGCGGGATCGACCGAGCCGCGCCAGGGACCATTAAATTTCTCTAACAGTTCCTCCGCGGGCGTCCTGCCGCAATCGAGGATGCGATCGAGCGGCTCCAGATGCCTCGTCTCGTCGCGGCCCATGTGATCGACATGGTTGCGGCGGCGCAGGCCCGCATGGGCCAGCGCCATACATTCCTTGGCGATCTCGAACAAATAGCGATCGCGGATACGGGCCTTGAAGCCGAGCTTCGGCACGTCGTCGCGCAGTGCCTGCCGCTCATGGGCGTGCCAGTGCTTGACGATGTCCCAGGCGGCATCGAGGCTCTGATCGTCATAGAGCAGGCCGACCCAGAATGCCGGCAGCGCCGGCAGCCGGCCCCAGGGCCCGCCGTCAGAGCCGCGCATTTCGAGGTACCGCTTGAGCCGCACTTCCGGGAAGATCGTCGAGAGGTGATTGGCCCAGTCCGACAATGTCGGGCGCTCGCCGGGCAGCTTGTCGTTCTTGCCCTCGAAGAAGGCGCGGAAGGAGGAGCCCGAGACGTCGATGTATTCGTCGCCGCGCTTGACGAAGTACATGGGAACGTCGAGCGCATAATCGACATAGCGCTCGAAGCCCATGCCGTTCTCGAAGGCGAAAGGCAGCATGCCCGAGCGCGCATTGTCGGTATCGCGCCAGATTTCGGAGCGGAAGGACTGGAAACCGTTCGGCTTGCCTTCGGTGAACGGCGAATTGGCGAACAGCGCGGTCCCGACCGGCTGCAGCGCCAGCGACACCCGCAGCTTCTTGACCATGTCGGCTTCGGAGGAGAAGTCGAGATTGGTCTGCACCGTGCAGGTCCGGTACATCATGTCGAGGCCGTATTGGCCGACCTTCGGCATGTAATTGGTCATGATCTTGTAGCGGCCCTTGGGCATCACCGGAACCTGCGCCCGCGACCAGGACGGCGTCATGCCGAGCCCGAGGAAGCCGATGCCGAGAGGGGTTGCGATCTCGCGCACCTGGGCGAGATGGGCCATCAGCTCGGCCTGGGTCTGGTGCACGGTCTCGACCGGCGCGCCCGACAATTCGAACTGGCCGCCCGGCTCCAGCGAGATCGCGCCGCCGCCGGTGACGTCATAGAGCCCGATGATGTTGCCCTTCTCCATGATCGGCTCCCAGCCGAGCAGGAGCTGCATGCCCTCGAGCAGCGCGCCGATGCCCTTTGCGCCTTCATACGGCACCGGATGGTGGCCCTCGAGCGTGAACGGGGTCTTCTCGTGCTCGGTGCCGATCCGGAACTCGGAAGGCGGCTTCACGCCGGCTGCGATCCACGCCACGAGTTCGTCGCGCGATTGCAGCGGCGTCATATCGATCTGGTCACGCGCCATGCAAAATCTTTTTAATCAGAGGCGCGCGAGGGACGCGCGCGGGGTGAGCTGAGATATCCGCGGCAACCGAACAGGCTGCGCGTGGACGCGAAAAGGAAAGAAAGGGTTCATCGGGCGGAAGCGCCCTCGCCGATCGCCGGCGACTGCGCCTCGCTGCACGAGCAACCCAGACGGTCGAGCAGACCGCAGAGCTTGGTGGCGTCCGCATCGGACAATTTCGAGCCGACATGCTTTTCGATCGCGGCCGAATAAGCACCCCACATCTTCTTCTGCAACTCGCGGCCGGCCTCGGTGATCTCGACGAACTGGCCGCGCTTGTCGATCTTGCATTCGCGCCGGACCGCGAGCCCCTCGTCGACCAGGCGCTCGATCAGCCGCGAGGTGGAATATTGCGGCAGCAGCATCTGCCGCTCCAGCTCCACCGGGCGCAATTCGCCGGCCGGCGCGCGCGACAATTCGAGCAGCGCGTCATACCACGCGAGCGGCGGAAAGCCCGCCTTCTTCAATTCCTGCTCGACGGCGTCCAGCACCTTCGTCTGGACCCGCATCAGGCGAATCCAGGCGGCGGTCGCTTCCAGCGACGGTTTGCGCTTCATGATATGATCCGGCCCATATCTTTCACAGGCAAGTGTACTCTCTTACAAGCAAGTGTACCCTACTGAATGCATCTGCATCAATCTTGACTATTACATGCATATGCATTTAGTCATCCCGCCGCAGAAACCCAAGCCTTGCTTCCAAAACCAAGCCTTACTTCAACAACCAAGCCTTACTTCAAGAACCAAACGCCGAACTGACGAGGAGGAAATTCGATATGAAGCTCTATTATAGCCCCGGCGCCTGCTCACTCTCCCCCCACATCGCGCTCCTGGAGGCCGGTCTGCCCTATGACCTGGTCAAGGTCGACCTGCGCGCCAAGAAGCTTGAAAATGGCGACGACTTTTGGGCCGTCAACCCGAAGGGCCAGGTGCCGGCGCTGGCACTGGAGTCGGGCGAGCTCGTCACCGAGGGCCCGATCATCATCCAGATGATTGCCGACAGGGTTTCGGCCAAGAACCTGGCGCCGGCCCGCGATTCCGCCGAGCGCTACAAGCTGCTCGAATGGCTGAACTACATCACCACCGAGCTGCACAAGAATCTCGGCCCGATGTTCTCGCCGGTGCTGAAAGACGACGCCAAGGCCTTCTTCAAGGACCGCGCGATGGGCAAGTTCAAATATATCGAGACCCAGCTCGCGGGGCGCGACTATCTGATGGGCAAGCAGTTCACGGTGGCGGACGGCTATCTCTTCACCATGCTGATGTGGGCCACCGAGCGCCTCGGCTTCGACCTCTCGGACATGCCGAACCTGACGGCCTACAAGGCCCGCGTCGCCGCGCGCCCGAAGGTGCAGGAAGCGCTGGCGAAGGAAGGGCTGCTGAAGGCGGCGTGAGTTTTCGCAAGCTCCGAACAAAACGAAGGCCGGACATCGATCCGGCCTTTTTTTGTTCTTGCGATGGCAGGGACGAACGTCGTGTTACGCCGATTTTAACCAACAAAGGTCTTCGCCGAGCGGCGCGGGCAAGCTTAATGCGCGTTTAATAGATTCACGCCAGTGTTTACGAACCAGCGCACCATCATCATCACGCAGCAAGAACTGCGGGCGTAGTTCAACCTCCAAGGAGGGGTTGTATGAGAACGCTTATTATTGGTGCATTAGCCGCAACCCTGGTCGGCTGCAGCTGTTACGTACCTACGCAATCCGGCTTTGAAACCTGCACCGGCGGATACGCCTGTTACGACAGCAATGGTGCTCCCCGTCGTCTCAGTCAGGCGACCGAGCCAGAACCTTCATCGGTCGACAAGAGCGCCACAGTACCCAGGGAAAAGACTGCGCTTGCAGCGCGGACGGCGAAGCCGTCGTCTGCTCACGCAGACAAGACGACCCGTCACGCCGGTCAAGCCACAAAATCCGCGGCCGTCGCCGATGCGAAGGTCGAACCTGCGCCAGCTACGGCGGTCGCGCCGCGCCCGGATGAAATCGATCCCGTCGTCGACAAGGCCAAGATCGCCGTAACGGTCAAGCTGGAGAACCCGCCATCCGCCGCTTTCAGCGAGATGAACCGGTCCATGCGAAAAAATACGTTGGGGCAATCCGTCGATACCATTTGCGGACACGTCAAAGGCAAGAAGGCGTCGGGCGAAGACATCGGCGACAGACCGTTTCTCTATCTCGTGAAGGATGATGAAGCCTATGTCGCCGATGGCACCCCGACTTCACCGGCGTCGACCGCGTATCGCAACATTTGCAACTAGCGACAGTTTTGGAAGTGCGTGACTTGAAGACTTGTAAATTTCTCTGGATGCGGGAACATAATGGACGATCCAGCCATTACTGCCGATCCTCCCAGCGGATCGCAAAGATTGCCGGTGATCGTGATCGTCAATGATCAGGTTCTGCCGCGAAGCTGCATTGTCAATATCCTGAAACGAGAGCTCGCCGGGTTCGAAATCGCCGAGATGGCCACAACGGGCGATCTCAACCACCTTTCGGGAAGAGACGTGCGGCTGATTGCGTTCAACTTGGGGGACGCGGAGATTGCCGATCCCTCGGTGGAGGATCGCCTCTCGCTGATCGAGGAGCTTTGTCCCAACGCGCATGTGGCGCTGTTGTCGAATCGCGACGACGAGGCAACCGCGACTGCCGTCATGCAACGCGGTATCCGTGGCTTTCTTCCGAGCTCGATACCGGTCGAGGTCGCGGTTGCGGGATTGCGCCTTGTCCTGGCCGGCGGCGTCTACCGGCCGCTGCCGATCGTCAGGCAGAATGGTACGACGAGCCTAGGGTCGATACCGACATGCGCAGATACCACGGACCTATCAGCGGTCCGCGCGTGCAGCGGCTTTGCGAAACTTGTGCCGGAGCGAATGTTGACCGACCTGACGCCGCGCGAGCAACACGTGTTGGCGGCATTGAAGCTCGGCCTTCCGAACAAGCTGATTGCCGTCCGGCTCAACCTCTCGGAAAACACCGTCAAGATGCACATCCAGCACATCATGCGGAAATGCCGTGCACGCAACCGCACCGAGGCGGTGCTGCGCTGGAGCGGCCGAGCCAGCGGCCACCTGCCGTCCTGAAGTTCAGTCCTCGCGGAACGCGTTGTTGAAGCTGTCGAGCAGCGGCTTGAGCGCGTAGAGTGCTACCGTGCCGCGACCGGTCTTGATGAACACCTGGGCCGGCATTCCCGGAATGATCTTGATCGGGTCGCGTCCGGCGGCTTCTGGATCCTGCACGCGGATCTTCGTCGCGTAATAGGGCTGGTCGGTGCGCTTGTCGAGCAGACGGTCGGCGGAAACGCGCATCACCTCGCCGTGGAGCGGCGCGACGCGGCGCTGGTTGTAAGGCAGCAGGTTCACATCAGCCTCGAGGCCGGGGCGGACCACATCGATGTCCTCGGGCCTGACACGCGCCGTGATGACGAGCCGGTCCTGGCGCGGCACCAGATCCATCAGCGGCGCGCCGGCGCCGATCACACCGCCCGGCGTATGCACCTTCAGATCGGTGACGACGCCATCCTCGGGTGCCTTGACCGCGGTCCGCGAGAGCTGGTCATTGGCCGCCTGCAGCCGCTCGCGCAGCTGGAAAATCTGGTTCTGCACTTCCCGCATCGCCTGCGAAATCTCGTTCTGCCGGTCGTTCTCCAGCTTCAAAAGATTGGTCTGCGATTCGCTGATGACCTGCTCGGCGCGCGAAATCTGCGCGGTGATCTCGCCGCGCCGGCCTTCGATGTCGGCCGCTTCCCGCTCCAGATTCAGAAGGCGCGGGCGCCGCTCGAGACCCTTTTCGACCAGCGAGGCGACGGCGGCGGCCTCGTCGTGCACGATTGCAACGCGCTTGGTGGCCGCGCTCGCCTGCGCGCGAAGGCCCTCGATCTCCTTTTCGATCTGCAACCTCTTCTCGCGATTGACGGCGACTTGCGACTGAAATACCTGCCGGCGCGTCTCGAAGATGGTCTGCTGGCCCGAAAGCACGGCCGCGACCGAAGGGCTCTCCTTGTTTGCCCGCTCGAGCTCGGGCGGAAACGACACCCCCTCGTCCCGGCGCTGTTCCGCGGTCAGCCTTGCTTCCCGCGCGATCGCATCCCACAGCTGTCCATTCAGACTCTCGACCTCCGCACTTGCCTTGGTGTCCTCCAGCAAGATCAATATCTGTCCCGCATGGACGAGATCGCCGTCAGCGACCCGGATCTCCTTGATGATGCCGCCCTCGAAGTGCTGGATGGTCTTTCGGCTCGACTCGGATTCGACCGTTCCGAGGGCGATCGCGGCGCTCTCGAGCGGCGCGACAGCTGACCAGGTGCCAAGACCAAGGACAAAGCCGCCGACCAGCAGATTTCCGGTCCAGGTGAGACGGCGAAGGCGCTCGCTGAGCGCCAGCGCATGCTCTGAGCGCGGCGGGTTCCACCAGCTTTCGAGGCGAGTGCACGTCATGATCGCAAGAATGCAGCACTCCTCGAGCAGATTGCGGGCGCGTCGGGTGCATATCATCGCATGATCGGCTACGGCGAGGCGCCGGTGCTGGCTAGACATTACGGCTCCTATTGCTGCGCCGCCGGCTCATGCGCGCTGAGCTGCGGTCGGACCAGATATCTCTCGTAAATCTCCTCGCTGTCGCCGAATGCGCTGATCATGCCGCCCTGCATGATGGCAATCTTGTCGGTCGCGGCGAGGATCCCGATCCGGTGCGTGATGATGATCACCGTGGTGTTGGCCGCCTTCAATTGCTCGATGGCATCGAGCAGCATGCGCTCGCCGAGAGAATCCAGGCTGGCGTTAGGTTCGTCGAGCACCACGAGATGCGGGTCGCCATAGAACGCGCGCGCAAGACCAAGGCGCTGGCGAAAGCCGCGCGAAAGAATGGTCCCTCCGCCCATGACGACCGTATCGTAGGCGTGCGGCAGGCCGAGGATCGGCTCGTGAAGGCCTGTCAGCCTGGCCGCGGCAATGACCTTCCGAAGGTCACCGCCGTCCAGCCGTGCAATGATGTCCTTTACGGTCTCGCCGAACAGATCGATATCCTGCGGCAGATAACCGAGCCGCCAGGGCGCGGCATCGCGCACCGATAAGACGTCGATGTTGCCGAGCCGAACCGAGCCGACGGTCGGCGAGCAAACGCCGGCGATGATCCTGCCGAGCGTAGACTTGCCGGAGCCCGACGGGCCAATGATGCCAAGGCATTCGCCGGGTGCGAGTCGGAACGACGCGCCCTTCAGCATCAAATGACCCGTTCCCGGAAACGCCGCGCCCACGTTATTGATGACGAGGCTGCCCTTGGGCCGCTCCACGAAATCCTCTGTGCTCGCGGGGCGCGTGGCGGAGGCCATCACGCCGTTCAGCCGGCGGTAGGCAGCGAGCGCCGTCGCAAAGGCCTTCCAGCCTGCCATCGCGCCTTCGACCGGTGCGAGCGCGCGTCCGAACAGCAAGCTCGTCGCAAAGATGATGCCGGGGCTTCTCTGCTGCTCCAGCACGAGCCAGGCGGCGGTGCCCATGATCAGAACCTGCGCCAGCGCTCGCAGTGGCTTGGAGACCAGCATGACGACTTCGCTGCGACGCTGGGCAACATCGTGTGCGCTCCTCGAATCCAGCGCCGCCTGCTGCACCAGCCGTGCGGCGCCGTCGAGCATGCCCATGGCCTTGATCACGTGGACGTTCCCGACGGCAATGCCGAAACGCCCATTGCTCCTCGTGAGTGCGTCCATCGACCGCGCCATCGGCGCTCCCGTGAGGCGGTCGCCGGCAAATCCGAGGCCGAGAACGAGCAGCGCCGTGGCCGCGCCGATTGTCCCGAGCAAGGGATGCACGAGGAAAAGCACAAAAAGGAAGAGCGGCGCCCAGAACACATCGAACAGCATCGGGCAGGCTCCGGACTCGGCGACCTGGCGCAGGGTCGTCAGATCGCGATACGCCTCGGATGCGCGCCCCGGATCGGATCGATAAGCATATTCGAAGCACGCGGAGAGCACTTCCGGCCGCAGCCTGTCGTCAAGCCAGGCGCCGATCCGGCCCAACACCGCGCGGCGCAATGCGTCAAGCACGCCGCCAACCATGACGGCAAAGGCGACGATAAGCGTGAGCATCAGTAGCGTATCGGCGCTGCGGCTCGACAGCACGCGATCATAGATCTGAAGCAGGTAGATCGAAGGCGCCAGCAGCAGAAGATTGTAGCTGCAACCATAGACGAAAACGAGTGCCAGCGCCCCCGCACAGGCGCGAAGCGCCACATCGAGCGGCGTCGGCGGCGCCGGCATCATTTGCAGCCGGGGCGGCGGCATCAGCATTTGCGGTCCCCCGCGAGAGATTTGAAAGTCCGGCCCTTCCGCCCGTTTTCCGCAGGCGTCGCGAAGAAGCGAGAACCGGCGGCCCTGGCCGCCGGTTCCGCTGTCATGCAGGTCGATCAGTTATGCAGGTTCACATCCCCGCCGGCGGCGTAATTGTAGTCTCCGCCATTGCCTCCGACGCCGGCCTCGACGTTCTGTGACATGTCCGCCGCGAGCCAGTTCGACTGGTAGGCAGTCGTGTCGGCGCTCACGGTGGAAGTGTCGTGGCCGCTATAGTTGTGCTGGTCGCCATTGGATTCGGCATTCCCGCCATGGGCGCTGGAGTACTTGTCGGCCTGCGCGTTGGCGTTGCCGGCGTCCCAATAGGCCTTCTGGGAAACGTGATCGCCGGTATTGACCGACACGTCGGACCCGTAAGCCTTGTTGGTGGGGCTGAAATCAAGGTGCGCGTTGTCGGTGATGTTGCCCTTGTTGACACCGTTTCCACCGTCTCCGGCGCTGTTGCCGCCGGTCGAGATGGACTTGAACGAGATGGTGTCGGATGGCATCGAGTGCGGTATCATCTGAAAGCTCCCTGGTTTGGTTTGCGCTGCATGCGGCCCAATCTGGACGCGCCGATCTTGGATTTGCGCATCGCATCGGCCAAGCTGCCAAAACTGGTGCGGCGAATCTGACAAGGGGTACGCCCAAAATGCTTGTGACGCGCTGCCGCAGCCCCATCATGCAATGACGTTGAGCCGAACAACGAAGTCCGCCTCTCGCGCGGAGAGGCGGAGCAAGCTGCGAAGCAATCCGATATTGCAATGATCACATGCTAGGCGTGGCTGGGCACGTGCAGGTCCGACAGCAGATGCAGCGCGGTATCGCCCCCGAGGGCCGTGTTGCCATGGCCGCCATCGCCGCCGGTGCCCGCGACCTGGATCGCGCCCTGATCGAATTCGACGTTATTGGTCTGGTGAGCATCGGCCGTGGAGTTGGGTCCGGCGACCGCAATGTTGATCGGCGCGTAGATCGCAATGCTGAGGTCGACGAGGCTGCCGGAGAAATGGCCGTCGCCGCCTGAGCCGGCGCTGTTGCCGCCGGACGCAATGACGTCGGAACCGACCAGGCCCAATAGCGAGGAGAGGCCACCAGCTTCGCCGCCGGTCGCCGTATTGCCGTTTCCGCCGTTGCCGCCGTTACCTGCCATCTGAACCGCGGATTGATCGAACACCACATTGTTCGATTGATCGGCGTGGCTGGTGGAATCGTAGCCCGCGACCGCGATGTTGATCGGATCGTAGATGGCGATCGCGGTGTGAACCATGCTGCCGGAAAAATATCCATCGCCGCCGTTGCCGGCGTGGTTATCGCCACTCGAGATCGAATCGAGGCCGGTCGGGCCACTGCCGGACGCAGGCATCGTATCGGACGCAGGCATGGTGCCCGTCGCAGAGTGGCTGTGAGAGTCGGTCCCATCGCCGGACACGTCTCCGCCGGTCGCCGTATTGCCATTCCCGGCGCTGCCGCCATTGCCGGCAAACTGGAACGAAGGCTGATAGATCTGCGCCGAGTTCGACTGATGGGCGTCAGCACTGCCGTGAGACCCCGCTACCGCGATGTTGACGGGACTGAAGACCGCGACCGGAGCGTGCACCATGGAGCCCTGGAAAACGCCGTCGCCACCGACGCCCGCGCTATCGTCTCCGGTCGCGATGGCGCCGGAGCCGCCCGAGCCGCTGACGCTTCCGCCGACGGCGGCGTTGTCGTCGCCGCCATGGCCGCCCACCCCGGCGGTCTGCGTCGCGGACTGATCAAGAATCGCGACGTTGGTCTGGTGGGCCGTAGCCGATCCATGGGGACCTGACTGCGCGACATTTTGCGGCTCGAAGGCCGCATAAGGACTATCGATCAGGTCGCCGGAGAAATAGCCGTCTCCGCCGTTGCCGGCGCCATTGTCCCCGGTGTGGATCGAGAAGAAGGGCGAGGAACTTGTCGAAAGCCATGTCGATGAGGCGTCGCGCCCGACATCATGCTGGCTCAGCTGAAAGCCATCCGAGAGATTCCGAAGACCCATGGCCGATGCCCCTCACCAAAATCGATTCACGCCGACTGGACGGACGTTCCCGACACAGAATGTCACCTCGGCAGGCGAGATGCCGAGTCGTCAATTCGAGTACGGACGTTTGGGGGGTAGAGGTAGGCTCGACCACACCCGTTCGGGTGCGACAGTGACAGCGCAAGGCCTGGCCCGCACTCCGCTGTCATCCCTGCGAAAGCAGGGACCCATCACCACAGGATTCGGTTTGGCGAAGACAAGCTGTAACCAACAGCCTGCCCATCACCACGGCCCGTGGTGATGGTCCCGGGTCGCGCTTCCGCCTTCGCTCGTTGAGCTACGTTGGACGTGGTCGCTTGCCCGGGACGACAGCGATGGTTTGCGTCGGCCTTTTACTCCGCCGCCTGCGCGGCCGGCTTCTTCGGTGGGAAGCGGCCATAGAAGGTCTCGCCCTTGGCGGCCATCTCCTCAAGCAGCTTCGGCGGGGTGAAGCGGGAGCCGTATTTCTTCTCCAGCTTGTGGCAGAGCTCGACGAACTTCTTGGTGCCCATGAAGTCGATATAGGACAGCGTGCCGCCGGTGAACGGCGCGAAGCCGAAGCCGAGGATCGAGCCCACATCCGCCTCGCGCGGATCGACGACGACATGATCCTCGACCGTGCGCGCGGCTTCGACCGCCTGTACAACCAGGAAGCGCTGCTTCAACTCCTCGACGTCGAGGGTGTCAGGGTCGAGATGCTTCGGCTGCAGATCGCCAAGCCCCGGCCACAGGCTCTTCTGACCCTTCCCCTTCTCGGGATAGTCGTAAAAGCCCTTGGCGTTCTTGCGGCCAAGACGGCCCTGCTTCTCGACCATCTCGACCATCAGCTTCTTCTGCTCGGGGTTGACGGCGTTAGGGCCGAGATCCGCCTCGGTCGCCTTCATGACCTTGAGACCGAGATCGAGCGCGACCTCGTCCGACAGCGAGAGCGGCCCGACCGGCATGCCGGCCATCTTGGCGCTGTTCTCGATCATCGCCGGCGGGATGCCTTCGAGGAACATCTCGTTGCCCTCGGCGATGTAACGGCCGACGCAGCGATTGGCATAGAAGCCGCGGGAGTCGTTCACCACGATCGGCGTCTTGCCGATCATGCGAGTGTAATCCAGCGCGAGCGCGAGCGCGGCATCGCCGGTGTTCTTGCCGAGAATGATCTCGACCAGCATCATCTTCTCGACCGGCGAGAAGAAATGGATACCGACGAACCGGCCCTGATCCTTGAAGGATTCGGCGAGCGAATTGATCGGCAAGGTCGAGGTGTTGGAGGCGAAGATCGCACCGGGCTTCAACAGCGGCTGCGCCTTGGCATAGGTCTCGGCCTTGACTGTGCGATCCTCGAACACGGCCTCGATGACGAGATCGCAATCGCTGATGGCGCTGTAATCGGCGGACGCGGTGATGCGCGACATCGTCGTGTCCCGATCCTTGTCCGAGGCGCGGCCCTTCTTGACGAGATCGTCGATCACGCCCTGCGCATGCGCCTTGCCCTTGTCGGCCGCTGCCTGGTCGCGGTCGATCAGCACGACATCGATGCCGGCGCGCGCCGACACGAAACCGACGCTGGCGCCCATGAAGCCGGCGCCGATCACGGCGAGCTTCTTCACCTTGGTCGGGGGGACGCCGGCGGGACGGCGTGCGCCCTTGTTCAATTCCTGCATCGACAGGAACAGCGAGCGGATCATGGCCGCCGCTTCCTTCGAACGCAGCACTTGCGTGAAGTAGCGCGACTCCACGCGCAAGCCGGCGTCGATCGGTAACTGCAGGCCCTCGTAGACGCAGCTCATGACGGCGCGCGCGGCCGGATAGTTGTCGTAGGTCTCGCGGCGGTAGATCGCGTTGCCGGCCGGGAACATCATCATGCCGGCCTTGGAATAGATCGGGCCGCCCGGAAGCTTGAAACCCTTCTCATCCCAGGGCGCGACGGCCTTGCCGCCACCCTTGATCCAATCCTTTGCGGCCTTGATCATGTCGGCGGCCGGCACGATGGCGTGAATCAGGTTCAACGCCTTGGCCTTGTCGAGCTTGATCGCCTCGCCCTTCAACAGCAGTTGCATCGCGTCCTGCGGCTGCACGATGCGCGGCACACGCTGGGTGCCGCCGGCGCCGGGGAACAGGCCGACCTTGATCTCGGGCAGCCCAAGCCGTGTCTTCGGATTGTCGGCGGCGACGCGGTAATGGCACGACAGCGTCAGCTCGAAGCCGCCGCCGAGCGCAAGGCCATTGATCGCGGCAGCCCACGGCTTGCCCGAGGTTTCGATGGCGCGGAACGCCAGCGAGAAGCGGCGGCTCTGGTCGAACAGCATCTGGTTGGCCGCGACCTCGCCCTTCTCCTTAAGCACCTTCGCGTAAGTGTGGCTCATGCCCTCAAGCATCGCGAGATCAGCGCCGGCGCAGAACGCCTCCTTCGCCGAGGTGATGACGACGCCCTTGATGGCGGCATCTTCCGTCGTCTGCTTCACGATTGCTTCGAGCTCGGTAATCGAGGTCTCGTCGAGCACGTTCATGGAGCGGCCGGGAATGTCCCAGGTGACGAGCGCAATGCCGTCGGCGTCGGTTTCGAGCTTGAAATTCTTGAAGGCCATGTGGTGCTCTCCCTAATGATGTTCCCCTTCTCCCCTTGTGGGAGAAGGTGCCTTCGCGGACCGCGAAGGCGGATGAGGGGTCTGCATCCGCGGAGAGAGACCCCTCACCCGGCCCGAACCCGCTCCGCGTGTTCGCGCCACCCTCTCCCACAAGGGGAGAGGGTAAGAAATCAAACCCGCTCAATGATCGTCGCGGTGCCCATGCCGCCGCCGATGCACAACGTCACCAGCGCGGTCTCCTTGTTGGTGCGCTCCAATTCGTCGAGCACGGTGCCGAGGATCATCGCGCCGGTGGCACCCAGCGGATGGCCGAGCGCAATCGCGCCGCCATTGACGTTGATCTTGGCGTTGTCGATGTCGAAGGCCTGGATATAGCGCAGCACCACCGAGGCGAAGGCTTCGTTCAGCTCGAACAGATCGATGTCCGACTTCTTCATGCCGGAACGCGCGAACAGCTTTTCGGTGACGTCGACTGGTCCCGTCAGCATCATCGCGGGCTCGGAGCCGATATTGGTGAAGGCGCGGATTTTTGCGCGCGCCTTCAATCCATATTTCGCGCCGGCTTCCTTGTTGCCGAGCAGCACGGCGCCGGCGCCGTCGACGATGCCAGACGAATTGCCGGCATGGTGCACGTAATTGACGCGCTCGACTTCGGGATGCGACTGGATCGCGACGCCGTCGAAGCCGCCCATCTGCGCGACCTGCTCGAACGACGCCTTGAGCGAAGCCAGCGACTGCATGGTCGTGGTCGGGCGCATATGCTCATCCTTGGCGAGGATGGTGAGGCCGTTGATATCCTTAACCGGCACCACCGACTTGTTGAAGCGGCCCTCGTCCCAGGCCTTGCCGGCGCGCTGCTGGCTCTGCACGGCATAGGCGTCAACATCGTCGCGCGAGAAGCCGTATTTGGTGGCGATCAGGTCGGCCGAGATGCCCTGCGGCATGAAATAAGCCGGCACCGCGATCGACGGATCCATCGGCCAGGCGCCGCCGGAGGCGCCGATGCCGACGCGGCTCATGGATTCAGCGCCGCCGCCGATCACGAGTTCGTTCTGGCCACTCATGATCTGCGCGGCGGCGAAGTTCACGGCATCGAGGCCCGAGGCGCAGAAGCGGCTGATCTGCACGCCCGGCACCTTCTCGCCAAGGCCTGCCTTCAGCGCCGCGAAACGGGCGATGTCGGAGCCGGCCTCGCCGACCGGATCGACCACGCCGAGCACGACGTCGTCGACGGAATCCTCAGGCAGGTTATTGCGGTCCTTCAGCGCCTGCAGCGGCACGGTGGCGAGCGCGAGCGCCGTCACCTCGTGCAGCGAGCCGTCGGTCTTGCCGCGGCCGCGCGGGGTGCGAACGTGATCGTAGATATAGGCCTCAGACATGGCGACCTCCTTGAAATGATGATTGTCATATATAGCGCGGTTGGCCCGCGCTTCAAACCGCTCAGAACGCTTCCGCGGCCAATTCCATCGTGGTTCCGGCGCCGGTCTGGATGCGCGCCAGGTGCAGCGCCGTCTCCGGCATCATCCGCTCCATGAAGAAGCGGCCGGTCACGAGCTTGGTTTTCAAATAGGCCGTCTCACCGGAGGCCGCAATCTTGCCCTGCACCACCTTGGCCATCTTCGCCCACATATAGCCGAGCGCGACAAAGCCGAAGAGCTGCAGATAGTCGGTGGCGGCGGCTCCCGCATTGTCGGGCTTCTTCATCGCGTTCTGCATCAGCCAGGTGGTGGCCTGCTGCAGATGGCCGAGACCGTTCGAAAGCGGCCCGACATAGGGCTTCATCGCTTCGTCGCCGCCATGCTCCTTGCAGTAAGTACCGACCTCGGTGAAGAACGCCATGATGGCGCGGCCGCCGTCGCGCGGCAGCTTGCGGCCGACGAGGTCAAGCGCCTGGATGCCGTTGGCGCCCTCGTAGATCATCGCAATGCGCGAGTCGCGGACGAACTGCTCCATGCCCTGCTCGGCGATATAGCCGTGGCCGCCATACATCTGCTGGGCCTGGACCGCATTGGCAAAGCCATTGTCGGTGAGGAAACCTTTCAGCACCGGCGTCATCAGGCCCATGTGATCGTCGGCCTCCTGCCGGTCCTTCGGGTCGGAGGAGCGATGGGCGACGTCGCTCTTGAGCGCGGTCCACATCACCAAAGCGCGGGCCGCCTCGTTGAAGGCGCGGATGGTGAGCAAGGTGCGGCGCACGTCCGGATGCACGATGATGGGATCGGCCGGCTTGTCCGGCGCCTGCGGCCCCGTCAGCGCGCGGCCTTGCAGGCGATCGCGCGCATAGGCGGCGGCGTTCTGATAGGCCACTTCCGACTGCGCGAGACCTTGAACAGCGACGCCGAGGCGGGCCTCGTTCATCATCACGAACATGCCCTGCATGCCCTTGTTCTCTTCGCCGATCAGCCAGCCGGTGGCGTTGTCGTAATTCATCACGCAGGTGGAATTGCCGTGAATGCCCATCTTGTGCTCGATCGAGCCGCAGGTGACGCCGTTGCGTGCGCCGAGCGAGCCGTCGGCATTGACCATCACCTTCGGCACCACGAACAGCGACACGCCCTTGATGCCTGATGGCGCGCCTTCGACGCGCGCCAGCACGAGATGGATGATGTTGTCGGTGAAATCATGCTCGCCGGCGGAGATGAAGATCTTGGTGCCCGTGATCCTGAAGCTGCCGTCGGCCTGCCGCACCGCCTTGGTGCGGAGCAGGCCCAGATCCGTGCCGCAATGCGGCTCGGTCAGGTTCATGGTGCCGGTCCATTCGCCGGCGATCATCTTCGGTACATAAGTCTTCTTCTGCTCGTCGGTGCCGTGCACCAGGAGTGCTGCGGTCGCGCCCATGGTGAGCCCGCCATACATCGCGAAGGCCATGTTGGCGGAGATCTGGAATTCGTTGACGGCCTGCGACAGCGTCACCGGCAGCCCCTGCCCGCCATATTCGGCCGGCGCCGACAGCCCGAGCCAGCCGCCTTCGGCGACCTGCTTGAACGCCTCCTTGAAGCCCTTCGGCGTCGTCACGCTGCCATCGTCATGCCGCGCACAGCCTTCGAGATCGCCGACACGATTGAGCGGCTGCAGCACCTCTTCAGACAGCTTTGCCGCTTCGCCGAGAATGGCCTCGCGGACATCACTCGACGCGTCGGAGAAACCGGGAAGATTGTCGTAACGGTCGATCTGGAAGACGTCGTTGAGCAGGAAGCTCACATCCTCCACGGGGGCTTTGTAGATCGGCATGGGATGCTCCGGCAGGCAGGGTGGGAATGGGTGGCGCCGCGTGACGAGAGGACTGGCAGCGCATCGGTGGTGAGATTCCCGACAAGGAGCTTAAACCTTTCGGGTTTGCAGGGAAGCGATTATCGCGGCGCCTCTTGTTCGGCAGACGCCTTTTCGGTGGACTGGCGCATCAGCTCTTGGCTGGTCAGCTCTTGGCTGGCCAGTTCTTGGCCCATCAGGCGGTGCAGCAGGTTCATCGCCTTCAGCGGCCGCACCATCACCTTGAAATGGGTGATCCGCCCATCGCCGTCGAAGGTGATGATGTCGACGCCGTTGATCGTGATGCCGTCGATCTCGCGCTCGAACTCCAGCACCGCCCCGTTCTCGCTGCGCCACTCGCCGCGATAGACGAAGCCGGGTCCGCCCAGCACCTTCTCCGCGCTCGCAAGATACTTAAATGTGATGTCGCGCCCGCGCTGCGGCGTGTGCACCACCGGGCTCTCGAACACGGCGTCAGGGTGCAACAGGTCCCAGAGCGCCTTGCGGTCGTGGGACTTCATGTAGGCGTACCACTGGGCGAGGCCGTTCAGGGCCGCCTCCTTGCTCATGGAACGTCTCCTCCTCTTCGGCGGGATCCCCGCTCATATGCATATTGACGCATATGCGCCTTTGTGCATAAAGTCAAGGAGACACGGAGAAGCAAGCCCGGAGAAGCAAAACCATGGCACTCGGCGACGCGATCCTCGCTTGCCTGACGGAACGGCCGATGACGGGCTATGAGCTCGCCAAGACGTTCGATGCCTCCATCGGCTTCTTCTGGAAGGCCGACCACCAGCAAATCTACCGCGAGCTGTCGAAGTTGCGCGACCGTGGCCATGTCCAGGCCCGCGAGGTGGTGCAGTCCGGCAAGCCCAACAAGCTGGTCTACACCCTGACATCAGAAGGCCGGGCCGCTTTCCGCCACTGGGCGGCGCGGCCGAGCGTGCCGGCCTCGATCAAGGACGATCTCCTGGTGCGGATGTACGCCCTCGACTGCGTCGACATCGAACCGCTCCGCACCGACCTGATGGCCCGGCTGGAACATCACCGCGACCGCTACGAGCGCTATGAGCGGCTGCTCAACAAGCGTTTTCCGCAAGGGGTGGCCACGCCGGCCGACATGGGCAAGCTGCTGGTATTGAAGATCGGCATGCGCCATGAGCGCGCGGTGGCCGAATGGTGCGAGGAGGCGATCGAGGCCCTTGCCGCGCTCGCGGGCCACAGCAACGTCGTGCCGCTCGACGGGAGCCAAAGCGAAGTCGGCTGACGCCAGCGGAACCGAGCAAATTGCATTCCGATACCGCGCGGTTCCATTTCCGCTAACTTTAAGGCCCGGCTCGGCAATTCCTTAACCCGTTCTTTACCCTAAAGGGAAAAAGTCGGCGTCTGAGGCAGACGACTGGCGCGGAATTGGATTGTCTCGTTACAGGGACGCGCGGGGAGGCTGCGGGCGCCAGGTGGGGGCGCCGGAGCGGAGCCGGACGAGATCAATGAATTCGCGCGTATCGTGGAGTGTTGACGGCATCGATCCATCCGTCCGCGAAAGGGCCGAGGCCGCCGCACGCCGTGCCGGCATGCCGCTGAACGAGTGGCTCAATTCCACGCTCGGCGAATCCACGCCGCCCAATTTCAAGAATCCCGCTCCCGCCGCCTCGCCGGCCCGCGATGTCGCCGACATCCACCAGCGGCTCGATTCCATCACCCAACAGATCGAGCGGATCTCGCAGCCGATGCCGCGGGGCGACGCCACGCGCGAGCAAGGCGTCGCGCGCCAGCTCAACGACGCCATCTCCCGGCTTGATGCGCGCCTGTCGCAGATTTCCAATCCGCAAGCACAGCGGCAGAACGCGAACCGGCAGCAGCGCCAGAACGAGGCCGTCGAGCGCGCCGCCGGCCAGGTTTATGCCGCCCCGGCCCAGCCGCCGCAGGCCTATCAAGCGCCGCCGGCCTATCGCAATTCGCCGCCGCTCAATCCCGCTTCGCTCGACTTTGCCATCGCCGAGATTGCTGCGCGCCAGAACGAGCTCGACGGCCCCGCACAGCGCGCGATGCCGCCGCGCCAGTCGCCGCCGATCGCACCGATGATGGCGCCGCCACCTCCGCCGGGCCCGGATTTCTCGGCGCTGGAACGGCACCTGTTCAAGATCACGAGCCAGATCGAGGCGCTGCAGCGTCCCGACATCGAGAACTCGATCGCAGCGTTCCGCAGCGAGCTCGGCGAGATCCGCGCCGCCATCACCGAAGCGATGCCGCGCCGGGCGATCGATTCCATCGAAAGCGAAATCCGCTCGCTGTCGCGCCGCATCGATGACAGCCGCCAGGGCGGCCTCGATGAGCGGGTGCTCGGCAATATCGAAAACGCGCTCAACGAAATCCGCGACGTGCTGCGCTCGCTGAAGTCGGCCGAGCAACTCGCCGGCTATGACGAGGCGATCCGCAATCTCGGCGCCAAGCTCGACATGATTCTGAGCACGAGCAGCGACCCCGGCACGGTGCGGCAGCTCGAAAGCGCGATCACGGCGCTTCGCAACATCGTCTCCAACGTCGCCTCCAACGACGCGCTGGTCCGGCTTTCCGACGACGTGCGGATGCTGTCGACGAAGGTCGACCAGATTTCGCACGCCGGCGGCGCCAGCGACTCCTTTGCCGCGCTGGAGAGCCGCATCGCCGCGCTGACCTCGGCGCTCGAAGGCCGCGAGCGGCCGCAATCATCAGACAATTCCGAGCAGATCGAAAGCGCGCTGCGCGGGCTGTCGGACCGCATCGACCGCATGCAGGTCGGCAATGACGGTGCCTCCGCCTTCGCGCATTTAGAGCAAAGAGTCTCCTATCTGCTCGAGCGCCTGGAATCGTCGCCCGGCGACCAGCGCTCCGGCAATCTTTCCCGCGTCGAGGACGGGCTGCAGGACATCCTGCGCCATCTCGAAAGCCAGCATGCGGCGTTGTCTTCCTTTGCCGACAACCAGCAAGCCGCACTCGCCTCCTTCTCCAACGGCCGGCAACGTTCCGACGAGCCGCGCGATGACGCCCTGGTCGATCTCGTCAAGCGCGAGCTGTCCGACATCCGCTTCAGCCAGACCAAGACCGACCGCCAGACCCAGGATTCGCTGGAAGCGGTTAACTCCACCCTCGGCCATGTGGTCGACCGGCTGGCGATGATCGAGGGCGATCTGCGCGCCGTGCGCCCGGCGCCGGCGCCCGCCGCGCCAGAGTCGCAGACGATGTCGCCGCGCGTCGCGCAAGCGCCGCCGGCTTATC
>Ga0210384_10000877_pt1 | contig 43242 bp, 40 predicted proteins | sample IncBWH2MmetaG_FD_160574 | JGI IMG/M metagenome (GOLD analysis project Ga0210384, IMG submission 160574) | Forest soil microbial communities from Barre Woods Harvard Forest LTER site, Petersham, Massachusetts, United States - Inc-BW-H-2-M | ecosystem: Environmental > Terrestrial > Soil >... | reverse complement strand
GACGGGAGGAAATGTACTCGGATTGAGGTCATGAATCTGATTGCCCGGACCGGGCAAAAAGACATCGACTCAAACAAACGCAAAAGCGCCTGGGTGAACTTTCCCGTCCGTGCCACGGAACACGCCTTGCATGAATCTCATGTCCGAATTGACGAACGGGAAACGTTCCACCTCGCCCGTTTTGGTATTGGTTTGCGTCACCATGCCGCTGACGTACGCCAGTCCGACAGCGGCATTGAGATTTGTAATTGTGGCGGGTTCTGCATCGATGGGATCGAACGCTGCCGGCCCAAACACGTGGTAAGCTCCACCGAGAAACGGCGTGCCACCCGGAATCGGAACCGGAGCAAATGACGCCGCTTGCACCAGGCTCGGGGACCATAACCTGGAGCCAACAGCGGCAGCAAACGCGCTCCCCGCGGCCGTAAGTGCGAACTGACGCCGAGAGATAGGGACCGGGAGCCGGCGCGCAGGAACGTCATGGTGAGTTGAATCAGGGACGCTATTTAAGCTGGTAGCTTTCCAGCCTGGAAGAGCACGGAAATTCACGGTTTTTCTCCTTCCTGAATACCATGCAAGAAAAGTTTTCCGGGGTACCGAGAGCGCGGGAACTGGCGCACATCATACATCCGCTCAACGCCGCCAGCAATACCCATTCTTTCGTGTCCATAGCAAAAGCTCGAAAAGAAACGTTTAGCGTGACCGCCCCGCCGATTGCCACGGCTGGCGTAGCTCCTGGTAAACGCGCTAACCGGACAAATGAAGTAATGGTACGGGCATGCATCAAGGTCTATTCAGAACATGGGTAGAAAGCCAGTGACCCATGGTCACTAGATACTCAGGATCGACCGTTCCCATTGCCTCGCTCGTTACCAGCCGCATCTCGTGGTCAACGTTCGGAAATATCCGGATCGTAAAATCGCGCTGCTTGCCTTCCGCCAAAACTCGCTGGATAACCGCAACACTCTCTTCCACCGGTATCAACCGGTCGTGGTCCCCGAACAAGAAGAGCGCTGGCACGCGCAGACTTCGCAGCGCAGGAACCGGGTCATAGACAGCCTCTTGCTTGAACCAAAGTGCGCTGCGGCCTACGGGTTTGCTCAACTCCGCAGGGGTTGGGAGCGGCCCGAACGAGTCGTCCTGCTGCACTTTCGCCTGGTTGTACCACCGTTTCGTGCGCGCTTTGTCCAGCTCGGCTTTCGTCTTCTCGTACCCGGCTCCGCTCGCCATGTAGCTCCAAATGTCTCGACGCACCGTGCTGGCCTCTCGAACATCGTCTTCGGCCACGCCTTTCTCGCGCAGCTCATTCGCGTAGTAGACGATCATTTGTTCTCCCGGCGACACGCCTGGCCCGGACACGGCGATAACGAAGGCCACATCCCCCGAACGCGACGCTGCCAGCGGTCCCAACCATCCTCCCTGGCTTAAGCCCCACACCCCAATCCGTTTCGCGTCAATCTCCTTCCGCGATTTCAAGTACTGGATCGCCCGAAGTCCGTCATCGCAGAGTTCCATGAACGGCACCTTGCGAAAATCTCCGCCCGATTCCCCCACGCCCCGTTTGTCGTACGCCAGCGCCGCGATGCCCTCGGACGCGAACCACCGCGCCGTAAAGAGATCCCTCGTCTGCGGACCAGAGCCATGAAAGAGAACTACCGCTGGATGTGTCTGAGAGCCCTCCGGAAGGACCAATGTGCCGGCCAGGGCTATGCCATCGCTGACAAAGTGCACGGTCTCTTCGCGGATCCCCCGTTTCTCCGTGGGCTTTTCGATCAATCCACGCTGCGTACACGCGATAACCGGAAGGACGACTACAAGGACAAAGCAAGCGAGCGTTCCTCGCGAGCGCCGCGCGGAACGCAAACGAAGGGGTCTTCCACATAGTGATGCAGGGTTGCGACCTGGGGCAGTCATACTCAACCGGACTCCGCCCGGCCAGTACCCCCTATTCAACGTCCGTCAACGTCATTTGTTTCGTCCCAGGCCGGGTGCCCCACACGCCGCCTTCGCGTGTGGGGGTTTTGAACCTTCTTCCCGTGCGCCCTTCTATTTTCTAGTTTCTGCCTTCCAACGTGGTTTAGCCTTATCCCCTTTCCTCTCAGTCTTTTAATAAATTTTCCTTGACGAGTACGGTACTCATCAAGTAACATCAGTCGTGCTCACCAGCAGCCACCTCCGACCATTCTTTCTATCTCGACGTTCAGACGATTTTGTCCCCTGTGTTTTCAGTGGCTTACACACTCTTCCAAGTTCCGTATCCCGTAAGTCCTTTGCTTGCCGCTCTTACGAAAACTGCCGGGTGTATACCAACAATTCCCATTCTGGAACGCGCTCAGCCGCGGGCCCCCGAAGCAGCCCACAAGGGTTTTACTATTCCGGCTCTGTAGACTCCGCGTTCTCGGCGGCCTCTGCGTTAGTCCCGTCTTTTCTCTTCACGGATCACCGTCCACGGACCACCGGTCACTCTCCGGTAACTTCTTTAGAAGCAACACTTATGGGCATCCCCGTAAGTGTTGCAAACAAATAACTTACCGTAGAGTTAAATTCTTTAGATGTAACACTTACAGAAAACATGGGGGTGGGGGCACGCCGCACCGGCGTGAAGTTGCAGGAATCCAGTCCCTCGTGGAAGAATGCCGGCATGCCTAAAACAAAAAGCCTGCTTCACTTACTGCTTACCCTGTCTGTCTCCTGCGCTTCCGCCAGCGCCCAAACCACCCGCCCCGAACCCGAGCGCCAGCTCGCCCACGACATCTACAAGGAATTCGTCGAAATCCAGTCCGGCTTCACCACCGGCGCCACCACTCCCGTTGCCGAAGCCGCCGCCGCTCGCCTCCGCGCCGCAGGCTTCCCCGAATCCGACATCTTCCTCGGCGGCGCCAATCCCAAGAAAGGCAATCTCGTCGTCCGCTATCACGGCACCGGCGCCCTCAAGCCCATTCTCCTCCTCGCCCACATCGACGTCGTCGAAGCCAAGCGCGAAGACTGGAGCATGGACCCCTTCCAACTCATCGAGCGCGACGGCTACTTCTACGGCCGAGGCACCGGCGACGACAAAGCCCAGGCTGCTGTCTGGATCGCCAACTTGATTCAATACAAAAAGGAAGGTTTCAAGCCCGACCGCGACATCATCGTGGCTCTCACCGCCGACGAAGAAGGCGGCGGCCCCTACAACGGCGTCGCCTGGCTCCTCAAAAACCACCGCGAGCTCATCGATGCCGAGTTCGCTCTCAACGAAGGCGGATGGGGCGAATCCGCTGGCGGCAGACGCATCTCCAATGATCTTCAAGTCAGCGAAAAATACGTCGTCAACTTCCGCCTCGAAGTCCACAACAAAGGCGGCCACAGCTCCATGCCCGTCACGGACAACGCCATCTACCGTCTCGCCGCCGCGTTGCAACACCTTGCGAATTTTGGATTTCCGCTCAAGACCAACGAAGTAACGGCCGCCTACTTCCAGCAAATGGCAAAAATTGAAACCGGCCCCGCGAAAGAAGATCTTGCCAAAGCCGCCAAAGGATCCCAGGAGTCCATGCAACGTCTCGCCGCCACTCCCGCCTTCAACGCCACTCTGCGCACCACTTGCGTCGCCACCTTACTCGAAGGCGGCCACGCTGTGAACGCCTTGCCGCAGCTCGCCGCCGCCACCGTCAACTGCCGCGTGCTCCCCGAAGACTCCGTCGACTACGTCCACTCCACCTTGCAAAAAGTCGTCGCCGACGATCAGGTCAGCGTAAAACTTCTAGGCGAGCCAGCTCCCGGGCCCGCTTCCGCAATGCGCCCCGATGTTTTGTCCGCCGTCACTCGCACCACCGACGCGCTTTGGCCCGGCCTCCCCGTCGTACCCATCATGGTCATGGGCGCCACCGACGGCAAAGCTCTGCGCGTCGCCGGTATTCCCACCTATGGTGTCCAGGGTTTTTTCTTCGATCGCGACGACATCCGCTTCCACGGCCGCGATGAACGTTTAGGCGTCCAATCCTTCTACGAAGGCCACGCTTTCCTCTACGATCTCGTCAAGTTGCTTTCAAAATCCGCGCCGAAGTAACACACGAATGCGCCCTACGTTTTCGATTTTGGAGGAGCACCGCTTCTTCGTTCCGCACAGTAGATTTTATTTGCCGTAGAAAAAATAATCCGCTTCATACGCCGCGCGCGTCTCTTGTCCCGCGTGCGCCGCGTCGCATCCCGTGGCCGGAGCTTTCCCGCCCTTGGTGTGCAATCGCTGAATGTTCGTCACGTTCGCAAGCACGCCTTCGCCCGAATGTCCCGTGGCCATCAGCAAAAGCCACGCAATCGAATCCGCATCCGGTGAAGGACTGCTCGTCATCATTTTTCCCGTCACCTGACTCTTGTCGCTCCATTCCCACGTCGGCCCCGCGAAATGCTTCCCGACTTTTTTCCCCACCTTGTCAAACAGTTCCGCCTCCGGCCCCTTCAGCGTCCAGTTGAATCCCTTCCCGTCGTCCTTGCATGTGTACACCTGAAAGCCCTTGGCATGCGCCTCAGCCGCCAGCCTTTGTCCCTCTGGAGTCTTCAATTGCGCCGGCACGTCTTGCCCCGCCTCCAGCCCGCGCGCCACCGCCATCGCGCCCAATATCAGCACCAACGCCAGGCAAATCCCCGCCAATCGTTTCCCAATCGCCATCACCGTCCTCCTCGAATTCAATGTCTCTAGCGAACTTCCAGGAGCACCAACGAAATGTCATCAGCTGCCGGGCCGTTCCGCCACGCTGCCACCCGCTCGATGATCTGTTGCTTCATTTCCGCTAGCGGCAGTGCAAGCGTCTCGTCGACAATTCTACCCAGCCCCTCGACTCCCAGCATCTCGCGACGCGCGTTGAAATTCTCGCTCAATCCGTCGGTGTACACCACCACGCGGTCCCCAGCCTCCAGCGGCACCTCCACGATAGCCTCCGCCTCCACCGCGTTTTCGAATAATCCTAAAATCATACTCTTCGATTCCAGCAATTGTGGTGCTTTGCCGCGCCGCACGATCATCACCGGTGGATGCCCGGCCCCCGCGAATTGCAGCGAACGGCAGCTCCGATTAAACCGCACCGCCGCGACCGTAAAATAAAACGCGGACCCCGCCAGATTCTCGAGCACAAAATGATTCAGATGCCGCAGCATCGCTCCCAGCTCTGCGCTCCGCTCCACCTGCGCCATCGTTTCCGAATAAATCCGGTTTGCCACCAGCGCCGAGCTTATGCCGTGCCCGGACACGTCGCACACCAGCACGTCCAGGTGTTCCTTCCGGGGGATCACCAGGCCGTAGTCTCCTCCGATCGTCCACACCGGCTGGTAGTAGGCTTCCACAGTCGCGCCTCCCCAACTCAGGCTTTTTGGCGCCAGGCTTTGCTGCACGCGCTCCGCCAGCAACAACTCTTCCTCCACCTGACGTTGCCGCGCCAGCAGCTGCTCGTTGGCCTTGCGCAACTCTTCCTCTGCGAGCTTTTGTTCGCTGATGTCCGTGGCCGTAACCATTCCAAATAACGCGCCATTCGCCGCTTGCACCTGCCGCGACGTCACCGCTACCGGCAGTCGTCCACCATCGGCTTGTGGGATGTAGAATTCGTAGCGCGCGCGGCCCTCCGTCTCCCTCCGCTCAATCAGCTCCAGCAATCGGGCCACGTCCTCTGGCGGGAACAAGTCCACCATAGTTCGTCCCAGAAGTTCCGCGGCATCCATTTTGATCATTTCCAGAAACGTCGAGTTGGCATAAATCACCCGCCTGCCCTCATCGTTGATCATCACACCCTGATTCAGCGTCTCCAGAACGCTTCCCACTTGTTCCAGCCATTCCCTCTGTCTAGCCTCCACGCGAGCCTCCCGGAATGAATCTCCCATCTTACGCCCTCGTTCCGTTTCTGATGGTAGAGCTGTCGCTAAAGAGTTTTTCAATAGCGGGGATCGACCCGGCGGATGACCAAATTTCTCCGGGGTCACTCTCTCGCACCATTCACCATTTGTGTGCATTTCTGTACAGTTCTCCAGCAACTCGCGCCGGAAAATGGTATGGTTATGACTGCCTATCACGTTCTGCACACCAGGCACTCGCGCACTTTACAAAGCAGATCGCCGGAGAGCACATGGAACTAGCCGCAACGCAACAAGAGCGCCCCTGGGACCGCCCCTTCTGGAAACCCGTCCGCGGCAAAGAGGGCGTCTTCACGTATCTCGTCCTGATTCACGTCCTTGCAGTCATCGGGCTAATCCTTTTCCCGGTGCCCAGCCTCAAAGTCGTCGGCATGACCATCCTCAGCATCGCCCTCGGCGGACTCGGCACCACCGTCTGCTATCACCGCATGCTCGCCCACCGCACGGTCAAGACCAACCGCTTCGTCGAGCAATTCCTGATATTCTGGGCCGTCTTCAACGGCTCCGGCCATCCCGCGAGCTGGGTCGCTTATCATCGCCTCCATCACGCCGTCACCGACACGCCCGAAGACATCTCCAGTCCCAAGCAGGGCGGCTTCTGGTGGGCGCATCTCCGCTGGCTTTATCAAACGCAGCCCGCCGACAAAAAGCGCTGGGCTCCGGAACTCACCAGTGGTATCTACAAGATCTGGGGCTGGGCTGAAACGCCCGTCATTGTTTTCTCGATTTTCGTCGGACTGATTCTCGGCTTTGGCTGGATGGGTTTCTTCTGGATGGGCGCGATTCGCCTGGTCTACTCGCTGCACATGCAATGCCTGGTCAACAGCCTCACACATCTCAATCATGTCGAAGAAGGCGACTCCAGCATGAACGTCTGGTGGCTCGGTCCTTTCCAATTGACCGCTTGGGGCGAAAACTGGCACCAGAATCATCACACCCACGCCGGTTCCGCGCGGCTCGGCCTTCGTTGGTATCAGACGGACATCGGCTGGTATTTTATCTGGATGCTCGAAGCCGTCGGTCTGGCTCACTCCGTCAAGCGCCCGCGCACTTCGTAATCGGCTGCGCGGCTCACTGCATCCGCGATTTTTTCTCGCATGTACGCGCAAAAATTCAACGTCAACGTGGTCATTCGCGGAGAAACCCGCGCCTGCCCTCTTGATTGGCTCGATCAGTTCTGCATGCGCAATTTCACCAACTCGGCCGACTTTGACGACACGCTTCCCGTCGCTGAAGGCAAAGTAGAAGCCAGTTTTCGCCTTACTCCCGAACGATTCGCCGAAGGGCTTGCCGCTTGGCTCACGCAGCGCGGTAAAGGCGAAGGCCAGCCTGTCGTCGTGCAAGTCACCCGCGAATAGTCGTTCTGGAGTCTCTCGAAGCAAGCCCGGAAGAAAACTTCGTTGCAATAGTAGATTGCGCTACGCCGCGGAATCGCGTTTTTCGCCGTGAAGCGCGGCGCGGATCTGCGGCAGCGCGGCCAGCGTCGCCGCTTCGCCTGCGGCAACCATCTCCGGGGTCCTGCTGAAATCGTCCCACACGAAGGGTTTCACATCCGGTTCGATGATCACATCCGCCTGCGTGCGCCAGCCGAGATCCGCGTGACGCTGGATGATGGTGAACGACCGGCTGAGAACATCTGTGAACGTTCGCGGCTGCTCCAGGCTGCCCGCTTCAAGATAGACCGCAATGACGATGTCTGCGCCGAGCAGCAACGCGCCCTCTACTGGGACCGGCGCGGTTAGAAATCCATCGACCAGCGTTCGCCCGTCATATTGGATGGGAAGAAAGAGCCCCGGATACGCGCAAGAAGCGCGGATCGGCGGCATGATGGCTCCATGAGAATAGTAGACGGAGACGCCCGCGTTGATGTCCGTCGTCGCGATGGCCAGCGGAATCTGCAATTCCTCAAATGTCTTTACCGGCGTGAAGCGCGCGAAATACTTTTCCATGCGCTGGTTGGTGGCCAGTCCCAGCCACGATGGCGTCCACCGCCCGAAATCCGTAAAACTGGTGGCTGAGCCAATCCGTTCCATCTCTTCGAGCGCTACTCCTGCACAATAGCTCGCGCCGATCAGTGCGCCGACGCTCGTACCGGCGACGCAATCAACGGTGATTTTCGCTTCGCGAAGCACGCGCAATACGCCGACGTGGGCCAGGCCGCGCGCAAACCCGCCCGCGAGGGCCAGCCCGACGCGGGGACGTCTCGCCGGCTCGCCCGACTCGCCGTGGGCAAACGCACTGAGTTTGTCCTTAGCCGTGCGAAGCCAGCCGAGCGCTCCGGAGACTTTGCCTTCTTCTGCCATCTCTCTATTCTAGTGCCATCGCTGAACTGTGGGAGGTCGTTTGACCCGCGCATGCTGGTTTTGTAACCTGTCCTTCCGTTCGAATCCGGTCTAGAAGGCGCGCCATGAAACGTCGCATCGAAAAAGCAGTCGTGCTGGGAGCAGGAACGATGGGCTCGCGGATCGCCGCACATTTCGCGAACGCCGGGCTGCCGTGCATTCTCCTCGACATCGTTCCACCGAATTTGCCGCCCGATGCGAAGGCAGGCGAACGCAATAAAATTGTTCGCGCAGGGCTGGACGCGGCGAAAAAATCGAAGCCGGCGGCATTTTTCACCGCGGCGCTCGCCGAGAAAATTGCCATTGGGAATTTTGACGATGATCTCGCGCGCTGCGCGGAAGCGGACTGGATCATCGAAGTGGTCGCGGAGAATCTGGAAATCAAGCGCAAACTGCTTACCCGTGTGGCGCAGTTTCGAAAGCCCGGGGCCATCGTAACCACCAATACTTCTGGCTTGCCCGTGCATTTGATCGCCGAGGGGATGAGCGAGGAATTCCAGCAGCATTGGGCAGGAACGCATTTCTTCAATCCGCCGCGGTATCTAAAATTGGTAGAGGTCATCCCCGGCCCAAAAACTGCAGGTGAAGTCGTTGAGACGCTGAGCGAATTCTGCGACCACAGGCTCGGCAAAGGCGTGGTGATCGCGAAAGACACGCCCAACTTCATCGCCAATCGTATCGGGACGTTCTCCATGCTGAATGCCTTGCGCTTGATGGGCACGCTGGGGATGACGGTCGAGGAAGTGGACGCGTGCACCGGGCCGGCGGTGGGCTGGCCGAAGTCGGCCACGTTTCGAACCGCGGACATCGTCGGCCTCGACGTGCTGGTGCACGTGGTGAAAAACATCTACGAGACGGCACCCAACGACGAGTCGCGCGAAATGTACAAAGTGCCCGCGCTGGTGGAGGAGATGGTCAGGCGCGGCTGGCTGGGCGACAAAACGGGCCAGGGCTTTTACAAAAAAGTGAAGGGCGCCGGAGAAAAAGAAATTCTTACGCTCGACGTGAACACCTTGGAGTACCGCGCGCGTCAGAAGGCGAAGTTTACCTCGCTCGAGATGGGCAAAGCCATCGAAGACACGCGCGAACGGCTGCGTGCGCTGGTCGGTCCCGTGCTGGAAGGCCAGAAGGGCGACAAGGCCCAGCAATTTTTGTGGGGCGGGCTTTCCGAGACTTGCTTGTACGCCGCGCGGCGCGTGCCGGAGATTTCCGACAATCTCGTGGATGTCGATCGCGCGATGCGCTGGGGCTTCGGCTGGGAGCTTGGGCCATTCGAAATGATTGACGCCATCGGCGTCAAGGCCTTCGCGGCGCAAGTCCAGAAGGAAGGACGAACGCTACCCCCGGTTATCGAAAAAGTGCTGGCCAGCGGACGCAAAGGATTTTACGAATCAGACAAAGGCGCGACCACGGTTTTCGACATCGCCAGGGGCGCGGCGAAAAAAGTGGAGGAGTCCAAGGGCGTTGTTATTTTGAAATCGCTGAAGGACGCGGGCCGTGAAGTGGAGCGCAATTCCGGCGCCAGCCTGATCGACCTCGGCGGCGGCGTGGCCTGCGTCGAGTTTCACGCCAAGATGAACGCCATCGGCGCTGACTTGATCGCCATGATGCACAAGGGCCTGAAGCGCCTGGAGACAGACTTTGACGCGATGGTCATCGCCAACCAGGCGGTGAATTTTTCCGTCGGTGCGAACTTGATGCTGGTGCTGGTGGGCGCCCAGGAACAGGAATGGGACGAACTTCACATGGCCGTAAAGCAGTTTCAAAACGTCAATCTCGCGCTCAAGTACGCGCCGAAGCCTGTGGTGGCCGCTCCGCAAGGAATGGCGCTGGGCGGTGGCTGTGAAGTAGGCCTGCACTGCGCGAAGATTCAGGCCGCGGCGGAAGCCTACATCGGCCTGGTGGAAACGGGCGTCGGCTTGATCCCCGGCGGCGGTGGAACGAAGGAAATGCTCATACGTGCCAACGAACACGCTGCCGGCGGCGAAGACTTGGATCTTTTCCACGCATTGAAGCCAGTGTTCGAATCGATCGCCATGGCCAAAGTCGGCACCAGCGCCGAAGAGTGCCGCGATCTGGGCTTTTTGCGCCGCGAAGACGGCGTGTCCATGAACCGCGACCGGCTGGTCGCCGACGCCAAGGAAGCCGCGCTCGCGCTGGTTCGCGGCGGCTACAAGCCGCTCGCAGCCACGTGGCAGGAGGGAGCGCAAACCACAGAGATTAAAGTACTCGGCGAACAGTTTCTCGCTGGTGCGAAGCTGGCCATCCACATGATGATGCGCGGGGGCTACGCCTCCGAGTACGACGCGCACGTCGGCCGCAAGCTCGCCAACATTCTGGCTGGCGGCGCACTGAGCTCCCCGCAAATGGTCAGCGAGCAATACGTCCTCGACCTTGAACGCGAAGCCTTCGTCTCCCTCCTTGGCGAGAAAAAGACACAAGAACGCATCGCCCACACGCTTAAAACCGGCAAACCTCTACGGAACTAGAATCCCGGGTGGTTCAGGCGACGGGCACGGAGAAGTGTTCGTGAACTATAAGAAGTTTGCCCTTGGCGTCCCGTTGGAAGACATGCGTGGCACGAACGATCTCCAATTTCTCTTCCACGCGCTTGCCGCCCCCCAGATCGCGCCCGGTGGCCTCAAAATGAAACGTGTAGGTCGCCACCGCCGCATCTGCACCAATCATTGCAATCTCGATAGGGCCGAGTTTCAAATCCATGCGCGTATCAGGCCGAAAGTATTCGCGGGAGCGGCGCATGGCCCCGAGCCGCCCGGGCTCGCTGCGGGCCATGCTGATCTGGAAGATGCTGCTTGCAGAGGCGTAGTAGGAATTCAAAACATCCTCGGACTTGGCGAGAAACGTGGTCCAAAACACGTGGACGGTTTTGCGCACCTCTTCCGGTGTTAGTTTCTCCACGATGACCCTCTCGTATGCTCAAACGGCGAGCGGACGCGTCCTTGCAGTTTGAGTTTACCCGCTAAACTTGCGGCCCGGAAAGCGGCGAGACAGGCTTGTTTCCAGTTTGTACGGAGTGCCACGGCCGCGGCCCTGAGAGCTTGCGCCAAGCGGCTTCATAAGCGTATATAAACGTATTGATTTGACGAATCTATATGCGATATTCTGCGGATTCGCCGGAGGTCTATCGTGGAAAAACTGCTGGCGCCGCGGGAAGCGGCCAACGTCTTGGGCATCAGCTATCCGACCTTGAAGCAGTGGATTTACCACGGAAAGATCAAATCCGTGAAGACCCCGGGAGGCCACCATCGCGTGCCGGAGAGCGAGATCGACCGCCTATTTCCCAAAAAACTCGAGCGCGGCAGCGTTGAGACGCGCCGCGGGAATTTGCGAAAGATCAGCGGCCGGAACCAGCTGATCGGGCGCGTGCTGGAAGTGAAGTACAGCGGATTGCTGGCGCAGGTGCGGCTGGTCATCGGAGAGCAGCAGATTACCGCCATCATCACGGCGGATGCCGCGAAAGAAATGCGGCTGAAGCCCGGGGAGCGCGCCGCGGCGCTGATCAAATCGACGGAAGTAATGATTTTGCGAGTGTGACAAGGCCTTAACTGGTGACTTGTGACTAATCAGAAGTCAGTTTGGCTTAGGCTCCTCAAGCTTCCGTCACTCCTCACGGTGCTTCTTCTCGCGCAGGGAGGAGTACGAGGGCAAGGCAAAGAGGTGCGAATTGCGGCGGCGGCGGATCTGAAATTTGCGATGGAAGAATTAGCCGGGCAGTTTGAAAAGCAGACGGGAACGAAAGTGGATGTTACCTACGGCTCGAGCGGAAATTTTTTTTCTCAGTTGCAAAACGGAGCGCCATTCGATTTATTTTTCTCGGCGGATATCGATTATCCGAAAAAGCTCGAAGCAGCCGGGTTGGCGGAGCCGGGAACGCTCTACGAATATGCGGTCGGAAGAATTGTGATATGGACTCCGGCGGATGCCAAGGTGGATGTTGTAAAGGAAGGCTGGAGGGCGCTGCTCGATGAGCGCGTACAAAAGATCGCCATCGCCAATCCGGAGCATGCGCCCTACGGCAGAGCCGCTGTTGGAGCAATGCAGAAGGCCGGAATTTACGACCAAGTAAAAGCCAAGCTGGTCTATGGCGAAAACATTTCCCAAGCGGCGCAGTTCGTACAATCGGGAAACGCGCAGGCGGGAATCATCGCACTTTCGCTTGCTATCTTGCCGCCTATGAATGATGGAAAGCGCTGGGGGATCCCCGCGGAGCTTCACGCTCCCATCGTGCAAGGCGCGATTGTTCTGAGGAACGCCAAAAATAAAGGCACGGCACTGGCGTTTCTGGAATTTGTGAAAAGTGACGCTGGGCGCGCGTTACTTTCGAAGTATGGATTCGCGGCTTCAAGAAAAAAGTAAAGTCGGAAAAAAGATAACGCGGAGACTCGGAGCACGCAGAGGAAACGCGGAGAAGAGAAGAAGAGGGGGAGCGAAGAGTAAATGGATGCGTTGTGGTTGTCGATGAAGCTGGCGGCATGCGTGGCAACGATACTGTTGCTGCTCGGAATGCCGGTGGCGTACTGGCTGGCGTATTCGAATTGGCGCGGGAAGTTTTTGCTGGAGTCCGTTGTGGCGCTGCCGCTGGTGCTGCCGCCGACGGTTTTGGGATTTTACGCTCTGGTGGCCATGGGTCCGCGCGGGCCTCTTGGAAAACTGTGGATCGCGCTTTTTGGTCACGGCTTGGCGTTTACGTTCGCCGGATTGATTCTGGCGTCGGTGCTGTACAGCTTTCCCTTCGCAGTGCAGCCACTGATCGCTTCGTTCGAAAGCGTTGACCGAAAGCTGCTCGATGCTTCGGCGGTTCTGGGCGCGGGAAGCCTGCGCACGTTCTGGCGCGTGATCCTACCGCTTTCATTGCCAGGCGTCGTGACCGCCATCGTCCTGAGTTTCGCACACACACTCGGCGAATTCGGCGTCGTGCTGATGGTAGGCGGAAATCTGGCCGGCGTGACGCGAACGGTTTCTATCGACATCTTCGATCGCGTGCAGTCGCTCGAATACGGCGAAGCCAATCGCATGGCGCTGCTGCTGCTGATGATTTCGTTCGCCGTGCTTTCCGTGGTGTACGCCGTGAACCGCCGCGTGTGGACACCTTGGGCGGCGAAGTCATAACAGCGATGCTCACCGCGCAAATCCGCAAAGAGCGGCGCAGCGCGGGCGCTCCTTCCTTTGTTCTGGATGTTTCTCTCGAAGTTTCGCCCGGCATTACGATTTTGTTCGGACCATCCGGAGCAGGGAAGTCGACCTTGCTGGATTGCATTGCCGGCCTGGCACACCCCGATACTGGGCGCATGGTGGCCGGCGGCGAAGTACTCTTTGATTCCGCAGCCGGCATCGATCTGCCGGCCCAGAAACGCCGTATCGCTTACGTGTTTCAGACGCTGGCACTGTTTCCGCACCTCACTGCGGAAGAAAACGTCGCCTACGGCTTGAGCGCTTTGAACGAAAGCAGGCGACGAAAGCGAGTCGGCGAAATTCTCTCTGCATTTCACGTGCAGGACTTGCGAAAAAAGAAGCCTGGTGAAATTTCCGGTGGAGAAAAGCAGAGGATTGCTCTGGCAAGGTCACTGGTGACGGAGCCTCGCGTCTTGCTACTGGACGAGCCCCTAACTGGGCTTGACGCGAAATTGAAATCGGCGATTGTAGACGATTTGCGCGCCTGGAACGCCGCGAACCGCATCCCGATTCTTTACGTCACGCACAGCCGCGAGGAAGTGGACGCTCTCGGCGAGCGCGTGATCGCCATCGACAACGGACACGTGGTGAGCGCCGGCACGCCCATGGACGTGCTCGACGCCCCGCGCAGAAAACGTCTGGCGCAAGCGGCGGGATTCGAAAACCTTCTTGAAGGCACCGTGCTGGATTTGCGCGAAACCGATGGCGTGATGCGCGTGCGCCTGGAAAACACTGCGTGCGAGATCGAAGTTCCCCTGGGCTTCGCGGCGGCCGGCGACCGTGTGCGTGTGGCCATTCGCGCTGGCGACATTCTGCTTGCGACCGAACAGCCGCGTGGTTTGAGCGCGCGGAACATCATCGAAGGCCGCATCGCGTCGTTGGAACCGCGCGGAACGATGGTAATCGCACGTGTCGATTGCGGTGTCCCGTTCTCCGTGCACGTTACGCCAGGAGCGGTCCGCGCGCTGGAGCTGGCTGCCGGACGCCGTGTCTGGCTGGTCATGAAAACCCACTCGTGTCACTTGGTGGAATAGAAATTCTGCTGCGAATTCCCAGTTTGTTCAGGAATTCGGTTTCGGCGCGGCCGGAGCTGCCACCTTGGGCCCATTGGGCAGCGAAAATTTGACCTCATCGGCTTCCAGCGTGCTGTCCTTCGGCGTTGCGTGGATGACCACAAGGTATCCCAGAGCGAGATCGGAAACCTTGGCGGGTTTGTCCTGATTGTTGCTCCGCAGAACATAGACGGTCGAAGCCGTAAGTTTCACCTCAACGGACTTGCCCACTTTCGTTTTCACCAGCACGGAATCGGCATTGATTTTTTCCAGCGTGCCGATGACGTGAACCTTGTCGCCATGCGCGAAGGCACTCCCTGCCGCAAGCGCAAAGCACATTGCGATGGTGAGCACGCGAACTCTCATGAAATCCTCCTGGAGGAATTGTAAGCGTAGCATTACGCCGCCTCTTCCTAATGATGATTATCGGATTCCGGCTTCTCTTTTGTCGTTGCTCCGTTCAAGAATTCATTTTCCCGCTGTTCTTCCGCGCGATCCTCTGGTCCTGTGGGATTATACCGCTCCATCTCCAGGCGCTCTTCCGTGGTCAGGTGTGGCAGATGGCGAATGAAATGCACCAGCTTCCAGCTATCCAGTTCGCCGCCATGTTGGCCGCCTTTCCCAAACGCCGGCATTCCCGTAAATCGCACGCCGTTCTCGATCACCCAGAAAATCTCGCCGTCACTCAGGTTTTGCGTGTCTGGCTTGCGCAGATCCGGTGGCGGCGGGTAGAGCCCCTCACCTATTGTGGTCTGGCCGCTGCCATCGTTGCCGTGGCAGATGGCGCAGTGATCGGCAAAGTGCAGCCGCGCGTCGCGCAATTCTTCCGCGGAGGCCAACACCGGGTTCTGCGCCGACCGCGCGCTCGATGGGATTGCAAGATAATGAGAATTGCGCGCGATCACCGCTTCCAGCTTGCTCGGCGTGGCCCGGGAGCTCAGCCCGTTATGGAGAATCGACGCCGCCACCGCAGCCGCTACTCCGAGGACAGCCAACCCGATCACAAGAAACAGAGTCCCGCGCTTCATAGTCTCGCAGCCATGTTAAAGGAAGCCAGCCGCGCGAGCCAGCCCGGATTACAGGACCAGGCACAAAAATTTCCCCTGGGCGCAACCACAGGAGCACCTTCCTCTGGTACGATACGCAGGAAATGGCCACGAAGCCGATTAACGAACCCGCCTCTGCTGCGCTTACGGCCTGTTCCGCCGAAGTGCGCGACTGTCTCCAGGCGGCGCTGGCCGGTGAATCACTGACGTTCGAACGAGGCCTGCGGCTGGCAACCGCGCAAGGCGCAGATTTGGACGCGCTGGTGGCCGTCGCGGACCACTTGCGGCGCGAAACCGTCGGCGATGCCATCACCTACGTCGTGAATCGCAACATCAATTTCACCAACATCTGTTTTGTGGGGTGCAGTTTTTGCGGATTTGGCCGCGGCCCCGGCGCGCCTGATGCCTACTCGCTTTCCTTCGAAGAAGTGGTTCGCCGGGCGCGCGAAGCCTGGGAGCGCGGCGCAACGGAGGTTTGCATCCAGGGCGGTTTGCCGCGCGACCTCGACGGCTTTTTTTATCGCGACCTTTTGCGCGTCGTCAAGCACGCGATTCCCGGAATGCACGTGCACGCCTTCTCCCCCATGGAAATCGATTTCGGCGTCGCAAAAACAGGCATGGCGCTGCGCGACTATTTGCAAATGCTGAACGACGAAGGTCTTGGCAGCATTCCGGGAACGGCCGCGGAAATTCTCGACGATCGCGTCAGGCAAGAGCTGAGCCCCAACAAGCTCCCGGTCGCGCGCTGGATCGAAATCATCACCACCGCTCATGAGCTGGGAATTCCCAGCACCTCCACAATGATGTACGGCCACGTGGAAGACCCCGCCGACTGGGTGCGCCATATTCTCCTGCTGCGGTCCATCCAGAAGCGCACCGGCGGCTTCACGGAATTCGTGCCCCTCGGTTTCATCCACGAAAATACTCGCCTTTACCGTCATGGTGGAGCGCGCCCCGGCGCCAAGCGCGATGAACACTTGCGCGTGCACGCGCTCTCGCGAGTGCTGCTCCACGGCGCCATCAAGAATATTCAAGTGTCCTGGGTCAAACTCGGATTCGAAACGTCCCTCGCCTGCCTCCAGGCTGGCGCAAATGATTTCAGCGGAACGTTAATGGAAGAAAGCATTTCGAAAGCCGCCGGCGCCACTTTTGGCGAGTACGTCTCGCCCGAGGAATTTCGCGCCAGGATTCGCTCCATTGATCGCGTCCCCGCCGAGCGTACCACGACATACAAAATTCGCCAGATCTTCGATGCCGTAAAGGAAGATACTGTTGGGCCGACGCTGCAAATCCTGAGTGCACAAACCCACGCGCCTTACACCGAAGGCGCCTACTGACCCATTCCCATGCGCGCCCTCCTCCTGCCCATCAAAGATTTGAGAAATGCCAAGAAACGGTTGATCGGCGTCTTAACGCCAGAAGAGCGGTTTGGTTTGGCGCAAGCCATGCTCGCGGACACGATTCGCGCCGTTCAAGGAGTGCGCAGCGCAGACAAGATTTTCGTAGTCACCAATTACGAACCCGCTATGCGCATCGCCGAGGAAAACGGCTGGGAGATTTTGCGCGAGGACCGCCAGATTTCCGAAAGCGATTCCGTGGACACCGCGTCGCGACTCTGTGAACTGCGTGGAGTCACGGGGTTGCTGCGTGTGCCGCTGGATGTCCCCCTGGTGCAAGCCCGTGATATCGATGATTTGCTGGCCATCGAATGTGAAGCGCCGGCGCTGGTTATCGTTCCCTCGCGCGACGGCATGGGAACTAATGCGATTCTGCGCATGCCTCCAGCGTTGTTTCCATCGCACTTTGGAACGGGGAGTTTCGTGAAACACGTTGGCGAAGCCGAACGAATCGGCGCCCGGGTGATTTTCCGCAGGAACGCACGGCTGGAGATGGATGTGGATGACGAAGCCGATTTGCGCATGCTGCTGAAAAATGATTTGAGCGGCACCGAAACGGGGCGATGGCTTGGCGAGAGCGGAGTGGAAACGCGGTTCCAGCCACACCTCAAAGCAGGGGCCATGGGCGCACGATGAAGCAGAAAATTTTTGCCAGCCTTGACGAGGCGGTCACCGATATTCCCGATGGCGCTCGAATCATGTTCGGCGGCTTTGGCGGGGCAGGCTTTCCGAACAATCTGATTCAGGCTCTCGCGCGCAAAGGAACGAAAAACATTACCGCCATCAGCAATAATTGCGGTACGCGTGAAGGCGAGCTTGGCCTGATGTTCAAGAACAATCAGATCAAACACGTCATCGCATCTTTCCCCGGGCCGCACGCGAATCATTTCCAGGATCGCTATGCGGCCAAGGAAGTGACCCTCGAACTCGTGCCGCAAGGCATTCTCTGCGAACGCATGCGCGCTGCGGCCGCCGGCCTAACCGGCTTTTACACCACCGTTGGGGTCGGCACAGAAGTTGCCACAGGAAAAGAAGAGCGCGAGATTGGCGGAAAGCGCTGCATCCTGGAAATGCCCATCCACGCGGACTACGCATTCATCAAAGCGCAAAAGACCGACGAATTGGGAAACTTGACCTACCGCTTGGCCGCCAGAAATTTCAATCCCATCATGGCCATGGCCGCGAAAACCACTATCGTCGAAGCCGAAGAGATCGTGCCTGTTGGCTCCATCGATCCCGAAAATGTCATCACCCCCGCCATCTTCGTCCATCGCATCGTGCAAGCGAAAGGCCTTCACTATGCCGGATAAGCCGCGCCTTACCCGAGAGCAGATCGCCCAGCGCGCTGCCCAGGAATTGACCGACGGCGCCTACGTCAACCTAGGCTGGGGAATTCCAAATCTCATCGCCAACTATTTGCCGAAAGGCATCACCGTTTATTTCCACAGCGAAAATGGAATCCTGGGCATGGGGCGCCGCGCGCGGCCTGGCGAAGAAGATTTCGACCAGGTGGACGCCATGAAAGTCCCGGTAACGTTGATCCCTGGCGCATCGTTCTTCCATCAGGCCGACGCGCATCTCATGACGCGAGGCGGACATCTCGATGTCGCCGTTCTTGGCGGATTTCAAGTTTCTGAAAAAGGCGACCTCTCCAATTGGAAAATCCCTGGCGCCAAAGGCTCCGGCGGCATCGGCGGCGCCATGGACATCGCCGCCGGCGCAAAAACTCTAATCGTCTGCATGGAACACACCACAAAAGACGGCGACCCCAAAATCGTAAAGCAGTGCACCTATCCGCTCACGGGGCTGGCTTGCGTGGACACCATCGTCACCGATCTTGCCGTCATCGACGTCAAGCTCGAAGGCTTGGTGCTCCGCGAAGTCGCTCCCGGGTGGTCGCCCGACGGAGTGCAAAAAGCCACCGGTGCGCCTTTGATTGTCAAAGGGCGCGTCGACGAAATAAGTTTTGCTTGAATTCGCAAGGAGGACAGAGATGAGCCAGGCAATACCCGATACACATAAAGACTTGTTGGAAAAAGCCGCGTTCGGAAGTTTGGGAACGCTCATGAAGGACGGACAGCCGCAAGTCACGCCCGTCTGGGTGGACTATGACGGAAAATATGTTTGTATTAACTCCGCGAAAGGCCGCGTGAAGGACATCAACATGCGCCGTGACCCCCGCGTTTCGATCTCGCTGCAGGACCCGGCAAACCCCTACCGCTACATGGAGATTCGCGGCAAAGTCGTCGAAATCACAGAAAAGGGCGCCGACGACCACATCAACAAACTCTCCAAGAAATATCTCGGCAATCCCGTCTATCCTTTCCGCAAGCCCGGCGAAGTTCGCGTAACCTACAAGATCGAGCCGCAGAAAGTCAGCTCCATGGGATAGGGAGAATATCCAGTGCGGCCGCGCCGGCCTCGATTGCGGAAGTGTCCGACTAATGGCTAAGAACTAGCAACTTAGGACTGCATCTACAGCCGCGCGGCAACCCGAGCTACCCTGCGGTCATCCGGCGCCCGGATGATTAGCACCAGTCGATCCGTCAGGGGCACTCCCCCACTCGGAACGGTGAAGTCAATAAACCACCGGAATCGCTTCGGCAGTTCCTCCTTTATTTCCGTGTTGTAGGGCTCAATGGGTTCGGCTGTCGCACTCACTTGTTTCAGGTTCTCTATCCGTCGCAAATCAATCCCGCGTTTCCAGTAGAACTGGAATCGCAGCGACTTCATCATATCCATCGTCAGATAGCGCCGCGGGCCAGGCTGCATCTGGTTCGCGCATGGTAAGTCGAAAACGAGAAACGAGACGTGCACTTCCTCGGGAAACTCCTTAACGATCGTCTGGCCGCTTCGATACTCTGTCCCCTGCTCGGTATCGATGCGCTCAAATTTGTCGAAAAATTCCGGGGCCGTGACCCTCCCCGTCACTCGAAAACAAGTCTGCTCGGAAAGGCTGCCGTCCGTTTCAAACACAATGCCGCCGTCAAAATTCAGCACGTCGTTGCGGACTGTTTTCTTTTTCCGCTTTTGCTGCTCCTGGCCCGCGTTCGAACCGGAAATCAGCAATAGCCCGGCGGCAAAGACGGTGCAAATGACTCTTGGAAAAAAGCGGCCCATTCCCATCTTCGTAAGAATTTCAGTGTACTCCCACCGCTCCGGTCTTCATCAGAAAAGAGATGCCGTCAATCGTGTACAAAGTTTTCCCGCCCTCGCTTTTTTGGGGCGGCACTTTTCCCTCGCGCAAGGTCTGGAACGCCGCAACCAACCTGGGAAGGACATCAGGACTTGCCACCGGAATATTGTGCGCCCCCAGCACCAGCTTCACTTGCGGGGCGAGGTCCGCGAGCCGCTTCACCGAAGCCGCATACTCATCGAGATTGGTTTCCGGTCGAAACAGCCAGATCGGAGCAGGATAATACGTATCGCCCGTAAACAGCAGGCCGTTCTCCCGATCGATCAGCGAAATAGCGTCCGGCGTATGTCCCGGCGTTGAAAGCACCTCCACCGTGCGGCCACCCAGATTGATTCTGAATCCATCGTGGATGAAGCGCGAGACCTTCCACGGTTTCGTAGCATATGTTTTTGGATTCAATCCTTTGGGCAATTCACCACACAGCTGGTCCGGAGTGATCTCCGCCTGCGCATCCTCGCGCGAGCCCTTGGCATTGGTGCGAGTAAACTCCGTGTCCATTCCGTAGACAAATGTGAATTGCCAGTTTCCACCAACATGATCGTCGTGTGTGTGCGAGTTCAGCACCACCACCGGACGCGATGTCAGCCGGGACACGATTGTGTGAATGTTCCCCATGCCCATGCCGGTATCGAACAGCAGCGCCTGCTTGTGCCCCACAATTAGGTACGAAATTACCTCTTCTGCCTGGTGCGGCTCGTAGATGGCAAATACTCCGGGCGAAACTTTATAGACCTCAAACCACGGCTCAGTCGGCAAAACCCGTTCTAGCGTCTTGTATTCGGGCCGCGGGAGAGCCCGGCACCACTCCGGAATCTCTTTCGTCTGTGCCGCCGCCAGCGACGGTAGTAAACAGAACAGCATGAGCCCTACCAGAGCTTTTCCAGCTTTCAATATTCCTCCAATGGACTTCCACCATAGACGTCGCTGGGCGACGCCTATGGTATAGCGATGCAGCCTAGCTCGCAAATCTTCCCTCCGTTTTTAGGGAACAAACGACAACCTACGTCCGTATCTTCCGGTAGAAGTTCATCCCTAGGAATAGGTGTGCTTTTGGGGGAGTCCGATGAATAACTTCTGGCAAGACATCCGCTATGCATTTCGCGTGCTCTTGAATAACCGTGGATTCGCCGCCATCGCTGTGCTCACGCTCGCACTGGGAATCGGAGCGAACACCGCGCTCTTCTCCATCGTTAACGGCGTGCTCCTGAACCCGCTGCCGTTCCCCAATCCCGGCGAGCTTTACGCGGTCTATGGGAAGACGGCTACGTTTGAACAAACCTCGATTTCCTACCCGAATTTTCTCGATTGGCAGAAGCAAAACCACTCCTTCGCCACATTAAACGCCTTCCGCTCCGATGATTTCAACATGACCGGCGCCGGCGAGCCGGAACGCCTCCATGGCCACATGATTTCCGCGAATTTCTTTCCCTCCCTTGGCCTGACCCCCATCGTGGGCCGCGACTTCCGCCCCGAAGAGGACCGCGCCGGCGCCGGCCCCGTGGCCATCCTCGGCGACGGCCTGTGGAAGCGCAAATTTGCTTCGTCGCCGGAAGTTGCCGGCAAAAACATTACCCTCAACGGAAAATCGTACACAATTGTCGGCGTAGCGAAGGGACTCTTGCCCGGCCTCAGTCCCTCGGACGTTTACGTCCCTGTCGGTCAGTGGAGCGATCCCACCTTTCTCGATCGCCGCATCAGCATGGGACTGAATTCCATCGGGCGTTTGAAGCCTGGCGTCTCGCTGGCGCAAGCGCGTGCGGACATGGATTCCGTCGCGCAGAATCTCGGCACCGCTTTTCCCGAAGTCGACAAAGGCACGGGGATTACGCTGGTCCCGCTCAAGGCGGATACGGTTGGCAATGTGCAGGGAATTCTTCTGGTGCTGCTGGGCGCGGTGGGCTTTGTTCTGCTGATCGCTTGCGCCAACGTTGCAAACCTGCTGCTCGCGCGATCGACCGGGCGCACGCGCGAATTCGCCATTCGCTCGGCGCTGGGCGCCAGCTCCATGCGCGTCATCCGGCAGCTACTGACGGAGAGCATCATGCTTGGAATCGCCGGCGGGGCGCTCGGCCTGCTCCTTGCGAAGTTGGCGATGCGCACGATTCTCACCGCGCTGGGCGGCGTACTTCCGCGCACCGACGAGATCGCGCTGGATTCTCACGTGCTGCTGTTTACGGGCGGGCTGGCGATTCTTACGGGCATCGTTTTCGGGCTTGCGCCGGCCATCAAAATGTTGCGTCCCAAGCTTAGCGACACGTTGAAGGAAGGCGGCCGCGGCGGGAGCGGTGCGCGGCATCGCGCGCAGAGCGTCTTCGTGGTCGTCGAAATGGCCATGGCGCTGGTGCTGCTCGTCGGCGCGGGACTGATGATTCGCAGCCTGGCGGCGCTGTGGGGAATTAATCCCGGCTTTGATCCGAAGCATGCGCTTTCGTTTGCAATTTCTTTGAGCAATGATCCGTCAGTCACCGCCGGCCAATTGCGCGCGAAATATCGCGAAACGGTGCGGCAATTTGAAAGTGTTCCTGGCGTGGAATCCGTCGCAGTGATTGGCGGTTCGCTGCCCATGACCGGCGACTCCGAAGTGCCTTTCTGGCACGAAGGCGAGGCGCCGCCGGCCAATCAAAACGACATGACATTTGCGTTGTTTTATTTAGTGACGCCTCCGTATCAGCAAGCACTGCGCATCCCGCTTCAGCGCGGACGTTTTTTCAACGACCGCGACGACGAACATGCACCGGCCGTTGCGGTGATCGATGCCACGCTTGCGCGCAAATATTTTCCGAACACCGATCCCATCGGCAAGCGCATCAACGTCGGGCTGCTGGAAATCCAGCCGGAAATCGTCGGCGTCGTGGGCCACGTGGAGCACTGGGGCCTGGGCGACAAGGGGCACCAGACTTTGCAGGCGCAGCTGTATCTGTCAGTCTGGCAAGTGCCGGACCGTTTCTGGCCGCTGCTGGCGAACGGCTCGGGTTACGTCGCGCGCACAACATCATCTCCGCTCGGCGTCGTGAGCGCGATTCGCGCTGCCGCTACAAAAGCGGATCCGAGTTCCGTCGTTTACGGCGCGCGTCCGGTCGAGGACATTGTCGCCGGGTCCATCGGAACGCAGCGGCTGGCGATGATTCTGCTCAGCGTTTTTTCCGCGCTGGCGCTGGTGCTTTCGGCGATTGGAATCTATGGCGTCATTTCCTATCTGACTGGGCAGCGCACGCATGAAATCGGGATTCGCGTGGCGCTTGGAGCGTCCAGCGCGGACGTGCTGCGCATGGTGCTCGGCGAAGGGATGAAGCTTACGCTCATCGGCGTGGCCGTCGGAGTCGCGTTTGCGCTTGGATTGACGCGACTAATGACGCAATTCATTTACGGCGTCGGCGCGTCCGATCCCATCACGTTCGCTGGCGTCGCCGTTTTGCTGACCGGCGTCGCGCTGCTGGCCTGCTACATTCCTGCACGTCGCGCGATGCGCGTCGACCCGATGATCGCTTTGCGCTACGAGTGATCGTTCTTATTTTCCATCGACTGAAAATGACAGCAGGACGTTTCCGGGGGTGCTGCCCACAAAAGCGTATCCGGAGTTCACGTAAAGAATTCCGCCGACAATGACCGGGCCGGGGCCGTCGAGCGACCCTCCATGGGCTTTCACCTGGTTCACCGTTTTGAAATCGGTCATGGTGTCCACATCCCAGACAATCCGGCCATCGTCCGCCGAATACGCTCGCAAATGCCCGTCAAGGCTGCCCGAGAAAACCACTCCGGGGATGGCCGTCACGGCCGCCGACTGCGCGGGGCTGCAACCCGGTTTTTCGCCGCAACCGGGAGGCGGCGTCTGCCAAACGATTTCTCCCGTTGCAAGATTTAGAGCGAATAGCCCTCCACCCGCTTTCGGGTCCAGGGCAAATGCCGTGCCGGTGAAGGAACCCTGGGCCCCCGGCGTCCCGGCCGGCACGGGGTGGATGCGCACATCGGACAACGCGACATAAACATTTTTTGCGTCCACGGCGGAGCCCCACTGCACGCCGCCGAGGCTTCCGCCTTTGCCCACGCGTCTCTGCCAGAGGAGCGCGCCTTGCTTATCGGGATCCAGGGCATGCACAACGCCCGATTTCTGCCCGGCGATCAAAGCACGGTGCCCGTTCGCAAGATCAACCAAAATGGGGGAGGAACCAAAATCAAAATCGGGCCCGGGCGTTTCCGGACAATTGGTGCGCTTCTCCAAAGGACCATCGCAATCGATGGTAAAGGCATCGCCCGCAGTCATCTGACGCGACCACTCGATTTTTCCGGTGTCCGAATTGAAGGCGATGAAGGCGTCGGAAGTGTCCGCGGGCGGATCGGAATAGCTGTCGCCGGTGGTCACGTAAACCATGTGATGCGCGAGGTCCACGGTCGGGGAAGACCATACGGCTGCGCCCGAAGGGCCCCGCAGCTGGACGCCCAGCTTGTTTTTCCGGACTGGCGCGGGCTCTTGCGGAATCGTGTAACTTTTCCAAAGAATTTTTCCGGAGCCGGCGTCGAGAGCCGTAAGCGCCCCGCGAAACGTGCAGCACTCATAGAGGGGGTGGGCCCCAGGTACTTCCTCGTAGGACGACGTGGGAACAAAGAGTCTACCGCCGGCAAGCGCGGGCGCTCCAGTAATTACCGCGGTGAGATGCTCTTCCACGTGCGTCTTCCAGAGGAGCTTGCCCGTCGCGGCGTTCACGGCGTAGGCATTGGCGTGCTGGTCGCCGAAGTAGGCGATCCATGCATCGCCGCTCTGGCCGATGCTGATGGCGGTGCGCACGGGGAAATCGGCATCAAACACCCAATGGATGCAGCCGGTTTCGGCGCTGAGCGAATAAACCTTTCGGTCGGCGCTTCCTACAAACAGGCGGCCGCCGGCGATCGTGGGCTGGGCAAACGCTCTGGTGACCCCTGAAAATCCGAAGGCCCACTTGAGCTTCAGCTTGGGCACTTGCGCGGCGGAGAGTTGCGCCATATCGGCGGGCTGAAAGCGATGCTGCTCCAGGCCTGCGCCCCAGCCGTTCCAGTGAGGTTTTGCGAGCGGATCGGAAAATGCGGGTCCGCCCGCGGCGCAAAATGCTTCGGGCGGAATTTGCTCTTTCCCGGGCAGCTTGCCGGTCAGGAATTGAGCGATTGCGTCGATCTTTGCAGGGGACAGTCCTATGCTCTGCGTGCTCATGCTGCCGATGACCAGGGCGAAGCGGACATTCTCCGGCGACATCTGCTTCAGGGCCGCACGGTTCGGGGCTCGCGGGGCACCTCCTTCGTGGCAGCCCGCGCAGCGCTGCTTGAAGAGAGCTTCACCATCTTTGTTGGGGCTTGTTTCTTGTGGTTGCGCGGCGGTCTGGGCGAGGAGCGGGGGACTTAACACAGAGGGCGCAAAGGAAAGAGCACAGAGGGCACAGAGACCGATCGAGAAGATCAAAAGAGGTACAGCGAGGAGCATTGGCAAACTGCGCGAACGTTTCATTTCACCCTTCCCGCGTTGTGGATACGTTTCCGCAATTTCACAATCAGAAAGCAGACAAGCACGTGCAGAATCAACGCAAGCTTTGCTACGGACTTGGGATCCGCACTCGCCCAATAGGGAAGGCGCTCAAGAAATGAGGCGGGCGCCAGCACATACAGCAAAGCAACAATCGGCGTAGACAAGAACAACCACACATATCCCCAACGCCATCGTCGGCCGCTACCCAGGGGCGTCATTTCCCGCTCGAGAATCTCAAACACATCGCCGGTCAGTCCCGGTATGTCCTGATCGTGACGGTAGCCCGTAAGCTCCTTGGCAAGCTCGGCAGGCACGTCGTAAACGTAATCCACGTCGGCCTTCTCGCCGCCTGCAGCTTGCTGTTTGGCGATCAACTGCTCCGCAATGTTTTTTAGCTCAGATGGAGCTTCTCCTTTTATATCGAGATGAAATTGTCCTTTCTCACAGTCGTGGACCACTGACCAGACTTTCTTTCCCTCACGCCATCCAGAGGTCCAACTAACCATGACATGGTCTTCGACAAAACAGCAGACGACTTCTCCTGAGCGCGACAAACGCGCAAGCTCCCGGTCTTCCATTTCGCTTCGATCAAACTGAATCACGTACCATCCCGTCGGCAGTTGGGCGCCGACGATCTTTGACTCGGCTGTCTCTTCGCGTTTTCCCGTCGCGCGCAAACCCAAAGCCGCGCAGGCTCTTTGAAGATTGCCGCCTTTGAGCGCTGCCCAGGAAAGTGACCAGCCCATAGCGGCTCACTTTGCTCCGGAAACGAAGATGGATTTGGGGAGCATCATGTGGACGCCTTTGTTGCCGTCGACGAGTTCGGTGATGTGGAGGTCGGCGGCGACGCTGGAGAGCATGTAGGCGTCGTCGCGGGAGAGATGTTTTTCGGTGACGAGGAAATCGATCATCTCGCGGACGGCGAGCGTGGCGCAGGCGTTCAGGTCATCGTTGAGGCCCATGGTGATGTAGTGGGTGGGGGTTTCGGCGCGGGGCCACTTCAGGTGCAGGTCCTTGCGCACGATGAATTGAAACGTGCCGATGAGCGAAGTTTCGAGTGCGGTGATGTCGACTTCGCCGTCGCCCTGCCCAGCGTGGCCGTCGCCAACTTCAAAGAGCGCGCCGGGCGCGTGCACGGGAATGTAGAGCGTGGTGCCGGCGACGAGGTCCTTGTTATCGAGATTGCCGGCCATGACCCATGGTGGCCCGCTGTTCCAGCGGCCGGCGGTTTCCGGCGGCGCGTCGCCCATGCTACCGAAAAAGGGATGCAGCGGAATCTCGATGCCGGGCGCGAATTTGGCGACCATGCGCTTTTCATCGAGCGGAATGATTTTTATTTTCGCGTAAGGAAAATCGTCGGGAAGATAGCCGCGGCCTGGGCCGAAGGCGTTGTAGGCGTAAGGAATGGCAAGTTTTATGGCGAGGATTTTCACTTCCAGCACGTCGCCGGGCTGCGCGTCTTCAATGTAAATCGGCCCAGTGAGGATGTGCCCGCCCGGGCCTTTGTCCTTCACCTGGTCGGTGATGTCGCGCAGCCATTGCTCGACCTGCTCCGGCGGCACGCCCGCGTCTTCCAGCCGCTTCGGGCTGTTGGTGAGCAGCGTCTGAATCTCCACCGTATCGCCCGACTTGACGCGCAAGACCGGCGCCGCCTTCGCATCGTAGTATCCCCAAGCCACCGTCTTCGGCGTCGGCTTCAGCGTATACGTCGCTTGCGCAGTAGCCGTCGAAACACTCATCAAATACACCGAGGCAAGCACCAAACCTCTTGCTACGTTGCCGGCGTTCATTGCGATCTTGTTAGTGGTCTTGTTCGACATTTGCCGTCGCTCGTCCTTTTGTCTTGTCTCGGTAGTGCGTAATTGCATATTCAAATCCACCATCGTTGAGTTGCTTCCAGAATCGTCTCCTGTTTCTTTTTGGGGTCTCTACCAGTACAGCTCTTCCCGCCGAGGGGTCTGTATAGCTTTCAAAGCACCACTTGTCGAACGCTTCAAATTCCTTGTCGAAAGGGGTTCTACCCTTGTCGCCTGGACGGAAATAGGTGAACGGAGTATGGTCGGCAAGAATCTCCGGTGTCCACCAAAGCCTTGAGGGGCGAATGAAAAGCACCTCGCAAATCAGCGTGCCTTCTTTCGCGATTGCGTGCTGTTCAGCCTCAGCCCAGCTAATCTCACGCCCCAAGTGCCGCATCCGCTCGACGAACTCGGCTTCCCTGCGTCTTTGTCTTAGCCCGACAATTCTGAGAAACGGAATCGAAAGCACAGCGATTATCGGCAGAAGCGGCAAGAGGATTATCAAACCGAAAGCGCCGAATAACATCCGTAGTCCCTCGACGTAGTAACCAATACTCGGGACAAATACCCTTGGCCCTAAACCCAAAGTCAAGATCTCGTGCCCTCGGTTCCATCGGGCGATTAAATACCCGGCGGAGAAAAGCAATAAGTAGGAGGGTAAGAAGATAAACAAGATCATTTGGGTCGTGGTCAGCAATTGGCCTCCACTGATGCCACCTTCGCATCGTAGCGATTCATACTGCCTCCGTCCTCAGCTTCGTTGCCAGTTCCAAGAAGTCTCGCGCCTGGACGTCGAATTCTTCACCTTTCGGTGGGGCTTCCTTCTTATCTGGCCCATTTTCGAGAGGGCGTAGCACGAAAGCGGTCCTAAGTCCGCAGGCTTTCGCAGCTTTCAGGTCGCCCGGATGTGCCGCCACCATCATCACTTCCGAAGGCTGGCAGCCAAGGAGATCAGCAGCACCCAAATAGGCCTCGCGATCCGGTTTGTAGTGGTGAAAAAGTTCGGCTGATAATACGGTGTCCCACGGCAGTCTCGCGAATTTGGCCATCTCTACCAGCAACGAGACGTTGCCATTCGAGAGAGTCGCGAGGACGAAATTCTTTTTGAGGCGCGTTAACCCCTCAATCGCGTCGGACCATGGCGTCAGCCGATGCCACACGCGATTCCAGTGGTCTTTTTCAGCTTCCGTTACTCCATTGATTTTGAACTCGGGCAGAAGATCATCAAGGATCCGGCGGTGAAGCTCATCGAGCTTCATCCAGGGCAATTCGCCCTTTCGCACTTTCTCCATGGACGGAGTGTATCCCGCTCGCCAGCGATCGGCGAAGTTTGCCCAGTCCACCTGCAAACCCTTCGCTTGGCTCCATTGCATACCCTCGCGAATGATCGAACCGCGCCAATCCACGACAGTTCCGAACACATCAAACACAAGTGCTTTCACTCTGGACGGACTTGAGCCGGCTTCGCGGAGGCTGATATGTGAGCTCATGTTCCCAAGTGCATCAGGACACGAAGGGCCTTGCCCTGCCCGACCTTTTTGTCTAGGACTACATAAACGTGGGTTACGTCCCAACCGGTGTTGACACTTGAGCGCAGCTCATACTTTCCGGGAGGCAAGCCGCGAAAACAGAATTTGCCGTCGGCAGTAGTGCGGCATACCGCCAATCTCTTCTGCTCGGGACGGCCTTCGCGACCAGTGTGAGACAAATCCAGCAGGTAGTCAGGGTGATCAAAAACCTCAATCAGAGCATCTTTCAAAGGTCCACCGACAGACATCTCAATCGTTCCGCGTAGCTGCCTGTAACTGTTTTCCTCCTTCACCACAACCATTTCGTTTCCGCCCCAATGGGTGGTCTCATCTTTGTCGGGGGCGTGGCATTTGCAATCGGCAAAAGCGAATGCGGTGACAAGCATGAAAGCTGACAGCGCTGGTGTGAGCCTCCGCAGCGCTTGGTTCCTGGAGATGCTGGCAAGCTGGGGCGCAATATATTGCGCCCCTACAAGAGAGTCCTGTTGGCCTACGGCTGTCATGGGTGTGTCATGTCCTCGGGCTTGACTAAGGCGTCGAATTCTTCGGGGGTGACGTAGCCGAGCTTGAGAGCGGCTTCGCGGAGGCTGATCTTCGAGTGGTGGGCGGCTTTGGCGACCTGGGCGGCCTGGTCGTAGCCAATTTTTGGGGCGAGGGCGGTGACGAGCATGAGGGAATTGTGGACGTAGTGTTCGATCTGCGTGTAATTGACTTCGATGCCCTGGACGCAGTGGCTGACAAAGCTATTGCAGGAGTCGGCGAGGAGCTCCACAGAGTGGAGATAGTTGAAAATCATGACGGGCTTGAAAACGTTCAGTTCAAAGTTGCCTTGGGAGCCGGCGAAGCCGATGGCGGCGTCATTGCCCATGACTTGCACGGCGACCATGGTGAGGGCTTCGGCCTGCGTGGGATTTACTTTGCCGGGCATGATGGAGGAGCCGGGCTCGTTTTCCGGAAGGATGAGTTCGCCGAGGCCGCAGCGCGGGCCGGAGGCGAGCCAGCGAATGTCGTTGGCGATTTTCATGAGCGAGGCGGCGAGCGTTTTCAGTGCGCCGGAGGCGAAGACGATTTCGTCGTGCGCGGAGAGCGCGGCGAATTTATTGGGATGCGAGCGGAACGGAAGGCCGGTGAGCTCGGCGATTTTGCGGGCGGAGCGTTCGGCGAATTCGGGATGGGCGTTGAGGCCCGTACCAACGGCGGTGCCGCCGATGGCGAGATCGTAGAGGCCGTCGAGCGCGACGGCGACGCGGCCGCCATCGCGGTCGAGAAGATTGACGTAGCCGGAAAATTCCTGGCCGAGAGTGAGCGGAGTGGCGTCTTGCAGGTGGGTGCGGCCGATTTTTACGATGTCGGCGAATTCCTTGGCTTTGGCATCGAGCGCGTCACGCAAAGTTTTGATGGCGGGGAGCAGGCGGCGCGCGGTTTCCGCGGCGGCGGCGATGTGCATGGCGGCGGGAAAGGTGTCGTTGGAGGACTGCGACATGTTGACGTCGTCGTTGGGATGGATGGGTTTCTTGCTGCCCATCTCGCCGCCGGCGATTTCAATGGCGCGATTGGAAATGACTTCGTTGACGTTCATGTTGGTCTGCGTGCCGCTGCCGGTTTGCCAAATGCGCAGAGGGAAGTGATCGTGGAGTTTTCCTTCGATGACTTCATCGGCGGCGCGGGAGATGAGGCTGCATTTTTCGTGCGAGAGCTTGCCGAGATCCTGATTGACGAGCGCCGCGGCTTTTTTGAGGATGCCGAAGGCGCGGATCAGCTCGGGCGGCATGACGTCTTTGCCGATGTCGAAATGGATGAGCGAGCGGGCGGTTTGCGCGCCGTAGTAGCGGTCGGCGGGGACGTCGATCTTGCCCATGGAGTCGGACTCGGTGCGAGTCGGGGTGGTTAGTGGAGCTTTGCTAGCTTCAGACATTAGGGGACTCCTGGATGATTTGGTGCTCCAAGTTTAGCAGCTTGGAGGCAAGGACGGTTGCAGTTGACAGTTCAAAGTTGAAAGAGAAGCGGAAGAAACTAACGCAGAGACGCCCCGACCAGGTCGGGGTAAACGCCGTGCGCAGAGGATACGCGGAGCTATACCGAGTCGCAAGGGACCTATTGGACGACGACATTCAGATTGGTGGGCGGATTGGGGGCGCTCGGACACTTCAGGCCGTTGGCGCTGACGAGGGAGAACCTCTGTGAGCCCTGCGGGACGGAGGTGCCGCGAACTACCACGGTCCAGGCACCAGCGAGGGGATTGGCGACGAGCACTTGCTCAAGATTATTGAGGTGGTCTTCCTTGGTCCGAACGGCAGCGGCGGAGGGATTCGCGGGGTCAAGGGTCCAGGGAAACTGGCGAGTTCCGGAGGGATCGGTGACGACGAGGTCGAGATCGTTGATGAGAGCGGGGTTGGCATTGGCCATCGCGGGAGGATCGTCCCAGGCGAGGGTGACCTTGAATTGAGCGGCGCCAGCGGGAATGGTCACGGGGCAGGAGACGCTGGCCTGATTGCCGACAGAGCCCTGGTAAACATCACCGTGCTCGAGTGATTGCAGTGTTTCATTGATCTGCACGAGACCGTAGCCGGAAGCGTAGTCGGGACCGGGCTTGTACCAGGTGGTGGTGGGATCGTTGAGGTCGAGGGCGTTGTTCACGAGCAGGGCGCGCATCGTGGAAGGAAAAGGATCACCGCGCCCTGGGAAATGGCGGCGCCAATCGTCGATCATGAGGGCGACACCGCCGGAGACGATGGAGGCAGCGCAAGAAGTCTGCGCAAACCAGCCATATACGAAGGTGCCGCCCGGCTGGAAGATGGGAATGCGGTAATCCTGCTGGTTGGGGTTGCCGACTGGATTGCCGAAAGGATTGTCGATATGGCTGACGCCGCTGGTCATCGTGCCATTGTGCTGGCCGGAGGCGACGACGTCGGGTTTGATGCGACCGTCGAGGGTGGGGCCCCAACTGCTGTAATCGCTCATGGCGTTGTTGCCGGAATCGATGGCGCCGACGGCGATGATGTTTTTGGCGCTCTTGGGATGATTCAGGGTGGTGTAGTTGGCAAAGGGCGGGGCGGTATTGGTAATGCAGTTGGTCTGAAAGACGCCGTTGCTGTCAAAGTATCCGGTCCTTTCATTTCCGCCCGAGAATACGATTGGAACGGGCCGACCGAGGGTGCCGGTAATGACGCCATCGAGAAAAGGCGCGCGACCGGCATAAGAGCCATAGGGGAAAGGCGAACACCCGGAATCTCCCCAGGAATTGTTCATGATCACAACGGAATCGGTCTGCACGGCTCTGGTTACGTCGTTCAAGTAGTTGGTGACAAAGTTGGCCGTGGGGACGGCGAAATTGTAGGAACGAACTTGAGAGGCGGGTGCGAGGCCGCGCCACTGATTGGCTACGGATGAGCCGTTTGCCAAGGATTGCGAACCGTCGCCGGCAATCATGCCTCCGGTCATAGTGGGGTGGCCCTGCGGATTGAAGGTTGCTCCAACGTCGCCTTGGACGACACGGGTGCCGAAATCGGGATGAGCTATATCGGCGTGGGCGCCATCGAAGATCGCTGCCACAACGCCCTGGCCGGTGGGATGACCGGGAGGGATAGGACCGACGTCGGCGTGGACGTGAGTGCGAGCGCGATCGGACTCGCCTTTCGCGAGAGAAGGCGCGGGCTCGATGAAGAAAACATCGTCCATGCTTGCCAAGTCGCGCTCGCGGCCAAGAGGCAGAGAAACAGCGAAGACCGAGGCGGCGCGCGCCTCACCGAGGATGGTGCCGCCGAGATCTTTCGCGCCTTTGGTGGCGGCGGCGAAGTCGGCGTCGGGGAATAAGTTCACGACCAGCTCGACACGGCCTGCGACTCGAAGCGCCCAAGATATCTGCTCAGGCCGCTGGAGTTCCGCGGCGAGCTTGTCTTCGATCAAGAGCGGACCCGCCCAGCGAAGATTTTTAAGCGATGCAGAAGAAGGTGAAACGCCGCGTTTGACGGTAGCGAGGTAGGCGCGGCCCGTGAGGGGCTGGCCAAGAGAAATGCCCACAGCGGAAAGCGCGGCGCGAGTTTGCTGAGTGGGAATATCGTGGAGCTGAACAATTGCGTGCAGTCGCGATGACTTGGGGTTGGGGAACAAACGTGGCAAATCGAGAGGGCGAGGCTCGGGCGTAAAGCTCCTGGAAGGGAGGCGGATCTCGAAAGGGCCCGGAGGAGGCAGCACGACTTGACGGGATTGCGCTGCGTTGGCGTGACGAGCGGCACGCGGTAGGAGGAGGAATGCCGATACCAGGGCAAGCGTCAATAGGAGGAAACGCCGAATCGTAAGAGACAAGCGGAGGGGAACGGTTGATTTCGGTTTTTGCATGAGGACCTTCTTTGGCGCTACCCTAGCATAGGTTTGACGCGGATGTAATGCCCTGTATGGAGAGAAATGGAAGAACACAGGGAGTGCGCGTGGGGCACCGGGGCAACGCGATTCAGCGGTGTCATGTATACTTTTTGACAGGGGATTCCACCTATTTCATGGCGGAAGAAGCAAAGGTAGTGCGGGCGAGTGTCGGGACGCGGTTGCGGCGGGGGCTGCGGTTCTTGCGGACACGTGTGCGCGAATTGCGGATGATCGGGAAGGCGCTGGCGTCAACGAAGCATCCCATCTTGGTGCACGTGATCCCGATGCGGCAGTGCAACCTGGCTTGCACATATTGCAATGAATACGATGATTTCTCGAAGCCGGTGCCGCTCGCGGAGATGAAAACGAGGCTGGATTTGCTGGCGGACATGGGGACGTCGATTATCACCATCAGCGGGGGCGAACCGCTCATGCATCCGGAGCTGGACGAGGTAATCCGGCACATCCGGTGGCGCGGAATGATCGCGGGGATGATCACCAATGGATTTTATTTGAACCGGGAGCGCATCGAGCGGCTGAACGCGGCGGGGCTGGAGCACTTGCAGATCAGCATCGATAACGTGGTGCCGGACGACGTTTCAAAGAAGAGTCTGAAGACGCTGGATGGGCGGCTGGAGATGCTGGCGCAGTACGCGGTGTTCCAGGTGAACATCAATTCGGTACTGGGAAGCGGCGTGAAGGATCCGGAAGATGCGCTGAAGATCGCGCAACGGGCGGTGCAGCTGGGATTTACGAGTACGGTGGGAATTATTCATGACAACAATGGGCAGTTGAAGCCGCTGGGCGAGCACGAGCAGGGAATTTTTGAAGCGGTGATGGAACTGGGGAAGCGGTCGTTTTCGCGATTTAATGATTTTCAGCATAACGTGGCGCGCGGGAAAGAGCATGAATGGCGGTGCCGGTCGGGCTCGCGGTATTTGTACATTTGCGAGGACGGGCTGGTGCACTGGTGTTCGCAGCAACGCGGGTATCCGGGGATTCCGCTGGCGCAATATACGCCGGAGATGCGGCACCGGGAGTATTTGACGGAGAAATTTTGCGCGGCGCGGTGCACGGTGTCGTGCGTGCAGCAGGTGGGAATTCTGGACAACTGGCGCGACCCGCAGAACCTGAAGCCGATGCCGATGTCGCCCGCGTCACCGCCGGCGGAACTGGTGCAGATCGGGCAGGGGCGCGGCGATTCCTGATTCTTTGCCGTTCGTTTGGTGCAGTTCATTCCTCGATGTTTCACTCCGCGCACATCATCCAGGCTGATGGATTGACGGTCGGCTTCGTCTTGCCAACAATGAGTGCATGCCAGGATTAGCGATTGAAATAGAAAATCTGACCAAGGAATATCCATTTGGATTTCTAGACCTCAAGAAAAAAAAGTCTCTTGAGGGGCTGAACATGCAAGTGGAGACGGGCGAGGTGTTTGGATTTATCGGGCCGAACGGGGCTGGAAAGTCCACGACCATCAAATTGCTGATGGGTTTGATTTTTCCGACGGCGGGGAGCGCGCGCATTCTGGGGAAGCCGATCAGCGACGTGGAAATGCACCGGGATATTGGCTACCTGCCGGAGCAGCCGTACTTTTACGATTATCTTACCGCGGCGGAATTGCTGGATTATTTTGCGAGATTTCATGATTTGACGGCGGCGGATCGCAAGGGGCGCGTGCAAGGGATGTTGAAGAAGGTGGGGCTGGAAACCGCGGGGAAGATCCAGCTCCGCAAATATTCGAAGGGCATGTTGCAGCGTGTCGGACTGGCGCAAGCGATCCTGCATGATCCGAAACTGGTGATACTGGACGAGCCGATGTCGGGGCTGGATCCCGTGGGCCGGCGCGAAGTGCGCGACATTATTCTGGAATTGAAGCGGGACGGTAAGACGGTGATGTTTTCGACGCACATACTGTCGGATGCGGAGATGATGTGCGATCGCGTGGGTGTGATTGTCGGAGGGAAGCTGCAGGGTGTTGGCGCGCCGGGGCAGTTGGTGGACATGAAGACGCAGGGAATGGAAATCGTCTTCAAGTTGGCGGCGGCAAGCAGCGCAGGGATTCTAGCGAAGGCAACAAAGACGGGAGACAGCTACCGGCTTGTGGCGGGGGAAGCAGAGCTGTACGCGGCGATCGAGCAGCTTCGCGGGGCAGGAGCGCAAGTCATTTCAGTAACACAAGTGAAGGCGACGCTGGAAGAATTCTTCATGAATCTTGTGGAGGCGGACCGGGCGCAGGCAGCCGCGGTTGAGGTGAGCGGGAAATGAGGCGCGCGGGGATCGTAGCGCTAAACACGTTTCGCGAAGCGGTGCGCGACCGCGTGCTGTATAACCTGGTGTTTTTCGCGCTGCTGATGATCGCGGCGTCGGTGATCGTGGGGCAGATTTCGATCGGCATCGAGCAGAGCGTGATTACCAGCCTGGGGCTGAGTGCGATTTCGGCGATCGGACTGTTGATTGCGATTTTCCTGGGCGTGGCGCTGGTTTCGAAGGAGATGGACAAGCGCACCCTGTACGCGCTCCTGGCGAAGCCCGTGCGGCGGTGGGAATTCCTGCTGGGAAAATTCGGTGGGCTGGTGCTGACGCTGGCGGTGAATACGGCGGCGATGACGCTGGGACTGCTTCTGACAATGCTATACGTGAAGCATGGGCTGGAGCGGAGCGACGCGGTGGTCTTAGTGGCGGTGTATTTTATCTGGCTGAAACTTGCGTTGATCGTGGCGCTGGCGCTTTTGTTTTCCTGCTATACGACGCCGATTCTGGCGATTCTGTTCACGGCGGGACTGTACATTGTGGGATTGTACGTGCAGGAACTGCGAAACTTGCCGACGCAAGTGATGAGCCCGGAGATGGCGGCGTTCACGAAGGGGCTGTCGTATCTATTGCCGAATTTTGAAAACTTTAACGTGATGGCCATGGCCGCCCACGGGCGGGCGGTTCCGAGCTCCCTGATTCTGCAGAACACGTTGTATACGGTGGTCTACTGCACGATCGTGCTGACAGCCGCGGCAGTGGTATTTTCCAGGCGCAACTTGAAATGAAATCACAGAAAGCCATGAACTGGGTGTTGCTGCTGGTAGTGCTGCCATTTGGATTCGCGGGAATCTGGAAGCTGCAGCACGGGATTGATACGCAGCGCGCATCGTTGAGCGAAGAGCGGGATGACCTGCTGCTGCGATCCGGGAAGCTGATGCGGGCGATGAGCCTGGAGTACGCGCCGCTCATGGCGGACATTTACTGGACGCGCGTGGTGCAGTATTACGGGAACAAACATGTGCGGAAGCAGGCGAACCTGGAGCTGCTGTGGCCGCTGCTGGATATTACGACGACGCTGGACCCCAATCTGCTGGTGGCGTACCGGTTCGGCGCAGTATTTCTGAGCCAGGCGGCTCCAGGCGGGGCGGGGAGGCCGGACCAGGCGGTGGAGCTGATCCAGCGGGGAATCAAAGCCAATCCGGAATACTGGCGACTGTACGAGGATTTGGGATTCGTCTACTACTTCGATCTGAAAGATTACAAGAAGGCCTCGGAAGCATTTCAGGAGGGAGGGAAGCAGCCGGGGGCGCAGATCTGGATGAAAGTGATGGCGGCGAGAATTGCGGCGGAAGGCGAGTCGTACTCGACTTCCTACTTCTTGTGGAAGGATATCTACGACACGGCGACGGATCCCTCCGTGAAGAAAAACGCACTCACGCACCTGGAACTGCTTCAAGCGAAAGAGGAGTGTAGGAAGATTGATTTATTCGCAGACGAGTATGAAAGGCGAAATGGACGGCGGCCGACGCGGATGTCGGAGCTGGTTGAAGCGGGACTGTTGCGCGAGCTCCCGAAAGATCCCGAGGGGTTCGTCTACGTATTCGGTGAAAAAGGGAAGGCGGAGCTTAACGTCGACAGCCCGCTACTGGAACAACAGTTGCTGTTCGAGCATTTCAAATAGGATTCATTCGCGATTCTCCTTCCAAGTAATTCATACAGAAATTCGGACAAATTCTAAATTGTGGGTGGGACTACGGGTGAAAAGCGGCAGCATGGCTGCCGCACTCCAAGAAATGTGCGCAGCGGATTATTCTGAGGTGCAAAGCAGGGTCATCTGCGGATCGATGATGATCTTGTGCGGAGGCGCAGGCGCCAGGAAATGGAATGAGGTTTCCGGCCCAGCGGCCACGACTGCTCCGAGAAACGTCTTGTTTCCGGCACTGCCCTTTGCATAAAGAGGAACGCTGGCAATAAACGAGCGCGGCACGCCGGTCTGATAGAGCTTCCCGCGCACGAGATAGCCTTTCTCCGTGCTATGCACAGTGAACTCCACGCGGTAGTGCGGGATTCCCGTGCCGCGCACCCATTCTTCGAAAAACCATTGCATGGAGCGCCCGCCTTCCAAATCCATGCTGGGGGTCATCACGGCCTCGATTTCGCGCTGCAAGTCATCGGTGGAGAGAGCGCGATAAGCGTACTTGGTCATCAGTGTTTGCAAGAGGGCAATGAATCGGGCATCGGGATTCTTGCCGCCAGGCTGGCGCAGCATCTCGCGGAGCATTTGGAAAATCCAGGCGCCTTTGCTGTAGATAATCTGCTCGTAAGCGTCCGGAGATTTTGAGGAGTTGAGGCGCGTGCCGAGGATGAGCGCGCCGGCGTCACCAGCAGGTTGCGCGGAGCCGGGGGACTTTGTCACGAGGCGCTGGCGAAAACGATCAAGCCAGACGTGAAGAGTGTGGTCCGGGTTTTTCTTGGTGTCGGCAAAGAGTAGAGCGAGATAGTTTGCGATGCCTTCATTGATCCACTGGTCGCGGTAGCCGGACCATCCAACAATGTTGCCCCACCACTGATGCGCGACTTCGTGATAGGGGACGAGTTCGGTGAAGTGTTCCTGGCCGGCAATGGAGAGTCCGGCACGGTGCTGGGCTTCGGGACTCAAGAAAGAGAAGGTGGAAAGATAGAGCAGCCCGGGCCAGCCCTGCGCAAAAGTTCCGGGGATCTGCGAGACACTCAGATTGTGGAAAGGGAAGGGGCCGCTGAAGGTTTCATAGAAATGAATGGAGGAATCGATCTCTTTGCCGAGCTGTTTGAGGGCATCGGCGGGGCTCGGAGGGGACTGCATCGGCGCGACGGCGTGCCCGGCTGATGTAGAACCGAAGGGCCCGGAAGGGACGGGGATGAAGTCCGATTCCGAGGAAATACGATTTTGCAGAGATTGCTCGAGCTGGCGGTTGGCGTAGACGTCGATGGAATGGCCAGCGGAAGCTACGGAAGCTGCAGCATATTCTCCGAGATTGAAGCCCGCGACGGAGGCAGGATTATCCGTTTTCCAATGGCCGACGCGAAAGTCGCCGTCTTCGTGTTCTTCGAGTTTGGTGCCGGTGGCAAGCAAGCGAAGCTTGCGGGGCCAGTGCATGGTGAGCTCGTAGCTGGAGAATTCAGCGGAGTCGCCGAGATGCGGATACCAACTCTCTCTCGCGCCGACAAATAAGACTCCGTTTCCCGCATTTTCAATAACATTGCCGTGATAGCGAAAATGAAGAGTGAATTCCTGATTGCGCGCGGGAGCCTCCGCCAGGACGACATCCAGGTAGTCGTTGCCGCGTACGCTGCGTTCCTGAAGGCTCATGCCCTCATTCTGAAAAAAAGCGAGAGGTTCGTCCTTGTCGTTGGTGACTTTGTCCAGAGCGAGAGCGCGGGAAAGCTGGAAGACCAAGATGCGGTCTCCACCGGTCTCCGCGCGTACGCGCACGGAGGCGGCGGCAGCGAGAGAGTTGTCGGGGAGAATTGTCGTATCGATCGAATAGGATAGCGCGTGGAAGGCGACGGGATAGGCCGGAACGCCGGGGATGCCGTGAGAGGTCCAGACGTCGTAAAGGGTATTGGCACCGTTTTTGTGGAACTGACCGAGGAGGAATGGCTCTTCACGCTGCATATCCAGCACGACATCGAAGAACCCAGTCGCCGCCCCTTCCAGCCCGGCATAGAAGTAAGGTTTTGGATGCTGGGAGAAGCGATCGAAAAGGATGCGCAGAGTCTGGCCCTGGTTGAGGCGAGCAAGAGCGGATTCCCAGGGTGTGACAGAGATAGTATCCACCAGGGGCACGAGCTTGGCGGAGCGGAATTGGCGGAGGAGCTCGTCGGCGGTGTCGTCGGTAAAACGGAGGTAGGCGGTGAAGAACTCCTGGTCGAGGACGGGTGCGCCGAGGAAATAGCCCATCTGCTGCTTCTCGACGGGGTCGCGCGGGAGAGCGAGAGCGTGACCGCGACCGGCGAAGGCTAAGCCGGTGATTTGGCCATCGAGCGGGGAGAAGAAAGCCAGCGTACCTTCGTCAAACGAGAGGATGGCATCGCCGCGGCGGAGCTCGATGCGATTGGCCGGGGCGATGTGATAAACAGCTGCGGGATCGATGCGCAGCGCATTCAGCGCATCATACAGTTCGTGGGGAGTTCTCTCCGTGGCCGCGGAAACCGCCGGCGCCAGGAGACACCACAACGCGATGAACTTCACCCCAACCCGCATACAGGAAGTGTAGTCACTTTCGGCATGGAGGAACAAGGCGCGCGGGGCCAGTGGCCAACAAGGAACTAAAATGAAAAGATGCGAAAGATGCGTGGGATGAATTTCGCTAGACAGTTACGCCTCTTTTTGCTGCTTGCCGCACTCCTTTCGATGGGGTACCGGGCCGCGGCGGACACGATTGTCCTGAAAAACGGGCGACGCATTCTGGCATTGGGCGTTGTGGAAGAAGGGGACAAGGTGAAGTACCAGACTTCCGCCGGGGAGTTGAGCCTGCCAAAGTCCATCGTTGATCACATTGAGAGGGGCGGAGCAGGGCCGACGGGGAATTTGCCAGGTGGGGATGTCGCGAATCTGGCGATCGCGCCACCCGCGTCACAACCGGCCACTGGCGGCGACAGCGAAGCCATCGAACGTGCTGCGGTCCACGACGGGGCCATCGACCGCGAGTATATAGGGAAGCTCGAGGTCGAAGCGCGATCGGGCACGAAGCGAGCCAACTTTAATGCAGCGATGGGGCACCATGCCGCGGCCACATTCGAATTGTCGCATGGCGACATGGAGCACGCGCTGGCCGACGAACGCACGGCGCTGATCTACGATCCGGAAGAGCCGGCGTTGTTGCTGGATGTGGCGTACGTCCATTTGCGCCGGAGCGAGTTCAAGCAGTCGCTCGATTATCTGGAACATGCCAGGCGGGTGGCTCCGGAAAATCCGGACGTGCCCAAACTGGCGGGTTGGGCCTACTACGGGCTGAACAAGATCGATCAAGCCGTCGCGGAGTGGAAGGGCGCGCTGGCGTTGCGGCCGGATGCGGAAGTGCAAGCGGCGCTGGAGAAGGCACAGCGTGACAAGAGCGAAGAGGAGAATTACAAGGAAAACGAGAGCAGCCATTTTACGCTGCGTTATAGTGGAGCAGCGGCGCCGGCGCTGGCTCGCGATGTCCTGCGCACGCTGGAAATGCATTTTTCGGCCATCGAGTCTGCGTTGAACTACACACCGCCGGATTCCATCGGGGTGATTCTGTACACGCAAGAGGCGTTTGCGGACATAACCAGGGCGCCGGGATGGGTGGGGGCGTTGAACGATGGGCGCATCCGCGTGCCGGTGCAAGGGCTGATGGGAGTGGACGGAGAACTGTCGCGCGTGCTGAAGCACGAACTGACGCACAGCTTTATCAAGCAGAAGACGCATGGGCACGCGCCCACCTGGGTGCAAGAGGGTCTAGCGCAGTGGATGGAAGGACAGCGGAGTGGCGAGAACGCGGCGGTGCTGGCGCAGATTTACAGCGAAGGGCACGCCGTGACGATGGGCCGGCTGGAGGGCTCGTGGATGGGACTGAGCGGTGATGCTGCGGGCTATGCGTATGCGTGGGCGCTGGCGAACGTTGAATACATTGTGGAGAAAGAGGGGATGGGAGATATAGAGCGCATCCTCGACCGCATTGGATCAGGAATGGCTACCGAAGCTGCCGTGAAGGAAGTGCTGCACAGCGATTACAATGATTTGATGCAATCCACAGCGGAGTATTTGAAGAAGACTTACGGACACTGATCGAAGCCTGCCAGTTTTTCCAACCCGTTCCCTGAAGCATCATTTCTTGTGTTCTAAGTTTGCGATTGCTAGGACGTTGCAAGAAGCGACGCCAGGAGGGCGGCGCGGGCAGGCATGGTGTTGATGAGAATGTGCTCGTGGGCAGAGTGGGCGCCGTCGCCTACGGCCCCGAGGCCGTCGAGCGTAGGGATGCCGAGCGCGGCGGTAAAGTTCCCGTCGGAGCCGCCGCCGACGGTGCATTCGTCGAGAGGCAGGTTCATTTGTTTGGCGAGCAGTTGGGCGCGCGCGAAGAGCGATGCGCTCATCCTGCTTTCGAGGGGCGGGCGGTCGAAGCCGCCGGTGACGTCAAGCTTGGCGCCCCTTTGGAATGGACGCAGGTCGCGCAGGCGATCTTCGAGGCCGCGCATATCGGAGACGCGAAGCGCGCGCAGATCGAGAACGGCTCGGGCGCGTTCGGGGATCACGTTGGTGCGCGTGCCGCCTTCGATGATGCCGGCGTTGATGGTCACGCCGCGGCGATGATCGTTCCACTTTTCGATGCGTGTGAGCTGCTGGGCTAGTTCGTGGATGGCGTTGATGCCTTCCTCCGGCGCAAGACCCGCGTGGGAGGCGCGACCGTGCACGATTAATTCGGCTTGGCCGACTCCTTTCCGCGCGGTTTTCAGAAGGCCGCGGGGACCGAAGGACGGTTCGAGGACGAAGACGGCATCGCTGCGGCGCGCTTCGGATTCGAAGAGTTTGCGGGACGACTCACTACCAATCTCTTCGTCGGAGGTCCAGAGGAAGACGAGGCGTTTGCGCAGGGCCGTCTTTGTTTCTTGCAGCGCTTGCAGAGCGTAGAGCGCCTGAACGATTCCCGACTTCATGTCGAAAATTCCAGGGCCATAGGCTTTGCCCGCCGAGACGCGGAAGGGCATTTGTCGCAGGGTGCCGCTGGAATAGACGGTGTCGTAGTGGCCCAGCACAAGGAGTTGGCCGGCGGGGCGCGGCTTGTTCGGCCAATACGTGATGCGAAGATGATCGCCGCGCTCTTTCTGCGCGAGCCGTTCGACGCGCACGCCGCGTTTGCGCCACTCTTCTGCGACGATGCCGCAGCATTTGTTCGCCGCTGCTTTTTCCAGGCTGGGAGATTCGGCCTCCACAAACGTACGAAGCGTCGCGACCATCTGCGGGAGCCGCGGCTTCAGCAGACGTAAGAATTCTTTGGGGAGATTGGGCTCCGGCATGGTCTGGACATGCTAACAATGCCGCGAAGAAGCGGCAACCTGCGAGGCGGAAGAAGACACGCTCGTGGCATGGGGAGCGCGTATCGCGGAGGGCGCGGGTTCGCATATAATCAGAAGTTTGCCGGGTGAAAGGGGCGCCGCAGGGAAAGCTGCGGCGCGACGGAGAGCGCGAATGACGCTGGACATTGTGGAAATACAGAAACTGCTGCCGCACCGCTATCCTTTTTTGATGGTGGACTCGGTCGTCGAAGTGGAGCGGCTGAAGCGCATCGTGGGCATCAAGAACGTCACAATGAACGAATACTATTTCCAAGGGCATTTTCCCGGGAGACCGGTGATGCCGGGCGTGATGATTGTGGAAGCCATAGCACAGACCGGCGGACTGTTGCTGCTGCTGGATGTTCCGGACCGCGCCAACAAACTGCTCTTCTTTGTGGCGATCGATGGCGCAAGATTCCGGCGTCCGGTGGTCCCTGGCGATCAACTGCGCATCGAAGTCAAGGTTCTTTCCTGGAGGGGAGACTTCTGCAAGCTGGAAGGGAAGGCGACTGTGGACGGGCAACTGGCTGCGGAAGGCACAGTGATGTGCAAGATGATCGACCGCGAACCGCCCGCGAAGGCGGAAGAACCCGCGAAATGAGGAAGCGTGAAATTCATCCGCAAGCCATCGTGGCGGCGAGCG
>Ga0210384_10000876_pt1 | contig 43297 bp, 33 predicted proteins | sample IncBWH2MmetaG_FD_160574 | JGI IMG/M metagenome (GOLD analysis project Ga0210384, IMG submission 160574) | Forest soil microbial communities from Barre Woods Harvard Forest LTER site, Petersham, Massachusetts, United States - Inc-BW-H-2-M | ecosystem: Environmental > Terrestrial > Soil >... | reverse complement strand
CCGAGAAATTTCGTTTCTCCGATCATCAACTGCAACACGGAAAAGAACTCTTCGAGCTGGCAAGAGACACCGGCCTGGAAGGCATCGTCGCCAAGCGACTCGATAGCCCCTACGTTTCCGAGCGCAGCATGAATTGGGTCAAGCTGAAAGTAACGAAGACTCTCGACGCCGTCGTCGGTGGTTGGACCGCTCCCCGCACCGCGGCTATCCCTCTCGGCGCACTCCTGTTGGGCCTCTATCGAGGGAAAAAGCTTCGCTTCATAGGCCATGTCGGTACCGGTTTTGACGGCAAGAAGTTGCAGGAACTCAGCGGTAAACTAAAAAAACTGGCATCTACTTCCTGCCCATTTGACGTCGTGCCGGAAACGAACGAAAACCCTTCCTGGGTCTCGCCGGATCTGGTCGCGCGCGTCAAGTTCAGCGGATGGACGCAGGAAAATGCCTTGCGCCATCCTGTCTTCATCGCGCTTCGCGAGGACGCCCGTCCCACAGATTGCCAATGGCAGACCGAGGTCGCCCCAGCCAGCTCCCCGGCTGCCGTTGCTGCTCCCGCCGTAGTTCGCGCTCCCGAGGTCGTCGGCCAGGTGATCAGCAAGAGCGCGCAAGTTGAAGCAGAGCTGTTCGACGGTCGCGCAGAGACGATTACCATCGAGCTTGACGGCAAACGCCTACGGCTGAGCAACCTGAACAAAGTCTATTTTCCAGAATCCGGCTACACGAAACGCAACCTTCTGGCCTACTACTACCAGGTCGCCGACCTCATCCTCCCTTTTCTCCGCGACCGACCTCTGGTTTTGCGCCGCTATCCCGACGGAATCAAAGGCCAGGCTTTCTTTCAAAAAGACGTACGCGAAGGCCTGCCGGAATGGTTTAAGACCGTTCCCGTGGATTCCGAGGGCAAAGGGAAGGAAATCCATTATGCCACTGCCAACGACCGCGCTTCTCTTCTCTTTTTGACCGGCCTCGGTTGCATCGACCACAATCCCTGGTCCACGAGCCCTGCCGATCTCGAACATCCGGACTATTTCTTCTTTGATCTGGATCCCTCTGACGGCACGGAATTTTCCGTTGTGGTTACGATCGCGCAAGCGCTTCACAAAGCGCTGGAAGAATTACAGGTCGCTCATTTCCTCAAGACCTCCGGCGCCACCGGCTTCCACATTTACGTCCCCGTCGAACCGGTCTACTCCTACGAGCAGCTGAGAACTTTTGCAGAGATTGTCGCCCGCACGGTGACCGCTGAGCACCCCCATCTTGTAACCAACGAACGCACGGTCGCGCGGCGTCTCCCCGGTCGCGTCCTGATCGACGTCCAGCAGAACGCCCATGGCCGCCCGTTGGCCGCCGCTTATTCCGTGCGCGCCTTTCCCAAGGCCCCCGTTTCCACTCCAGTTCTGCCACGCGAGCTGCGCACAACCCTCCGGCCTGAAGCCCTCAACATCAAAACAATTTCAGCCCGTTTAAAAGAAAAAGGCGATCTCTGGGCTGATTTTTGGAAAAAACGTCAGAGGTTAGAAGACGCCGTCGAGCGTCTCAGCAAACGCATGCCCTCGAGACCGAAGAAGCCCTAATCGGCCGGCAGCCGCGTCCAGATGTTTGCCTTTTCGAGAGCGCGGTCGCTGTGATTAAATCCCAAGGTCGGAGGGTGCGCCATTCCTCGCGCAGGCCAGCTACTCGTCGGGACTTCTGGATACTCCTATAAGGAGTGGAAGGGGAACTTTTACCCCGAGAAGCTTCCGGATCGCGAAATGCTCGCCTACTACGCCAAGCAGTTCTCCACGGTCGAAATCAATCACAGCTTCTATCGCATGCCCACCGAGTCCGCGCTTTTGAATTGGGCCAAGAGCGTCCCCGAACGTTTTCGTTTCGCTTTGAAGGCCAATCAGCAAATCACCCACATAAAGAGGCTCCGCGACTGCGAAAGTGCGCTCAAACGTTTCCTGGAAGTCGCCAGCGTACTTCAGGAGGGCGACCACCTCGGCCCCATCCTTGTACAACTCCCGCCCACTTTCAAATTTGATCGTTCCCTCCTGGAAGGTTTTCTTGCCCTTCGCCCGCCCGCTTTCTTTTTCGCCTTTGAGGTGCGCCACCCGTCTTGGTACACCGAGGAAACCTACGCCGTCCTTCGCCAACACCAGACGGCGCTTTGCCTTTCCGAGACCGAAAAGCAAACGCCTCCTGACGTAATCACCGCCCCTTTCACCTACGCCCGCCTGCGCCTGGAAAACTACACGCCGAAACAGCTGAAAACCTGGAGACAGCGCCTGGACAATTGGCTCGACCAAGGCATCGATGTCTATGTCTACCTCAAACACGAGGACGCCGGCAAGGCGCCCGCCTATGCCCACCAACTCCTCGGAAAGACAACCTGACACAGAGCTGTCCCACGTTCCACACCTTACTCCCCTATTGCACTTCTAGAAATCTCCCGCCCAACCGCCCCACCCGTTTCCCCTTGCCTGCATCAGAATAAAACGGGCCGCTTGGGATCCGCCGCACACCCCCTGCCCATTCGTCTCATTCGGCTCAGCTTACTTACGCCCGATAACGCCTGAAAGGACAACATTCGATGAAACGACTTCTTTTCCTCGGTCTGGGAGTATTGGTTTTGTCCATCCCGTCGCGCGCCCAGTCGTCGGTCGACGCCTCCGTTGGCTACTCCTACTTCCGCCTCGGCGGCTCCGGCGGCATCAATCAAAACGGTATCAGCGGCTCAGTCGCCTACAAGCCCATCCCTTACCTGGGTATCGTCGGTGACTTCGGCGGCTACCACGCCTCTCCCGGCGGCGCTTCGCTAAACACCTACACGTTTCTCTTCGGCCCGCGCGTCATCCTGCACAACCCAACAAAGGTCACTCCCTTTGTTCAGTTTCTAGCGGGTGGCGCGCATTTGACCGCAGGATCGGGCGGCGGCTCCGTTACCAATTTCGCCTATAGCGTCGGTGGCGGAGTTGATGTAGGCGTTCTGCCCCACTTGGCATTGCGCCCGCAACTCGACTACTTCGGCCTTCACCATTTCTTCGGCGGCACCGCGAATTGCACGCGCGTCTCGATAAGCGCCGTTGTCCGCTTTTGACGCCAACGCCATCGTCCTCTCTGGCGATGGTCCCACCCCTATGGCCAGTACCGTTTTGGAACGCCCTGACCCTTAGTCCATCTGACGCAGACCTCTCCTCCCTAGCTACCCTTCTTTAGGGCTCGGGGTGCTCTTGGGCCGAGGAGGGGCGATGTTGCGTAATCGATTCCTTATTTTGCTGGGTACAAGTTTTCTGGCGGCTTCCGCCACCTGGGCTGACGAGGTGGGGTACGTAGACTGCTCCAATCATTCTGAAGACACACAAGTCTTTGGAAAGCCGAGAAGGACTCCCGACGTAGTCGCAGCTCTGCCTTGCGGCGAGCGCTTCACCATCTTGGTCTATGGCTTCTACTTTTCGCGCATTCAGACCAAAGACGGCCGGATCGGTTACATCTATTCCAGCCTGATGGCAGTCGACCGTGGTGCAACGGCGCCCGCGCAGACGCCTGCCATGCAAATGGCCGCAGAAAAAACAAAAATCCCAAGCACGCCGGCCCTCGACGCAAAGCTCAGTTCTCCGGCGCCTCTCCAGCCGCCACCCGCAACGGCTCAAACTGCCCATGCGCCAGCGCCCGAAATCCCGTCGCCCGCATCCGTTTCGTCCGCCTCCCCAACAAATGTCGCGGAAGCGTCCGCAACCGCTCAGCTTGATCCACTTGCGCCCGCAGAGCCTGCCGTCGCACAGCCGCAACCTGCGCCAGATCAACCAGTCCCCACGCCGTCGCCCGAAATCGCATCGGCAGCACCGACTTCAAGTGCACCGGTAACGGCCGCACCTGCCGCACAGCCTGAATCAGAGGCCACCGCTGCGCAGCCCGATCCTCCTGCGCCTGACCGCGCACAGCCTCAGCCAGCCCCGGCGCAACCTGCCCCGGCGCAACCAGCACCAGCGGCAATCCGGCCCGCCGATACGCATGACACCTGGGAGAAGCCTCTCCCCAGCGTTCGCAGGTCTCCTTTGATTGAACTCTATGGCGGCTTTGCGTTTGCGCGACTCGTTAGCGGAGGATCGTCAACCAACTTCAATGGTGCTCTCGGCTCCTTTGGATGGAACTTCAAACCCTGGCTGCAAATCGTCGGCGACACCAGCTACAGCTTGGTAACCGTCAGCGGCACCAAGAATGTTCTGTACGGAAATCACTACGGTCCGCGCTACTACTACCGTTCACGAAATCGCTGGAACATAACGCCCTTCGCGGAAGCTTTCGTCGGCGGGTCGCGCTCCGACACCACTGTCAGCGGCAGCGGCGGTTACACCGCTTCCGAAAACTCCATTTCGTTTAAAGTGGGAGGTGGAATCGATTTCCACCCCTCCCGTCGCTGGGAAATCCGCTTGTTCGATGTCGACTACTACAGAACGTCGTTCGGCACGAACGCTCATCAAAACAACTATTGGGTTTCCACCGGAATCGTCCTGCGCCTGTTCGGAGGCCGCTCCGAGTAATGGCTGAAACGCTCGCGCCGGGCACCGAACAACAGCGTTCGCAGAGCAAGCTCCTTAACCAAAACCTGGTCCCCGCGCCACTGTCACGGTATCCAGCGCGGTGAAGCCGCAACACTCCGGAGAATTCGCAAGGAGGCACCATGAGAAAGGCATACGTCCTGGCAGCCGCACTGGGGTTGGCCACAATTTCCGCCGCCGCGAGAGGGCCTCAGCCAGGCACCATCGTTTCCGAGAGCTCGGTCGGCTGCGGCTCGCAACTGAAAAACAAAAAAGAGACTGCCCAGGTGCTCTGCCAGGAATATGTCGTAAGGACGGAAACCACGGAGTACCACGTCCGCCAGGAAAAACACGCCGATCAGGAACTAATCCCCGTGAACACCGGCATCGAGTTCACACTCGACAAGGATAAAATGAAATTCAGAGCCAACGGCAAGAAATACGAGTACCTGGTAGTTTCCGAGGCCGCCGCGCCGAAGCCCTGACCGTTCCCGGACATCGCTGGCCATACAACATCAGGCGTGCGCCGAGCCTGGTATCCGCAAGCTCGGCATGCCATTCCGTCGCAGGAGATCCCGCGTCATCCCATTTTCACGCTCCTCCGTTTATCGCCGCCGTCTCGACGGCGACACCGCACGGTCTAGTCAACGGTGATCGACGACAATGCCGAAACCTGCGGGGCCTTCCATTCGTCACATACACAAACAAGCACGGGCTAAGGTACAGGCAAGGTAACTCAGACACTTTGAGCGCTATCGTAGAACTATGTTCAGGGACAGCCCAAATCGCGCCGTTCTCCATCGCACCAGCTCGGCCACCGTCGCCACGCGACAGCAAATCCTTTGCGGCGGCCTCAAACTGTTGCAAGTGAGGCATCCATGGCACCGGTTCTAGTCTGCCTCATTCTTGTCCTCTGCCTGCTAATCTCCGTTGTCAAATACACACTGGCGCTCATTTTGAAGTGGTCGGTCCCGAAAGCCGTGGTCAAAAAAGATTACAGCTACCAGCCCACGGTAAGCGTCCTCATGCCCTGTTTCAACGAAGGCAAGACGGTTTACGAAACGATCGAAAGTATCAGCAAGAGTAATTATCCAAGCGAAAAATTTGAAGTGATTGCCCAAGACGATTGCTCAGTCGACGACAGCTATGAGTGGATGCTCAAAGCGCAACGCGACTTCACCAACATCCGCGTGCGCGTGGGTCGCAACACCGTCAACAGCGGCAAGGCCCGCTCGGTCTGCAATGCCCTGCAGCTCTCCACCGCCGATATGGTCATCTCCATCGACTCCGACTGCATCTTTCACCCCGATGCCATCCGCGAGCTGGCCGCTTGTTTTTCTGAACCCAAGATCGGATCGGTGGGCGGCCGAGTGGGCGTCAGAAATCCCAATGAGAGCACCATCACCGCCATCCAGACCTTCATTTACTACGCCGCTTTTCAGGTCTACAAAGTTCCCGAGAACTGGACCCGCAGCGTCGGCTGCATCAGCGGCTGCCTCTTCGCTATCCGCCGCGAGCTTCTCCTCGAAATCGAGCCGAAAATCCGCAGCCGTCACTGGTTCGGCATCCCCGTCAACCAGGGCGAAGACCGTTTCCTCACCCATCAAACTCTTCTCCGCGGCTACGGAACTTACATCAACAACGACGCTCTCTGCTGGACCACCGTCCCCTCCACTCTGCCTGATCTTTTCAAACAGCAACTGCGTTGGCGCCGCAGCATCGTCCGCGACCTTTTCTACACCTTGCGCACTCTTCCCCAGCACGTCTGGACGCTGCACCCCAACACGGTGCTCACGCTGGTGCTGACACCCCTCGGCGCCCTTCTTGGCTTGCTCGTGGCCCTCACCATGCTCTCTGGCAACCCGATGGAGTGGGCCGGCCCCGCGCCGCTCATCTTGTACCTTGGTCTGGCAGCAGTTCTGAGCTGGGTGATCAGAAAATACAGCGCCAGAGAAGCAGTCAACAACCCGCTCGCCTTTGGCGCTTATTTGGCCTGGTCGCTCGTCAGCAGTCTGTTCATCACCACCCTCGCTCTCTGCACTCTCGACTCCAGGGATTGGGGTACGCGTACAAAGGAACAGGAGGTCGCCGATGGCGACGCCACTCGTGAAGAACGTGCCAGCTAGTCCGAAATCTCCCGTGCTCCAGCCTTTGATCTACAAATCGGTCGTCACGATCTACCGCATCTTCGCGATCTTGACGCTCTATGTCGTCCTCGGCGGCGTGCTGGCCTACGGCTTCGTCATGGGCTTCTACGCCCTCAGCACTTCTTGGGCCGCGCCCGTCATCCTTTCTCCCGTCGATGACAAGAGTCTCGATTTCACCGAAAAGCTGGTGACCAGCAGGCAGACGCTCGAAGAGCTGAACGTCGACAAGAAGCGCCTCGAAGAAGGCGTCGCGGAAATGAACCGTCACAAGGCTGCGCTTCTGGCCCTCGAGCCCGAACTTCAAGCCGCTATCGTCCGCGAAAGAAAACACAATCAAGCCACCGGCCCGCAACTCCTGGAACTCGACAGGCAAAAACAGTCCGACAACCTGAAAACGCAAGCGGTTCTGACGCAAGTCAAAGAAGTCGAAGCCAGCATCGACAAAGATCTCGCCGCCGGCCTCATCACCAAAGGCGATGCCGCCACTCAGCGAGCCGCTCTCAATCAGGCCCAGAGTTCCTATACCGACAGCAAGATCGGTGAAGTCCTGCTCACCGACAGCATTCTCGAAAAAACCACCACCGATACAAAATCCCTCGACGTCCTCGACAAACAGGCCGAGCTAATCTCCGAAATTGCCCAGCTCGACATCGCCATCGGCGTCGCACAAAAGCAACTCCACGAAGAATCCCAACAAATCGATCGCCTAAGACAAGCCCTCACCACCGCCAAGCAAACTCCCTACTATCTAACGGCCTCCGGCGATAACACCGTCTACTTCGCTTTCGTTCCCTACGACAACCGCAACAACGTCTCCTCCGGCTCGTCCGTCTACGACTGCTACCTGAACATGATTGCCTGCAAAAAGGTAGGCACCGTAAAGCAGATTTTCGCCGGAGAAGAACACGCCATCCATCCCATCTTTCGCACCGACATGCGCGGCTTCCTGATCCAGATGCAGCTCGACCATCCCGAATCCGCGAAATCCAAAACCGTTTTTCTGAACCGCAAGCCGCTTTTTTTCTAACGACCCTTTTTCGAACGATCTAAGGAGACGCTAGATGCCCTCGTTCCCTCTGAAGCCCCACAAATCCCTGGCACCACTGCTCGCAACCAGTGCGATGGCCATGCTCCTGATCCCCGCTGCGCGTGCCGGCGACGAAGATCAGCAAGCCTATTGTAAATACGTAACGCAACAAGCCGCCGCCCAGCGCGATCTTCTCCGCACACCCGACGCCGTCGGCGGCGTCACGCAACCCAACACCGGCCTACCTACGCAGGTCGTCTGGGGAGTCACCGGCAGCCTCTCCAACGTCCGCAAAGCCGCACTTACGATGGATGCTGCCCGCAAAGACTGCGAACTCTACACGGTCTCCAGTTCCGCCCAACAAGCGATCCAATACGCCGTCCCCAGTCTGGAGAAGCAGGCTCTCCTAAACAGACTGGCTCTGATACAACTCGCCTCCGAAAACCTCGATGCCCTCGTGGCCACCACCACAAAAATGGTCGAAGCCCACAACATGACCCGCCCCATGGCCTTTGCCCTCGAATCCAGCAAGATCAAGCTCGCAGCCGATCGCGCCGACACGCAATCCAAAATCGTCGCTATCTATGCCCCGCAACTCAGCGACAAGCCGCTAAAAGATCTGGTCGCCGAAAAACAAGCCCGCGAAGATAACGAACGCCGCGCCATCTACAGAATAAACCGCCAGAATGACTGGGACGTCGCGCTTTCCGTAGGCGCCCACCAGCAGATCAATCCGCTGATCGGCAGTCCCGGGGCCTACGGAGAGGTCACCGTCAGCTACAACCTAGCCAGCCACGCCATCAACAAACACCTCGACCAAGCGGCCGCTTCCTACGAAGATTGGAAGAAGGTCCAGGAAGGCGATGTGTCGCGCAACTCCGACGTTCTCAAACAGCAACTCGTAAACAGCATCTCCGTTCAGGACAACAGGCTCAAAGCCTTCCAGGAGGAGCAAAAACAGATCGAAACCAATCTTCAGCTCCTGGGCCGAGCGGAAACCAGCGCCGCGCTAGACTTCGGCAACCAGTTAAGCACTGCGAAACTCCTTCTCCAGATCGAAATTGGCGACGCCGCCTTTCGCCTCGACCAGCTAAAGGAATTCCTCAGCAGGAATTTCTAGGCATCTCGCAGTCCCACGGCCAGCCGTCGTCAGTTGACTCGACCACGCCAGGCGGGCAGCTAACTCGTCCTGCTCTCCGGCCTGGCAGACTTCATTTCCGCCAAGTGATGCCCTGACGCAGGCCTCTGCAGCATTCTGTACAGGCTACAAAATCTCCGCTCGTTTGCTATTTTATGTCATATACAATGCTTCCTCGGGAGACGGGCCAATGAGGGATGAGACCACCAAGCAGGCAGCGCAGGAGTTTCTAGCCGCAAAACTCGCCGAAGAAGGGCAGAAACATGAGGACAAGCTCAATAGGGAAACAGCTGTATCCCGCTCTCGCCACGTCTGGAAGAATTTCAGAGATGCTGTTTTCGCGCAGTGCAGCGAGTGGAATACTGTGACTCAAGAACAGACTCTTACGTGCACGGAAACTCCCATTGGAGATCTTAGAGTGTGGTGCTCCGCCACCGCGAAGCAGATGACGGTCTATTACGATTCCAAAAAGCTCTTGATCACGGTCAGAAACGGAGCGCGGCTCGAAGTGGAAAAAGACGCGATACTTCAAATCGAAGGATATTCCACCGGCACCGGTCGCGAAGCTCACTTGACGCGAAACAATGAGACCGTAAACATCGATTCCTTGATCCTGGGCGAACTTCGTCTTCTGGCCGGAATAGGCCGCCAAAGGGTTTCTTAAGTATCGCCGGATTAATCCTCCGCTCCGCGATCCTGCGCCTCGGTGCTGGCTTCTGCTCTCTCGGAACCCGGGCCCTCCGGCTCCTCGGGGTTGTCCCTGGTTCCAGCCTCCTGTTTTTCCTTATCGCGCTGCTCCGTGGGCTGGCCGTCACCACATCGGAGCCCGGCAATGCACCCTCCTTGCTTGCCATCCTGTTACTATAGTGGAAGAATACCGTCATGATAATTGGTGATCGACTTCGGACACTCCGTGGGCAAAAGAAGTTGTCCCAGGGTGACATCGAAAAACGCTCCGGCCTCCTCCGCGCCTATCTGTCTCGCGTGGAAAATGGCTACACCATCCCGACCATCGAAACGCTGGAAAAATGGGCCAAGGCTCTCGACGTGCCCATGTACCAATTGTTCTACGAAGGCGACCGGGACCCTGAACCTGGGGCCCTTCGGGTTTGGGAGCCCACAGACGAAACCGCGTGGGGCAACTCCGGCGATGACGCCATTCTCCTGAAGAAACTCCGCCGCCTGCTGCCCAGGATCGACGAACCAAACCGGAGGATTATTTACCAGATGGCCGGGAAAATGGCGCGTCGCAAGTAAAACCCCGCCGTTGAATGCGAGAGGCTTCGAACTGCTCTCCCGGCCTCCGTGCTGGTCTCCCTACTTGCCGCCTCGCAGCAAGAGAATCACATCCAGAAGTACCAGCACAGCCACCACGACTTCCAGTGCAAACATGCGTCGTTCGTTGAACTGCGCCACCATGAACTCGTACAGCTCGCCTGCCGTTTTCAGTTTTTCGGCCACCAGCGTCTTGTAGTCGTTCACCCCGATTTTTCCCGAACTGAGCCGGTAGACCCGCGCGTAATACGTATCGCTTATGAATTTCACGGCATATTCCGTCCTCTCCGCTAGATCCATGATGTCCAATCGAAGCCGGTTCAAACGGCCCGCCCTCCGTGGCAGCCGCCAGCGCGATAAAAAGCTCTCCTCCCCTTCGAGCGAGCCGTAAACGTTCGATAGCAAAGTCGTAAGCACCTCGTCGTAGTAACGAAACTCCAGTAGTTGCGTGTTTGCGTATTCCAATAGGTCGATCACTGCAGAAGTGGCTTCGGGCCGGTCGTAGACCAATGCCGCCGCCCAGCCCACGACCACCAGATCATTGGGATAATACGAGAGCGCCGCTCGCAGCACCTCTTCGCGTTCCGCTCTCGACAGCGCGACAACCTCGCCTCGCACCAGTTGCGCGATTTCGTCTCCATAGGCCTCAAGCATTTCCTCCGCAGTCACGGAGCGCCCGTCCGCGTGCTCCGCCGACTGAATGTCAATCACCAAATAGTCTTCGTCGAGCCATTTCGCCGCCGGTTTGCTCAGCGCTGGACGAAACTGTCCGGTGCGGCTTTTCAGCAATTCCTCCGCGGCAGTCTCGACCTCCGTTGCGTTCATCCAGCGGTAGGATTGCGGGCAGAACGACTCAAAATCACACGCATATTTTGTACTGAGCTCCACGCTGGCCACGCCGAACCAGTAATACTTGATTGCCGCTTCCAGCTTTTCTCCGCTTGCAAGCGTGATCGAACCCACCGCCTCCCGAATCGGAACGTTCTGCGCCTGCGCATACTCCGGTGTCTGGTGTACGAAACCCGGCGCGTGCCGAGCCGCTCCTGGACCCAGAAGAGCCGGCAACCGCTCCATTTCAATCGCTTCTCCTATATCAAAAAAGCTGATAATCCGGAAATAGCCCTGAACTTTCATCTTCTTAGCGATGATCCTCTCAAGAGGTCCGCCTTGAACTTCGAAAAACCATCCTACACTACTCGCCAATCCTCCATGGTGATGCCTGGCAGGCGAGCTTCAAGGCGTCCCTGGCGTCTTCTGGGGTTGGGCTGCCGGCCGCCAGCGTCTTTCTTTTCTCCCGCTCGGCTGATCACCCACCACCGCATGGCCGTGAATTGCGCGAGCGGTATCCTCTCCAGGCGTAGCGCCTTCTATTGAGCCGCTGTCGGTTTGAACGTCAGTCAAACCCGCACAGGCGATCGCGACTCTCTCATGTGAAACTAAACGGCGAAAGTGTCCGGAACGGGACATTCCCAAACCTTCTTTGCGGCTAAGGTGGTGTCTGCGCAGCGTCTCCCGCACACGAACAGGCATCGGCGCACCGCGGAACGATGAGCTCTCAGGTGTCCCCGCCCTCAGCCGCTAGTCGAGTTTCGAAACAGGAGTCAGCTAGATGAAGCCAGGCATTAAGAATGAAATCGCAGGCAAGGTTCACGAAGTAAAGGGCAAGATCAGGGAAAACGCGGGTCAAATGACCAACGATCGCGACCTAGAAGCCAAAGGTATCGCCGAAAAGACAGCCGGGAAGCTTCAGAATAAAGTCGGCCATGCGGAGAGAGCCCTCGGCAAATAGATTTTTTTCCACCCAGCCGGATAGCTGGCAGTTTGGTTGTTGTGAGCCCGGTCGAACCAGCGTCTGAAAACTTATCGAAGTATCGGCGGTTAAAACACTTGATACAGAGGACGGAAAGCCATGAGCCACAATAAATGGTCCAACAAATACACTACATTTGCCGTGGGGATAGGAGTAGGCGCGGTTCTTGCCCTGCTCTTTGCGCCATCCTCAGGAGAGGAAGCGCGCGACTATATCTCCAGCTCTGTGAAAAAAGGCGTTGATGATATTACATCAACAGGAAAGCGTTGGACTCGCCGCGCTCAAGAGACCGTGTCCGACGTAAAAGCCAGCGTCGTTGGCGCCGTCGAAGCCGGTCAAGAAGCCTACCGCACAGTCAGAGACGCCTGAGTCTCCTTCACGTCCGCGGCGCCATCGGTATCGACTATCTCGATTCCCAAGGAAGGACTCATGGAAGCCTTGCCGGCTACATTTTCGCTGGCGCGGCCACAGGCATCTTGTTGCTTTGCGGGACGGGAAGTTTGCCGTCGGCAGCGCCCGTCAGCGCGATGAATTGCGGGTCTTCACGCAGAGAAGCGAATACGGCGTCAACGCGCGCTTCCATCATTTCCTTCGAACGCACCGCTGCATAGCGTTCGTACTGAAAGAAATGCCGCTTGAGCAGGTCGAGCGCTTTTTGTTTTTGTCCCAGCTGCGCGTAAATCGCGGCCAGGTTGTAGGAAGCAGGCAGCATCGCTTCGTTTTCCTGCGCGATTTTCAGCGCTTCGTCGCCATGACCGTTGCCGGCAAGGAAGGCCGCCGCGAAAACGATATTGTAAGGATCGGTCGGATCGAGCTTTGTCGCTTCGCGCGTGTAGTAGTCGGTCTTGGCGGCGTCGCCTTCCGAATTCCAATACACAGCGAGGTTGCGATACGCCAGCGCCAGCGGGTATTCGCGCACGGAATCTTCCATGAGGTGCAAGCCCTTAAGGAAATCGCCTTCGTGAATTGTCATTTTGCCAATTCCGTGGAGCGCCACAGCACGCGATAGCGGATCGGCCGGCATATCCAGAACGGCTTGAAACGTCTGGCGCGCCTTATCCCAATCGCCGAGGTGATGCCGATAAAGTTCCCCGAGATACCGCAGCGGAGCGGGATCTGCGGGGTCCATGCGCCGCGCCTCACTATAGCGCCGCTCGGCCTCCTCGTATTTCTCGCTCATCTCCGCCGCAAGCCCGCGCTTCATGACGGCTTCAATCTTGGCGCTCTTGCCGGCATCCATAACCGGTGCGTCAAACAATTTCACAGCGGCATCCACGCCGAGCTTTTTCAATTCTTTCGCGGCGTCTTTCGCTTTGCCAGGAAAGAGGCACTTTTCATCGAGCACGGACCGGTACAGCGGAATGGCCCCTTCTTTGTCACCCGACTTGGCCTTTTCCTTGGCCGCCTTAAACTCATTTTTAACGGCCTCCTCGCGCTGCTTCATCTCGGATTCGACCAGCTTTTCCACTTGCTCCACTTTCAGGAATCCGTTGTTGTTCTGCAGCTTGTTGATGACCGTCCCGTCCGCCTTGGCGAGCACCACCACCGGCAGCTTGTCGCCACTCAGAAACTTCTGCCCAAGGGTCGTGCCAGCGTCCGCGACGCCCATGGTGACGCACTGCGAGGCATAAAGTGAGAGCGAACGCGAATTCCGCAGGCTGGATTTCTGAAACTCTAGCACCGAAGACGGAAACCAGTACAGCACCAGTCCCCCCGGCGCAGGCGCCTCTTCCGGTTTCATCAGTTTCCACGGCACTTGGTAGACCTGCTCGTTCCCCGCACCGCCCGCGCCGCTGCTACTTGGCCCGCCACTTCTCATTCCTCCCATTCCGCCGCCACCGCCACCGCCGCAGGTGGCCCAATCTGGAGCGGGCAACAACAACAAAACCATGAAGAGTGCAGCCACACGGGAGATCCGTTCTCTCATTATGCTCACCTCAGTTTCGATACAAATTTGGCACAACCACACACAAGAGCTCCTTCACAGAGCTGCCGTTTTCGTTTGTCTTCGATGCGCGTTTGGGGTGAAACGCCGTATGTTGCCAGCATTATACGACAGGTCCGCGCGTAGACGCAGTACCGATTGTTTGTCGCCAAGCTCTTCCTCGCCTGAACCCCACCTCTGCGCTCGCGAACTGGAGGAGCAGCGCGGCGCGATTGTATTCGGCAGATCGGGCACCTTTAAGCCACTAAAGACTCGCTCTCGGATCCCTATCCGTCTCGGCCCTTGCTGACCCGAAATACGTGCCCGTCCGGATGCCTCACGTGCATCTCGCGGACGTGCCACGGCATGTCGTCCGGCGGGAAGGTAACGTCTAGCCCGGCGGCCACGCACTGTCTGTGGACCTCGTCGACGTCCTCCACCCACACGGACATCCACACGCCCTTGTCGGCTGTTTCGTCTCCGTCGGGTCCAAATGTGGCGTTGTTCGCTCCCTTGCCCCGACTGCCTTGGCCTCCTTGGCAAAGAAAGATTTCGCATTCGCCTGACCCGACTGCCCCGAAAGTCGGAGGCGTTCCCCAGTCCCAGCACTTCTTCCAGCCCCACTTCTCAAACCATGCGAAGCTCGCGGGGACGTCGGATACGTTTAGGATTGGCGTAATGTGTTTCGCTTCCATGGCGCGGAAGCATACCACGCCGTCCGCTTTATTCTTCCGCGATTCCACGGCAAAAACCTCACCACTCACCGATCCTCACTCGCCATTCGTCATAAGCCACCTTCCCAGAATTATCATGCCGGGCGCCGCGAGGGACCTGCTTCTCACTCTCCCCTGGCTGGTGCGGGTGCCCCAGTTGCCGTTTTTGCGTGCGGGCGATTGACTTCGGCGGGCTGGTGGCAGAGTCGAATCGTGGTGAAATACTGCGAGCGACCTACTATCAACCCGGTTGTCGTCGGGAAACCATCCCGAGCGTCCTCGCAGTGCACCAGCCGGCCACGCTGCCGCCGATCAGCAGCAGCACTGCCGTGCTGGCCAGCGATCCCGCCCTCAGCACCAGCCCGTCTGCAAGTAGTGACCCGCACGCAAGTCCTGCTCCAAGACTTGCGCTGTTGACCTGGATCCACCGCCCGCATTTCGCCACTTCGCGGCGCAGCACAAACCATTGCCCCAGTCCCACTGCCGCCCCGCCGAGCAGGCCGATTGTGCCAAAACTAGCTGCGCGCCAAGCCACGCCAAGCGTCCGAAAGTTAAGTGGCCCGCCGACAATCGCTCGCCCTATTTTCTCCACAAGAACTACTCCCCCTGTCAGTCCCACCGCCATTCCCACTGTGCTGCCAACCACCCACAACGCGGACGATGAGATGTGTCTGCGAACGATCGGCCATTGCGCCGTCCCCAAACCTAGTCCCACGATACCCAGCACAATCGGTGTTCCCGCCATCGCCCCGAGCACCGCAAAAATAGGGACGCCCAGTGGCAAGGCCAACGCCAGCCCAGCCGCCAGCCCCAACACCGTCAGTACGATCCATTGAAGCCGTTCCGCTCGATTGTGATTCATAGAAATACGCCTTCCTGCTCGCAGAACGGCGTCATTCTACGCCCATCTACACTCCGGCCAATGGTTTCTGTTCGACTTTCAACCTTCAACCTCAACCTCCTTTTTCAAATTACCCCAACATACACACCTGCCAACCCTTCGCATCCTCTCAACTTGCACGCTCTCGCTCGAACTGTGCGTCTCTGCGAATCTTTTCTCTGCTCCCGTGATTGACCGCCAACCGTCACTCACGGCTTCCCGACTGCGCCGGGCAAAGCACCCATGGCCCCGTGTTATACTCCCGCCCGTTTGCGCGAAAGAAATCTCCCGGCTCTCCCCACGCACCCGCAGGAGGTGGCCAATCTCTTGATCACGTTGCCGGAAACGTTCAATGTCGCCACACACTTCGTGGATCGCAACGTCCAGGAAGGCCGCGGGCCGAAAGTCGCCATCGAGTGCGGTGACGAGCGCGTCAGTTATCAACAACTGCTGGAAAGAACCAACCGCGTCGGCAATGCCCTGCTGGCCCTCGGCGTTCGTATCGAAGAGCGCGTTCTCCTGTTGCTCTTGGATACGCCGGAGTTCCTCTATTCCTTCTTCGGTGCGATCAAAATCGGGGCCGTCGCCGTTCCCGTCAACACCCAAGCGAAACCGCAGGACTACGAATACATCCTCAACGACTGCCGCGCGCGCGTGGCCCTGGTCAGCGAACCGCTGCTGCCGCATTTGCAATCAATCCCGAAAGAAAGACTCCGCTATCTGCAAGAGATCGTGGTAAGCGAGGTACAGCAGGATCTTCCATCGCAAGGTCAACGTTCTGAAATTCATCACTCTCTACAGAATCTGATCGCTTCCGCCTCTCCAAAACTGGAAGCCGCGTTCACCAGCAAAGACGAGCCCGCTTTCTGGCTCTACTCCTCGGGAAGCACCGGCGCTTCCAAAGGCTGCGTCCATCTTCATCACGACATGGTCGTGTGCACCGAGTTGTACGCCAAGGGCATTTTGCAAATGAAAGAAAGCGACCGCTGCTTCAGCGTCGCGCGTTTGTTCTTCGCCTATGGCCTGGGAAACGCCGGCTATTTCCCTCTCGGTTGCGGCGCCACAACGATTCTCTCTCCCCTGCGCCCCGTTCCCGCCACGATCTACGCCGACATCGAGCGCTACCGCCCCACGCTTTTTTTTTCCGTGCCCACAAACTTTGCAGCCATGCTGGCGCATTACCGCGAAAACGGACCCGAGTTCGATCTCGCCAGCGTCCGCCACGCGATCTCCGCCGGCGAATCTCTTCCCGCACCGCTGTTTCACCGCTTCAAAGAGCGGTTTGGCGTCGAAATTCTGGACTCCCTGGGCTCCACGGAAACTTTGCAGATGGTTATCGCCAACCGTCCGGGTGAAGCCAAGCCCGGCTCCAGCGGAAAAATCATTCCCGGCTACGAGGCGAAAATCGTCGACGAAACTGGAAACACCGTAGCTCTCAACGAAATTGGCGATCTCCTCATCAAAGGCGACTCCACCTGCTCCGGCTACTGGAACAAACACGAAAAAACCAAGGATACTTTTGTTGGTGACTGGTTTCGCACCGGCGACAAATACTACCAGGACGAAGAGGGCTATTTCTGGTACGCCGGCCGCTCCAACGATGTCTTCAAAGTCCACGGCCTGTGGCTAAGTCCCGCGGAAGTTGAGAGTGTTTTAATCCTGCATCCAGCGGTGCGAGAAGCTGCCGTCGTAGCTCGCGAAGACCGGGACGGCCTCACCAAAACAGCAGCCTATGTGGTCTTGAACGCGGAGTTCGCACCGAGCGAAGAGCTGTCACATGAATTGCAGGAATTGGTTGGGCAAAAAATCGGCGGCTACAAGCGTCCCCGCTGGATCGAGTTTTTATCCGAGATTCCCAAGACGGCCACGGGAAAACTCCAGCGCTTCAAACTGCGCGAACTGCAGAATCGCCGGGCCGAGGATGCGCCGTAGAGTTCGCCGAATTTCCAGAAAGAAGATTTTTCTCGCGCGAATATTTCTGTGAGAAGAGTTCTTTGAGAAAAGGATTTACGAATAGAAAAGGCTTGTATCAGCAGACAGACCGGCGAGATCAATGGTGCGAGCGGTCGGCCCCTGAACAACAAATCGCCGGTGGTATAGCAGCAATGCGCGCAACCCCGCAAGCTCCTCGCCGCCGCCGGCTCTTCCCGGGCCGCCATGCAAGCAACTCGGCACAACGTTCCCGTGCCCGGTGTACTGCGCACCGACGCTCGAGTCCACGATCATGATGCGCCCATGTAAATCGCCAATACCAAGCACAACGCTCTGGAGGAAAGCAGGATCGTTCGCAAAAATAGAAGCGACGAGTGAACCAAGGCCGCGTCGCGCAATGGCGATGAGATCGTCGACTCCATCGTAAGCAACCAGCGTCGCGACTGGTCCGAACACTTCGATGTCGTGCACAAATCTTGCATCGAGACCTTTGTCACAGGCAAGCAGCGTCGGCTGCACAAAGGCGGATTTCTGCGCGTCGGCGTCAATCGGCTGGAACTTTTCGTCGCCGCCAAACAAAACCGCACACTCTTCTTTCAACTGTCTCAGCCCTTCAAGACACGCAGCCTGCTGCGCCTTGTTCACCACCGGCCCCACTCGCACTTCCGCATTTCGCGGATTGCCAACCTTCATGGAGCTCAATCGCACGGCGATCGCATCCCCTAGAGCTTTCTTGTGCTGCCGCGGAACCAGCACGCGGCGAATCGCCGTGCATTTCTGTCCAGCCTTCAGCGTCATCTCGCGCACGACTTCTTTGACCAGCAAGTCGAACAAATCCGTTCCCGGTGAAGCGTCCGGAGCGAGAATCGTGGAGTTGATGCTGTCCGCTTCGATATTGACGCGAACGGAGCGCCGCAAAACATTGGCGTTCGAGCGAATGCGCGCAGCGGTGTCCGCCGAACCGGTGAACGAAACAATGTCGCTCTCGCCGGCGTGATCGAGAAGATCTCGCGCGGATCCGCACAGAATCGAAATCGCTCCGGACGGCAAGATACCGGCCTTCACGATGTCTTCGACCATGCGGTGAGCTAGCCAAGCCGTCGGCGAAGCGGGCTTGATCACCACGGGAACGCCCGAAAGCAGCGCTGGCGCAGCTTTTTCGCAGACGCCCCACGCAGGAAAGTTAAAAGCATTGATAAAAACCGCCGCGCCGTTTGTCGGTAAAAGAAAGTGTTGGCCGACAAAAACGCCAGTCTTCGAAAGGGAAACCGGCACGCCTTCCTTGAGCATTTTTCCATCAGCGAGTGCCTGGCCCATTTTCGCGTAATACTTCATGGTGTAAATCGCGCCGTCCACATCGAACGACGCGTCGGCTTGATTCGCACCCAGGTTGAGGAGCGAGATGCGGAAGTATTCGTCGCGATTCGCGGTTAACACTTCCGCGATCTTGCCGAGCAGTTCTGCGCGCCGGCGATAGGTGAGCGCACGAAGCGCCGGGCCGCCGTTCGAACGTGCGAATTCGAGAGCGGCTTTCCCGTCGAGCCCTTGTGAAGAAATGCGCGCTAGTTCTTCTCCGGTCACGGGATCGACGAGCGGCTCTCCTGGGCCGGTGCCCTCTTTCCATTCACCGGAAACATAGTTCGGCAGCTTCATCTGCGCTCCTCCACTTGGGTGTGACGGCGATAGGAATCTTTGCACAGTTCAGAGCCAGGGTCGAACGGAGGGGTCATTCGGACGCGGATACGGGAGAGAATGTCACGGCGATGGCATAATACTGCATATTCATAAGCCACACACCCGTGGCCCGAAAACCTGCATTTCATCACAGAGATGAATCGTAAGTGCTTGTAAACAGAAGTCTTATTTGAAAAATACTGGAGTTGCCCAATGGCGCAACAAAGCAAGTTTTCTGTCGGTTCTCCCGCTTGACGGGAGAGCATTCACATGCGATATACTGCACATGCGACCAGAACCATCCTTATAAACCGTCCATGCAGACCAGTGCACATTCCAGAGATGCCGCCCGCTCACAGGTTGCGCCCGTGTCGAATGATGGTTTTCTTGTGTTTCTTGGGAAGCGCGTGCGGGAATTGCGCAACCGGCGCGGGTTGACGCGCAAAATGATGGCGCGCGAGGCAGAGGTGTCGGAACGGCATCTTGCACAGCTCGAAGCTGGCGAAGGAAACATTTCCATCGTGCTTTTGCGAAGGATTGCGGCCGCGCTCCACGTATCGCTTGCGGAATTGTTTGCGGCGGAACCGGAGACGCGGCATGAAAAAGTTTTGATCCAGCGCTTTCTGGAGCGGCTTCCGGCTCATCGCATCGAAGATGCCATGAGCCGTTTGCTGCGCGAATTTGGCGACGAAGAGGTGGCGCGGCGGAAGCGCGTGGCCCTTATCGGGTTGCGCGGCGCCGGCAAGTCGACGCTGGGAATGCGGCTGGGGCAGCGGATGAATATCCCTTTCATCGAACTGGATCGCGAGATTGAAAAAGATACGGGCATGCCGCTCGGGGAAATTTTCTCGCTGTACGGGCAAACGGGTTATCGCGCGATCGAACGACGCTCGCTGGAGCGCGTGCTGCGCGAACGGGAGCGTGCCATTCTTTCCGTGGGCGGTGGGGTTGTCTCCGAAAAGGACACGTACGACTATCTGCTTTCGAATTGCTACACGGTGTGGATCAAGGCGCGGCCGGAGGAGCACATGGCGCGGGTGATCGCGCAAGGAGATTTGCGGGCTATTGCCGGCGGCCATCAAGCGATGGACGATTTGCGGGGAATTCTTGAAGCGCGCGAACCGCTCTACCGGAAAGCTGACATGTACCTCGACACTTCGGGCCATTCCGTGGAAGAAAGTTTCGCCAAATTGCAGGCCGCATTCGAGACCAAGCAGGAGTAGGAGGCACTCGTGGACGCTGCCGCTGCGGAACAGCTCTCATCAAAAATGGAACCGCCCGATTACCGGACAGATCCGGGCCACTACAAGCACTGGCGGCTCGCTTTCGACGGCCCCGTGGCCACCCTGACGATGGACGTCGCCGAAGACGGCGGTATCCGGCCGGGCTACAAGCTGAAATTGAATTCTTACGATCTCGGCGTGGATATTGAACTGCATGATGCTTTGCAGCGGATCCGGTTTGAACATCCGGAGATTCGTTCAGTGGTTATCACCAGCGCGAAGAACCGGATTTTTTGTTCCGGCGCGAACATTTATATGCTGGGGCTTTCTTCGCATGCGTGGAAAGTGAACTTCTGCAAGTTCACAAATGAAACGAGAAACGGGATGGAGGATTCGAGCGCGCACTCCGGATTGAAATTCATTGCCGCCTGCAATGGCACGACGGCGGGAGGCGGCTACGAACTGGCGCTGGCGTGCGACGAAATCATTCTTGTGGATGATCGCTCGTCGGCAGTGAGTTTGCCGGAGCTGCCGCTGCTCGGCGTTCTGCCCGGCACCGGTGGCCTGACGCGCGTCACCGACAAGCGAAGAGTTCGGCGAGACTATGCGGATATGTTCTGCACAAATCCGGACGGCGTGCGCGGACAAAGAGCAAAAGACTGGCGGCTGGTGGACGAAGTGGTCAAGCCGCAGCAGTTCGCCGAGCACGTGAAACGGCGCGCCTTGAAGCTAGCGGAGTTGAGTGATCGTCCAACGAGCGCGAAGGGCGTGGCGCTGACGCCGCTCGAGCGAACGCTGGATGAACTTGGCTTGCACTATGAATTTGTCGACGCGCAATTCAATCGCGAGGCGCGAACGGTCACCTTGGTGGTTCGCGCGCCGGAGGCCGTGCCTGCCTACACGATTGAGAGTGCACTTGCCGCGGGCCCCAGTTGGTGGCCGCTGCAGATGGCGCGGGAGCTCGATGACGCTATCCTGACGCTGCGCACGGCGGAACTTGATTTGGGCTTGTGGATCCTTAGGGCAACCGGAAATCCGCAGGCAGTTCTGGCCGCCGACGAATTCCTGCTGACTCATCAGGAAAACTGGTTCGTGCGCGAAGTTTTGGGAATGATGCGGCGGACGTTTGCGCGAATTGATGTTTCCTCGCGCTCGCTATACGCCATCATCGAACCAACTTCGTGCTTTGCGGGCACGCTATTCGAACTGGCGCTGGCGGCGGACAGAATTTACATGCGCGATTCCGAGGACGGCGGGAATGTGTCCACGGTTGCGCTATCGAGGATGAATTTCGGGGCGTTGCCGATGGTCAATGGGCTTTCCCGAATGGCGGCGCGCTTCTATCAAGATTCCGCACAAGTCGATACGCTGCGGAATTTGACTGGAAAAACGCTTACCGTTCAAGAGGCCATGGGTGCGGGCCTGGTTACGGCTGCGCCTGACGATCTCGATTGGGAAGACGAAATTCGGCAAGCGCTGGAGTCGCGTGCGGCCCTTTCGCCCGATGCCTTGACGGGACTCGAGGCAAATTTGCGATTTGGGATCAATGAGACGCTGGAAACGCGTGTTTTTGGGCGATTGTCGGCGTGGCAGAACTGGATTTTTATCCGCCCGAATGCAGTGGGAACAAACGGCGCTCTGAAAGTCTACGGAACCGGTGCGCCGGTGAAATTTAGCTGGGAAAGAGTTTAGAGACGGTAACGCGAGCTGGTCCGACACATCCGACTTTACTGAGGAGAAGGCCATGATTGATTACACGGAGAAAATTCCGAATAACGTGGATTTGGGACGCGACCGGGGCTTGCAGCGAGCGCTCGAACACTGGCAGCCGGCGTACATGGGCTGGTGGTACGACATGGGACCGAACGAGAGCCATAACTATGAGGTCTACCTGCGCACGGCGATCAGCGTGGAGCCGGACGGATGGGCGCAATTCGATTACGTGAAGATGCCGGAGTACCGTTGGGGAATCTTTCTGCAGCCGCGCGATGAGAAGCGCGAAGTGAATTTTGGCATGCACAAAGGTCAGCCGGCGTGGCAAGAGGTACCGGGGGAATACCGGTCGACGTTGCGGCGCGTCATCGTGACACAGGGAGATACGGAGCCGGCCTCGGTGGAACAGCAGCGGCTGTTGGGGTCGTCTTGTCCTTCGATGTACGATCTGCGAAACATTTTTCAAGTAAACGTCGAAGAAGGGCGGCATTTGTGGGCCATGGTGTACTTGCTGCACCGCTATTTTGGACGCGATGGGCGCGAAGAGGCAGAGGCGTTGCTCGCGCGGCGTTCCGGGGACGCGGACAATCCGCGCATTCTTGGCGCATTTAACGAGCCGACGCCGGACTGGCTGGCGTTTTACATGTTCACGTTTTTCACGGACCGCGACGGGAAGTTTCAATTGTGCGCTTTGGCTGAATCCGGATTTGATCCCCTGGCGCGGACTTGCCGGTTTATGCTCACCGAGGAAGCCCATCACATGTTCGTCGGCGAGACCGGGGTGACCCGAATCATCAAGCGGACCTGCGAAGTGATGAAAGAACACAAACTTGAAGATCCTGCGCAGGTGCGGGCGCTTGGAGTAATTGACCTCGAGACGATTCAGCGATATCTGAATTTTCATTACAGCGTGACGCTGGACCTCTATGGATCGGATGTTTCCTCGAACGCGGCGAATTATTTTACGAGCGGGCTTAAAGGACGGTTTCGCGAGACCAAGCTCGACGATGATCACCTGCTGAGCGAAGCCGAGTACCCGGTGTACGAAGTGATTGGCGACAAGATCGTGAAGAAGAATGTTCCCGCGCTGACGGCTTTGAACGAGCGGTTGCGAGACGACTACATTGAGGAAATTGCCGACGGAGTCGCGCGGTGGCAGCGGGTGATCGATGAAGCCGGCATTCCGTTCAAGCTGACACTGCCGCATAAAGGATTTCACCGGGCGATCGGAAATTTTGCCGGACATCACATCGGCATCAACGGAGAGGTTTTAACCGCGGACGGTTGGAAACAACACGAGCACGAATGGCTGCCGAGCGCGAAGGACCAGAAATTCGTGCAGTCGCTGATGACCGGGCGGGTCGTGGAACCGGGGAAATTTGCGAATTGGATCGCGCCGCCGCTTCGGGGGATCAACAGCAAGCCATTGGATTTTCAATATGTGCGGTTCAACTGACGGGCGGAGAGCCTTCTTTCCAAGGATAGGAATTCGTGCAACCGATCATCGACATCCACATCCACATCATGCCGTACCACATGATGAAGCCGGCGGCGATGGATCTGATGAAGCGCGGGCGAAAGGATTATGCAGAGGTGATGCGTTACTGCGACGATCCGCAGGCGTTTCTCGAGCTGCTGGATAGTCTGGGGATCGAGCGCGCAGGTCTGATCAACTACGTTGCGCCGACCATCATCGGCTTCACCCCCGAAGTGAATGATTGGAGCGCGAAGTATTGCCGTGCGGCGCCGGATCGGTTGCTTGCCTTTGGCGGCGTGTTGCCGGGGACGGTTCCAGATACGGGCGCTGAGGTGGATCGCATGGCGAAGCTGGGGATTCGCGCCATCAAGCTGCATCCATCGCACCAGGCGATGTCGCCGAATGGTTATAGGAACGGGAACCTCGACTTGGCGGCGATTTACGAACGGGCGCAAGCCAACGGAATGCCGGTGATGATTCACACGGGGACTTCCATTTTCCCGGGTGCAAGAAATCTGCATGCCCAGCCGATGTTGTGCGACGACGTCAGCATCGACTACCCGAATCTTGTGGTGATTTTAGCGCACGGCGGAAGGCCCCTCTGGATGAATGAAGCGTTTTTTCTGGTGCGGCGGCACAAGAATATGTACATGGATATTTCGGGAATTCCACCGCAAAAATTGATGGAATACTTTCCGCGGATTGAAGACATCGCGGACAAAGTTCTGTGGGGAACGGACTGGCCGGGGCCGGGCGTGCCGGCGATCAAGGGCAATATCGAGAAGTTTCTTGCGCTCCCGATTGGCGCGGACGCCAAGCGCAAGGTTTTGTATGACAACGCGGCGCGGCTATTTCCACGATGAGCGCTAGCAAAGTGATTTTGTTGGGAGAGGGGAATGAATCTTATTACGCTGCCTAACGAATCGCAGAAGACGGCGCATATTCGGTTGACGCTGAATGGCGAGCAGACGGATGTCTCGTTCGCGCCTTACAAGACTTTGCTGGAAGTGCTTCGGGAGGATTTGGGGCATACCGGCACGAAACACGGGTGTGAGTTGGGCGAGTGCGGGGCTTGCGCGGTTCTGGTGGAAGGCAAGCCGGTGCTCTCGTGTCTGTTGCTGGGGCTCGAATGTGACAGGAAAAGCGTGCTGACGGTCGAAGGCCTCGGGACGGACGGAAAGTTGCATCCATTGCAAGATGCGTTTGCGGATTTGGGGGCGGCGCAATGTGGGTATTGCACCCCGGCGATTCTGGTGACGGCCAAGGCCTTGCTGGACGAGAATCCTCATCCTTCGCGTGACCAGATTCGGGAGGCGTTATCTGGGAATTTATGCCGATGCACTGGCTATCAGCAAATTTTTGAAGCCGTGGAAGCGGCCATGATCAAGATCGCGGGGCAAAAAACACCGATGGCTTGAAGTTGGAAGCCAGACGCGAGACGGATGGCGCGCAGGAGCAGGGATGGCCAATCGAGAGGATTTGGCGAAGACCGGCGGGGAAGATTCGCAAGACGATAAAAAGGAAATGCGCGTCATCGGTGTGCCACGACGCAGGGTGGACGCCCGCGCGAAAGTTACCGGGCAAACGCGCTTCGCGGATGACATTTTCCTGCCGCGAATGGCGCATTGCAAGCTGCTGCGTTCGCCGCATCCGCACGCGCGCATCCGGCGGATCGATACGCTGCGCGCGGCGGCGCATCCCGGAGTTTATTTAGTTCTTACTGGAAAAGATCTCCCCACTCGATATGGAATTCTGCCCGTGAGCCAGGATGAGCAGGCGCTTTCGCTAGACCACGTGCGGCATGTCGGCGATCCGGTGGCGGCGGTGGTCGCGCGCGAGGAGCTGACGGCGTTCGAGGCGCTGGAGCTGATCGACGTGGAGTACGAGTTGCTGACGACGATCGCCGATCCGGAAGAGGCGCTGGCCGCCCCCGCGCCGCGGATTCACGAGTATGGCGAGGAAGGAAATATTCACAAGCGCGTGTCCCTGGAATTTGGTGATGTAAAGCAAGGGTTTCGAGAGGCGGATGAAGTTTTCGAGGACACTTTTTTTTATCAGGGAAACACGCACCTCCCGATCGAGCAGCACGCTTCGGTCGCGATAAAAGATTCTGAGGGAAAGTTGACGATTTGGAGCAGCACGCAAACACCGCATTACCTGCATCGGGCGCTTGCGAAAGTTTTGCAAATGCCGCCAGGGCATATTCGCGTGATCGCCACGCCGAACGGCGGGGGCTTTGGCGGGAAGAGCGATCCCTTCCATCACGAAATCGTTGTGGCCAGGGCGGCCCTGTTGCTGGACCGGCCGGTGAAGATTTGTTTGACGCGCGAGGAAGTGTTTTATTGCCACCGGGGCCGGCATCCGGTGCTGATGAAATTCAAGACCGGCGTCAAGAAGGACGGCACGATCACAGCGATGCATCTCGAGACGCTGATCGACGGCGGCGCGTATGGTTCCTACGGGGTTGCAAGCACGTTCTATACCGGGGCGCTGCAGACCACGACCTATCATATTCCGCGATACAAATTTCAGGGATGCCGCACGTTCACCAACAAACCCCCGTGCGGGCCGAAACGTGGTCACGGGACAGTGCAGCCGCGCTTCGGGCAGGAAGTGCAGCTCGATAAGATTGCGGAGAAATTGCGTGTGGATCCAGCGGACTTGCGGCTTGGCATTGCGGAGTCTTCGAACGCGGTGACGGCGAATTTTTTTCGCTTGAGCGTCGTCAACCTTTCGGAATGCATTCGGAGAGTCGTCAAGACTTCAGGTTGGAAAGAAAAGTTCCGCAAGATGCCGGAGGGACGCGGCGTGGGGCTAGCTTGCTCCGCATACTTGACGGGTGCCGGGCTGCCGATTTATTGGAACAAGATGCCGCACTCGGGAGTGCACATCAAATTCGACCGGGGCGGCGGTGTAGCGGTGTTTTGCGGCGCGACGGAAATTGGCCAGGGTTCCGACGATGTTCTGGCGGGAATTGTCGCCGAGGTCTTGGGGCTGGAGACGTTTGACATTCGTTTGTACACCGGTGACACGGATTTGGGGCCGGTGGATTTGGGATCGTATTCGAGTCGGGTGACGATCATGGCGGGCAACGCGGCTTTCGAAGCGGCCGAACGTGGGAGAGCGATCATCACCGATGCGGTCGCGGAGAAACTTGAAGTTCCCAGAGAGCGCCTGCGCTTTGCGGACAAGCGCGTTTTTGATTCGGCCGCGCCGGGGAAAGGGTTCACGTTCGCAGAGGCGGTTTGCCTGGCGGAGGCGCGCTTTGGCACGATCGGCACGATGGGATCGTACACTCCGCCGAAGTCGCCGGCGCTTTATAAAGGCGGAGGCGTGGGGCCGTCGCCTACCTACTCCTATACTGCGGCGGTCGTCGAGGTTGTCGTCAGTCCGACGACTGGATGGATCAACGTGCCGAAGATTTGGATTGCCCACGACATCGGGCGCGCGCTGAACCCAACGCTGGTGCGCGGGCAGGTGGAGGGAAGCGTTTACATGGGACTTGGCGAAGCGCTCATGGAGGAGCAAGAGTTTAGGCGTTTGCCAAAAAAACGGTCACACGCCCTGGTGCACAAATTTCCGTCGATGCTGGAGTACAAGAGCCCGACGTCACTGGACATGCCGGAAGTGGTCACCGAGTTGATTGAGGAGCCTGATCCGCGCGGACCGTTTGGAGCGAAGGAAGTGGGACAAGGGCCGCTTTTGCCAATCATGCCCGCGGTCGCGAACGCAGTTTACGATGCGGTGGGAGTGAGGATTGACGAAGTGCCCATCACGCCGGAGAAAATCATGAAAGCGCTCGCGGAAAAGAAGGCGGGACGCGAGCCGCGTTTTGGCCCGAGCCATTTTCCGGACATCCAGTGGCCGGAAGCGCTGCGCATTCCTCCGCCGTGGGAGGGCGGAGACGGGCATGCCGTAAATGATGTTGCGCCGCCGTCGAAGCGCAGCGCAGATAAAAAAAAGGTGCTCAGCTCATGATGCGGCTGCCTCTTTTTGAGTTTCGCGCTCCGCGCACCTTGCAGGAAGCAGCGCGCATTTTGGACGGCGAGGGAACATCCGTAATGCCACTGGCTGGTGGCACGGACCTGCTTCCCAATATGAAGCGCAGGCAGCAAGTTCCTCGGATATTGATGAGTCTGCGTGGCATCGAAGACTTGAGCCGCGTTCAATGGAACCATTCAGCGCGGCGCTTAGGAGCTTGCGTCACGCTCGCGGGCATTGCCGGGGATGCGCGCTTTCGAAATGGATTGACCGCACTTCGGCAAGCGGCCTCGTTGGTGGCTACACCGCATATTCGAAACATGGCGACGCTCGGTGGCAATCTCTGCCTCGATACGCGATGCAACTACTACGATCAGAATTATGAGTGGCGAAAGGCGATCAACTTTTGTCTGAAGAAAGATGGCGACACGTGCTGGGTGGCGCCGGGAAGTCCAAAATGCTTGGCGGTTTCCTCAACAGACGCGGCCCCGGCGTTGATCGCCCTGGGCGCGCGAGTTCGCTTGGTTTCGCGATCGAGTGAGCGAGAAGTTTTCGTTTCCGATCTGTATAACAACGATGGACTGTATTACATCAAGAGGAAACCCGACGAGATTCTTGCGGAAGTTTTACTTGATTCCCTCGACGGATGGAAGAGCGCCTACTGGAAATTGAGGCGACGTGGCTCGTTCGACTTTCCGGTGTTGTCGGTTGCCGCTGCCGTGCGTATTTCCGGTAGTGGCGGCGTTGAGGAGGCCCGCATTGTGATTGGTTCCGCCGCTTCGCTTCCTTTGGTTGCGGCGGAAGCAGCAAAATCTCTGGTGGGCCGTCCCTTAAATGCGGACTCCATTGCCGAAGCCGCTGTTCTTGCGGCGCGCATCGCCAAGCCGCTCGACAACACGGACTTCGATATGAGCTGGCGCAAAAAAGTTACAGGGGAATTCGTGACCTGCGCTCTCGCGGAACTGCGTGGCGACGATGTGCGCGGCAAACGCCAGAGTTTTATGCGCACCAGCTTTCTTTGACCGCCCGGCAACTCTCCCGTACCCACGTCCTGGCCATTCCTCTATTTCAGTTCGTGCACGTACGCCAGCCGGACAGGCTCTGTTGGAATCGGCTTGAAGGGATTTCCCAACAGGACGTTTTGCTGTTCCTCAACGCTCGTCTCCCACGCCGCATAGCTGATTCTCATGGAAGCCATGGTTCGCTGCAGCATCCGTACCTGTTGGACGACCGTTAGCATGTCTTGTACGGCGGAGATGGCCCCGACTCCTCCCATGCCCATGCTCGCGCCTGCCTGCGCCAGGTCCATTCCAATTTTAAATTTCTCGTAACCGGTAAGACCTTCGGCACCCAGCTTGGTGTCTTCGAGTCCGGGGTACCTCACGAACAAGCGAGCATAATCGTTGGAGAATCTCCGCGCAAAGGGCCCTCCTTCTTTGGGCGGATAAAATGCGATGGCCAGCGGTGAGACAGAGTAAGTGTCGTGCTCGAGCTTGAGGAGAACTTGGCCGTCTTTTGTTTCTACTTTCTTAATGTCGGAGAGCCGGAAGGCGAAATCTTCGAAATTAAGGGCTCGCGAGGCTTGCGCTTCAATGACCAAGTCTCCTAAACCATCCTGGCCGGCCTGGCGGGAGGGAGGTTTGGCGACACCTTTTTTGTCGTAGGAGGCGAGAAAAATGAAACGGATATGGTCGCGGCTAAGTTCGCATTTTGCCGGGCGGTCCAGGTCGTGCCCGCGAACTTCGGCGTAAAAAGAAACAGGAAGGTGCTGGCTCGCGACGGCATCGTAGGATCGGATCGCGCTGCGCCCGTCGAGGGCCTGCAAATAGACGAGCGCCATCAGCTCGTTGGCCTCTGCACCGATCGGAAAAAGTGCAAGAGCCCCTTGCAAATGTTGCGCAGCTGAGGCGACTTGTTGCTGGGCGTAGGGAAGAGGAACGGTGAACCCCCCAAGCTTCCGCGCCGGGTTGCCCTTCTTGTACTGGCCGCGGCGCGCGCGCAGGGCGGAACGATTTTCGAGGCCGTTAAAGGTCAGATTCATCGCCCGATTCAAGAGATCCGAGAGCGTGTCCTCGGCCTCCGAAACTTCTTCGTCGTACTTCTCCCGCTCTGCGTCCAGAATGCCGAGGTGAAAATCGGCGCGCCTCTGCGCTTCCGGGGCGGTTTCCAATTCGCGGCAGCGAGTAAACTGTTTTCGAGCTTCAGCGACCTTACCCATGGCTTCCTGAAGCAGACCGAGCTTCCAATGCGAGAACGGAAAATCCGGCAACAAATCCGCGGCTTTCGTATAAGCCAGGAGAGCGCCATCGTATTGGGATTCTTCGATGGATCGTTCCGCAGTGGCGTACAACGCGCGAACCTGCGCTCCCGACTGGGCGGGCAAGGCCTTGAGCGCGTCGAGCTCTGCAATGCGCTGCTTGACTCTGACTGCGTCCAGCGCGTTCGGGGCAAGTTCCAGGTAACGCCCGAGAAGCCGCATGGCCTCGTCCGGACGATTGTTATCCTCAGCGCAGTTGGCCAGATCAAAGACCGCCGCGGGGCTGTTCGCGAGAGAATCTCTTAGACTCGCGAGAGCAGTGCAAGCGCTCGAGAAGCGGCTCGACTTTCCGTTGCGGCCGGGATCGGTCACGGTAAATCTCGCAGTACCGCCGCGCACGGATGCTGTCGGATCTGGAGCATCCCCTTCGACTAAGACCTCTTCGTCTCCCAATTCATCCTCGGCAGAGGAGCCGTTTCCGAGGGTTTCGGCAAGATGGTCGAACAGTTCGAGCTGCTTCTTCATGGAGTCGTTCTGCGGCGCAGTCATCTCGGCAGTGGTGAACATCGTGCGGGTTTGGCTGAGCCTTGAGCGAACCTTGGGAAGGCCAGCGCCAGCGATAGCTTGGTCCAGATACTCCGCGGCTTTTTGGCGCTCGCCAAGCTGGTTGTAGCAAAGCGCCAAGTTGTAAGCCAGGACCGGCCGGAACGTTGCAAGGTTCCAGGCTTTCTCGAGGGCTTCGGCGGCTTCCTTATATTTTCCCGCCTCGTACACTTTCTGCGCGGACGCAACCGTGGCTTTGACGTCACTCTTCAGCCGGTCATCCAGGCGCGCTATCGCCTGGCTCGCTTCCTTCTGCTCGATGTAGCCTAGGGACTCCGCGTATTTGAGCCGCGCTTCCATGAGCTGGCCCGACTTTTCAAGCGACTTGGCCTCTTCGTTCAAAGCTTTGGCGGCGGATTCCAACTCTTTTTTCTGCGTCTTTTGCAGGTCATCGGCTGCTATCGGCAGAGCAAGAGTTAACTGCGCCAGAAAAAGGAATGAGACCAGGTGCTTCGCGTTGGGAGGAATGATACTCACTGCTGGGCACTCCGGGAAAAACTGTACCGACCCAGGGGGATACGCTGACGGAGGAATAGCACAGATCCTGCGTGAACTCAAGCAGGGGACCGTCTGACCGTCTGAACCGTCTGGACAGCAAGACGGAACAGAAGTTCAGAGACAGAGAGACGCCTTAGTTCCGCAGCTCGCGTCTCGCCTCATGGCCATTCGCAGACACGGAATGCCGCTTGCTTGATCTTGAGGCCATTAAAATTCAACATGCAGACGCAGCGTCGTCACCAGAACAGGCCCACGGTCGCGGTTGTAGCCGGGATTGTTGATACGTTGCAGTCCGAATGCAGGATAGATTCCGCGCCAGGCGTGGACCGTGTAGTACGTTTCGATAATATTTTCCCGACCGTAATTCAGACGGCCATCTCCCAATAGAAAGCCGTCGCCACCGAGGGCCAGGTAGTTCTGATGGACGCGCGAGATTCCGTTGGACACGAAAGCAACGCCTGCGCGGTCCCACTTGCGATGCCAGGCTTTTCCGTTGAACCCGGCGCCGATCTGGGCGGTTTGATCTACCTCTGTATACGCGTACGACTCGTGCTCTCCTTCGTTCCATCCCCAGCGGCCGAATACGCCCATCCATTCGTTCAGAGGCTGCTCGAGATTCGCGCCAAAGCCATACTTGATCGTGGTTTGAAGCGGGTGTGCGGTGATTTCCGGTTTGGGCGTGAGGCCGGCTCGAGAATTGTCGATGGCCTGCTGGTAATCCCCCATGTTGGCGTGATTTATAAAGGCCAGGACGCGTAACACAGTCTGTTGGCGCCGGATGGTCCGTCTGTGAAATTCGAACTCGATATTTTCTGCTCTGGCGCGGGCCAGGTCGGCGTCCAGGTTAATTCCGTTGGCCACTTTGGGCATCAACCCTTCCGCAAAACGCACGGTCCACCAACGGTCGTCATATTCGAGCATCGCGCCGAAGGTGAATCCGCGAGTGTCCGCCGCATAGTCGTAGGTGCCGGCGTTGTCGACAGTCCAATTCATGAATTGCAAATTGGAGTCGGTCCCGTACGAATTGAAGTCGAACAAATCGACCAAGCTGAATTTACCGAAGCGCACCTCGAGGCGGCGCTCGGGCAGTTCGTGAAAAATGGAAAAGGGAGTCTGCCCAACAGGTTTTTTTGCGCGGCCGAGCGGAATGATTTGATGGACCATCAGACGCGCGAGGTACGGCGCCTTACTGAGCGTGGGATTACGCACGACATCGAGATTTGTGAACCCCGCAAGCCCCAGCGCTTCGCCAAGCCCGTGCCCGCCCGTTTCTTGCACGTCGCAAAGAAGTGCAGTGGTTGCGGTTAGGCGCAGTCCGGTGAAAAGCGTGAGCGCGCGCGAACTGGCGTCCTGCGCCTCAGGAGTGAGGCTATTGGGTCCTTGATAAGGCGAACGGAACGCCGGATGCCACTGCGAGATGATGTTGACTTGGCCGGACAGCCAGAGGCGGTCCATCTCTGGATGGGGAAACATGATCGGAAGCGGATCGGAAGAAGGAGCGGGCGCGGCGTTTGCCGGCGAATCCTGTTGAGACGGGACGGCATCCTGTGCCGGCGCCTCCGGCACACCAAATGCAAAACTTATCAGGCAGGTGCAGGCGAGAACGGTGCGTTGTTTGGCCAGGCGTCGCCAGAGCCAGGACAGAGTCCCGTCGGTTGGCGGTCGCACGGATGTTTTTAGGAGGGATGCAGCCCGGAACGTGTCATTTCTCCTGGCACTTTTCGAGTCCATCGGAGTCTTTAGCAACGCGCCTGGGTTTACGTGCTTCCATCCGGGCGCGCGCGTCCTTCACGAATCCCGCAAAGCGTTGCGCCAATTCCTGGATTCGCGCCGCCTGGCGCCGTTCAATGGCCTCCGTGGGGATAAGCTCGGCGCCAACACCAATGGCAGTCGCGCCCGCCAATATGAAATTGGCGGCTGTCTGCTGATTCACGCCCCCCGCAGCAATCAAGGGAATTTGCGGGAAAGGCGCTTTTAAAGCCTTGATGTAACTGTCGCCGCCAACTTGTGCGCAGGGAAACACTTTGACGAAGTCGGATCCCGCCCGCCACGCGGTAACCACCTCGGTGGGTGTCAAGGCGCCCCCGAGAACGGCGATCTCATTTTTAGCGGCAAACTCGATGAGCGGCTGATCGAGTCCGGGACTGGTTAGGAAACTAGCACCGGCACCGGCGCACTTCCGCGCCATTTCGGTGTCCATAATAGTGCCAGCGCCGACCAGCATCTTTGGATGGTAGCGAACCAAGTGAGAAATCAAGTCAAGCGCGCCGGCGACCGTCATGGTGATTTCCACGATGGGAACTCCTCCGTGGGTGACCGACTCTGCGGCAAAGTGCGCGTCTTCGGCAGAAGACACCCTAATGGCCGGAACGATACCGATCTCCCTGATGAGAGCGCATACTTCAGCCTTTTTCATGGCGGAAGTCCTTCCGTTGGCCGGGCGCGTGCTGCCAGTTTCTGCACGGCGCGTTTCGCGGCGACGTGATCCTGTCGTTATTCGCAGAATTTCTCAGACGGCTTCCTCCGATTGCGGAAGCTTATCACCATCACGGGCAAACCAGGCGTAGAGAGTCGGCAGGAGAAAAATGCCCATCATGAGGCCGAAAATCAGTCCACCGACGATCACGATTGCAAAAGGACGCTGCGAATCCGAGCCAATTCCATGGGAAAGCGCCGCCGGAAGCAGGCCAAGTGTTGCGACTAACATGGTCATCATGATGGGCCGAAGTCTCAAGACAGCTCCTTCCGCTGCGGACTCTTCGATCGTGTAGCCTTTGGCTCGAAGTTGATTGATGTATTCAAGCATGATGACGCCCGTTTGCACCGAAACGCCGAAGAGCGCGAGAAAACCGACGCCGGAAGAGACGCTGAGGTTTGTTCCGGTAGCAAGCAGGGCAAGCAAGCCTCCGAAGGGAGCCAGCGCCACGTTGATCATGATGAGCAGCGCCCATTTCATCGATTTGAACATGGTGTAGAGGATGATAAAGATCACCAGGATGGTGAGCGGCAGAACGAACATCAGCCGGCGCTGCGCGCGTTTTTGGCTTTCGTATTCCCCCGCCCAATCATAGGTATAGCCGGGCGGCAATTTAACGCCGGCGTTGACCTTTTTGATCGCTTCCTCCACGGTGCTGCCGAGGTCCATGCCGCGCACGCTGTACTTAACCGCGACGTAGCGTGAGTTCGATTCGCGGTAAATCTCCGAACCACCGTCGGAGACGCTGACCTTCGTCAGCTGCGCAAGCGAGACGCGCTCACCGGAAGGGGACAACAGCCGAATTTTTTCGATGGCCTCGCGTGTGTCACGAAATTCCGGCAAATAGCGCAGCACAAGGTCGTACCTCTGCTCTGCAATAAGCACCTGGCTGATGGCGTTGCCGCCGACTGCTGTCTGAATTGCGTCCTGGACGTCGGAAACATTGATCCCATACCGGGAGGCCTGATCCCGGTCCACTGCGAAATCAAGATTCGGCTGCCCGAGGAGACGGAACAGACCAAGATCTTCAACGCCTCGGATGCCGCGCATAATGCTGACGATCTGGTCGCCTTTCTCTTCAAGCGTTTTCAGATTGTCTCCGTAGATTTTTACGGCGAGCGCGCCCTTGACTCCGCTGACAGCTTCTTCCAAGTTGTCGGAAATCGGCTGGGAAAAGTTCCAAATCACTCCCGGCATCTTCTCCAGTTCGTGGTTCATTGCAGCGATAAGCTTTTCCTTGTTTTGCGAGAAGACCGGACGCCATTTTTCCTTGGGGAGGAGGTCAACGAAGTATTCCGTATCGAAGAAGCCAGTCGTGTCTGTACCGTCGTCCGGGCGTCCGATCTGGTCAACCACTTGCGGGACTTCGGGGAAGGAGCATAGAACTTGCCGGGCTCTTTCTGCGACGCGCGCGCTCTCTGTGGGCCCAGTGCTTGGCGCTAAAGTTCCGCGAACCCAGATGGCGCCTTCATCCAAGTGCGGCAGGAATTCTGACCCGATGATTCCACTGAAGGCCAGGAAAATTGCCAGTGCGAACGAGAGCGCGGCAATTCCTATCGTTACTGGCCTATGGCGAATCGCCCAGGTCACCGCATTCCTGTAGCGAAGCGTAAAGTAGCGCATCGGGGGGTTGTCCCACTCTTTGACGCCTGAGCGAAAGAGGAGGCTCGCCAGGGCTGGGGCAACCAGCATGGAAAACGTCAGGGCGCCCAGCAATGCAAAAACGACTGTCCAGGCCATCGGTTTGAACAATTTTCCTTCGACACGTTGCAAAGTGAAAATGGGGAGATAGGCCGTGATGATGATGGCGATGGCATAGAAAACGGGCCGCCGCACTTCATGGGCCGCGAGCCGAATCTGGTCTAGAGGCGTCCCTTGCTCGGCTTCCCGGCGATTTAGGTGGCGGACGATGTTTTCGACCATCACCACCGCGCCGTCAACGACCATGCCGAAGTCCAAGGCGCCCAGGGAAAGCAGATTCGCCGAAATATGGCGCAAGTCCAGACAGATGGAGGCAAAAAGCAATGCGAATGGAATCGTCAGAGCAACGATGACTGCGGCGCGCGCATTGCCGAGAAATAGGAAAAGAACAATCACCACCAAGATCATTCCTTCCGTGAGGTTATGCATGACGGTGTGCGTCGTGTAGTGCACCAGATCGTCGCGATCCAGGTACGGAACGATCTTCACGCCGCGAGGCAGAATGTGATCGTTGAGTCGCTGCACCATGGCATGGAGTCCCTGGAGTGTTGTGGCCGTGTCCGCACCCTTGCGCATGAACACGATGCCTTCCACTACGTCACGGTCATCGACCACCACTCCGTCCGCTCGGTGGATGGCTTTTCCGATTTGGCCCAGGCGGATTTTTGGCCCTTGGGAGACGACGGCGATATCTTTTATGCGCAACGCGGCGCCGTTTTGGGTTTTGAGGACGGTTTTTTCGATGTCGCTGACGCTGTGAACCAATCCCACTGCGCGAACATTGATTTGCTGTGCTCCTTGTTCGATAAAACTGCCGCCGGCGTTTGCATTGCTGTTCGACAATTGTTGCTCGACCTGGGCGAGACTCAGGCCGTAGGAGACCAACTTCTCGGGATCGATGCGAACCTGATACTCGCGGGTAATTCCGCCGAAGGAAGAATCGTCGACCACGTCCGGCACAGACTTTAGGTATTTGCTGATCACCCAATCCTGAACGGACTTGAGCTCCATTACGTCATAGGCAGGATTGTCGCTCTTCAGCGTGTACCAGTAGATCGAGCCAATCGGGCTGAAATCAGGACCAATCTGCGCGGAAACATTGCTCGGAAGTGTCACCTGCGCCAGACGCTCGAGCACCTTCTGACGGTCCCAATCGTTGTCCGAATCGTCATCAAAAATCAGATTGACGACGGAAAGCCCGGCCAGGGAAGCGGATCGCACATGTTGCAAGTGCGGGATGCCATTCATCTGAATTTCCACCGGAATGGTGACTTGCTGCTCGAGTTCCTCCGCGGCCCGGCCCGGCCATTGCGTAATCACCTGCACCCAGGTGTTGGCAACATCGGGGTATGCTTCGACCGGAAGTTTCTCAAAGGAGATGACCCCCCACACGAACAGCAATAAGGCCAGACTGAGAACGATGAAGCGGCTGTTCAGCGCAAAATCGACGAGCGAACGAATCACTACTGCTCCACCGCGTTTTGGAATTCCAGCGCGTTGGTCACGACTTGGTCCCCAGGAGCAAGGCCTGCCACGATTTCCTGCATGTTGCTGGGAAGCATGTCGCCGCCCGTGACTTCCGTGCGCCGAAACTTCCTGTCTTTTGTGGCAACGTAGACCCAATCGCGGTCGTGCAAGTGCAAGATGGCCGTCGCGGGAACCGCCGCGCGCCGCTCTCTCGTTTTGCCATGGAACGTAGCCGTCACGAACATGCCGGGACGCATCAGACCCGGATTGCGCACTTCAAGGCGCACCTTCGCGGTGCGCATGTTGGGATCGAGTACAGGGCCAACGTTGCTGATAACTCCTGAGAAGTTTTTGTCAGGATACGCATTCAGCCGTATGTCGGCGTTTTCCCCAAGGTGCACGCTGGAGAGGTCATTCTCGTAAACATCGCAAAGGATCCACACATAGGTCAGGTCGGAGATCGTGAACGGATTGGGCGCGCCCAGGCCCGCCACGCCCGCTGCGTTGGTGACCTGCTGGTCCGTTATGACGCCCGACACGGGTGCGCGAATCTCGACGATGCCGGACGGCTGATCAAGGTTGGTGCTGCCCAGCACTCGAAGCTTCTCAGCGGCGGTTTTCACGTCAACTTTAGCCTTGGCGTCTGTGTCCTGCGCAACTTGCAGATCGTTTAACGAGAAGGCGCCTTTGTCATAAAGGAGCTGCGCCCGCTCTAGCTGCGTGCGTGTCAGCTGTTCATCAGCAAGGGCCTTTTGATAGTCGGAAAAGGCGCTGGAAACGTCCGCACTCTGGACCCGAAGTAAAAGCTGGCCTTTCTTTACCGTGTCTCCCAAACGAGCAGCAATCTCCACGACTCGGCCGGTGGCAACGGAAATAACCGGAACATTCCGGGAAATATCGGGAGTGACAGTACCGGTAGCTCTCAGCTGCGGCGCAGCAACATGCTCAACCGCCGCCACCAGCGAGAACTGATCCGGGTGATCTACCTGAAAAACATTTGGATCGCGGGCCTGCTCAACCTTAAGCGGCGGCGGTGCTCCCGCATTCCGATCCTGGCCGTCGTCTCCACAACCCGTCGCTACCAAGCCCAACATCGAACAGTAGAGGAGCGTTCCAAGGCCCCAGAGTCTCATCGGGTGACCTCAAGTCCTGCCGGAAGGTTAAGTTCGTGCGGTGCCCCAAGACAGGAAACAACGAGATTCGCGTAATTGCGTCGCACGCAGCGATCGTCTTCTCTTTCACTCAGGAAATCGCGCAGGAATGGTCTTCGAGACCCATTCGGGGAAGGGATTTTGTGGGCCCATGATACGCCGTTGGCATGTCGAAACATGTTCGTCTCACCGTTCAGTTGTTGCTGCGGCGGAATATGCCCTTGGGAGGGTAAAAGGCGGTCTATTACAATACGATGAACGCCGCCGGGACAAGTCGATGTTGAAATGAGACAGCTCCTTGCTCTATTGTGCTGAATGCCATTGCGATCTCGGGTCTCCCTTTGATACCATACCCCTCTAGGGTAGGCAAGCAGAATGTCCCATACCTCTCGCGAAAAACTGGACCTCGTCACGCGCACCAAGAAGGTCATCGGCCAGCTCGAAAGTGTGCTTCGCGCCCTCAACGAAGACGAACCTTGCGCCGACGCGCTCCAACGTCTGGCCGCCGCACGTGGCGCCATCAACAGCCTCATGGGCGAGCTGATGGAAGACCACATCCGCAATCACATGCCCCGGAATTCGAAGTCCTCGGAAGAAGCCGCCGACGACGTCATTCAAATCGTCCGAACCTATCTGAGGTAATGCAAGGAAGCGGCCTTGCAGGAGCCCGTCGCGTTTTCGGCGGTTTTTCGGTATCTTCCGTGCACCCAGGGCTGGGGCAAGCGAATCCAAAACCGCAGGGAGATCTCTCGGTGACAAGACCAGCAATGCGAGTGTTCAAAAGCCTGCTGTTCGTGGCGTTCCTCTCTGTTCCAGCATCGTGGGCCCAGGCGGGCCCGGAGGACGGCCGGCATGAGCTACAAATCTGGACTGGCGGCGGACACGGACTGAACGGAAGTACCTCCGACAGCGGCTTGTGGAACGTCGGCGCACGTTACGGCTGGATTTTGACAGCGCCGCACGGCCCGGGCTTTTTGCGCGGGCAGTTCGAATACGCCGTGGATGTGGTGCCCGTGTTCATGGTAGTTCAGCGTGGCGGCACCGCCTATGGCTTCGGGCTGGATCCCTTCGCGCTGAAATGGAATTTTACAAAGCCCCGCAAGGTCGTTCCCTATTTCGAACTCGGAGGCGGCACGCTCTTCACGAATGACAACGTGCCTCCCGGCACATCGCGCATAAACTTCACGTCGAGCGGCGCGCTGGGCCTGCACTTTCTCGAACGCAAATACAATTGGAGTGCCGAGCTTCGCTTCATGCACATTTCCAACGCTTCGCTTGCCAATCTGAATCCCGGGATTAACACGCTGCAGCTCCGTCTGGGTTTTGGCCGCTTCACGCGTTCGAACTAGCATGCACTCTCTCGGAGCGGTATGATGGGGTCCGTCCAGCCAGAGGAGCGTCGCCATTCGCAGGAATATTTTCCTTCTTGGAATAAATCCGAACTAAAGCCGGTCTGGAGTAAAGGGGTCAACTATGAAAACAACCAAAATCGTCGTCGGATTGTTGCTGTTAGCGGCATCGGGCTTGGGAATCCGCAGACTGCATGCGGACAGCAAGGCGCCAGCCGTCGGAACTACCGCACCGGACTTCACGCTGAACTCGCAAGAATCCAAGCCGGTGAGCTTGCATGATTTCAAGGGCAAGTGGGTGGTGCTCTATTTCTACCCGAAGGATTTTACCAGCGGGTGCACGGTGGAAGCCCACAACTTCCAGCGCGACTTGGGGCAATACGAGCAAAAACACGCCGTAATCGTTGGCGTCAGCGTGCAGGATGAGGATTCCCATCAGAAGTTCTGCACCAAGGAAGGACTGAACTTCAAGCTGCTCGCGGACACCAAGCAGGAGGTTTCCACGCTCTATGACTCGGTGATGAATTTCGGCGTCGCCAAGGTCTCCGCGCGCCATACGTTTCTGATCGATCCAGACGGGGTGGTCCGCAAAGTCTTTCTCGATGTGAAGCCTCAGCAGCACAGCGAGGAAGTCCTGGCAGCGCTTACGGAACTGCAGGCCGGCGCCTCCAGATAAGCTAGAAGTTCACAACGGCAGTAGCGGCTGAGGCGAGAGACTTTCCGCAGGAGATCACTTGCCCTGGCACATTCCAACGCCGCTCGACCGCTGTAACAAGAGTCAGAGGGCAGAACTTGGCTGTCGCGATCAGAGGGTTGGCCAAACGCGTCACGCGGATGGGTTGGTCAGTCTTCCGAATACGCTCCAGGAGGGCAAAGGCAAGTCGCCTTGAACTTGGAGGTGGCTACTCTCCCATGTTTTCGCCCTCCTGAGAACCATTCTGCGTGCTGATCTGACGATAGTCAGACCATGATCTGACTGTGGACCGTATCCTGCCCCTCCACGCTATCCGCTGGAAACGTTGACCTGCCGGCGGAGTCTATAGCGGTAGAGCGAGCGAGACGAACAGCAGCCCCGAGAGGTCGTGGGACATCATGGCACACCGTTCAAACGCATTCGGCAAGATCACCTTCCTAGCTCTCGCCTGTGTTGCTCTCTGCGTGACGGTCCGCCCTGCGAGGCCCCCCCAAGCTCGACTGGCCACTCCCGAAATTCCCAAGACTCCTCCCGGCGAGCAATTCTCGGCCTGGCTTGCTGCTTTCAACAGCGGCGAACGCGCCCGGCTCGAAGCGTTCCGCAGCCACTACGCAAAACCCGAAGAGCATACAGTTGACGGCATTTTCGCCTTCCAGAAGCAGACGGGAGGATTCGATCTTAAGAAAATTGAGGATTCCACGGCTACGCAGCTCACCGGCCTTGTCGAGGAACGCGGCTCCGATCAATTTGCCCATTTCAACATGGAAGTTGAGGCGGCCGCACCCTACAAAGTGACCCGCCTGGAATTGTGGGCCGTCGATCGTCCCGCGGAATTCCCTCTCGCCCGCTTGAGCCAGAGCGACCTGCTCCGGGCGCTGCGCACAAAGCTGGAAAAGGATGCTTCAACCGACAAATTCGCGGGCACCGTGCTCCTGGCTAAAGACGGCAAGCCGATTTTCACAGGCGCTTACGGCTTGGCCGATCGCGAGAAGAGAATCCCAAACACGCTCAGTACGAAATTCCGCATCGGCTCCATGAATAAAATGTTTACCGCCGTCTCCATCCTCCAGCTGTTGCAAGCAGGAAAAATCGCGCTCAACGATCCCGTCGGCAAATACCTCACGGACTATCCCAGCAAAGAAATCGCCGCGAAAGTCACGATCCAGCATTTGCTGACGCACACCGGCGGCACCGGCGATTTTTTCGGACCGCAGTTTGAAGCGCATCGCCTCGAATTAAAAACACTGCAGGACTACCTCGAACTCTATGGCGAGCGTGCACCGGAGTTTGAGCCCGGCAGCCGCTGGGTCTACAGCAACTATGGATTCTTGATGCTTGGCGTGATCGTCGAGCGCGTCAGCGGAAAAACTTATTACGATTATGTTAGCGAAAACATCTTTAAGCCCGCAGGCATGGCTTCCACCGGATCTCTGCCGGAGGACCAAAACGTCGGGGATCGCTCCGTTGGCTACACGCGATTCAGCGACGAGGGACTTCGGCCCAATACGGATACGCTTCCCTATCGCGGTACCTCCGCCGGGGGCGGCTATTCGACCGTCGAAGACTTCCTCCGCTTCGCGAACGCTCTCACCAATCACAAGCTGTTGAACGCACAAAACACCGATCTACTGACCACGGGAAAGGTTGATACGCCGCGCGGCGACAAATACGCCTTCGGCTTCATGGATAACGGCGCAGGCGCTATGCGGCATTTCGGGCACGGCGGCGGCGCCCCCGGCATGAACGGCGAACTCCAAATCTTTCCACAAACGGGATACGTCATCGCAGTGCTATCGAATCTGGATCCACCTGCGGCCAGCCGCATCTCGGACTTCATGGTGAACCGCCTCCCAGCAAGCTAACGCCCGGCACTCTCGGCTCACTATCAACCTCAAGGCTCCAAACCCAGGTCTCCAGGCCCCACTCCATGAGTTCGACAAATAGCCGAATCCGTTTAATTTCCGGCAATTTTCTCCGGGAGTACAGAACAAATCGCTCCCCGATCCGTCTACTACTACAACGGGACGTGTCCTTTCGATGGGGGAAATCTGAATTCTTCACTTGACTCGACCGGGATTTTGTAAAGAATTCGTCCCAATCTGTACAGCTAGCGTCTCGTGGTCAGACGCAGGTGCGAATTTAGAGGGAAGGCTGTTGATTCCCGAGTTCCTTATCCAAGGGTGATCTGCTCGATCTAATAACTCTGGGAGGCGCAATGAGAAATCGCATCTTATTTATATTTGTTTTAGTCAGCTTTTTGCCAGCAATTCTATCCGCACAGGTCGCAGTCACCGGTAAAATCACAGGGGTCGTAGTCGACTCCTCTGGATCGGCAGTGCCAAACGCAACAGTTACCGTTAAGGGGCCGGCGTTGATGGCTCCGCGCTTCATCGGTACCGGGCCAGACGGCGGCTATCTTTTTGATTTGCTGCCGCCGGGCACCTACGAGTTGACGGTCACAGCTGCCAGCTTTCAGACCTTCGAACAGACCGGTATTGTAATCACGGCCGGCTTCACGGCGTCTGTCGCGCCAAAACTTCGCGTAGGTGCCGTAGCGGAGGTTGTGAAGGTGGAAGCCAATCCCGTGGTGGACGTGCAGAACGTTCAGACGTCTACGACATTCGATCAAACGCTGCTGCAAGACATTCCGAGCGGGCGCGATCCCTGGTCTACCGTCGCGCAGATGCCGGGGGTCACATCGAGCACGTTCGATGTAGCAGGCAACAACAGTTACCAGCAGTCGGCAATGCAGGTACACGGGAGCACGCAGGCGGAGCAGGTCTACAGCTATAACGGGTTGGATTTAAATTGGCCCGGCTCGAGTGGCGGCTATACTCAGTTCTATACCAATCACGACTCATTCGATGAGTTTCAAGTTGTGGCGGACAACGCACCGGCTTCCGTGCCCATCGGCGGAATCTACATGAACATGGTAACGAAGTCAGGATCCAACGAGCTTCACGGGCAAGTTGCCGCCTACTATTTGACCGCTGCCTTTCAAGCCGACGTAAAGAAGCCTGCGAATGCCGTGGTGAACACCGGCTCCCCGTTTGACATGACCCTCGACGCGTCGGCTAGTCTTGGCGGCGCCATCATTAAGGATAAGTGGTGGCTCTTTGGCTCCTATCGGCGTTACGACCTGCGGCAGCGCATCCTTGCCGTGACCGACCAAGCCGGCAATCCCGTCGTAGACGTGAATCACCAGACCAACACGGATCTGCGCAGCGACTGGCAGATCAACTCCAAGAACAAGTTCAGCTTTATTTGGCTCTACAACGAGCAGAATCGTTTCTTCCGCCGCGACACGGCGTATCAGTTCGTCACGGAAAACGCGAGCTGGAAGCAGATTGAGCCAGCCTATATCCTGCAGGGATTGTGGACCAGCCAGATCACCAACAACTTCCTGCTCGACTTCCGCGTGGGCTGGAACAAGATCGTGTTCCCGCTGGGCTATCAGGCCAATTCGACGGGCCTCAATTTACAGGACCAGGGAACTTCCACGGAATCGGGCGCTGCACCCTACCAATTCGTCAATCCGGCCTGGGTGCTCAAGTGGTCCGCCAGCGGCTCCTGGTACAAGCCCAATTGGGGCGGCTCCCACAATTTCCAGTTTGGGTTTGAGTGGGGCGATAACTACAATTCCTATCTTTACAACGTAAGCCAGGGAATC
>Ga0210384_10000875_pt1 | contig 43332 bp, 34 predicted proteins | sample IncBWH2MmetaG_FD_160574 | JGI IMG/M metagenome (GOLD analysis project Ga0210384, IMG submission 160574) | Forest soil microbial communities from Barre Woods Harvard Forest LTER site, Petersham, Massachusetts, United States - Inc-BW-H-2-M | ecosystem: Environmental > Terrestrial > Soil >... | reverse complement strand
GAACAAGCATCTGTTGCCGGTGCACAATTTGCCCATGGTGTTTTATCCCATTCGGGCGCTGGTGAACGTGGGGATCACGGAGATCCTGATCGTGACCGGCGGGCACAATGCGGGAGACTTTCTGCGGCTGCTGGCCAATGGCAAGGATTTCGGATTGCAGCGGCTGAACTATGCCTACCAGGAGGGCGAAGGCGGCATTGCCGATGCGTTACGCTTGGCGGAGTACTTTGCCGAAGAGGATTCGATCTGCGTGATCCTGGGAGACAATATTATTGAGAACAATTTTGTGGAGAGCGCCGAGTGCTTCCAGCAGCAAGAGAAGGGGGCGCATATTATTTTGAAGGAAGTGCACGATCCGGAGCGTTTTGGTTGCCCGGAGATCGTGGAAGGGCGGATTATCGGCATTGAAGAGAAGCCCAAGCAGCCCAAGTCGAACTATGCCGTGACCGGGATCTATCTGTACGATAACGCGGTCTTCGAGAAGATTAAGACGCTGAAGCCGTCGCAGCGGGGTGAGCTGGAGATTACGGACATCAACAACATGTATCTTCGGGAGGGAACGCTGACGCACAGCATTCTGGAGGGTTGGTGGACGGATGCCGGGACCTTCGAGTCCCTTCGCCACGCCACGAACCTGGTGGCCGAGACGGGAGCCAATAAGCTGACGAAACCGGCAGCAGTGGCGAGGAAATAGAGTAAGTAAAAGGGAGAGGCATTGAAGATACTGGTCACAGGCGGGGCGGGATTTATCGGATCGAATTTTATCCGGCAGACCCTGCACAGCGGTAAGAATACCGAGGTTGTCAACTTCGACAAGCTGACGTATTCCGGGAACCTGGAGAACCTCGCTGATCTCGCAGAGAACCCACGGTACCGGTTTGTGCGCGGCGATATCGCCGATGCGGCGAAGGTGGCAGAAGTATTGGCCAACGGCTTTGATGCGATTGTAAATTTTGCGGCGGAGACGCATGTAGACCGCAGCATTGAGAACGCAGCCCCGTTCGTGCACTCTAACGTGATCGGGACTTTGACCCTGCTTGAGGCCGTGCGCCAGCATAAAACCAAGCTGTTTATCCAGATCAGCACGGATGAAGTTTATGGCAGTGCCGGGACAAAAGACAGCTTCACGGAGGACCAGATTCTGGATCCGCGCAGCCCATACTCGGCGAGCAAGGCAGCGGCCGATCATCTAGTGAACGCTTATATCCATACTTATGGAATCTCGGCCATCACGCTACGCTGCACCAACAACTACGGCCCCTATCAGTTTCCGGAGAAGCTCATCCCGCTGATGATTGCCAATGCGATAGAGGGAAAGCAGCTGCCCGTCTACGGCGACGGCATGCAGGAGCGAGACTGGCTCTATGTAGAAGATTACTGCCGCGCTATCGCCTTTGTGCTTGAGCGCGGAAAGCCCGGTGACGTGTACAACGTGTCTTCTGGAAGTCCGACACCGAATCTGGTTGTGATCAAGACGATTCTGAAGATGCTGGGCAAGCCGGAGTCGCTGATCCGGTTTGTGACGGACCGTCCGGGCCATGACCGGCGCTATTCGCTGGATAGCAGCAAACTGCGCCGCGAACTGGCCTGGAAGCCGGAAGTGGGATTTGAAGAGGGTATCGGCAAAACCGTGGATTGGTATCTGAAGAACAAAGTGTGGCTCGAGCGGGCGCGTTCGGGCGAATACCGCAACTACTACGAACGCCACTACACCCGCCGCGAAGAGACCTTTAGCAAGTAAAAAGCGTCTTCAACTTGCTTGCAGCCCTGCCTTCTTGCGCGTCTGCATATACTCTGCCAGTGCCTCCTGCCAGGGACGAAAGTCGCTGAACCCGACGCTGCGGTATGCCTGATTGTCGAGTACAGAATAGGCCGGGCGCTTTGCCTTGGCGGCATATTGCTCGCTGGTGACCGGGTTTATGACCGTATGTGTCTTCGCCAGACGAAAGCACTCACGGGCGAAATCAAACCATGAACATTCTCCCGTGCTGGTCATGTGAAACAGGCCTTGTGCTCCGGAAGGAAGCAAGCGAACCATGTGCCGGGCCAGTTCGCGTGTGCTGGTGGGCGTGCATACCTGATCGTTGACCACGCTTGGGGCTTTGTTGGCAGCCGCCAGCTTCAGCATGGTTTCCACAAAATTCCCGGTTTTGCTCTGGCTGCCTGCCAGCCCATAGAGCCCACATGTGCGAATGATGAGATGGCGAGTGCAGTTTTGTTGTACGGCAAGCTCCCCGGCAAGACGCGATTTTCCATAAATAGAGAGAGGTTTGGCCTCGTCGCGTTCCACGTAGGCAGAACGTTTTACTCCATCAAAGACATAGTCGCTGCTGAGCTGCACCAGCAGCGCATTCTGCCGTTGCGCGGCCTGTGCCACATTGCAGACCCCGCCCTCATTGACGGCAAACGTGGTTTCCGGTTCCTCCTCGCAGAGGTCTACTCGATGGAATGCCGCTGTGTTGATGATGCACTCGGGATGGGTGCTTGCGATTAAATTATCCACGGCGCGTTGGTCGCGGATATCGAGCTGCTCATGGGTCACGGGAATAATTTCGTAGCTCTTGCCGGCAGCCGTAAATTCGGCCTGCAGGTCACGGGCGAGCTGGCCGTTAGCCCCGATGAGCAAAATCTTCATGTTTGGCAAGATATCACGGCAGCTTCTAAGGTGTTGCCTTTCTAGGATAACCTTAGCCGTTGCTGGGGTATCATTCTGATAAAATTTATGTGTTTCATAGTGCTAGAGCATTTTCAGAGTGACCATAATTTCGTCTAGCATGAAACATCCCTGAGTGTTCAGACTAACTCCGAAAAATACTCTAGAGAATCGGGACATAGGCCAAAATTGTTAGAGCGACGCTCAAAATTGTTGGGATTGGGCTGTCTTGCCCATGATCTGGTGCTGACTGCGCTGGCCTTGCCGATTGCTTACCTGTTGCGCGTCTCTGTTCTTCCCAGGGTTCTTGACTCACATTTTCCAGCAGTCTATCCGCTGCGCGTCTATTTGCCTTTTTTGGCGGGAGTCCTTGTTACATGGTTTGTGGTTGGATTTCTGTACGGCATCTACCGCAAGGTAGAGCTGCGCAATCCTGCACAAATCGTCTGGGACGAAACCAAGCTGGTCGTCACTGGCATGGGGCTCGTGGCCGCCGGGCTATACCTGTTTCGAGCTGATATCAGCCGCAGTCTGGCTTTGACCTTTGGCGCTGTGAACTGGCTGCTTCTCATCACCGGCCGGCTCACAATGTTTTTCACCAAAGGCTCGCTGCGCCGAATTTTTGGACGTTATCACCATGTTCTCGTGGTCGGTACGGGCACCCATGCTCACGAGTTAGCGCGGCTGGTAGAGCATGCCGAACCACTGGGGCTGCGTCTTATAGGGTTTGCCTACCTTACCGAGCTTCCGCCCGCTCCCGCCGAAGACTTGCACAGCTCGTATAAGACCATTCCATTGGATCAAGTCCCGGACTTTATCCATGACCACGTTGTGGATGAAGTCCTGATTGCCGTGGAAAAGCAGGATTTGGATTGCATTGAACCCCTGGTCTTGCACTGTGAACGTGAAGGCGTCCGCACGCGGGTTCATCTGAATTTCCTCAAGGCCACCAGTTCGAGCGTGCATCTGGAACATCTCAATGAGTTTCCTCTACTCACTTTTTCCACCGGCCCGCAGGATGAGCTTCAGCTTTTAGCCAAGCGCGTTGCCGATCTTGCCCTGGCTCTTTTTCTGTTGATTGTGCTCGCGCCTCTCATGCTGGTGATTGCCTTGCTCGTGCGCTTTACCTCCTCCGGTCCAATTCTTTATCGTCAGACGCGTTGTGGATTAGGCGGCAGGCGCTTCACTGTGTTGAAGTTTCGCTCAATGGTGCAGAATGCAGAGCAATTGCGCCCTGGAATGGAGCATCTCAACGAGGCTGATGGCCCGGTCTTCAAGATAGCTGACGATCCCCGCGTTACTCCTATCGGGCGCTGGCTCCGCCGCACTAGTCTCGACGAGCTGCCGCAGCTTTGGAACATCCTTCGCGGCGATATGTCTTTTGTTGGTCCTCGTCCGCCTATACCCGAAGAGGTGGAAAAATACGAGTCATGGCAGCGGCGGCGGTTGCGTATGCGTCCGGGGCTGACCTGCCTGTGGGCGCTCGAAGGCCGCAGCCAGCTCAACTTTGACCGCTGGATGCAGCTCGATCTCTCCTATATTGACCGGTGGTCGTTGTGGCTTGACGCGCAAATCTTTCTGAAAACAATTCCGCATGTCCTGTTCGGCCGGGGCGCATGGTAGGGTCGGAATCGCCGCAAGTTTCCGTTCTTCTGGTTACTTACAATTCTGCGGAATATCTGGCGCGATGCCTGGAATCATTGTTGCAGCAGAACTATCCCGCGCTGGAAATCATCATTGTGGATAACGCATCCACGGATAAAACCAGAGAAATACTCTCGCAATTCACCCCGCCTGCTGGGATCAATTCGACGGTTAAGTTAAATGCAGAAAACCGGGGGTTTGCTGCCGCTCAGAACCAGGCAATTCGCGAGGCGCACGGCGCATGGCTGCTTTGCTTCAACCCCGACGTGACTTTACGGTCAGATTTCATCTCCCAACTGGTCTCAGCTGTAACGCAACTTGCTGTGACAGGGGAGAAAGAAATCGGCGCAGTGTGCGGCAAGCTGCTCCGTTGGTCGCCAGGGGAACAAACGGAATTTACATCCATCATTGATTGCACAGGAATGTATTTCACGCGCAACATGCGCCATCTCGATCGAGGCGCTGAAGGAACCGATCACGGCCAGTATGAGCGCGCGGAATATGTATTTGGCGCGAGCGGCGCAGCAGCGTTATATCGCCGAGCCATGGTGGAAGATGTGAGCATTGATGGAGAATTTTTCGATGAAGATTTTTTTGCCTACCGCGAAGACGCCGATTTGGCCTGGCGGGCTCAGATTCTGGGCTGGAAGTGCCTTTACGTTCCGGCTGCGGTGGGCTGGCATGTGCGCCGCGTTACCCCCGAGCGGCGCGAGCTGTTGCCGGACCTCATCAACTGGCATTCGGTAAAGAACCGGTTTCTGATGCGAATCAAGAATTCCTCAGCCTGGCTCTTCCTGCGTTTGTTCTCTCCCGTAACCGTACGCGATCTCATGATCGTGGGCTATGCCGCGCTGCGTAACTGGCGGCTATTCTCTGCACTTTTTTATCCGGTTCGTCATGTCCGCCGGCTCTGGCGAAAACGGCAATGGATTCAATCCAGGCGCAAAATCTCAGACCGCCAATTGTTACGCTGGTTCTGCAATCGGCCACGGAGCGAACCTCTGGCAGACAACAAAGAGTAGATTATTTTGGATTTGCTCTTAACATCCGGCTCTCTCGCCATCCATCGCCTCCAACCATGCCTCTCCGCTACACGTTAGGGTGAAAACTAACGTAAAATCTAAGAATATGCCCAAGTTCACCGGTTTGCTCTTCTTTGGTTTTTTTCTGTTTTTGTCCGCGTTTGCTTATGGGCAAACCACTCCTAGCCCCGCTGCCACCCCCACGCCCTCAAACGATAGCGCGGCCCCCGCCTCGAAAACCGCGGACTATTCCCAGGAAGCGGTTGTGTATGAGTCCTATCACACCGTGGAACGCTTCGAGAGTGATGGAACCGGCAAAAAGAATGTGACCGCGCGTATCCGCGTGCAGAGCGAAGCCGGCGTGGATCAGCTTGGTCAACTCGTCTTCGGCTACAACGCTGCCAGTGAGAAGTTCGACATTGATTATGTACGGGTCCGCCGCGCCGACGGATCGGTTGTGACCGCCACGCCCGACGCCGTGCAGGATATGACCGCTCCCGTGTTGCGTGAAGCGCCGGTGTACACCGATTACCGCGAAAAACACGTTACCGTGCCCGCGCTTCGGCCTGGAGAGATCCTGGAATACTCCATCACTACGACCACGCACACGCCGCTGGCGCCGGGGCAATTCTGGCTGGAATATGACTTCGCCAAACATGGCATCTTGCTCGACGAGCAATTGGAAGTCAACGTTCCCGCGAACAAAAAGATCAAACTTAAAAATAAAGACGAATACGCTCCCAAGATTTCGCAGGAGGGAGACCGCAAAATTTACACCTGGAAGAGCTCGCATCTTGACCAGGAGGAAGATGACGATTCTTCTTCTTCCGCCGCCGATAAAAAGAAAAAGAAGAAACATACTTACAAAGATGAAATATCGGATGTAGAGCTGACCACTTTCCAGAGTTGGGAAGAGCTTGGGCGCTGGTATGCCAGTCTGGAAAAAGACCGCATCACACCCACGCCCGAGATCAAGGCCAAAGCCGCAGAGTTGACCAAGAATGCGCAGACCGACATCGGCAAGATACAAGACCTCTACGATTACGTAGCCAGGAACTTCCGTTACGTGAGCCTTTCGCTGGGAAGAGGACGTTACCAGCCGCATCCTGCCGGTGAAATCCTCGCCAATCAATATGGCGATTGCAAAGACAAACACACGCTGTTGAGCGCCATGTTGCGCGGCATTGGCCTCAGCGCAAATGCCGTACTGATTGATAGCTCGCGCAAGCTCGATGAAGACGTGCCTTCGCCTTCGCAGTTCGACCACGTCATCACAGTTGTGCCTCTGGGTAAGCAGATGCTTTGGATGGATACAACCTCTGAAATCGCTCCCTTTCAGTTGCTGCTGAGTCCTCTTCGCGCCAAGAAGGCGCTCATGATTCCTCAGGATGGGGCGCCTAAAATTGTAGAGACCCCTTCCGATCCTGCCGTACCCAACTACCAGATTGTTGAACTGGATGGCAAAATTTCCGACCTGGGAAAGCTGGATGCGCACGTTCGTATGGAATTGCGCGGTGATTCTGAGGTGATGCTGCGCTCTCTCATGCGCCGCGTCCCGCGCAGCAAGTGGAAAGATGTAATGAAATATGGAGCGGCAACACAGGGGCTCGATGGCGAAGTTTCCAACCTTCAACTGAGCGACCTGGAATCCACCAACGAACCGCTCACTGTCGAATACCAGATTGCAGTCGCGAACTTTTTCGATTGGTCCGGGAAGCAGACTGAGATCGAGCTGCCCACGTTAATGCGTTTCTCGCTTCCTAATGCTGATCCAGACCCCGATCCGGAAGACGACCCTATCCCCTTCGGCGGTCCCATTGAATTTACTACCCGTTTTCACTTGCTGCTCCCGTCAAAATTCACTCTGGGTTCAATGGTGCCGGTAAATTTGGTGCGCGATTACGGTGAATATCACTCTACCTATAAAACAGATAATCAAAGTGCAAATGGTCAACGCAAGATTTCCATCAAAGTGCGCGAACTGCCGGTCACCCGCTCGCGCGATTATCTTGCGTTTCGCCGCGCCGTGGAATCCGATGGCGATCAAAAAATCTCACTGGAGAACGTGAGTGCCAACAACAATTCGACGCCAACTGTTCCCCAAACTGCAAAAGCAGAAGATCTGGAAGATGCCGCCCGTTCGGCGATTGAGGCGCAGCATTATGAGATCGCAGTAACGCTGCTGAAACGCGTCGTCGAGCTTGAGCCCAAGCACGCTGATGCCTGGCTGCAACTGGGCGTGGTGTACGGAATTCTGCGCAATTTTGATCTTTCGGAACAGGCCTTCCATAAGCAGATCGAGCTCAACCCCTATGATGATCGCGCTTATGGCGGTTTGGGTTTGACCCTCTTTCAGCAGGATAAATTCGACGATGCTATTTCTGCCTATCGCAAGCAACTGGAGATCAATCCTCTCGATCTCAGGGCGCATTCCATGTTGGGGACGATTTATTCCAACCGCCACCGGTGGACTGACGCCGCTCCTGAATTCGAGCAGGCCGTCTCGCTTCAGCCCGATAACGCCCTGCTGCGCGCTGAACTGGGCAGCGCATATCTCAACATGGACTTGGCCGATAAAGCTTTGGCCGCTTTTGACAAGGCCGTGCAGTTGGACCGCTCTCCTGAGATTTTGAACGACGTGAGTTACGAGCTTACGGAGAAAAATGTTCATCTCGATCGCGCCCTGCAATATGCCCAGAGCGCAGTGGATGAAACCGCCACCCGCCTGCGCACGGTAACTCTGGACCATCCCGAGATGACAGAGATCGCGTTGGTGAACAGCCTGGCTTCTTATTGGGATACGCTCGGCTGGGTGTACTTCCGCCAGGGAGAGTTTGACCGGGCAGAGAAATATATTCGGGCCGCCATGGGACTTACCCAGCACGGCGAGGTCATTGATCACCTCGGGCAAATCTACGAAAAACGCGGCAAAACCGACGAGGCCATCCACTGGTATGCCGTTGCACTGGCGAGCCCGCATCCCAGTCCTGATACACGCGGCCGGTTGGCCAAACTGGCAGGCGGTGACGGCAAGGTTGATCCAATCGTAAAAAAATATAAAGACGAGTTGGCCAAATTGCGGACCATTCCTTTGGGCAAGGTTCTGCCCCAGGATAAGGATAAGGCGCAAAGTGCCACCGCTTCCGACCCCAGTGGCGACTTCCTTCTCCTGGTTTCTACTTTAGGGCAGACTGAGGATGCAAAATGGGTCCGGGGCAGCGAGGAATTGAAGAGTCTCAGCAGCAAGTTGCGCGCAGCCAATAACAACATGACTTTCCCTGACGGAACTCCGACCAAAGTGCTGCGACGCGGCACCGTGCAGTGCTCCTCCCACACCGGCGAGTGCAGCCTGGTTCTGATGGATTCCGATGCGGTCAACGCAGTGGATTAGGCGGATTGATTGGTGTTCATCAGCGGCGGAACATTGTTTATTTTGCCGAAATCTGAAACGAATCCCGCACATTGAAACTAAACTGAGGATTATTTCCTTCCAGCTTGAACATCTCGAAATTCAGCTTGTCGTGGTCAACAGTGATCCTGCAATAGTGGTAGGTAGGTCCAGGCTGGTTGTAAAAATCATCAGGATGCCGCTGTACCGTGTAGGGAGTGGCGCCCCCGCCTCCGCTCACGATGTACATCACGCCGTTGTGCTCATAGCGCTCGTAGTTGTGCACATGGCCGGCAATGACGATGATCCTGGCGTGAAGCTGCTTCTGCTGCGATTCAAACAGCTCAGCCAGGTGCTGCTCCGATTCTCTCGCCGCATGTCCTCCAAAAAACAGATGGTCCGTAGATCGCGTATAGGGCGGGTGATGCATGGAAAAAATAATAAATTGCACATCGGCAGGCACGTTGTCGAACTCTGAAACGATCCAGTTCCACTGCGGGCTGCCGGGCTTGTCATCAGATTCGGAGTCTAACGTCAGCAGCAACACATTTCCATAATGCACGGAATACCAACGCCGGCCTTGTAAGTACGGAAATTGTTGCAAATAGTTGTGGACTTCACTGTCATCCTTGATCTCATGATTGCCTATGGCAGGCAATACCTTGATTTGAACGTCGCGCCAAGCCTGCGTCTCTTTGGCCAGTCGCCGCGGCTGCCGCCCTTATAGACAAGATCGCCATTCACCACCAGAAGATCGGGCTTTTCCGCGGCGATGCGCGCAATTAAGACCCGTCGCCGATTGGGATCTGTCACAAAATGATTGGAAGGATGGGTAGTCCGCAAATCTCCATAGGCAACCAGGGTGAAAGGATACTGTTTAGGCTGGGCAGCAAAGAGTTGTTCATCTCCCGGCTTGACCGCAATCTGGGCCTTCAGTTTTGTCGGCGGAAGTAAGGCTGAGAGCAAGAAAAACACAGCCGACCAAAAGATCTTTGACCTCATCATTCCCAATTAAACATTGATCTGCAGTCCATAGACGCTATTGAATCCATCGGAGAGCGCCTCGTACAGCGTCGGATGAGCATGAATCGTGAACATCATGTCTTCCACAGTGGCCTCAAGCTCTATGGCGGCAACCGCCTCGGCAATTAATTCCGTCGCTTGCGGTCCGATGATGTGCACGCCCAAGATCTCACCGTACTGCTCATCGGAGACCACCTTCACAAACCCTTCATGCGCACCAACGATTGTTGCCTTGGAGTTGCCCAAAAAGGGAAACTTGCCCACTTTAACTTTGTGTCCGGATTCGCGTGCCTGCGCTTCCGTCAATCCTACGCTGGCAATTTGCGGTTCGCAGTAGGTTGCGCCGGGAATATGGTTGCGGTTCAACGGCTTCGCAGGTCTGCCGGCAATCTTAGAGACCGCCACGATTCCCTGCATAAAGCCCACGTGCGCGAGCTGCGGAAACCCGGCAATGATGTCGCCGGCCGCGTAGATACCCGGCTCTTCCGTCTGCATCCATTCATTGGTCTTAATGAATCCGCGGTCAGGCTTGATTTTGGTTTTTTCCAGACCAATATTGTCGGTGCGCGGCGCGCGGCCGATGGCGATGAGCACCTTGTCCGCTTCCAGCGCCTGCGTTTTGCCCTCGGAGTCGGTATAACCCACCTTCACTCCGTCTTTGGTCTTTTCAATTTTCTGAACTTTTACACCTACATTGCTCTTGATGCCGCGCTTGGTGAAGGCCTTCAGCAGCTCCTTGGAAACTTCTTCGTCTTCCACCGGAACTAGCCGCGGCAGCGCCTCCAAAATCGTCACATCCACGCCAAAGGAGTGGTAGATGGAAGCAAACTCCACGCCTACAGCACCCGCTCCAATCACGATCAGAGATTTTGGAATCGCGTTGAGACTCAGGACTTCGATGTTGGTCAAAATGCGCGCGTCTGGTTCGAGCCCAGGAAGCATGCGCGCCTCTGAGCCCGTGCTGATGAGGATATTTTTCGCTTTGATGAATGTGGTTTCGCCGGCGGCGCCGCCTCCGCCCTCGGTAAAAACTTCAACCGTATGCACGCCGTCTTTGGCCGGCCCGGTCAGCCTTCCGTAACCGTTGACGGTTGCAACCTTGTTTTTGCGCATCAGGAACTCCAGGCCCTTGGCGTGTTTGAGCACAATCTTGTTCTTGCGCTGCTGGATAGCGGCCCAATTCAGCGTGGGTGCGGTCACGCCTTCGATGCCGAATTCTTTGGCATCTTTGAGGTGGTCCCATATTTCGGCGTTGAACAGCAGTGCCTTGGTGGGGATGCAGCCCACATGCAGGCAAGTTCCGCCCAGCAGCTCGTCTTTCTCGATCAGGCAGGTCTTCAGGCCATATTCACCGGCACGGATCGCGGCGGTATATCCCGCCGGGCCGCTGCCGATAATGGCTACGTCATAAATTGTCTCAGGCAAAGTTGTGCTCCGATGTGCTCACTGTATTAGATGTAGCAACGCAAACTAACGATTGTAAAACACAGGCGGGGGGATGGGAAATCAGCAGCATCATCAGCGCTGCTGAACGAGGGTCACTTCATGCGGTGAACGCGCCCGTTTGAACATCAAAAAGCCACCTGCCTTGCGCTGGGCAGCCTTTTTCGACATAAGTACTCTTGGGAACATCGATGATAGCCTCCCCGGCATCGTTGACCCCGGCGAAGTCCTCGAAATAATCACACGATGGCAACTGTTCGAGGATTTCTTCATTCAGCTCTCGGAAGTGAACAGACTTGGTCTTCGCGTCATAGATTACGGGCCGGTGTCCTGTGTAGTCACCGGCTGCCCACCAAAAATCTGCGGCCAGTTTTGTTTCGTCTTTCGAGACCCCGACCATCTCCACGCCAACCAGGCCATCCGGGGAGTCGGAATACTCCTTCGCTAATGCGAATGGCCCGGTACCTTCGGCCACAAAAAGTTTGTACACGACTTCACAGGAATTTCCATCCGTGTCGTCTGGGGGCCGGCTCAGCCTGACCGTGGCATAGGCTCGGATACTGCCCGACGGAGTAGCAATAGTAGCCGTTTTGCGCGTTACGGCTTGTCCTGCTTTGAGTTCATCACACTCCATCGGCTCGGTTGCACGCGCTTTCCGCTCCCCAACAGCAGTAGCAGTTAGAGTTAGCAGCAGCATCGCTCTGATGATTGCATTTCTCATGGTCAGCGTTAGAAGTGAATGGTTGTTGCCGTATACGCTAGGCACTTTACTTCAACAAATAGAAAACATCGGTGCGGAGCTTCGCCGGGTCATCGTCCCAGTCGCCGTAGACCTCCCAGAACGGCATGACAAATTGACGCTGGTTCTGCTTGCACCATTTGCGCACCGCTTCATGCGCAGGGCCAAGCTGATTGTATGGACCGAAGTGCGAAGTTCTTGCGACAGGCCCCGCGGGCGTGGCTGAGCAGACTACCTCTATCGAGCCCGCACCCTTTTTCGTCCCAATAGATTGCGACGTTGTGACCATCTCTTCGGAACTCGCTATGCTCTTTTAAAAAAGCCCACGGACGCGAGAGCAGGTCTCCAATCTCTCGCGAGATCATTTTGAATGTAGTGCGCTGTCTGCAAGCGGCAACAAGCTGCTCTGCCGCCGTCTCCACTGCGACTTGGTATTCCACCTACTCTCCCTTAGATTCTTTAATTGATGGGTCACCGCTTCAGCAAATCCACCGGCTCGCGCACATCCGTCACCCGGAAATACTGCTTCAGTGCAGGATAGCGCTCAACTACAGCCTCATACATGGCATAGGCCACATTGCGATAGGAAAAGTGTCCGGCCGGTGTGGTGCGCAGTTCCGAGATGTAGACTGCCTCGGCGAAATCCATCTTGAAGAGCGTGCGCTTACGATAAGCCATCGGTAGCGCGTAAACCGAAGCTGTCGCGCCGTGATTCGTGGCTAATGCAGTGGCAGACTCAGCAGCACGGCGCATGGTTTGCTGGTAACGCGGTTCGAGCCCGGCGGAGATCAAATCCTCAGGCGTGTCATATCCATGGAGAGCGGTAAACTCCTGGCCAATCTGAATGCAGCGCCGGTGGCGGTGCATATCGCGGAATCCGCCCACATCCATCAGGATGTCAAAGCGAAACCTCTGCCCCGCCGAGAATGCGCGTAGCAACTCGTCGTGCTTGCCGCGATGTTTAGCGCCGAGTTCGATGATCTCTTGTCGTCGCGCCGCACTTAAGCCGGTCACTCGCTCGCGGACCTGCCGATAGGAATAATGGCAATGCTCATAAAGCAACGTGGTGGCAAGTTCGATTTCGAAAGGTTCATCGTCGAGTAAATCAACGGGGTTAGCAGTCTTGATCTTCTCTCCTGCCAAAATCTCAGCAGCAGCATGCCGTAGCTCTTTTCGCGTCGAGATCTCATACTGGTTGGGATCAGCATACTTCACCAGCGTCGGCGACACTCTGACATCCTTCAACAGGTTCTGCTGCGCCAAGTTGCCCAGTTCCTGATTCATCGTCTTGATTTGATCTACCAGTGCGCTCCATGCCTCCTGGTTCACGTTGTACGCGGGTTCGCTTGCCGCCTGCTTCAATAGCCGGCCCAAGTTCTGCACTTCGGGATACTCACTCGAAAGCAGGCGTGAAATCTGCGTCTCCAGCGTGCGCGCATTCATGATCTGGCCCAGGGAAGTGTTGGTTCCCAGCGGCAGCAGATAACGCGAGATATCAAAGGCGCGGGCCTTCAGCGTGCGCTCGTAAGCTTCCTGTTTCATGGCTTCAGGTCTCGGGGTGCGCTCTGTCAGCCACTTCCACATGCTTTCGGAGAGAGTTTCGTACTCCGTAAAAAGAAACTCAATAGTTTCGCGGTAAAGCTGCAAGGCGTCTGCATCCTCGCCGAAATCGGGGATGGTATAGCCGCTTTTGCGGAAATCCTGATAGCGCGTCGAGCGCTCCTGGCCGTCCCAGCGTTGCTCATCCACCAAAATGATGGCGGCAATCATCGAAAGCTTTTCGATGGCGAAGGCAACATGGGCCAGGTCGGCAATCGAGCGGTGGCCGTATTGGAAATAAAAAGTGTTGAGAAATTTTTCGGCCTTCTGCTCGTTGATCTCATGCAGCGACTCCTTCATGGAGAGCGCCGAACGCGAGTATTTGGCCATGGCATAGGCTTGCACCTCAGGTTCAGCGCCGTACACGGCATAGACATTGGTGGCCGGTTGGTGGTTATTAGAAGAGGGCTTCTGGTCCGACATCGGTACCAGAAATGTTAGCAGCAGTTCTGGACGTAATACGAGCAAATTGTTATGGCGAATCTGCAGACTGGCTGGACTTCATCGAAGTTCTTGGACGGTTCTTTGAATTCTTTTGTTAGCGTAACTGCAATGAACAAAGGTTTTTGTTATGAGAATTCCCTTTGTTATAAGAAATCCCTTTTGTAAAGATTTGTATTTTCTTTGCTGGAAATTACTGAAGTAACTTCCCCTCGGGGCCAAAATGCGATAAATTAGATAATTCATTACATACATGCGAAACAGCTATACTATCTCGACTTTATTCTGTGTACTGTTGGTGTTAGCGGGCAGTGCTATGACTTGGGCGCAGGCGGAAGCCGTCGCTCCAACCTCACAATTCCTTCCGGCATCAATCTTCTCCTCGCCCACGGCCCTGCCGCGCATGGCGCCGGAGTTAGCGTTGTCTACGTTTGATCAGCGCGCCGACCACCAGTTGAGTGATCTGCCTTCGTATTCGGCTGTGACCCGCATCTCGGCTGAACTGCCGCAGAGCAAGCAGCGGGCGGTGTTCGAATTGGAGCGCCACTATGCTGCTCCCAAGACCTTGCAATTTGTTCCCGTGCAGTTCTCGGGCGATGGTTTTGTGAAGCACAACGTCATCAACCGCGTGCTGCAGCAGGAAGTGGATAGCACCGAAAAACAGGATGGCGCGCAAACCGCCATCACCGAGCGGAATTACAAGTTCACGTATAAAGGCGATTCGCAAATTGAAGGCCGGGCCGTGCACGTATATCAGGTGAAGCCATTGGCCAATCTTCCCGGATTGTTCAAGGGCCACGTCTACCTGGATGTATTGAGCGGTGCGCTCCTGCGGGCAGAAGGCAAGCTGGTGAAGTCGCCGTCATTTTTCATCAAGAAAATTGATTTCGTCACCGACTACGCTGACCTGGATGGATTTTCACTGCCCATTCACGTTCACTCGGTAGCAGATACGCGCCTGGTCGGTCATGTTGTGATGGATATCTCTACCACCGGGTACAGCTTTGCCGGCAGCATCACAAACGCCAGCCCCACAGGGACCACGACTGGCAGCAGCTCTACGGTTATCGTTACCCCTACGCCAATCGTCTCAACCAGCACGGAATAAAATCCGGATAGCTTGCGTAAGAACTCAATTCTAGTTCGATCTTTCGGAGGGGCACAGCTTTAGCTGTGCCGCAAGTTTGTTGGGAAATCATACTTCTTCACTGCCGTAGGCTGGCGCGAAGCGAAGCGCCTAAAAATCCCTTTTTTTCCGCAAGGCCTTTTAACCATGAGGGCGAACGAACACCAACTCCAAAAATGCTCTGATTATTTCACCTCAAACTTGCTCTCGTGGATAAGGTTGCTATTCCCGTTGTTGTCAGTGACTTCATATTGCAAGGTATAAGTTCCAGGTTTGATGTCTGCGGGCAAGTCAAGATATCCGCTGACCTGCAGAAAGAAATTTGCCGGATGGTACACATAGGCGTCATTCAAGCTCTCCCAATCCGGTTTGTTGAGTAAGAGGCTTCCATCCGGTTCAAGCAGCTTATAGGCGATGTGCAGGTTGACGTGGTCATCGCGGAATTGCATTCCCAGCAGGCGGAAGCTGTAATAGACGCTCTCTCCGGCGTGATACTCGGCAGGCGCAATGGGTTCACCCTGTTTGCTGCGGGTAAAGTGAAAATCCCGGACCTCGAGTTTGACCGCGGCCAGCACCGGCGTGGCGTTTTCTACGGTAAAAGCTGAAGCAAAGTCTTGCCCGGAATTGGCCACATTGTCCTGAGCATGGATGTTGATTTTATAAATCCCGGCCGGAGCAAATGGCGGCAAATGGATCCGATAATTTGCCTGGATCGGAACTCCGGCGCCTTTGGATGCTCCCGTGACCGTATTTTCCCAGGGATGGTCCAATGCCAGCCCGTTGGGGTCCGTGCAGGTTACGCGGATTGCGACCGCGATGTTGCCCTGCGGATTGCTGCCATAGCCGGTCAACTCATATTTGGCATAGACGTCGTCTTCCGCTTTGTAAACCGAGCTTGCCCGTGGTGCGACGCTGTTTCCATCAGTGAAAGTGAAGTTCTGCAACTTCAGGTTGCCGCTTTGCACCACGGGAAGAGTGGCCGAGCCGCTCTGCTCTCCACGCGCTCCCGAGTCAATTGCGCCACCGGCGCCCATGGCAACATGCAGACTGATGCTATGCATGTTGCGATATTGGCGATACACTTGCCAGCCAATGGCGCCAACTGCAGCCAGATAAAAAATCACTCCCGCCAGGGTAAAGAGAACACTTTCTCGCAAGATCACTACTGTTCCTGCCATGCGGTCGCCGATCCGCTGCCGTTTCGCGGAAAATATCGCGAATATCCACCCCAGCAGATAAAACGCAGGCAGAACATCCAACAGACGCGCCAAGGTGCGGATAAACGCCGCCCTGATCCCCGCGCCTTCACCGCTTACCCGCCGCACCTGAATGCCAACAGACGCTTTGCCTAGAGTTGCCCCAAACAAGGCTTCCATGAGCCAGAAGTAGAGCGCGGCAATAATAGCAATGCCCACAGTTGCGGCCAGGAGCGGCGTGCCCGTTACATTTAAAGATCCACCGGGTTGCGGCCCATTCCAGCGGTTTGCACCCCAAATCAGGGCCAGCCACCAAAGTGCGGTCAGCAAAATCGAGTCCAAAATCAAGGCTCCCAGGCGTCGCCACAAGCTGGCTATCCCATAGCCGGCCATGAGCATGGTTGATCCATCGGTATGAAGCTCGCCAGAGACGACGGTTTCTGCTAATTCTTTGCCGCAGTTCACGCACGTGGATGAGCTGTTGGGATTTCGGACCCCGCACTTAGGACAATCCATGGATCTTCCTCCGGAACCAAACTCGATACTACGACTAAACCCGGCATTTTATCGTATTGAGACACCTTTTAAGCTCCAATAGCGCGATCAAAGCGTCAAAGAAGGAAGCAAGGTTTAACTGAGGACTAACCACTGACCACTGAGGACTGCTTCATGGTATGCTGGCGCTACCACGGCCACGAATCCAGCAGCAGATGAAATATCTTTACTCAGAACTTCCCGCCGTCCAGGTAGCGGGAACCCGGCTGGTGGGACGGGTGGTCTTCGGGCTCCTTGTGCTCGCCGCCGCGTTGGTAGGCGCCTTCGCGGGTCTGTTGATTGTCTATTCCACCGACCTTCCTCAGGTCAGCGAGTTGGAGCATTACCGCCCCAGTTCCATCACTGAGTTGTACGACGACCAAGGCCGCGAGATCGGATCATTCGCCATCCAGAGGCGCCTGATCGTGAATTATGAAGACCTGCCCAAGGTGCTGCGCGAAGCCGTAATTTCCATCGAAGACAAGGATTTCGAGCGCCACTGGGGCATTAATTTGTGGCGCGTGTTGGGCGCGTTTTATCGCGATATTGCCACGCATCGCAACATGCAGGGCGCATCTACGTTGACTATGCAGCTTTCCCGCAATCTGTTTCTTTCGCAGGAGCGCACGATGTCGCGCAAAATGCAGGAGGCCATGCTGGCCATCCAGATCGAGCGGCGTTTTACCAAGCCCCAGATTTTTACCATGTACTGCAACCAGATTTACCTGGGACACGGCGTCTACGGCTTTGAAGCCGGTGCCGAGTATTACTTCAACAAACATGCGAAGGACCTGACGCTCGAAGAGGCTGCCGTGCTCGCCGGATTGCCCAAGAGCCCGACAGAGTATTCGCCTATACTCCATCCCGACCGGTCGTTGGCGCGCCGGAACCTGGTGATCAACAATATGCTGGAAGACGGCAAGATCACCGCCGAGGAAGCCAACAACGCCAAGGCGGCCCCGCTCCGGCTCAATGTTAACGTGCCCCCGAATAATCTTGCCCCCTGGTTTGCCGAAGACGTGCGCCGCTATTTGGAAAAAAAATATGGCAGCGACCAGGTCCACCTGGACGGCCTGCGCGTTTATACCTCCCTGGACATGGATTTACAAAAGGTAGCTACACAAGCTGTTCTCGATGGCGTGGCCGCCTACGAACGCCGCCATGGCTGGAAGGCGAAACTGCAGAACGTGATCGCCATGGGCCAGAAGATGTCTGAATATGAGCATCCCGATTGGAACAATACCATTGACGTAGGCAGCTACGAGCACGCCCTGGTTACCTCGGTGACCGCATCTTTGGCGACGGTGAAGTTTGGCCGCTACACCGCAGCTTTGGGCCCAAGCGATGTTTCCTGGACGGGCAAACGCTCGCCCCTGCAACTCTTCAAAGTGGGCGATATCGTATACGTGAAGGTTTTGTCCCTGGGTCCTGACAGCAAAGCCGGCGTGCGTCTGGAGCAGAACTCGGGCGCGCAGGGCGCGCTGCTGGCCATAGACAACGCGACCGGCGACATCAAGGCCATGGTAGGCGGGCTCGATTACGAGGAATCCAAATTCAACCGCGCAACCCAGGCTTTGCGCCAGGTGGGTTCGTCGTTTAAGCCCTACGTTTATACCGCTGCTGTGGATACAGCCGGGGCCACGCCCGACGACATGATTCTGGATGCGCCCACTTCTTTTATCACCGGCTCCGGCGTTTACACGCCGCACAACTACGACGGAAAATTTGAGGGCAACATTACTCTGCGCCATGCGCTGGCCGAGTCACGCAACATTCCTGCGCTGAAGCTGGCCGAACGCGTGGGCATGAAGACGGTGATCGAATACGCCCATAAATTCGGAGTGACCTCCCCGCTGCCGCCGTATTTGCCGGTCGCGCTCGGCGCTGCCGAAGTAACTCTCTACGAACAGACCGCAGCGTTTTCCACTTTCCCCAACGATGGGGTGCGCGTCACCCCGCGCTACATCCGGAAAGTGGTTGACTACGATGGGCGCGTGATGGAAGAAAATTATCCTGAAGTTAAAGATGTGGTGGGCGCCAATACTGCGCGTATCATGACCTCGATGATGCGCGAGGTTGTGCTGCACGGCACGGCAGCCCGGGCCAACGCGCTCAAACATCCGCTGGCAGGCAAGACCGGGACCACGAACGACTTCACCGATGCCTGGTTTATCGGGTTTTCTCCTTCGATTACCTGCGGGGTGTGGATCGGTTTCGACGAAAAGAAAAACCTTGGCGCGAAAGAAACCGGCGCACAGGCAGCGCTGCCCATCTGGATGGATTTCATGAAAGTTGCCATCCAGGGCCATGATGACGAAGACTTCACCGCTCCAACCCTGGCGCCGCGTCCGCCCACGGCTGTAGCCGTGAAGGAAGATACGCCTGACATCAAGCCCGGCGAGGACGTAGACCAGGCCGCCCATTAATGACTGAGGACTGTTCTTGAGTTTGCCAAAAGAAATTCCGAACAAAGCCCAAGGGCCCGCCACGGCAAGGCTCCTGGGTTATCCCGTGCGGCGCCTCTTCCGTCTCGCCATGTTGGGATTGGTTCTGGTGCTGGTGGCATTTCTCTCTGCGCTGACCTCGATGCGCTTTGCCATCCACGGACGCGAGGTGCAAGTGCCTCAACTCGCTGGCAAGACAACGGCCGAGGCGGAAGGCCTGTTGAGCAATCTGGGGTTGACCCTGGAGGTGGAAAATCGCTTCTACAGCGCCAAAGTTCGCGAGGGCGGTATCGTCTCCCAGATCCCTCAGCCCGGCACCAATGTGCGTCGCGGATGGCGCGTGCGCGTGGCCCTGAGCCTGGGCCCGCAGCGCGTATCCGTTCCGAATGTTCTGGGCGAAAGCGGCCGCGCCGCCGAAATCAACGTGCAGCGCCGTGGCCTGGAGCTGGGGACGGTTGCCATCGCGCATCTGCCGCAGTTTCCCGCCGATCAGGTGATCGCGCAAAGCCCCCCACCCAACTCTACGGGGATAACCACTCCCAAAGTGAATCTGCTCGTGACCGCACCGCCCGAAGCGCAGGCTTATATCATGCCCGACTTCACCGGCCGCTCCGCCGCTGATGCGCGCAGCATCATCGAATCCACCGGATTGCGTGCCATCAGGACCGGTGATACATCGTCTTCCGCCGTGGACCCGAATTCACCCGCTGCCTGGACAGGCTACGTCGTGCGCCAATCCCCCGCTGCGGGAGAAAGAGTCACCCCAGGGACGACCGTGGTCCTTGAAATAGCGCGTTAGCCGACGGAAGTGAAGACTGTTTCCAATACCGCTGCTATTAATGACAGCTACTATGGGTGGGAAATTTCTCTCGGAACTAAAAGAATGCGTTTTACTTGATTGCGGTCCAATTTCTGAATATTTCCTGCAATGTGGACTGTGATTGAGCTGGCATCCAGAGACTCAACATCGGCGGTCAATACTGTTCCATCCCGCAATTCAACCGTGTCATGCGCCGACGTTCCTAACTCGTAACTCACGCTGCCACCTGAGAGTTGGTCTGAATTAATCACGAGAGGGAAAGTACCGTTGTTGTATCCTTCCTTTTCAAACTCGAGAGTATGACTGCCAACGCTTAGGTTCACGGCAATAGGGGTTATGCCATATTCTTTTCCGTCCGCCTTCAACTTGGCGCTAGACGGCACCGAATAAACCGTTAGGCTCACCATCTTTAATGGAAGGTACGATTGCAGTTCGGGCGGTAGACTGGAAGGGACGACACTTAGGCTCACCAGCGTTCCGGCAGTCGAAGCCGTGACTTTGATCTTCAAGGTTTCGCCTGCGGCCAAGTTGCTGAAATCGAGACTCCCGTCTCCAATCCGCGCCTTATTCTTGTCGTACATGTAAAAAGTGAAGCTGGCCCGCGGTATCTCCTTCTTGGACCGGTTCTCTACCGCTGTATCAATAAAGTAAGAGTTCTCGCCGGCAAAAGTCCCGATTTTTTGGATCTTGCCGATGCTGAAGCGCAAGATAGAGTTTTCGCCGCTAGGCCAATCAATGACCTGCGCCGGTTGTTCTTTTGCCCCGGACAGCGAAGTAAGAACGAAAACATTGAGGACAACGAAGAGAATTCTTATTTGTGGCCGCATGCGCGTTAGATCCCTGCAGATCGCAGTTCCCTTTGTGGTTTTGAAAACATAACGCACCACTATACCAGCATTACTTTTGATGCCGAGCTGAAAAAAGGCCTCAACTGACAGGAAACACTAAGCTTTATATGTTTATCTCCTATTCATAGTTGCTCTGTAAAATTCCAGTTGAGGCCCCAGGAGGAATTCAATGGCAGTACAACTTGGGCAGCTTTTATTTTGTGGGTTGGTTTCGCTTGCCGGGCTCGGCCTGATATTTATGGCAGCTTTCGACCTGCGCAAAGCCAATCGAGCAAAGACCTGGCCCACGGCACAGGGAAAAGTCCTGAGTTCCGGCTTGGCTGCGGTGAACGACAGCGATGGGACCACTTACAAAGCGGCAATTCTCTACGAATACTCCGTGAACAGCGTGGACCATCGTTCTGACGTTTGGCGCGTCCGCGCCGGCAGCAGCTCTTTCACCAAGGCAGCAACCGAGGCGGTCAAGCGCTATCCAGCGGGAGCGACGGTGACCGTCTATTTCAATCCTGAAAACCCGGCTGACGCGATGCTTGAGCCGGGGAAAGTCTCCTGGTCATTGCTCTTCGGCGGCGTGATGTTTGCCGGCATCGGCGCAATCGGCTTCCTGCATGTGGCCTAGCCACCTAATATTTCTCCATCTTTAGGCCGGTATCCATTAATGAATTCCCTGGCGCTTATGCGCTTTTTCCCTTCCGGTTGGAGCTCAAGAATTTCAAGCACGGTGTTGTTTCCGCAACCGGCCAGCAAGCGATCTTGCGAGACTCGCAACTCCCCGGATTGAAGCTCGCCAAATTGAATTTGAATGGAATACGCTTCACCCGCCTTGGCCTGAGTTATCTGAAGCTGCTTTCTGCGAAACGATGTGAAAGCTCCCGGCCAGGGCTGAAATCCACGCAGCCGGTTCACCAGAACTTCTGCTGGACGCGAAAAATCCATGCGTCCATCTTCTTTGTTCAGAATGGGAGCCAAAGTCGCACGTGAATTATCCTGCGGTTTGGGCTGGATCGAATTGCTCTCGAGTCCACGCAATGTTTCCACCATCAGCTCAGCACCGGCCTGTGCCAGCCGTGGAGAGAGCGTGACCGCGGTGGCACTCTCCAAAATGGGGATTTCGCGCTGCAGCAGAATGTCTCCGGTATCGAGTCCTTCGTCAATGCGCATCGTGGTTGCGCCGGTTATCTGCTCGCCGCTCGCGATGGCCCACTGGATAGGCGCTGCCCCCCGGTATTTCGGCAGCAGCGAGGCATGCAGGTTCAGGTTGCCCAGGGGCGGCAGATCGAGCATCCACTTGGGGATAATGCGCCCGTAGGCTACCACGATGATCACCTGCGGCTTGAGCGCCTGAAGCTGCGCCTGGAATTCTGGGTTGGTTTTGATTTTTTCCGGTTGCGTAGCCTGCAGTCCTAATTCAAGGGCGCGCTGCTTGACTGCGGGAATTGAGATCTGTTGACCGCGTCCGCTGGGCCGGTCGGGCTGGCAGACGACGAGAGCAATTTCATGACCGGCCTGAGCCAGTGCGTTGAGCGTAGGAACCGCGAATTGCGGAGTGCCACAGAATATCAATTTCATCAGAGCAATTCTCTCATCGAAGCAAGGATTTGCAGAATTGGCCCGGCCTTGGAGCTACAATGTGCTTAGAACCATGAAAACCAGCCACCTTGCCGGGCTCGGAGCAGCCGCTTTGCTGTTGTGCTATGGGATTTTTTCCCAGGCGCAGTCGTTGGGTGATGTTGCGCGCCAGCAGCGGATTGCCAACTCGAAAAATACACATCGAGCCGACCATGTGATCACCAACGAAGACATTCCTTCCAGGCCGCAGGCAGTCACCTCAGCGCAAAAGCAGGATTCGGACATCAGGTCCGCACAGACGAGAGATCCAAGAGACGCCACGGCGACAGCCCTGCAGAGCCAGATCAAGGCGCTGAAAGCACGTATTGCAGCCATGAAGGCGCATATGACTGATTTGCAGACACAAATGGACAAGGGGAACAGCGGCTGCATGATCACCGCCTACCGAAACTCGTGCGCTGCTGCCAAGCGGCTCCAGGCCGAGGCCGATAGGACACAAGCAGAAATTGACACCGAGCAGAAGTACCTGGAACAAACCCAAGAACAAGTCAGGCAAATGGGCTACGGCAATGCCTTCTACGATCCTGAGTAACTTCTACCCGTCCTAGCGCTTGTCATTCCGAGCCCATTGGCGAGGAATCCCCTTCGTCACGAGGCTTTCGATGTCTAGATGGTATCACTGTGATATCAAAACCTTACTCCACAGGGATTTTGCCTCATAATTACTCTCAGCATTCAAGAATGCCGGGGGAGACCCCTGTCTTTGAAAACCGATTTCTTCGCGCCGCCAGTGACGCAAATCTGCCTCGCGGGCTATTGCCTAACTAGTATCTATTTTGGACTACCTGCTAGTGTTGATCTATGTCGTTAGTTTGCAATGGCTTAACACTGAAATAGATTGTCCAGCAAGTGGTGAGTGAGGATGCCGTTTACAAGGCAGCTGCCCGTAACCAGAGAATTAACAGTTGTTACCATTCACCCGCCTTCACCATCTTCCTGATTTTTCTCTTGATCAAATCACGTTTGAGCGCGCTGACGTGGCTGATAAACAGCTTGCCGTTCAAGTGGTCGGTTTCATGCAGAAAGGCACGCGCCAGCAGCTCTTCACCGGTCTTTTCAAAGAATTTGCCTTCCAGGTCCTGGGCGCGCACGGTCACGCGGTTGGCGCGCGTGACTTTTTCGCGAAACTCGGGAAGGCTGAGGCAGCCCTCCTGGCCGGCCTGTTTTCCCTCGGTGTGAATAATTGTGGGATTCACCAGCACCAGTTTTTCGCCAGGGTTTTCTTTGAAGGTCACGTCAATCACGGCAATGCGTTTGGAGATGCCGATCTGCGGCGCAGCCAGGCCCACGCCATGTGCCTCATACATGGAAGCGAACATGTCTTCGACCAGCTTACGCAGCTCGTCGTCAAAAACGGTTACCGGCTCTGCGGGCTTCTCCAGCACAGCATCGCCATATTTCACTATGGGATAAATCATTGAAAGGCAGTGTCGAGTTTCAAGTTTTGAGTCCACGGCAAGCCGGGACAGGTTTCAAATGTAATGAAAATTGCGAATAAACAGTATAAATAAAGCAGTTTCAAGCTCCAAGAAACTTCAAAACGGACTACATTACGGTATCTTCAGAGGCATTACTTCCGGATCGCGCGTTTCTCGGTACTACCCAGTCGACAGCACTCAACATCAGGATCGCCCCTGACTCAAGGACTCCATAGTCCATGGTTGGGATGCATTTCGAGTTTTATCGGGTCTTCTTTGACGCACGAGCGACCAACTCGTCCAATCTCGAAAGCAAAAGCTTCAGGATGGGAGACTGGTTCGACTTTTTGTAGCCGAGGACCAGATCGATAGTCGGCGTGTCTCCCTTGAGAGGACGACTCGTTACGGACCGAGGGAGAAAGTTCTGTGCGTAAGCAGGTAACAGCCCTACGCCGCGCGTCGATGCAATTAACGACATTCCCATGGCGAGGTGATCCACCTCGTGATCTGGCGTGATATTGATTCCGGACTGCTTCAGGTAATTGTCGATGACGACACGCAGCACTGGAGCCGTGTTCGACACGGTCACGAATGTCTCACCCGCCAGATCTCCCGGACTGATGGCTTTGAACGCAGCGAGACGGTGGTCGCGAGGCAAGACCACCACCAAGGGCTCCTTGACGAGAAGATGGAATACCAAGTCTGGCGCCTCTTGTTCCCGTCGAAGAAAAGCTGCATCGACGGTTCCCTTCACAAGGGCACTCGCGAGCTGCGGCGAGTATTGACTCGAAATCATCACGTCGATGTTAGGGAGTTCGTCCCGCAAGATCTGCAAGGCTTCGGGCATCCACGTCAATTCGTGTCCGGTTAGAAAGCCCATCGCGAAGCATGGCTTGGCGGGACGAGCGACCTGGCGTGCAGCTTCGGCTGCCGCTTCAACCTGCGATAGGGCTGAGCGGGCGTGATCGAGAAAGGCTCGACCCGCCGGTGTCAGTTCGATGCCGCGAGCGCTCCGTGTCAGGAGTTGGGCGCCCACCTCGTCCTCAAGATCTCGAATCTGCCGGCTCAAGGAAGGTTGCGACGTGTGCAGGTTTCGCTCTGCCGCCACCGTCAGACTTCCCGCCTCGGCAACCGCGACGAAATAGCGGAGATGTCGTAATTCCATTCCGACTCCCATGCTTGCCAAGCATTGCTCCCAGCTTAACAAAGTATGGTTCAACCGCGCTAACGTCGCAATCTAAATAAGTGATCTGAGGTAGCGCGGAGCGGCTTTGGCAGACGTCAATCATGCCTAATCTGCATAGTTTCCAGACCAATTGAGGTAGTGCGACCGGATCGGCAAAGAGCGAGATTAAAGGAATAGGAGAAAAACAATGTCTAAGAAACTGGAAGGAAAGATTGCACTCATTACCGGCGGCTCCCGCGGCATTGGCGCGGCAATCGCGAAACGTCTGGCTGCGGATGGAGCGAACGTGGCCATCACATACACGAAAGGCGCCGATGCGGCCGCGTCGGTCGTCAAAGCGATTGAACGCGCTGGCCGAAAGGCGATCGCAATTCAGGCGGACGCCACCGATGCCGGCGCCGTCAAAGCCGCAGTCGAAAAGACCGTGGCGACATTCGGCCAACTTGACGTCCTTGTGAACAACGCCGGCACGGCCATTCCAAAACCATTCGAGGAGACTACGCTGGAAGAGATGGATCGCGTGATCGACATCAACGTCCGCGGCGTATTCGTCGCGACGCAGGCGGCGCTGAAACACATGAAGAGCGGCGGTCGCGTCATCATGATCGGTTCGGCCGTCGGCGAACGTGTCGCGGCGCCCGGGCTTGTGCCATACGCGGGCACCAAGGGAGCCGTCAAGATGTTCACTCAGGCGCTGGCCAGAGAGATCGGGGGCCGAGGCATCACGGTAAACAATGTGCAGCCGGGTCCGATCGACACGGAGTTGAATCCAGCCGCGGGCGATTGGGCGGTACCGCAAAAGGCCGCCACAGCACTCGACCGCTACGGGCACGTTGATGAGATCGCTGCGATGGTAGCGTTTGTTGCCGGTCCGGAGTCCGCGTACATTACCGGAGCAAATCTTACCGTGGATGGCGGAATGAATGCCTGAACATCATCAAAACGCGTATCCGATGCGGGTCCCTGGGGACTGAAGAGGTAAACCGAGTTGGGGGGAAGAATGATTCTGCACAACAAAACAGCACTGGTGACGGGGGCCTCCCGTGGAATTGGACGAGCCACTGCGTTGGCGCTCGCGGAGACGGGTGCACATGTCCTGGTTCATTATGGCCGCTCCGTCCAGGAAGCCCAGTCTCTGGTCGAGAGTATCCACTCAAAAGGGGGACGCGCGGATGCGATCAAGGCGGATTTGGGAACGCCAGAGGGAGCAACCCTACTGGCAAAGGAAGTTCGCTCCATCGTCGGCAAGCAATTGGATGTGCTCGTTTCCAACGCCGGAATCAGCAAGGCTGCAACCATCAAGGATCACACGGTAGAGGATTTTGACAATCTTTTTGCAACGAATGTGCGAAGTCCGTTTTTCCTGGTGCAGCAACTCTTGCCCATTCTGGGTGAAGGCTCGAACATCATCGTGATCTCTTCGATCGGGGCCCACGCCGTAGTTGGCAAGCCCGGCTTGGACAACCCTTCGCTCCTTGCCTACGCCTCGACCAAAGGAGCATTAGAAACTCTTGTCAAGAACTGGGCTGCCATTCTTGGGCCCCGAGGTATCCGCGTGAATGCAGTCGCGCCCGGTGTGATCGACACCGACATGTCGAACTTCACTAAGACTGAAGCAGGCCGCGAGGCCGCTCTTGGGATGCAAGCACTAAAGCGAATCGGCAAGCCGGAAGACGTGGCAGATGTAGTCGCGTTCCTGGCTTCGGACAAGGCGCGCTGGATCACAGGTGCCAGTATCCCTGTAGACGGTGGATCAAAACTTTAGGAGGAGGTTAACCTAGCAATGAATCGTACAGTTGAGTCGAAAAACAAAGCGCTCGTCCTGGAAGCGTTCGATACGTTGTTCAACAAGCGTGACTACGCGGCTGCCGAGAAGTTTTGGTCGCCTCACTACATCCAACACAGCGCGCACATTGCTCCCGGTCGTAAGGGCCTGTTCGATCTCATCAAGAGCCTTCCTCCAACGTTGAAGTACGAACCGGGAATGATCGTGGCTGAGGGAGACCTCGTGATCGTGCACGGGCGATTTAGCGGTTTCGGTGCTCCTGTGAATTGGATTGCCGCAGATATTGTGCGCATTCAAGACGGAATCCTTGTCGAGCATTGGGATGTCATTCAGGATGAAGCGACGGAAGAACAGTCGATAAGCAAGCGGCCCATGTTCGGAACTACATTCCCGATCTAAGCGAACGGTATTGGTTCGCCGCAGTGCCTGCCAGCCCTGAATCCCGGGCGTTTTACTTCAGAGCAAATTTCTTTGCAAGAAAGCCCAACCTGAGCGTTCTTCCGGCAGGTTAAGGATTCTCTATGAGAAGGTCAAACATTTCGCATTGTGCGCAGCGCCGGAGATATCACTCAGCGCTGTTTTTAATGTGCATCATGGCCGTTTTTTTCATGCTCGCAACCGCTTCGGCGCAGGAGCTTTCGCGCTCGCCCGGCTGGGTCGTGATCCCTGTGGACCAATATCGCGCGCTTCGCGCTCAGGCGTTTCCCATTGAGGGTGCACCGGAACAGCCGCCGGTTGAGGCCACGCTCACCCGTGTTGACTACGATCTAAAGGTCACCGGAGACCTGGCCGCCGGCGGAGCCAGCCTCACGGTGGATGTTCTGAAAGAAGGCTGGGTGCGCGTTCCCATTCCTTCCGGCTTGCTGGTCCGCGAAGCCCGGCTTGATGGCAGGCTGGTTTCGCTGGTGCCGGGTAATGATGGGAAAGATGGAAACCAACTTTCAGCCGTGCTCTCTCATCCTGGCCGCGCAGTGCTCTTGCTCGACATTGCGCTCCCGGTAACTTCCGCCGGCGGGGAAGAAAGCATCTCTCTGCCCGCGACCGCCTCCGGAGTCACGCGTGCATCAGTCCAACTTCCGCGCCAGGGCCTGGACGTTAAGCTCACCGGCGGCCTTCTATCGGAGAAATCGGAATCTGCTACAGAAAGCAAATGGCTCGCCTACGCTCATGGAAACGCGCCACTGACGTTCGCATGGCAACAGAAAAAAGAGGACCATCGCACCAGCCAGCCCCTGCGCATGCGCGGATCGCTGACGCAACTGGTCGGTCTGGGAGAAGACTCGACTTCAATCTATGCCGAGGCCGGAGTTGAAGTCACGCAGGGAGCGGCCAGCGAGGTAAGAATTCAACTGCCCGCCCAAGTCACGATTAACCAGGTCTCGGGCGCGATGGTCGCAGACTGGGAGGTGAAGGCAGGTGAACTGGCGGTCACGTTCCTCGAACCTGTGGAGCAGACCGCCAGGTTCACCATCACCGGAGAGGCTCGCACCGCCCGCGACGGGCAGATCGAAATTCCGCTTCTTCGCCTTCTTAACGTGGAACGCGAGACCGGCGGAGTGGCCGTCGAAGTCATGGGAGCGGGCGAGATCAAAGACAGGACGCCCCAGGGACTGGAAAGCGCCGATGCCACCGACCTGGGCGAAATGGTTTCCAGCCACCAGTCGCCCTCGCTGGAAGCTTTTCGGCTCCGCTCGGGTGACGATAAGTCTCCCCGGTCGCTGACCGTGAACGTGGCCCGCTACGAGCAGCAAGCCGTCTTGATGGCCAACGTCGAAGAGGCCCGCTATCACATGCTGCTGAGCACGGATGGAAAAATGCTCGTCCTGGCCCGCTACGCAGTGCGCAGCAACCAGAGGAACTTTCTCAAAGTCACACTGCCGGCGGGGGCGCTGGTGTGGAGTGCGACGCTGTCAGGTAATCCCATCCGGCCGGGCCTCGCGCCCGATGGCAGCCTGCTGCTTCCCCTGGCGAAAGCGCGCAGCAGCGCGGAAACGCCTGAGTTTGCGGTCGAGATACTTTATTTGACCCGCGCGCCGGCATGGAATGAGAAAGGCAAAGCCGGTCTGGCCCTGCCGGCACTTGATCTTCCGGTATCGCGCACCGGGGTGGTGGTGCATTATCCGCCTCTGTTCAAAGTGACTGCCGACCCGGGCTTGTTCCAGTCAAAACCCTATGAGGCCCCGTCTTCAGCCGTTCTGGGCGCCGGAGCAGGCGGAGTGTCGGCAGCTGAAAGCCCAGCTCCCCCACCAAGCTCACCAGCAGAGCTTGGTGCTAACGGTCGCTCGGTCTCGGGGTTTTTCGACAAGTTTTTCAAGGAATCCTATTATGGGAAACGCACAGGGATGATTCCCGTCAAGCTCTCATTCCCCGCTTTTGGTCCTTCGCTCTTTCTTGTTTCCGAATTGACCAGTGAAGGTCAGACGCCCACTCTCGCCCTGAGTTACGAGAAGAATAAAAAAGGAGGTGCACGATGAAAAAACATCTGCTTCTTATGGTATTGGTCCTCTCCCTGGCTGCATTGGGGCAGGCAAAGGACGATCTTCCGCTTCCCGATCCGGGAAATGTGACGCTGTCGCTCGAGGAATATAACAAGCTCGTCGAACTGGCAGGCAAGCCGGTAAAGAAGCCAGATGTGCCGCCACTTCCTTATGCTGTGAAGCGCGCCGACCTGAAGCTGCACGTGACCAACGAATCGGTGCTGGGAACGGTGCAATTCGAGGGCGAAATATTCAAAAAAGGCGAAACCAAGGTCCCGCTGATCGCAGATATGACCATCCTGGACGCACGCCAGGAAGGAAAGGTGTTGCCTCTGGAACTGGAAGGGGGAAAGCATGTGGCGGTGCTGCCCGGCCCCTCTGAGTTCTCGGTTGCGCTCGATGCCGGATTGCCGCTCAGCATTGAAGCCGGGCGTGCATCCTTCAGCTTGCCGGTTCCTTCCGCGGGAAGCGTTCGCCTCACGCTGGTGATTCCGGGGGATCACACTAATGTAAGGATTAATCCGGGGCTGATTACTGCCCGCAACTCCGACAATGGACACACCACGATCGAAGCAACCCTGGTTCCTGGCCGCGCAGCCAGCATCTGGTGGGCGACGCGTGAAATTGCCACGCTGGCCGCGCAGCGAGAGGTGCGTTTTCTCTCTGACGTGCGGACCCTGGTCTCCGTAGATGAATCGGGGTTGAAGGTCGCCGCCTTGACGGATGTTACTGTGCTGCAGGGCGAGCCTTCCGAATTTACGATCGCCATCCCCGACGGATACGAGGTAACAGAGGCATCGGGAGCTTCGCTGGAATCGAGCGAATTGCAATCCGGTGTTTTAACGTTAAAACTCAGCGCAGCCGCGCAACACAACTATCAGTTCCTCATCTCGATGGAAGGCCCCCGGAATGTTCTCAAGACAGATGCTCCCCTTCTCAGCTTCAAAAACAACCAGCGCGAGACGGGCGAAATTCTGGTCGAAGGCGTGGGCACCATGGAGCTCACCGCCACAGAAAGTGGAGGTCTCAAGCGTATTGACTTGAAGGAGATCAACCCGTACCTGCGTTCGCTGGCACGCTTCTCGCCACAGGCTGCGTTTCGCTATCACCGGCAGCCGACGGAAACGCCGCGTCTCGCGCTGGAGTGGGTCCGCTTTCCCGACAGCCCGGTGCTCGCGGCCGTCGCCGAACGGGCGGTTGTAACCACGCTCGTGACCTCCGACGGTAAATCGCTCACGGAAGTAAAGCTGACGCTTAAGAACCAGGCACAACCATATTTGAAAGTTGACCTGCCGCAGGGAGCGAGCATTCTCACCGCTGAGGTTGCCGGAGAAGAAGTCAAACCGGCGAAAGACAAAGACGGCAGCAGCCGCGTGCCGTTACTGCGTGACGGTTTCCGCCCCACCGGCCCCTATGAAGTTTCTTTCGTCTTCATGCACTCAGGCGCTCCCTTTGCCAAGAAGGGCGGTTCGGACCTGACCCTGCCTCCGATGGACCTTCCCATCAGCTTCATGCAATGGGAGGTATTTCTGCCCGAACAGTACAAGGTGAAGGACTTCGGTGGAGACGCAGTTGCTACCAACCTGCTTCCACCCGTCTTTCAGGCCGCGCTCGGGGGTGAGGATGACGGCGTCTCCATGGCGGATGTCGAGGGCAGATTTATGAGTGGCCCGGTAGACATAGACTCATTGGCTCCGGGACAGTTGGGAGGATATATCGTGGATCAACAGGGCACCGCGATGGCGAACACCAGTGTGCATGTTGTTGATCCAAAGACCGGTGCAACCTTCGATGCAGTCACCGATGAAGATGGGCGTTGGCTTGTTTCCGACGTGCCCTCGGGCAATGTCACCGTCTCGGCTGAGTCGAGCGGCTTCAACAAAGAGGTCCATCAATTTATGTATGATGCCAGACGGCCCACGCGCTTCAATCTTTCCTTGCGTGTAGGATCCACAACGGAAACGGTCGAGGTCAATGAAAAGGATGTCAAGCGCGCATCCGATCGCATCGAACACGAAGCCAAACAGAAGGAAAAGACAGCGCAGAATTTGCCCTCGGGCAATGCGGCTTCTGCCAACGTGATCAATCTGCAGCAGCGCGTTGCCGGTGTGCTGCCGGTGCGAGTGGATGTGCCGCGGGCCGGCAACTCTTACAGCTTCGTGAGGCCGCTGGTGCTCGATGAAGAAACCAAGGTGACGTTCAGTTACAACAGCCGGTGAAGAATGCAGCCATGAACGCGCAATACTACAACCCGTGAGAGATTCACAAGAGATGGCACTTCTTCCTGTTAGTATATGTGGCTTGGGAGGAGCCAGGTGGCGGTTTCGATAGCCTTGGTTGCGCTTGGCGCGGACGCGAAAATTTCTATCGCCGATGTTCAACGCGACCTCAACACAAACTGGTCCAATCTGCCGGATGCCGAAGGCATAGAGGAAAAGGATGGCATTTTCTCATTTCGCATCTCTGGTTCAGACATTTTTCTGGCGTCGATGCAGGCGCCCATTCCGTGGTCTGATTTGGAAGGTCCGTGTGCCACCAGCATTCTTTGGCCGGATGCTGCAAAGCAGTTGCGCGAGCACAAATCCCATTGGATGGTAACCATCTCTGCAGACTCCCCGCCCGTCGAACGTGCGAAACTGCTGACGCAGGTCACAGCGGCGGTAATAGGAACGTGTCCGGCCGCGATCGGAGTCTACTGGGGAGGCGCAGCACTCGTGATTCCCCGCAAAATCTTCCTGGCCTTTGCCACCAAAATACTTCCTCAGGGACCGCCAATTCAGATCTGGGTTGATTTTCGCGTAGGCCGCAACCCGCAGGGCAAATCCTCCGGATTCACGCAAGGGCTTGCTCCTCTGGGATTCATGGAATTGGAAACCGAGAACTCCTCTGAGTCCCCAGCCAAGCTTCGCGAGCGCTTGTCTTTGATTGCAACATACCTGCTTGAAAAGGGGCCTGTAATTCGGGACCGGGATACAATTGGCGAAGATAAGAAAGAAAGAATCCGGGTTGTATATTCCAAGTCCGCGTTCGGGCATCCTAAAACGGTAATGCGCCTAGACTACGAAGCGATTTAAGAGGGAATATCGCAGGTCTTCAATTGCGAAACAGTTTCGCACAGGCCATCTGTTGTAGCACTGCCCTCGCTATTTCGCTCAGCACGACAACCTTAGCTCTGCTTATTCAATAACTGCCGCAGCACGTACTGCAGGATTCCGCCGTGGCGATAGTAGAGCGCCTCTTGCGGCGTATCAATGCGCACCAGAGCTTGGAAATCAACGGTCTTTCCGCCGGTCTGCACGGCGCTGACCTTCACCTTCTCGCCGCTTTTGAACTCGCCGTTCAGCAGGCTGGCGATGCCACTGATCTCGAAAACCTCTTCGCCGCTGAGGCCGAGAGAGTCGGCATTTTCTTTGGACAGGAACTGCAATGGCAACACACCCATGCCCACCAGGTTCGAGCGATGGATTCGCTCATAGCTCTCGGCGATGACTGCCTTCACGCCCAGCAACGACGGTCCTTTGCCGGCCCAGTCGCGCGAAGAGCCCGAGCCGTATTCTTTTCCAGCAAGAATGACCAGCGGCACGCCCTCTTGCTTGTATAGCTCCGACGCCTCGAAGATGGACATCGGTTTACCGTCAGGCAGATGCCGAGTCACGCCGCCCTCGGTGCCGGGCGCAACCAGGTTGCGCAGCCGCGTGTTGGCAAAGGTTCCGCGTACCATGACCTCGTGGTTGCCGCGTCGCGAGCCGTAGGAGTTGAAGTCGCCGACAGAGACGCCGTGTTCGATCAGATATTTTCCCGCGGTGCTGGCGGGTTTGATGGATCCGGCGGGCGAGATGTGATCGGTGGTAACGCTGTCGCCCAACTTGGCCAGCACGCGCGCTTTGCGGATATCCTGCACCGCGCCCGGCGTCTTCGGCATATTGTCGAAATAAGGAGCGCGCTTGATGTAGGTTGATTTCGGGTCCCAGGCAAAAGTTTCGCCACCAGGAACTTTCATGCTCGTCCACAAGTCGTCGCCGGCAAAAATTTCCGCGTAGTTTTTGCGGAACATTTCGGAGTCAATACATCCCAGCACGGTTTCCGCGACTTCTTTTTGCGTCGGCCAAATTTCTTTCAGATAAACCGGCTTGCCATCTTTGCCTGTGCCCAGGGGCTCGGTGACAAGGTCTTTCTCAATGTGTCCGGCGAGGGCATAAGCCACCACCAGCGGCGGGGACATAAGATAGTTGGCGCGCACCTCAGACTGGATGCGTCCTTCGAAGTTGCGGTTTCCGCTCAGCACCGAGGCCACAACCAGGTCATGCTCGGCGATTTGCTGGGTGATCTCCGCGGGCAGCGGGCCCGAGTTGCCAATGCACGTGGTGCAGCCGTAGCCCACGGTGTTGAAGCGCAACTCGTCCAGGTATTTTTCGAGTCCGGCTTTTCTAAAGTAATCGGTCACCACGCGCGAGCCCGGGGCGAGCGAAGTCTTGACCCAGGGAGGAGTCTTGAGTCCGCGCTCCACTGCTTTTTTGGCCAGCAGACCGGCAGCAACCATCACCGACGGATTCGATGTGTTGGTGCAACTGGTGATGGCGGCAATTACCACTGAACCGTGGCTGAGCTCTTCCATCTCCGCTACTGCAGATTTCTGCGCGTGCCGCACATCCTCTGATCCCACGGCGGTTCCACCACCGCCCTCAGATTCCAATCGCCGTACCCCGTTGTTGTTCGAGCCGGGTTTGCGCAGAGAAGGCAGGGCATCGTGGAACGATTTGCGCGCCTGCGAGAGCGGCACGCGGTCCTGCGGTCTCTTGGGACCAGCAATGCTCGGTTCCACGGTCGCCAAATCGAGTTCCACGACCTGCGAATACACCGGTTCGGCAGATTGCCTGGTGTGGAACAGGCCTTGTTCTTTGCAGTAGGCTTCCACCAATCCGATTTGCTCTTCCGAGCGTCCCGTCATGCGCAGGTAGCGCAGGGTTTCTTCATCCACGGGGAAGATGCCGCAGGTCGCGCCGTACTCGGGGGACATATTGCCAATGGTCGCCCTATCGGCCAGCGGCAGCGTGGAGAGGCCCGGCCCAAAGAACTCCACAAATTTGCCCACCACGCCGGTTTTGCGCAGCAACTCAGTTACGGTGAGGACGAGGTCAGTCGCGGTCGCGCCCTCGTGCAGCGCGCCGCTCAGACGGAAGCCCACCACTTGCGGAATCAGCATGGAAACCGGCTGCCCCAGCATGGCGGCCTCGGCCTCGATGCCGCCCACGCCCCATCCCAGCACGCCCAGGCCGTTGATCATGGTGGTGTGCGAATCGGTGCCCACCAGCGTGTCAGGATAAGCCGCCGCCTTGCCCTTTTCTGTATTCACGAAAACCACGCGCGCCAGGTATTCCAGGTTGATCTGGTGTACGATTCCCATATCGGGAGGCACAATGGCAAGGTTGCGAAACGCCGATTGTCCCCAGCGCAAGAATGCATAGCGCTCGCGGTTGCGCTGGAACTCCAGCGCAGCGTTCACGCTGAAAGCCTGCTTGCTGCCGAACTCATCCACCTGTACGGAGTGGTCAATTACCAGCTCGGCCGGCAGCAGCGGATTAATCAACCCAGGGTCGCCGCCCAGCTCTTTCATGGCATCGCGCATGGCGGCCAGATCCACCACGGCGGGAACGCCGGTGAAATCCTGCATGAGCACACGCGCCGGAGTAAAAGCAATTTCCTTGGAGGGAACAGCAGCCGGGTCCCAATGGGCCAGCGACTTGATATCGTCGGCGGTCACCGAGCGCCCGTTCTCGGTACGCAACAGGTTTTCCAAGAGCACGCGCAGCGAGTAGGGCAGGCGCGCAGTCGTGATGCCGGCCTTATCGAGCGCATCCAGCCGGTAGATTTCATATTCTTTGCCGCCCGTGCGCAAAGTAGCCTTGCTGTTAAAGCTGTTCATTCCGCCAACTCCTCTGAAACCTTCTATTATAGTTCGTTCAGTAGGTGAGTACTCAGCAATCAGCACCCACAGCAAGCCGGGGCAGGCTCAGCATTCAGCTAAAGCGCCCGGTTGTTATTGACGTCCTCAATGAATGCAGATGAATGATGAATGCAGATGAATGCAGCAGTAGGTTCCGAATCTCTTGCGTGCTACCATAGCTCCCCACCAAGGAGGCCGGAATGACTACGCGACGTTCTGTTCTCCAGAAAGCAGGCCATATGTGCGCCGCTGTGATTGCCAGCGCCAGTGCCGCTTCAGCGCTCGCCGCCGAGCAGCCCGAGAACTCCACGGGGCAGAGATTCCTGCTGGTAGGGCTGTGCGGTTCGGAAAATCCGACCCGTGCGAACTTTCCTTTCGTCTGGGCCGCGGCCCTGAAAGATGCAGGCAACGAGGTCCGCATCGAACTCGCGGGCGATGCAACCGTTCTCATGCGTACGCCGGTCTCCGACAGCGTCACGCCCGCTGGCTCGCCGCCTTCTAAAGAGGCCCTGGCCAAAGTCATCGAGCTGAAGATCCCAATCTTCGTTTGAGGGAAATGCGCGGCCGCCCGTGGGGTGGTCGAGGCCGACTTCGCGGGAAAGAATGCCCAGTTTACTAATCCGAAACTCACGGCCCAAACCATGGCCTGGGCCACAAAGGTTCTCGTGGTCTGAAGCAGTTATTGAGCTTAGCCCCTTTGCTAAATCGGTTACACGGTTACGCAAAAAAATAACACACATTTAGCCCACTACCCAAAATTGTGATAAACTCCTCCACTGTTTTTGCCCCTAAAAGCGGGGTGGGTCTTTCGCGCGTCCCTTAGGCAACCGTCAACCGGTAACCGCAATCACACGTTGCAGCCACTTGTAGTGTTTGATCCAGCAAGCCGAAAGGAGATCAAACCATGGAAGCCACTCGTCGAGATTTTCTGAAAGTCACCGCCCTCGGAGGCACCGGGCTCCTCATATTTGGGTTTGATCTGACGCCCGCCTACGCCCAGCTTCGCGAACTCAAAATTGCCCGCGCAACTGAAACGCGCTCCACCTGTCCTTATTGTTCGGTGAGCTGCGGCGTGCTCATTTATACGATTGGCGATAAGGCCAAGAACGTGACGCCGCAGGTGATCCACGTCGAGGGCGATCCCGATCATCCTATTAATCGTGGAACCTTGTGTCCCAAGGGGGCCTCGCTCGAGCAGGATATCCTCAACGAGCGCCGGCTTATGAAGCCGCAAGTCCGGCGGCCGGGTTCGGACCACTGGGAAGACATTGCCTGGGACCAGGCGATTGATGAGATCGCGCATTGGGTGAAGAAGACGCGCGACGCGACCTTTATCGAAAAGGACGCGGCCGGCCATACCGTCAACCGCTGCGAGAGCATTGCCTGGATTGGCGGTTGCACTGACACCAACGAATTCAACTATCTTGCCGGAAAAGCTATGCGCAGCCTGGGGGTCTGCTACCTGGAAACCCAGGCCCGTGTTTGACACGGCCCCACGGTCTCAAGTTTGGGACCAACTTTTGGGCGCGGAGCCATGACCAATGGCTACACCGATATCAAGAACACCGACATGATGCTGATCATGGGCGGGAACCCGGCGGAGAACCATCCGTGCGGCTTCAAGTGGGCCATCGAGGCCAAGCGTACCCGTAATGCAAAGATGATCGTGGTGGACCCGCGCTTCACGCGCACCGCTGCCACTGCCGACCTGTTCCTGCAGATTCGCGCCGGCGCCGATATTGCATTCCTGGGCGGAGTCATCCGCTACGCTATCGAAAACAATCGCATCGCCCACGAATACCTCACCAACTATACGAACGCCGCTTTCGTCGTGAAGGAAGGCTTCAAGCTGCCTGAGGACGGCTTGTACTCGGGCTTTGATCCGGCGACGCAGGTCTACGACAAATCCACGTGGAATTACCAGGAAGGCGGCGACCTGAGCGGCGCTGCTGCAAACGGGAGCGCTGCGCATAACGCTGCCGCGTCAAACCCGCCAAAGATAGCCCCGCCAGCCGCAACCCCCAAGCCTAATGGCGCAGGAGCCAAACCTGCTGCGCCAGTGCCTCCGCCTGCGCTGCCTCCGAACGTAGCTTACGATCTCACCCTGCAGCATCCGCGTTGCGTGTATCAGTTGTTGCGGCAGCAGTATTCGCGCTACACGCCTGAGATGGTCGAGCGTATCACGGGCATCCCAAAAGACCAGTTCCTGAAGGCTGCCGATCTGTTCACCTCCGTCCGCAAAGATGGAGACATGAAGAAAGTCGCCACCATCATCTACGCCGTCGGCTGGACGCAGCATACCTTCGGCACGCAGATCATCCGCACCGCAGCGATGTTGCAATTGCTGCTGGGCAACGTAGGACGCGCCGGTGGCGGAGTGAACGCTCTGCGCGGCCACTCCAACATTCAGGGCGCAACGGATATGGGCGGCGTGTTTGACATCTGGCCGGGTTACTTAAAAGTCCCGAACCCAAATGATCTTGACCTGAAGACTTACCTCGATCGCGTTACACCCAAGCCTTCCAAGCCCGCTCCGTGGGATTCGTTCAACTACTGGGGCAACACGTCGAAGTTTGCCGTCTCTTATCTGAAAGCTATGTACGGCGACGCGGCGACAAAAGAAAACGACTGGGCGTTCGGATACATGCCCAAGGTTGATCGCAACTACTCCTGGACCTATATCTGGGACAACATGTACCGCGGCGCGGTGAAGGGAATGTTTGCCTTTGGCATGAACGGCGTGGCCATCGGGCCGGATTCGCACAAGAACATTGACGCGCTCAAGAAAGCCGATTGGCTCGTCGTGGGCGAGATTTACCCCGATGAGACCAGCGAATTCTGGAAGTCGCCGGGAATTACAACCGACGAGATGAAAAGCATCAACACAACCGTCTATCGGCTGGCCTGTGCGGGCTTCGCCGAAAAAGACGGGTCCATGACCAACTCGTCGCGCTGGTTGCAGTGGAAGAACGTTGCACTGCCTACGCCGGCCCAGGCCCGCCTCGATCAAGACATCGTGGCGCAAATTTTTCTCAAAACCCGCGAGCTTTACCAGAAAGAAGGCGGCAAGTTCCCTGACCCGATCCTGCATCTGACCTGGGCGTATACCGATCCCAAGCATCCCTCGCTCGGCGAAGTGGCGAAAGAGATCAACGGCAAGGCGCTGGCTGATCTCAACGATCCCAATCCCAAGTCGCCGCTCGTCATCAAGAAGGGCCAGCAACTGCCGGGCTTCGCTTGGCTGAAGGACGATGGCTCGACCTCGTGCGGCAACTGGATCTACTCCGGCTCCTGGACCGAGGCCGGCCCGCAGCTTGCCCGTCGTGGCACCGAAGATCCATCAGGCCTGGGCATTTACCAAAACTGGGCGTGGTCGTGGCCGGCCAATCGCCGCGTTCTCTACAACCGCGCGTCATGCGATCCTTCGGGAAAACCCTGGGATCCGGAGCGCAAGCAGGTTTGGTGGAGCGAAGCCGCGCAACTGTGGACGGGCAATGACGTTCCCGATTTCAAAGCAGACTCCAACCCGAAAGACCACATGGGTCCATTCATCATGAACCCGGAAGGAATCGGCCGCATCTTCGCGCCTCTGGCCGCATTCGCTGAGGGGCCATTCCCTGAGCACTACGAGCCGATTGAGAGTCCGGTGCAGAACCCGCTGCACCCGGAGCACTCCAATAATCCCGTGGTCAAGAAGTTCAAAACGCCGGCAGACAAGTACGGAACCGTGAGTGACGGCTTCGACATCATTTGCACAACCTATCGTCTGACCGAGCATTATCACTACTGGACCAAGAACAACCCGATGTGCGTCCAGCTCATTCCCGAACCGTTCGTCGAGATTCCCGTGGAGCTGGCCAACGACCGGGGAATCAACGGCGGCGACAAAGTGAAAGTTTCCAGTGCGCGCGGCGTTTATCTGGCAAAGGCTTTCGTTACCAAACGAATCAAGCCCATGATGATTGACGGAAAGAAAACATACCAGATCGGCATACCTATCCACCAAGGTTACCGCGGTATTCAGGAAGACGAAGGCAAGAACGACAGGACGATGATCAACCTGCTTTCGCCAACCGTGAATGATCCCAACGCACACACCCCTGAATTCAAGGGTTTTCTGGTTAAGCTCGAGAAAGCATAGGCAACCACTATGAGCCAAGCGACACTCGAAATCGTCAAAATCTCCGGCCACGCCGGGCCGGCACCCGGCGAAGGCGTGAAGCGGGCAGAGCAGGTCTGCAAGCTGATTGACACCACAACCTGCATCGGCTGTAAAGCCTGCGAGGTAGCCTGCCTGGAGTGGAACGGCTACACCTTTACCGACACCGTCTTCAACAACAGCTATCAGACCATGCCGGAGACCGCGTGGAACTACTGGAACCTGATCAAGTTCAACGAGCACGAGCGCGAAGATGGCACGTTGATGCTGCTCATGCGCAAAGACCAGTGCATGCACTGCGCCGACCCCGGATGCCTCATGGCCTGCCCCGCCGATGGCGCAATCGTGCAGTACTCCAACGGCATCGTTGATTTTCAGCAGGAGCACTGCATCGGCTGCGGCTATTGTGTCAGCGGCTGCCCGTTTAATATTCCGAAGTTCAACACGAACACCAAAAAGATGTTCAAGTGCACACTCTGCGCCGACCGCGTGACTGAAGGACTCGAACCGGCATGCATCAAATCCTGCCCCACCGGCTGCCTGCACTTCGGCACCAAGGACGACATGAAAGACCTGGCCAACAACCGCGCCCAGCAGCTTCGCGAGCACTTTGGTTTTGAGAATGCGGGTGTCTACGATCCGCCGGGCGTGGGTGGAACCGGTGTCATCTATGTGCTGCACGATGCTACCAACCCCGAGGCCTATGGCGATTTGCCCAAAGATCCCGAAATTCCCTGGGTCGTGCGCTTCTGGAAGGGGCCGGCAAAGTGGATCGGTAATCTGGCTATGATGGGTGGAATTGTCGGCGTAGCGATGCACTATCTGCGCTTTGGTCCCAAGCAAGTGGAAAGCGAGCCCGATAGCAAGCCAGATGCCCAGAAGAAAGACGAGAAAGGGGGCCGGCCATGAGCGCATCCCAGGCCATCCCCGCATCGCCTGCCGCGAGCCAGAGCAGTGACCGAATTGTTCGCTACACGCTCAGCGAGCGCATCAACCACTGGATCGCCGGCTTCTCTTATCTCTATTGCCTGGTCACCGGCCTGGCGTTCTGGTCGCCTTACATGTTCTGGATGGCCGTTGTGCTCGGCGGCGCACCTACGTCTCGCTTCTGGCATCCCTGGGTTGGTTTGGTCTTTACCGTCTCTACTCTCTGGATGTTCAAAGTCTGGCGCGGCGACATGGCCACCACCGACGCCGACCTCGCCTGGAAAAAAGCGATGCCACACTACATCCGCAACGAAGATGACCAGCTTCCGCCCATCGGCCGCTTTAACTACGGCCAGAAATTATTTTTCTGGGTGATGTTGTATGGCGCAATCCTGCTGCTACTTTCCGGCATTGGGCTGTGGTTCGTCGAATCCATCCCCTGGAGTCTGCGCTGGCTGCGTTATCTGGCGGTCACGGTGCACGTCACGGCTGCGCTGGTCACCATTGGCGCCTTCATCATTCATGTTTACATGGGCACGGCCATGGTCAGCGGCGGCTTCACCGCGATCGTCCGCGGAGAAGTTTCAGCCGCCTGGGCCAAGATGCACCACCGGCTCTGGTACGAGCAGGTCACAAAAGAGACCTCCGCAAAGAAATGAACCGCTCAAAGTGGGAGCGGCGCATCCAGCGTGCTGAGGAGTTGGCCTCCGCGCATCCCTTTGCGGCTGAAGTCCTGCAGTTCTATAAGCACATTGCCGGCTTCCAGCAAGCGCTTTATTCCCATATTGAAACTTCTTATATTGAAGCCGCCAACGATAACGCATCGAACAAGAAAGCTTCCGGTTTGCTTCCCGCGGGTTTGCTTCCGGAAGATCTCGACCTTCCTCTGCTGCTGCCAAAATTCTCTGAGTTCCTTTCTGCTGTCGAGAAGGTCGCTCCCCAGCCGATTGCCCAGTCTGCCGCCGATCTGAACGCGCAAGGCGATGGCCGCTGGCAGGATCTGCTCACTTCTTACTGGCGGACTGCGCCCGATTTCCAGCCCACCCCCGAGCACACCGAAACCCTGCTGGCATGGATTTTTCTGCAACCCTACGCCGAGTATCTTGCCGATCACAGCAAACCCGTGCCTCACAACGAGAGAACAGCGGTGTGTCCGTTTTGCTCGGGAAGACCGCTGGTAGGGGTGCTGCGGCCGGAAGGCGATGGCGCGAAGCGCTCTCTGATCTGCTCGCTCTGCTCCACCGAGTGGACCTACGGGCGCATCGTGTGTCCGGCGTGTGGTGAAGAGACGGTCGAGAAGCTCGCGATCTACACCGCCAGCCAATTTCACCAGGTCCGCGTCGAGGCCTGCGATACCTGCCACTACTACATCAAGACCGTGGACCTCACCAAGAACGGCCATGCCGTACCGGTCGTAGATGAACTGGCCACGATTCCGCTGAACCTCTGGGCGCAGGAGCACCAATACATAAAGCTGCAACCCAATTTGCTGGGGATTTAACCGAATTTCTCCGTGCCTCCGCGTAAACTTCCCGACGATGAGGGAAGTCTTAAATTTAGTGAAGGAACTGGCTGATTCTTCTCAAACATGAGACAAGTCAATTATTCTGCCTTGGAAAGGAACCTGACATGCGTCTGCTGCTCTTGCTGATTGCTGTTGTGGCTACGGGACTGGCGCAGCAGCCAACCCAACCTAGCCTCGACAAACGGGCGCGCGCAGCCGTGATCGAAGCGCTTGCTGCGAAACTCAATGCCGGTTACGTGCTGCCTGATTCTTCGCAGAGCATCATTCAAGCCTTGCAGAAGGCACAGCAGGCTGGAGATTACGACGCCGTTCAAACGCCGAAGGAATATGCGGAAATGCTCACAGCCACCTTGCGAAGCGCAAGCCACGATAAGCATCTGTCGGTTTTTTATGATCCCCAGCCGGCCCCGTCTTCTCAAGTTTCACCTAACCCGTCCGATGCGCGGGAACGGTACAATTTCGGCTTCGGCAAGCTTGAGCGCTTGCGAGGCAACGTTGGGTACTTGGAGATCCTGAGTTTCGCACCGGTTGAGCAGGCCGCCGAGACAGGCGGTACCTATCTGAGCGCCCTGGCTAACTTCGACGCAATCATCCTGGATCTTCGCAAGAATGGAGGTGGCAACACGCCGATGGTTGCATTCGTTGCCAGCTACTTTTTCGACGCGAGTCCGGTTCACTTGACAGACATCTACTGGCGCGATTCGAACGAAACCAGTCAGTTCTGGACTTGGCCATTAGTGCCTGGCCGGCGATCGGCACGCCAGCCGCTTTATATCCTTACCAGTGGCTCGACGTTCTCTTCTGCGGAGGATTTTTGTTATTCGCTTCAAAAACTCAAGCGAGCAGTAATCGTTGGGGAGCAGACTGGAGGAGGTGCACATTCCGGAAGGGGGCTGCAACGCCTCACGTCCCTCTTCACGGCCTTTATTCCGGTGGGGCGCTCAATCTCTCCAATTACAAAATCGAACTGGGAGGGCGTTGGCGTCGAACCCGGCCTCAAGACAACCGCCGATAGGGCTCTTGACGAAGCCTACATTCAGGCGTTGAAGGTCCTTCTGGATCGGGAGACCGACGAAGCCTGGAAGCAAAACCTGCAACAGGTCCTTCAGGACTTGACGGCCAAGACCCAACAGGCTGCACCCACCTCTCACTAACTCTTTAGAGTGTAGCGAGGGGCCTCAGCTTTCCCTCTGCGTTGATCTGCCTCTGTGCCTCTTGTGGTGAAAGGCCACCCCAAACTTCCCGCCAAACGCGTTATAAAAGCAGTCAGCATTCAAGCCACAGACGAGAATTAACAACCCGATTCGAAACCGATGATACAATCCAGCCTTCCCTAGGAAAGCCTATCTAGCGGTCCACTG